>Ga0256795_1000338_pt1 | contig 21153 bp, 23 predicted proteins | sample MC6MC0946MT_FD_186353 | JGI IMG/M metagenome (GOLD analysis project Ga0256795, IMG submission 186353) | Metatranscriptome of enriched soil aggregate microbial communities from Iowa State University, Ames, United States - MC6-MC0946-MT... | ecosystem: Environmental > Terrestrial > Soil >... | reverse complement strand
GGTTGCTACGTCGGTTAAAATTTTATCAGCTTCACATTCTTCTGCCAATGTCTGTTGCAGTAGTTTCGCTGCATCGTTCTCACCCAAAACTTTGGCAAAGGCGAAAAGGGTGCCGTAAGTAGCTACTTCGTAATGTTCTATTTTTTGTGAAGCAGCAATGATGGCAGCATCGCGTACCGGACCGTAAACGGTCTCTTCCAGCATATGGTCTCCTTCTTTCAAAAGTCCGGCAAGTGCTTCGCATTTGATACCTTCTGCTTTTTCACCTAATATATTAAATACTTCTTTAAGACGTACTACCTGATTTTCAGTTACGGCAATATGATCCTTAATGCTCGATTTAAGACTGGGTGCCGTAGCATTCGCTGCCATTTTTGGTAAGGCTTTTACGAGTGCCTGTTCAGCCCAATAGATATCTTTTAGTCCGTCTATAAATAACATTCTCAATGATGTCGCAGCATCTTTGCCAGCTTCTACAATATCCGCATTAGTACTTTTTGCAGTGGTATCTGTATTTTTTTGTCGTTCGTTATTTTTCATGATTTCTTTGATTATTTGTTGGTACCTAATAGTTCTTCGCGTTTCCAGAATCGGTGCGTTTTAACGGCATCGATAAAGGCTGTTTCAAATGGTTCGTTGTTTGTATGGTTGCTGGTAATAATTCCATCATCTTTTAAATCATCGCCTTTTGCCATAAAATGCGGAGCCGAAAGCAGGTCGATTCCATCACCGTCTGTTCCAATAATTTTACAGTGTCTGTAGGCATCGTTTAAAAATTCCATCACATCTGGATCTGATGAAAGTGCTGCCTGATTTGTTCCGTCCGGAATATAAACGGCATCAAAAAGAACCGATGAAGAAGTGAAAAAACTGAATTTTACAGCGATTTCTCCTCCTTCTTTGGTTGATACAAATCCAAGGTTCGGACCAATAATGCAGGCTTCGGCATCTTCTGCCACCAATGCTTTCTTCATTTTCATAACCGATGCTTCACTAACACCATGATTGCAGATAAATGCAATTTTGCGCGATGCAATGGTTGGTTGTACCGTAGGGTTTTTAATCATGCTTAAAGCATCTGATGTAACGATGTTTTTTGAAATTTCTGTCGGTTCGTTACCGCCAGTATTATCTGCGCCAACACCGTGGTTCATTGGTTGCTCTGGTTGTGCAGGAACTTTAGCTCCTAAACCTGCTGCGACCTTTTCTGCCAGTTCGCTGTTTATTTTAGACAATAACCCCAGCATACGTACGCGGATCGAGGTTGTTTCAACTTTTCCCAGTTCAAAACGCAATGCTTTCACCATGTGCTGTTGTTCTGTAGGTGTCTGACTTTCGTAAAACATACGTGCCTGACTGAAATGGTCGTTAAAGCTGTTGCTTCTTGCACGTACCTTATGGGCATCAACTCGTTCGTTAAAGCTGCTGAATCCGCCCTCTGCAATCATTGCCTGATACGGACAGCCTCCGCCTAACGAATTTGGATGATAACTTACACGGCCTTTGTTTATTTCTTGTCGCATATGTCCGTCGCGCTGATTGTTGTGCGTTGGAGAGGTGCTTCTGTTGATAGGAATTTCATGAAAATTCGGACTTCCTAATCTCGAAAGCTGGGTATCGGTATACGAAAACAACCTGCCTTGAAGCAGTGGGTCGTTCGTAAAATCAATTCCCGGTACGATATGTCCTGGATGGAAAGCTACCTGTTCGGTTTCGGCAAAGAAATTATCCGGGTTCTTGTTTAAAACCATTCGTCCAACAATAGTAATTGGAACCAGTTCTTCGGGAACTATTTTGGTTGGATCCAACAGATCAAAATCAAACTTATGTTCGTCTGCTTCCGGAATTATCTGCAATCCTAATTCCCATTCAGGAAAATTACCAGATTCGATGGCTTCCCAAAGATCCTGACGGTGGAAATCGGGGTTCTTGCCTGATATTTTTTGTGCTTCGTCCCAAACAACGGCATGCGTTCCCAATTTTGGTTTCCAATGGATCTTAACAAAATGCGATTCATTCGCATCATTGATCAATCTGAAGGTGTGCACGCCAAAACCTTCCTGCATACGGTAACTGCGCGGAATGGCACGGTCGCTCATCAGCCACATGATCATGTGCATTGATTCGGGCATCAGCGAAATAAAATCCCAAAAGGTATCGTGTGCCGATGCTGCCTGCGGTATCTCATTGTGTGGTTCTGGTTTTACTGCGTGAACAAGGTCCGGAAATTTTGCGGCATCCTGAATAAAAAATACGGGCATATTGTTGCCTACAAAATCGTAAATACCTTCTTCTGTGTAAAATTTAACCGAAAAACCGCGGACGTCTCTCGCTAAATCGGTTGATCCTCGTGATCCTGCTACAGTAGAAAAACGGGTGAAAATGGGTGTGCGCTGTCCGGCTTTTTGCAGAAATGCAGCTTTTGTAAATTGTGGGATAGGATTGGTTACTTCAAAGAAACCGTGAGCTCCCGATCCTCTTGCATGTACAATACGCTCCGGTATGCGCTCGTGATCAAAATGGGTGATCTTTTCTCTAAGGATAAAATCTTCTAAAAGAGAAGGTCCTCTTTCACCGCTTTTCAGGGAATTGTTATCGTCGTTGATTTTTACTCCCTGATTGGTTGTAAGGAATTTGTTGGTTCCGTCTGACTTGTTGATCGACAAATCTTCTTGCTTGGATTCTTGTCGGTTTGGGTTGTTAGGGTCGTTTTCTTTCATTGCTATTTGTATTTGGTTGTTTTGTTAATTAAGTTGGTTGTGTGTTTGAATGTTCAAAGAATGTTCCAATAATAGTTAGGTTTTGATCTGCAAGGGATTCTTAAAAAAAGCAAAAATTTAACAAAATTAAATTGGGGTTTTATTATACATTTTGTGCAGAATTTTCCTTTAATGGAGTATATCCATTTTTAAATCGGTCTGGCTGTTACTTAGATGCTTGAAGTCTGATTATTTGTTGTTTGCATCTTATCAGGCTTTGCGATCCCTACCTTGAACGATATTACTTAAAACGATATTACTTTCATAACAATAAAATTGGTTTCAATTTTGCTTGTTATTAATAAAACACTGTGATCCTTATAAAACTAATAAATCTGCTAAAAGCTATTTGTCTAATTAAAACAAAAAGTTATGAATACAGATAAGTCAGCCCAGGAATACAATGGTGGTTTATACAGCAACCCGCACAAACAACCTGATTATCTTTCAGGTAAAATAATTGACGGATTAAACGGAAAATTGTTTAATACAGATAATCTTATGGGGCATGCTTTTAAAGGTTGTAGTAAGGAAACAGATTTTAATAGGGAATAGTAGGTTAGGCACCCACAATCAGTACCAAACAAAAAGAGCTGTATGAACATAGACGATTTTAATAGGATACCTGCAGAACTTAAAAAATGTATTCCTGTACAAACAAAGGGTAGGTACAGTGATACCTGCAGCAGTTTGGAACTTAAAGACTTGAATAATCCCGATATTGCTTTTAAAAGCATTAAAAACAGGTTGCTAGATGTGAACAATTGGGCACATTATGCAACCCTTACCGATGCCGATTTTATATTGCTGGATCGACACGGATACAGGTTGGATCGTTTGTCGGAAGAAGGCGATTTTATGAAGGTACGCTTTTCTAAAGTACAGAAGATAATTGATGCTCAACATGATTTTGTTCATATAAGCAGTATCATGACTATACCGAATATTTTGGGCGATGCGGTGGTAATGCAGTTACAGCCGGCGCACAATCCTGCCAGATCAGGATCAGAGGTCGATCATTTTTTCACCGGTGACGCATCAAACACCTTGATTCTGTACCGTACAGAATCTGAAATTATACTTTCTGTGCACGGTAGAAACGAACAGCCTAACTTAAAAGTATCTAAAATAACTAAAAAAGTCCGCAATGTGCTCTTTGCTACTTTGGGAGTTTTGGCAGTGAGTAAGGTACAGTGGAAAACACTGTCACATGGACTACTTAATTATAACGAGAAATTATTATGAGGGAAATGTATGTTTTATTGTACGATGGCGAATGCGGCTTTTGTAATTTCTGGGTAAACTGGGTTATGAAAAACGACCGTAAAGGGATATTCAACTTTGCATCGCTACAGGGAAATTTCGGACAAAAATTTTTAACGGATAAAAAACTGCCGCTTAACAGATTTAATACTCTTTACCTGATACATCCAGACGGAAAAGTGGATGAAAAATCAAATGCAGTCATTAAAATATGCAGTCTGTTGGGTAGCTGGTACAAATTGGCAGCTGTTTTTAAAGTGTTGCCAAAATTGCTGCGTGATAAAATATATGATCTGGTTGCAAAGAACCGTAGCAAGTTAGCATCAGGCAACTGCCCGTTACCAACCAAAGAACAACGCAGAATGTTTTTAGATTAATACACCAGTATATAAACTCAAACCATATTGTTAAATTAAAAAGTATAAAGCTATGAAAAATGAACAAAAAAAAGACGCCTCAAAACCAGAAAATGGAACAATGGTGAAACCGAAAAGCACTGCTGCCGAAGGTTTGAGAGAATTATTTGTTGACGAATTAAAAGACATCATTTACGCGGAACGTGCACTTTTAAAAGCGTTGCCGAAAATGGCAAACAACAGCAGCAGTACAAAGCTTAAAAAGGCTATTGAAGAACATGTGGTGGTTACCGAAAAACAGGTCGATCGTTTGAAACAGGTCTTTGATCTTTTAGGTGAATCAGACCGTGGTAAAAAATGCGACGCAATGGAAGGTCTTATTAAGGAAGGTGAAGGAATTCTAGAAGAAACCGAACCGGGACCGGTACGTGATGCGGCCATTATTTCGGCATCGCAAAAGATCGAACATTACGAAATTGCCTCATACGGAACATTGGTTGCTTTTGCCAAAACGCTAGGCGAAGACAAAGTAGCTTCTTTGCTGGAACAAACGCTGAACGAAGAAAAAGAGGCCGATGTTACGCTTACAGAAGCTGCTTACAATGATATTAATTTTGATGCCGTAGACGAGGAGTAAAAACTTGATATTACTCAAAAAAAAAGAAACCACTCTTGAAAAAGGGTGGTTTTAATGTTTAATTTATTGCGATCTTCTTCTTAAACTACGTATTTCGGTTTGTACGCTGTTATAAACCAGTCTGTATAACTCACTGTTGCCTTTTGGTGCCGCTTTTAAAATGGTCATACATTCTTTAAGAAACCTCGGAGCAAAATTTGGATCGGCTGCGGTTATTTCTTTACAGTTGTCTAATATATCTGCATATTTTATGGTTTGTGCATCTGCACTTGTTTCTTCAATACGTTCTGTTTCTCTTTCCTTTCGCTGTTTGCGGTTTAAATGCGGATACGCTTCTTTTGTATAAACATCGGTAAGCTCCACCACAAGTTTTAAGGTTTCATGTGCAGCTTCGGTATCCATCAGTGTCTCTAAATAATGTAACAGTTCGGTTTCTGTAACTGCCGTGTCTTCTAAAACATCGTGCAGCAGTGCCGCCGCCAGTAGTGCTGTTTTAGAAGTATAGTTCATACAGGTTTCCATAACTCTGATGGGGTGTACTATGTATCGTTCGTTACTGTACTTACGCATTTGTTCGCCATGCGCACGATCTGCAAATTGTTGTATTTTTATAAGAGTACTATTCATAAACTTACTTGCTTCGTTCTTCTAATGATGCTTTGTATGCCTTGTCGCGTAACTGCTGAATTCTTCCTACGGGTTTAAAAGATTCAATATTGTCAAACGGATTAAAAGAAAGCAGCTCCTGCTCCATAGCATTTTTGTCGGCGATCTGCGTGAATATAAATTTCCCTACAGGTACAAAGGGCGAATCCTTCCATTCCCTGTGCAGTTCGTTCACGGGTTGGTTTGCGATGTTGTATGCATACTGTATGTAAAGCTGTGCTATAAAGTGGCCGTTGTTTTTCATATAACCTTCTATTGACAGGTTATTTGAAGGGTGTCTGTCATGTGGTACAAGCTTTAGTTTAACAAGATGAGCTCCAAATCGGTACACACCAATAGAATGATAGTCGAATGACAGTATGGGATCTTTGCGTTTTTTAAGCAAACCCATAATGTTTTTTACGAATGATCTATGCAGCACGTTTGGGATAACCCTGGTTACGCCGAACAGTATTTTCGCAATATTGTAGGTCTTCTGTAATAAATTACCTGTATAGTAACGATTTAACGCGGTAAAGAGCTTTAAAAATCCGACTACGCTGTTAAATGGAAATAAGGGAAAGTTTACCAATGGAAAATTGGCAGTTGTTGTACCGGCATCACTTATTTTTATCGAAAAACCGTAAGCAGGGATACCGTTGCCTTTTATAATCTTTAAATGTGCATTTGAAATCCGCAGAACGGCATCCATTATTTTTTTTGGAAACAGGTGTTGATCTTCAAAATCGGGATCAACTGCAAATTTTCCTTCCAAAATACTGTACGTTGTTGCATGGGCATCACGTGTTTTGTATGATACCTTGCTTAAAGATGGCGACTTCCTCACAAATGCTCGGATGTCTATTGTTAAATCATCTAAGAGTTGGTGCTCTGCTGCTGTTAAAGCATCTAAGTCTGCCGTGTATTTTAATTTCTCACCCATACGTTATAGCAAGCAAAAGTAGAACCATTTTCAGCAACATGCCATGCTTTTGATGCGGGTATTTAAATACGTGTTTCTCAACCAGATACTTGTAGATTTTAACGACATTTTGTGGAAAACTACATAGCAGTGTAGATCATGAATTTTTAAATATTTAGAGGAATCGGCCGATAGTATTTCAAACATGAAATCTTAAAATAGTGGAAAGGATTTTGCAGTACATAAAAAAAATTAAAGCTATGAGAGCAATTTGGAACGGTGCCATAGGTTTTGGATTAGTAAATATCCCCATTAAATTATACTCGGCTACAGATTCAAGTACACTAGATTTGGATATGTTGGACAGTAAGGACCTTAGCAACATTAAATTTAAACGGGTGAATGCCGAGACCGGTAAAGAGGTAGCTTGGGAAAATATTGTGAAAGGTTATAAAATTGAAGACAAATATATTGTGTTGGAAGACGAAGATTTTGAAGCGGCCAGTCCCGAAAAATCGAAAATTCTAAGTATAAACCAGTTTGTGAAAGAAGCAGAGGTTGATACCGCACTTTTTGAAACACCCTACTTTCTGGAACCTCAGAAAAATGGCGAAGCAGCTTATAAACTGTTGTTGAAATCATTAATGAAAACAAAAATGGCAGGCATTGGTTCTTTTGTTTTAAGGGAGCGCGAAATATTGTGTTTGATCCGTCCGTATGAAGATAAGGTTTTAATGGTAAACAGAATGCGCTATCCGGAAGAATTAAGAAGTTACAAAGATTTGAATATACCTGCCGGAAAAGCCCCAAAAGCCGACGAACTTAAAATGGCAGAACAGTTGATAAAATCGCTTGCAACGGCATTTGATCCGTCAAAATACAAAGACACCTACAATGCCGACCTCCTTAAAATCATCAAACAAAAGGCAAAAGGAAAAAAAGTAAAACTTACTGAACAAAAACAACCGGAAGGTAAGGCTACCGACCTTATGGCGATGTTGAAGGCAAGTTTGGAAAAAACTAAGAAAAAAGCGGGTTAATAATAGTTTAAATTATTCTTTAATAGATCATTAGTTATGGCACTGGAGGATTATAATAAAAAACGGAATTTTAAGGAAACATCCGAACCAAAAGGCAAACAGAAAGCTAGCGGTAAAAAGTTGAAGTTTGTTGTTCAAAGACACGCGGCGTCCAGACTGCATTACGATTTTCGACTGGAAATGGAGGGCGTACTGAAAAGTTGGGCGGTGCCTAAAGGTCCGTCATTAAATCCTGCAGACAAACGGTTGGCAATGATGGTAGAAGATCATCCGTATTCATACAGAACCTTTGAAGGATCTATTCCCGAAGGCAATTATGGTGCCGGCGAAGTGGAAATATGGGACGAAGGAACGTATGAACCTATTAAAAAAGCCTCTGGAAAAAGTGATGATCTTACCATGCGCGCCGAACTGCATAAACAGTCGCTAAAATTTATATTGCACGGTAAAAAACTGCAAGGGGAGTTTGCGTTGGTTAAAATGAAAAATCCTAAAGACGATAATGCCTGGCTGCTTATTAAGCATAAAGACGAATATGCGGTCGACGAAGACTACGACGCAGAAGAAAATACTGCTAAAAACTCAAAAGTAACGGCTTATCTTGCAGATAAAAGCAGTAAAAAAAAAAAGGAATCAAATAACGGAATAAAACATTTTAAAAATTATGCACCGGCACTTTCCGGTGCGAAAAAACTAACGGAATTTATTAAACCCATGCTGTGCAAAACGGCAGACAAACCGTTTGATGACCAAGAATGGGCATTCGAAATAAAGTGGGACGGCTACCGCGCCATTACCGATTTAAGTAAAAATAAAATCCGCTTGTATTCAAGAAACGGGGTCGACTTCTCTCAGAAATTCAAAAAAGTGACCAACTCGCTTAAACTTCAGGAACACGATATGGTGCTCGATGGCGAGATTGTTGCCTATGACGATAAAGGAAAACCAAACTTTCAGTGGCTGCAGCAAATTGGTGATAATCCAGATCTGGTGTTAGCTTATCAGGTTTTCGATCTGCTGTGGCTTAACGGTCACTCAACTATGAATTTATCGTATCTGCAACGTAAAGAATTATTGAAAGACGCCTTGGTTGAAACCGATAGTATCAAATTCAGCGACCATATTTTACAGAACGGAAAAGAATTTTTTCAGGCAGCAAAAAATATGGGTCTTGAAGGAATTGTAGCAAAGAAAACAGATAGTCTTTACAAAGAAAATATCCGCAGTTCGGAATGGCTTAAAATAAAAATCAATAAAACAGACGAAGCCGTTATCTGCGGCTTTACAGAACCAAAAGGATCTCGAAAGAAATTCGGAGCCCTCGTTCTAGGCAAATATCTGAATGGCGAAATGGTTTTCTGCGGTCACACCGGTGGTGGTTTTAACGATAAATCACTTTCTGATATCTATGATAAAATGCAGAAACTGATTACCGATAAATCGGTTTTTAAAATTACACCCAAGACAAATACTAAAGCTACATGGGTAAAACCGGAACTGGTTGCCGAAATTAAATTCACGGAACTTACCAAAGATCATATTTACCGCCATCCCATTTTTTTGAGACTTCGAGATGATGTAGAACCTGATGATGTGACATTTAATACCGAAAAACAATCAAAAAAAGAAATGATGAAGAAAGTGCAACCTGAGAAAAGAACCGGAAAAGACGAGTTGCTGATGAAAATAGGAAAGCAGGAACTGAAACTTACAAATCAGAACAAAATTTATTTTCCCGATGATGATGTTACAAAAGGCGATGTAATTGCCTTTTACCAAAGTATTTCCAAATATATTGTACCACACCTTAAAAACCGCCCGCAGTCTATGAACCGTTATCCTAACGGGATTGACGGTATGAGTTTTTATCAGAAAGACGCAGCCGATGAAACCCCTGATTGGATAGAAACACAGAAAGTGTTCTCTGAAAGCAGCGATAAGTATATCAATTACATAATCTGTAATGATAAGGAAACACTGGCTTATTTGAATAATTTGGGATGTATCGAACTTAATATATGGACAAGCAAAATTCAAAAGGCGGATAATCCTGATTATTTGGTTTTAGACCTCGATCCGTCAGAGAAAAATACCTTCGAAGACGTAATTAAAACAGCGCAGGTTGTTAAAGAAGTGCTGGATCTGGCAGAGATTGAAGGTTTTCCAAAAACGTCGGGCAGTTCGGGAATTCATATCTACATTCCCATGAACGCAAAATATACGTACGAACAGGTTAAAGATTTTGGGCACTTGCTCATGCAGATGGTTCAACAGAAATTACCCGATCTTACAACCTTGGAAAGAAGCCTGAAGAAAAGAGACAAGGATAAAATTTATTTGGATTATCTGCAGAACAGAAGAGGGCAGACACTTGCAAGTGTTTACAGTCTGCGTCCAAAAAAGGGTGCACCGGTTTCTATGCCTTTGGATTGGAAAGAAGTTAAAAAGGGATTAAAACCAACCGATTTCAATATCTATAACGCATTAGATCGACTGAAAGAAAAAGGCGATATTTTTAAGCCTGTGCTGGGTAAAGGGATCGATATGCTAAAGGCAATTAAAAAATTATCATCTTAAGTAAAAGGTTGCTTTGATACAGGAGTGAGTTTACAGTTACATAATATGCCGAGTAACCGTTCTATGTACTGGGGAATTTATCGGCACTTTACTGGTGTTCAATAAATTACATGCGTGGTTTTTTTAGTCTTTAATCAACATTTTTAAAGATAATTCAACCGTTTGTTAACGATATTTCAAAGCATTAAACCTGCATTTAAGTCATTAGTCAGGAACTGTTTAATATTAAGGGAATACTTCTTTTAATTTATTTTACCATATAACAACTTAAAACTTTGAAAGATGAAAAGTGATGACAAAAACATTCCGGGAAGTGAAAAGAATAAAAAAACAAGCCCGACAGACATTAAAGGAAAAGATGTTCATGAAGCAAATCAGACAAATTCAGGTGCCGGAGCATCACAGATAAAAGAAGGTAGTAATCTGTTGCCCGAAGACGCAGACAAAGTACCCGATGAAAATACGGAGGAGGCAAGAAATAAAAAGTCAGGAGAAAATTTTAAAGACGAATAATAACTTTAAAAAAATGTTTTATGAAAGCAGCAGTAATTCACGCACCGGGTAAAATAACCTGTGATAATACAGAAGATCCGAAAATTAAAAATACTACCGACGTTATACTTCGTGTAACATCAACAGCTATTTGCGGATCCGATCTACATATTTTTTCTGGTGGATTTCCGCAACCTAAGCCCATGATTCTGGGTCATGAATTTATGGGAGTGGTAGAAGAAGTTGGCAAGGATGTAAAAAATCTTAAAAAAGGTGACCGAGTGGTAGTACCTTTTCCAATTGCATGCGGAACCTGTTATTTCTGTAACAGTGATCTTCCCGTTCATTGCGAAAACAGTAACCATGAACACTACGGTCCCGAAGGCGGATTGATTGATCAGAAAGGAGGCGGACTGTTTGGATACACCGATCTGTACGGTGGATATGATGGTGGACAGGCACAGTTTGTACGTGTTCCATATGCAGACATCGGACCCCGTAAGGTGCCTGATTTCTTATCAGATGAGCAGGTTCTGTTTTTAACGGACATTTTTCCAACTGGTTATTCGGGTGTAGATTGGGCAGAAGTTAACGGTGGTGAAACTGTTGTAATTTTCGGTGCTGGTCCGGTGGGGATAATGGCCGCTAAAAGTGCTTGGCTGCGAAATGCAAAACGCGTAATAATTGTTGACACGCTGCAATACCGTTTAGACAAGGCTGCTGCAACTGCAAACTGTGAAACAATTTTGTGGGACAGCGGTGCTAAAGAAGTAGTAGAGAAGATAAGGGAAACAACAAAAGGTCGTGGAGCAGATGTCTGTATTGAAGCTGTAGGTTTTGAACCGGATCGATCTATTTTAGACCGCGCAAAAGCGGTAATAAATTTTGAAAAAGGATCTATTAAAGTACTTGAAGCTTGCATGAGTGCTGTGAGAAAAGGTGGGATAGTCAGCGTTTTAGGTGTATATCCAACATATTATGACAATTTCCCTGTTGGTCAGTTTTTCGATAAGGGAATTACCTTAAGAGGTGGTCAGGCTGTCGTACACAAACATATTGACAAGCTGTTGCAGTATGTGATCGATGGAAAAATTGTGTTGGATGATATCATTACGCACAGACTACCTCTTACTGAAGTGGCACATGCTTACGACATTTTTAAGAACAAGAAGGAAGATTGTGTAAAGGTGGTTTTAGATCCTTGGGCATAATTTTCAATTAAACAGATCAAATAGATATGCCAGAAGGTCCTAGTATTGTTATCGCAAAAGAAGAAATGAGTGTTTTTATCGGCAAAAAGGTTGTTGAAGCACACGGTAATTCTAAAATTGATAGTGACAGGTTGGAAGGTAAAGTTCTTTCCGATGTTAAATCATGGGGTAAACACCTGCTACTGTGCTTTGACGACTTTACCGTCCGTATTCATTTTTTGCTGTTTGGCAGTTATCTGGTAAACGAAACAAAATCGGCAAATGTTCGTTTGGGACTTCTTTTCAAGAACGGACATATGAATTTTTATGCTGCTTCTGTAAAGGTATTGGAAGGAACTGCAGATTCTCTTTACGATTGGTCTGCCGATGTAATGAGTGAACAGTGGAATCCGCGTTTGGCAGTTAAAAAACTTGCCGATAAAAAAGAAGAATTAATTTGTGACGAACTGCTGGATCAGGATATTTTTTCAGGTGTAGGGAACATCATCAAGAACGAAGTTTTGTTCAGGGTGGGTGTAAATCCAAATTCATTGGTAGGCAAAATTCCGTCTAAAAAAATGAAAGAAGTTGTTGAGCAGGCGCAAAACTACAGTTTCGACTTTCTGCGATGGAAAAAAGAAAATCAACTAAAAAAGCATTGGCTGGTGCATACTAAAAAAGAGTGTTCTAAATGTGGTCAGTCATTGGTGAAGGAATACACAGGTAAGAAAAAACGCAGAAGTTTCTTTTGTATAAACTGTCAAAAACTGTATGTATGAGTAACACTAAATTTAACATCGGATGTTCAAGCTTTGCAACACCTTCTTGGAAATCGGTTTTTTACCCGGATCATCTGCCAAAAAAAGACTGGTTCCAATTTTATTGCACGCATTTTTCAACGTATGAATTCAATGGTTCATTTTATAGGTTTCCCACCGTAGAAAGTTTAGATAAATGGTATGATAAAACTCCGGATGATTTCAGTTTTAGTATCAAAATACCGAAAGTGATTACGCACACAAAGAAGCTTGTAGATTGTGAAATAGAGGTGTCAGATTTTTACGAGATTGTTTCTAAAGGACTAAAAGAAAAACTGGCGTGTATATTGTGGCAGTTTCCCCCAAGCTTTTTGTACAGCGAACTGAATTTAGCTAAGCTTATAAAACTTTTAAATTCCGATTTTAAGAACGTTGTGGAATTCAGACACAAAAGCTGGTGGAACAAAAATGCTGTTGAAACATTACAGCAGAAGTGTGTAATTTTTTGCAATCCCAGTTATCCCGGTTTGGATGTTGATCTGATAGATGGTGGTAAAATTGGATATTTCCGTATGCATGGTATTCCAAAGCTGTTTTATTCTGAATATTCGCAAGAAGAAATACAAACACTTTACAATACAATAAAGGCAGCATCCTACAAAGAGGTATATGTGTATTTTAACAACACGGCATCTACGGCAGCTGTAATAAATGCAATGCAGTTTATGAAGCTGAAGGATAGCTTGACATAACCCTTCAATGACAGAAATTTGACTATTTCAGCAACTTTTGTCAATCAATAAGTAATTTAAATTTTAAATATACAGAGCTATGAAAAATGAACAAAACAAAGAAACAACACCCGTAAAAAAACAACAGAACGGTAAACCTGAAAACAAAGACAATTTAGACAGCCGCGGTAACGAAGAACAAAAAAGAAAGGGTGACGATGTAACTTCGAACGAGAAGGAAACAAAAGAGAAAAAATAATTTAAAAGGGTGAACGCCTGGTGATGGTCGGAAGAAATTCCGACCATTTCTATGTCAAAAACGTTGTTAGGATCATCTGCTGCTTAATATTCGATCTATTGACATAGAGGATTTCGTTGTAAAGTAATAAAGTGAATCATGGCACAATAAATGTTGTAGAATAGCTGAAAAAGAAAAAAGATTTTTATGAAAAACGAAGAAAATTATCAGAAAAATTTGGCTGGCAAAACAGTGGTGATTACCGGCTCAAGCAGTGGTGTGGGTCGCGCGGCGGCAGAAGCATTTGCCCGTGAAGGCTGCAATGTAGTGATAGTTGCCCGCGGACAGGAAGGTATCAATGAGGTTGTAGAACTTTGTAGAGCGCTTAATACACAGGTTATTGGTATTACTGCCGATGTTTCTATAGCAGCCGATGTAGAAAGAATAACCACAGAAACACTTGCAAAATTTGGCAGGATCGATGTCTGGATAAACAATGCAGGAGTTATGGCAAGTGGAAAGTTCGAAGAAATTCCCATGGAAATTCACGAGCAGGTTATAAAAACAAATCTTTTTGGTTATATGCACGGCGCATATAATGCTGTACAGGTTTTTAAAGAACAGAATGAGGGAATTCTGATCAATAATATTTCCATTGGCGGATACATGCCTGCACCTTACAGTGCGGTATATTCGTCTACAAAATATGGGATCAGGGGTATGATGGAAGGTATCCGGGCCGAAATATCCAACCATAAAAAGATACACGTATGCAATATCTATCCACAGCTGCAGAATTCTACAGGCAATCTGCATTCGGCTAAATATTCGGGTTTTAAAATGAATATTTCACCCCTTGCATCAGATCCAAGAGAGACCGCAGACGCTATGGTTGCATTGGCAAAAAATCCTAAAAAAGACGTCTTCCCGGATTTTAAATCTCGAGTAATTACCACAATGTACAAAATTTTCCCAACGCCCTTCAACAATGCGGCATCGGCGGTTGTGAGGCTGATGATGAAGATTAAGAAAGGGCCTGAAGTAGAAGGCAACGTATTAAAGCAGTCGCAGGAACCTCTTAGAATATATGGTCGACCGGAATTGAACAATGACTCGGGTAATTTAAAAAAAGCCGTAATCATTGGTGTCGGTATTGGCTTTGCTTTTATATTTTTTAGAAACAGATTACAAAAGTAATACAATATTTTATTGATGGATTACATCAGTACCCATTGCAGTTTCCGTTGAATTGTAATATATTCATACATTATTTAAGCCTCGGTCTTTGCTGGTTTACAGTCTGGTATAATAAATAATTTAATAAAGAGTTTTAAATAACCCATGGAGGAAAAAGCAAAACTACGCATCAGTTTGCGGTATTATTCTATTTTAGCATTAAGATTTGTGGTCGCAACGGTGTTGATACCTTCGGGTTTGTTGAAGATACAGGGAAAAAGGTTTTCTGAAATATGCCCCGAAATGTATGCGGGTTCTTTCTTTACAGAACTGCACCATACAGGAACGTACTGGAAGTTTTTAGGATTTTGCCAGCTGCTTACAGCATTGTTATTATTTACCCAGCGTTACACGGCATTGGCTGCACTGCTTTTCTTCGGTATCTGTTCCAATATTCTTGTTTTTACGTTAAGCGTTGGTTTAAATGACAAATCACTCATTATGATCTTTATGGTTGCCGCAGCACTTTTGCTGATAGGGTGGGACTGGTACCGCATACACCCACTATTTAGTACCTCAAAAAACAGTAATGTTTCTTATAATATCCAAACCGCTCCTGTTTCATTACAGATAACGGGTCTTGCAGCTTATGTGGTGATAACGGTTTTCTTTTTTATTTTTGATACGTATTATTAGCATTCAATCAATTTAGTATAAAAAAAGCTGAATTTTAACAGTTTATGATCTTAAGCTAAACAGAATTCAGCGTCATAAGTCAAAAACAAGAAGCCTGTCCCGATTCTCGGGAAGTGTCGAACCACTGCATGGCTTGTCTCGCTTTAGCGGAAGGGAGAGCGGATCGTTGTGTGAAACACCGTTTCGATCAAATCGAAGATTCACGATTTCATTAATTTATAAATAGCAATTGATCGTATATGCCTCAAAAGTGAATTTCGACCGATTACAAGATCACCGCAATAAAAGCGTTTTTGGTACTTTTTCGGGCATGAAACCTAAAAGATTCATGTTTCCATTAAGAGGACATAAAAGTATAGAGAAACTGAATGTTTCAATCATGAAGAAAGGAAAATGAATAGAAATATAGTACTGACACGTGAATAAAACAACAAAGAAGTAACCCAAAGCTCCTTTTGGGCTTTGTGGAGTACCCATTTAAGCTTTGGGTTTATTAAATTTTTAGTCAAAAACAAATTGAGTAATAAAGAGGATCCAGCGACATTAGATTTTCGACGAGTGTCAAAAATGTTGAAATCGCAGATTCACGGCTTCCAAACTATCAAATAAAAGATTGGACGTAAATTTCCGTGAAAAGAAATGCTGTTTGAGAACTTGTTCGAAATCGAAGATTCATGAATACGTTATTATAAAATAGCGAGGAATGAATAGTTTATTTCTTTTAGGAAATGAAACATATTTTGACCGGTGAAAAGCTGAAGTCTTGAAATCAAGAGCAGCCCAATTTGCAGTTTCAGCCTAGATGACTTTTCTCGAAGATTCACGAACACTAAAACAAAATAGTATCAGTGAGTAATTTTTGGTTCGTTTTGCATCAAGGCAAAATGAACGGAAGAAGTTAAGAATCGAGGCGCTATTATCATTAAATCGAGCGTTGACAATTTGAAACCGCAAGGTTCACGGCTTCCAAGATGTAAAATAGAGCCTGGACGTAATTGAGCGCAAAATCATAAGGGAACGTAGTGACGTTTTTATGATTTAGCTTACAAAACGTAGTCGACCTTTTTAATGATACGGCAAGATAAAAGAAATAAGATTTTTGCTTCTTTTGATCTATCAAAAGAAGAGAGAAACCGAAATATTTATATTCCGAATACAGGATCTAGTGTAGTAGGTCAAAAACAAGAAGCCTGTCCCGATTGCCATCGAGATTAAAGCACCATTCCCCAAAAAAATATAACTTTACATGTTTGTAAGATAGATATATGAAGGCTGCAGAAATACTGGATAAATTATCCGCAACAAAAAAAAATAAGATTGCACAACTGAACGTACGTGAAGTAGAACAGCAGACAGACGGAAGTTACATCGCATTTGTTGATGATGCTGAAAGTTTCGATGTCTCCCTCACGTTGAAAAGCACAGAAGTAACAAGTCACAGTTGCGATTGCGGTTCAGCAGAAACTTTCTGCATACACAAAACAGCATTGCTTTTAAATATTACAGACAGCATAACAGGAAAAATACCAGGTAAGAAGGTACGCACAAAGAAAGCGGCAAAGCAAAGTGAGGCACAACAAATCCTTCAATATCTTACCCTTCCTCAAATAACCACGTGGCTTCACGATTACTTCAGTAAAAATAAAGAGGCAGAAATGATGTTTCTGTTGGAATTCTCGGCTAAAACGATAGATTTCGAAATAAAAGAAATAGAAGAGATTATTCAGAAGGCGTTCACTTCCGTAATGGCGAAACGTAAAAAAATAGAATTAAACGAATTAAAAAAAATCATTCAGTATCTTGAACAGTCTCTGGAGGCTGTTTTTCAGTATATGCAGTCGCTAATTGCACAGGAAAAAGCCTTCCTTTTGTTAGAAGAGATCATTGCAAACCTTAACAACAAATATTATAAATACCGGGTACCGGGTACAAGACTGCAGAAATACCAGCTTGCAATTATTGAAAAATATGCGCTGATGTTGAACAATTTGCAAGACAGTTCCTTATGGAAGGCACAGTCCGATTATTTAGTCGGCCGGTTTTTTGAAGTTGATTTTGGAAAAGGGGTAATAGTAAACACTGTTGCCAGCATATATGCTAACGCACATAAAGAACAGAAAGACGATCTTTCAACATCGATAGCCCTAAATTTAAACGAGTTTTTAAACGAAGGTTTCAAACTGCCCTTAGAAGCAGAACAGGTATTGTTACAGATCCTTGTGGCTAACGGAGATCTAAAAAACTGTCATGCCTATTTTTCCATTTATCCTTACGAAAACGAATTCAACATTATGTTGTTGGAGGCTCTTAAAGACATTGATCCTGATAGGGCACTACACTATTGTTACCAGGCAGTAGCACTGAATACCAAAGCAGAATACAATGTTCCGTACCTGAAAATTATTGATTATATCATGGAAGTGAACAATATGATCAGAAAATAATTGAAGTAGCTAAAGCACCAATTGTTTAGTACGGAACAGAGGGATGCTGTTCTAATGTTCGTAAAAGAGCGGTTTTTTTCTGCTGATTTAGAGTCTGTTTTAACAACCTTATGGAATAAGGTTTATTATTGTTACCCTGACGATTTAACGACAAAATTTTTTTAGGCATTCTAATAAATGAATAGTTAAAACACCAGTAAAAAAATTCTACACTTTGTATACTAATTCTATACGATTTAGGTATATTACTTAACCATTATGCCTTAAGCACACTTTTTTCGTTTGCAGATTTAGTTCTTAATAAAAATTTAATTTTAATCATGTAATGACTTGTTTTTTAGTTAAATAACTGAATGTTTGTAGAAATTTATTCTGGTAATAGTGTCTTAATTCTACAGTTTTATATGATCATTAGTCGTATCAAGTGTAATTAAAAAAGAAGACTGCTTTTATTGGCACAATTTTTCATACTTTTTAATTAAAAGAAAAGCCATGGAAATCGAAAAAATACAAGTTGTAAATGCCTCTCATATTTGGGGCGCAGAAACACAGAAATTAATCCAGATGAGATTGAATATCGGTGATCTGAAATTAAAATCTACAAATGAAATCGAAGGGTTTTCACACCGCATTAAAACACTCATTCCAAGCCTTTATTCTCGCAAATGTCAGCAGGGTGTCACGGGCGGATTTTTCAGAACACTAGATAATGGTATTACTATACCAGAGGTAGTTGCACATATCGCTGCAGAACTGCAGACTCTTGCAGATAATGAAACGGACTTTAGCACTGCAGTAATATCAGAAAATGAAGAAATATATAATATTGTAGTATCATACATACATGAAGATGCAGGTATGTTTGCGGCAATGGTGGCTGTTGAAATTGTAGAAGCATTGCTTAAAGGCACACCGTATTTTATCAGATACGATATTGAACGACTAAAAGAAATAAATAAAGAAAGTAGGCTTGCGTCAATTACTTCAAAAAACAAACAGCAGTATTTCAAGTTAAATCATCACGAAACTGTTAATGTGGGTTATGTTATTAATCATCACAGCAAGCAAATAAACCAGTCATTGCAGCAAGCCAGATAGTTTTGCAAAAGTTAGCTGTGTTGTATTAATTTTTTGAGCCTTTGTAAGGACTTAAAAAATAAGCACTTTGGCAATCAGTAATTATTAATCTTGTAAATAAAAATCCAATGACTAAAGTTCTTAGATGGAAAGAATTTCCTCTATGCCAGCCAGCGCAGTCAGGGTGGTATATGATCAATTGTAAAGTTAATAATATGTACATAACCGTAATGTCATTTTTTGACACTGCAACGGCTTCATGGTACGAAGGGAGTTCTAAAGAAAGAAATTTTGTAGGGGTCGCGGCATTCGATCCTAAACAGATTAGTGGCTAGCTATTGAAAGCAGCATTGCTTGTGAAATTCATGACAAAACTATATGCTTCTTTTGCTTTCCAAATAATGATTAAAACAAACATTAAACCTTAAAAAGTAGAAATTATGAGACATTTGATAAAATTTGGAACTGTATTGGCTGGAGCTGCCGCAGGTGCCGCAGTCGGAGTTTTACTCGCACCTGGAAAAGGAACAAAAACACGCCATAAGATTTTAGATAATTTAAAGGCAGGCATTGGAGCTGTGAACGCTTCAAAAAGCACTTTTAGCAATATGTTGTTGAATTTTGTTTCGGAAAAAGAAAACAATTTCGATAAAAAACTTCAAACGATTACCGATCGTGCTTCAAATCAAAAGGAAGAGGTGATCGCAACATTGGAACGTAAATTATCCGAATTAAAAAAAGACGCAGATCATGTAAAACCGAATACAAAAGCAGATATAAAAGATGATATTGTCTACAAAGCGGCATACGAAACCAAAGCAGATATTTAGATATGCAGTAGGCAGCATGGTAAATGAGATCAAAAAAAGATAAAACTTAAATTTTAAAGGAATAAAAATGTGAATGTTCTCTTAAGACTTTTGCTTATCCGTAATGAACCGAGTAACGTTAATATATAATTTTAAAAAATGTAATGCTATGGACAGATTAGAATTAGAAGGAAAATGGAATCGTGTAAAAGGAGCCGTTAAACAGAAATACGGTGAATGGTTTGATGACGATAAAGCTTTCGCAGAAGGAAAATTTGATGAAATTTTAGGTAAGATGCAGGAAAAATCAGGTAGAACGCGTGAAGATATCGAGCGTGAAATCAGAGATTGGGACGAGCGCAGTATCTAATTTATCGGTAAATTTTATCAACGCATTTTATATAAACCACCTCAGTCGGGGTGGTTTTGCTTTTAATAAATCTTGAAGGCAGGTTGGTAACACGTATAAATCTAAAAATTAAATAAAAAAATCCAATCAAAAACAAATTGAGTACCAAATAGGATCCTGCGCCATTAGGTCAAAAATGATAGTTGAACAGACGATGTGAACGTAAGGTGATCGGGGAACGTAGTGACGATTCGATTAGCTAGTGAACGAGGAAAAGTTCAACCGTTTTTGAACTGAGGCAAGACAAAAAAGAAAAGACTTTTGGTTCTTTTAGTCATAAAAGAACAGAAAAACCATAATGCACAATTCATTAACAATGGAGATTCAAAAACGAAGAGATCTTTCACTCTATTTCATTATGTTCAAGATGACAAGCATTACCGACAATAATGTGAATTTCTGTATCGGGGTGCAGCATGAAGCTGTGGATACCTGTATCAGTTTTAGGATGAAAACTAAAATGGACTTTAAACCCAGCGGTATGAGCTTTTAGTCAGCCTGTCCCGATTCTCGGGAAGTGTCGAACCATCTGCATGAAGCGAGAGCAGATCGGGGTGTGAAACACCGTTTCGATCTGGTAGCTTCAAAAGTGAATTTCGACCGATTAAAAGATCGCCGCAATAAAAGACTTTTGGTACTTTTTGTCTATAAAAAGTACAGAAAAACCGAATGTGTCTATCACGAGGAATGGAGATTCAGAATCGACGAGATCTTTCACTCCATTTCATTATGATCAATATGACAAATATTGTCGAAAATAATGTGAGATGCTGTATTGGGTAGTAGTATGTTTTTTACAAGTTTAAAAACAATGATTGTTACGGATTGTAAACACCATTAAAAAGAATAACCCTCCATCCATCAGGATCTTCATACGTTTCACTTTTATCTTTCCAATAAGGATTTTCAGGTTCAACAGGTAGAATCCCCATTT
>Ga0256795_1000310_pt1 | contig 22474 bp, 22 predicted proteins | sample MC6MC0946MT_FD_186353 | JGI IMG/M metagenome (GOLD analysis project Ga0256795, IMG submission 186353) | Metatranscriptome of enriched soil aggregate microbial communities from Iowa State University, Ames, United States - MC6-MC0946-MT... | ecosystem: Environmental > Terrestrial > Soil >... | reverse complement strand
CTTACAGATGCTTTATCGCACTTGTGATCATGATTATGTCATGTTGTGCAGTGTTGTTCGACAGCCTTGCGACACAATTTGTCGTATAGGATCGTTTTATGCGGATGTCTCATGATTTGCTGGGGAGAATTGAATGATAAAAGCATTCAAACTGAGCATTCTAAAGGGTTTGATACTGTGTCAGTGCAATATCAGCCCATCTACTTTTGCAGGATCAAGAACACAGAGGATAAGAATTCGTATTTTCAGGATTTAGAGAAAAATCCTTACTAAAGATGAAGTGAATCAATGTAATACATCAGCCCATAAAACCCATGGGCAAAAAAAAGCCAGAATGACTTCTGGCTTTTGATTGATATGAATTTAGATTTCGATCTGGCTACCCATTTCCACCACACGGTTTGGCGGGATTTGATAGAAATCACTCACTGGACTGGTATTACGTTGCATTGAAATAAACAGTTTTTCACGCCATGGTGCCATTCCATCACCCACGGTATGAATCAAACGATCACGTGAGATGAAGAAACTGATATGCATCATGTCAAATTCAACTTCAAGCTGCTTATAAGCCAACTCTAGCGCGTTTGGAATATCAGGTTGATCCTTAAAGCCATAGTAAACAAAAACCCGTTGGAAGCGCTTATCTAAGACTTCAACACGGATTCTTTCTTGGTCTGGCACATACGGAACATCACGGGTAATCACCGTCACCATAATATTGCGTTCATGCAGGACTTTATTGTGCTTGATATTGTGCAACATCGCATGAGGAACAATATTTGGATTACCGGTTAAAAATACCGCTTGACCGGGTACAAACTGTGTTTCATCACTCAAACTGACACTTTTAATAAATAGATCCAGTGGCAAGGCATCTTTTTCCAAACGGTTAAAGACAATTTCTCGCCCGGTTTTCCACGTCATCAGAATAGTAAATACGATTGCACCGATCAGGATCGGGACCCATCCGCCTGAAATGATTTTTAATGAAGTTGACCCAATAAAAATACTATCAATCACTAAAAATGGGATAGCAAACAATGCCACTTTCCACTTTGGCCAACGCCAAAAACCATAGGCTAAGATTGAAATCAAAATCGTATCGCATAGCATAGTCATGGTGACCGCTACACCATAAGCATTGGCAAGATTGGCACTGTTTTGGAAAATCACAATCAATAAAAGAATCGAAACGTAGAGTATCCAGTTGATAAAGGGCAAATAAATCTGACCTTGTTCTACATCAGAAGTGTGATGCACGGTTAATCTTGGCAAATAGCGTAGCTGAATGGCTTGGTTTGCCATTGAAAACACACCAGTAATCACCGCTTGTGAGGCAATCACCGCTGCCGCTGTGGCTAGGGCAATCATGGGGTATAAGCCCCATTCAGGTACAAGCAAATAGAATGGGTTTTCAATCGCACTTGGATTACGTAATAATAATGCACCTTGCCCTGCATAATTTAATAACAGACAAGGTAAGACAATGATAAACCAGCCTAAACGAATCGGTAGCCGTCCAAAATGCCCCATATCTGCATAGAGTGCTTCCCCCCCCGTAACCGTCAAAATCACCGCACCCATAGTTAAAAAGGCCACAAAGGGTTGGTGAAAAATAAAGTTCAGTGCCCAATGTGGACTGAGCATGCTTAAAACATAAGGAGTTTGGCTAATACTATGAATACCGATTAGACCGATAGAGGCAAACCAAGTTAAGGTGATTGGACCAAAAAACTTCCCCATGGTTCCCGTACCATGTCTTTGTACAAGAAACAGTGCGGTAAGAATGCCGATTGCTAAAGGCATCAACCATTTATTAAACATAGGTGTTGCAATACTCAGCCCTTCAATGGCTGAAAGTACTGAAATTGCTGGGGTAATAATGCCATCACCAAAAAACAGCGATGCACCAATAAATCCCAAGGCGATTAAATAGATTTTGCGATTATCTGCGATACGATTAGAGCGTAAGTTCAGCGCCAGCAAGGACATGATACCACCCTCACCATTGTTATCTGCTCGCATGATAATGGTGACGTATTTAAAGCTGATGGTGAGCATCATGCACCAGAAAATCAGTGACAAGATCCCAAGCACGGTCGCTTCGGTGATGGCAATGTGTGCAGTCAGAAAACATTGGCGTAGGGCGTACAAGGGACTGGTTCCGATGTCTCCAAATACCACCCCTAATGCTGCGAGTGTGATCGCAGGTAACGCGGCTTTTTTTGCAGTACTTTGCATAGATTCGTCTTCAAAAATTTAGACACTATTTTTGCGCAATCATATCACTGTGAAATTTTTTTTGCTCTAAATCAATTGTTGCTTGGCAGAAATCTTTTTTTTGGTTATTATCCCACGCCTTGGTGAAGTGTCCGAGTGGCTTAAGGAGCACGCCTGGAAAGTGTGTATACGTTTATAGCGTATCGAGGGTTCGAATCCCTCTTTCACCGCCAGAATTGAAAAACTGCATGCCGATGCAGTAGAGAAAGGCTTAGATCTTAAGGTTTTAGGCCTTTTTTTGTTGTCTTTCTAATAATCAGAATCTCGATATGGTTGGGGGCATAATTCATTTATGGCGTATACCTGCTGAAAAAATGAAAATGGCACAGCCTCACATCATTCCATTATCCAAGCAGGCAATTGAACTAATTGAAGGCTTACGTCCACTTACTGGCAACAAGCAATACGTTTTCTATAATCACAGCAAAGCCGATGAGTAGTAATGCTTTACTCTGCGTTATCCGCACAATGGGTTATAACGGTAAAATGACGGGACATGGTTTCTGTGGGCTTGCTTCCATAACCTTACATGAGCAAGGTTATATGCACGATGCAATTGAAATTCAGTTAGCGCATAGGGTTGGTAATACTGTGTCTCAGGCATATAACCATGCACAGCATTTAGAGTGCCTAACAAAGATGATGCAGGAATGGGCTGATTTTATTGATAGCTTAAGAAATAAAATGATGCCTTTTCTTAAGCACAAAATTCCTCAATTATTTTATTAAATAAATATTGATAATTGATTTTTGTGTGCACACTATATCTCGTGTTCCAATTAAAAATAAAACACAAAATATAGTGCTATCTAGTCCTAAAAGTCGGTTTGCTGCGTAACATCTTTGATAATTCTAATCTCAATAGGTCTAAAAGGTTTTAGGTAAACATTCATTTAACCGACAAAATATGTCGTTCAATTGAATTAACACCTAGACACATATATCTGGGTCTGGTATATAGTATTTTTAAAATTTGAATTGAAGTTGATGTTATGCTGAAATTAGGTACAGTGTTTAGCGGTATAGGAGCAATTGAACATGCTCTAGAACGGCTATCTATCCCTCATGACATTGCATTTGCATGTGATAACGGAAATATCGAAATTGATATTAAACAAGATGAAATTGAAAAAAATCTAGCAAATTTACATAGTTTTAAAGAAAAAAAAGCATATATTGATGGGCTTTATTCTAAGAAAAAAAAGAAAAACTTTGTTGAAGAAAGCTATCAATCTAATTACAACATCCCACAGGAACATTTTCATTATGATGTTCGGTTTTTGGATGGATACCAATATAGAAATAATATTGATTTGTTTGTAGGTGGAAGTCCTTGCCAATCATTTTCTATGGTAGGTAAACGTGGTGGGTTTGAAGATACTAGAGGAACACTTTTTTATGAATTTGCTCGTTTAGTTAACGAAATTAGACCTAAAGTCTTTATCTATGAAAATGTTAAAGGTGTATTAAGCCATGATGGTGGAAATACTTGGACAATCATGCAAAATGTTTTCAGTGATTTAGGCTATAAGTGGTATTCCCAAGTTCTAAACTCTAAAAATTATGGTATCCCTCAAAATCGTGAACGATTATTTGTTATCGGATTCTTAGACCAAGCGGCCGAGTTTGAGTTTCCAACCCCTCAGGTTTTGACAAAAAAAATGCAAGATTTTCTTTTGGAAAATACACCTGAAAAGTATTACCTAGGTGATAAAGGCATTGATTTCGTTACAAGCACTAAGAACCTAAATAAACAATATACTCAAATCAATGGTTCAATCGGTTTATGCCAAAAGGCTAATCAACAATTTAATTGGCATGGTGATTTCATTTTTGAAGAGCTACCTAAACCAATTGAAGAGAAGTATTTTCTTTCAGAAAAGCTTGTGAATTATGTGATGGCGACAGGGACAAAAGGCTTCTATACTCGACCACAAATTGATCTAGAAATAGCTCGACCACTTTTAGCAACAATGACAAAGATGCATAGAGCTGGCGTTGATAATTACGTGACTACACAAGGTAGGATCCGTAAATTAACTCCTAGAGAATGTTTAAGGTTAATGGGGTTCTGTGACAGTTTTAAAATCGTTGTTTCAGATACACAAGCTTATAGACAAGCTGGTAACTCTATTGTAGTAGATGTTCTTATGAGCATTGTTAAGCAAATTAATTTAACGATTGATTGGTCTAAAAAAGTAGAAAGAAATCAACTAGAACTCATTTAGTTTTTTTTAAGTTAGGTGTAGGATAGAATAAAAATTCCCTACGCCTAAGATAGTATGAACGACTCTTTAAGTATCTCTAAACCATTGGCTGATAGTTTTGTTAAACGTCCAGTTAAACTATTAAAAACTAATGGTGCTGGCGAAGCTAAATTTTATATAGGCTCGACTGATAAAATAGATGAGTATAATAATTTCTTTAACCAATTCTCGGCTCAAAATACTTACTATTTTAAGAAGCAAAACTTACTAGAATTTTTACTAAAAGAAAAATTTGAATTCTGTTACCAATTCATTAATCAATATAAAGAAGTATCTCTAGAGTATTGGGACTCTGTGTATCAGGAGGTTTTAGCTTGTCCTGAAGAAATCTCCTTTCACTTAACATCTTTTAATGATGAACGGCGCTTTTACATAAGGTCAGCATCAGGAGATATTTTTAATGATTTAGTACGTAGAATTTCTTTACCGCTTATTTCAATACTAACCATCGAAAAAGAAAATCCAAATAATTTTTTATTTACATTAGATGTTGACTTTACTAAACCTAGTAAACTAGTTGAAGAAGAAACAATAATTGGAAAGGGTTACAACAAAATTATTTACGGCGCACCAGGAGCAGGAAAAAGTGCATCTGTTAGTGAAATAGTTGGTGAAAATTATATTCGTACAGTCTTTCATCCAGAGACTCAGTATTCTGATTTTATTGGTTGCTTAAAACCTCATAAGGACAACGGTAGCGGAAGTATTACTTATAGTTTTCGAAAAGGGCCATTTATTCAAATTTTAGTAAAAGCTCTACTTGATCCAAATACAAACTACTTTCTAGTTATTGAAGAACTGAACAGAGCAAACACTGCTGCCGTATTTGGAGAAGTTTTTCAGTTACTAGATAGAGATAAGGATGGAAAAAGTGAATATCCAATCCTTATCCAAGATGAGGATTTATATGATGCTTTAATGAGTGTAACTGGTCTTGAAAGCAATGAATTTATATCAAAGCGTCAACTAATCATACCTAGTAATTTGTCAATTATTGCAACTATGAATAGTAGTGATCAGGCTGTTTTTCCTTTAGATACAGCATTCAAACGACGTTGGATTTTTAAATATTTACCAATAGATTTTATGAATTGTGCTAGCGGAGAAATTCCTATCTATCATACCAATCTTCCGAAGGTTGAGTGGAAAATTTTAGCACAGGCAATAAATACAGTTTTAGTTCAACTAAAAGTTCAAGAAGATAAACTTATTGGTCCTTGGTTTATTAAAGATAGTGATCTTACAATAGATACAGTGAAGGATACTTTAATTGGTAAAATTTGCTCATATCTATGGGATGATGCTCTTAAATATAAAAGCCATAATGATGAAATTTTTAAGCGAGATATTCATAGTTACGGCCAGTTACATCAAATCTATTCCAATGGAGAAGCTATTTTCTCTGAAAAATTTATAGATATGTTAAAAGCCCAGCAAGATGCTGATGAACGTGTTTCGACAGAATCAGAGTAATGAAATATCAATATTTTGAAGACAAACAATTTGTCGATTTAAAAAAAATTCCTGATTTTGTGATTGATAAATTAAGGTCACTTGACGGTATTGACTCAGTTAATCAGGGAATGAAGATTTCATTTTGTGGGATCATCATTTGTGATGGCTGTACGTACTGCTTTTCTCCTGCAAAATCGTCATCTAAAAACACTGAATCTATAGCAACCTTAATAAAAGTTATTCATTTTTATAAAAATTCTGTTGATTCCAGTTTATTAGCATTTGATGAGGATAAACAAGGAAAAGTTATTGAAGAGATTTCTTTAACTGATATTTTTGAAATTATTGATCTATATTTTAGTGTAGGTATCTTAAAATCTAAATCACATAGCCATAGTGAGAAGGGACGAACGAATTGGTCTAAAACAGTGAATAGAGAATTTCCAGTTTTTACCAGTGAGACTGTCCCAATCTATTTAGATCTTCACAAATATCCAATCTCTATTTACCAAGATGATTTAATCTCAAGCATTCACAGTGAAATTATTTTGGATATTTTTAATAAGTTTCACTGGTTAGATGAAAGATTTAACTTTGTCTCAATGAATCAGTTAGAAGAGAAAATTATATTTAATGAATTGGGCATATATCAAAAAATCATTTTGTTAAACCGAAGATTACATTCAACTTTTGTGTCACTTGAAATTAGAACGCTGCAATTATTGATTAGATATTTAGAAAAAATCCACAAAATTGGTTCGAACGATGTTGTAATTGGTATTCGAAAATTTCATTACGTTTGGGAATTCTTACTTAAAAACATTTTCCATAATGTTGATCTAAAAATTAATTCTTTATTGCCAGTACCCCAATATCTATTTTCAGGTCCTACAAAGTTTAGTGAAACCTCAAATCAAAAGGGTATGCGCTTAGATATATTTATTAAGAATAATAACTGTTGTTGGGTCATAGATAGTAAATATTATACCGCTACTGGAGCACACGATGCTCCAGGATGGACTGATTTAGTTAAACAATTTTTCTACGTTAAGGCAGTTAAACTCATTTATCCTGAGCTAGAAGAAGTTAAAAATATTTTCATTTTTCCTGGAATAACCAATCTTCTATCTAGCATTAAATTGGCTTATCGTGAAGAGTCTAAAGAAGAAGAAAAATTAGAAAAACTAACGGAAAATTTTATTCCTATTGAATGCTTATATTTAGACCCTAACGATATAATGGAAAAGTATTTAAAGTCTGAAAAAATTAATATTTCGGATTACATTTAATCCGAAATTTAGATAGGTAATTGATGATGTATATAATCTACTAAAAATAAGGGAGCTTTCGCTCCCTACCTTTATCAAATTTGTATCTTATCTTCAATCCATTGATGGATTTCCAAAGCCACCCAACCAATACATGATTCACTCAAGCGAACTGGTTTAGGAAATGTTGGATCATAATATTTTGAATTTGCATTGATCATTTCATAGATTTTTGCACGACTGATGCTTGTGAATTGAATAACCTCTTTAATGTTAATAATTTGATTCATTTGAAAAGTTTGACCTGTGAACGCATTCATGATGTTTAACCTGAATCATTTTTTTAAGTAGATAAGCAATAGGGGCAAGTGTAATCCATTCAGATTGCCGACTTCACTTATTACCCTTATCTTCTTAAACTTTAATATTTATGCATCTACTGTATCTTTGTGTTCTACTAAAAATTGATATTGATCAAGTCGTTGATTGTTGAAACACCATACGTCTAAGGCTAGATCTAACATAATTTTTTGACGGTCAATGATGGCTTGTTTTGACCATTTTTCGAAAATGTAATTTTTATGATCTTTAAAGCGATTAATTGCAGTATTTTTGCCTATGTTAAATTGGTGATCCAGCAAGTTCACGGTTAATAGATTAGATTTTGCATATTCTTGCTGCTTCTGCTCAAACCAATTATTAGTTGTTAGGTCATTCATTTTGTTGATAGCTTGGTTAATCACACTTTCAAGTAAAGTAACGTTGCCTAACTTATAGATAGTATTGTTATATTCAGTTTTATCCAAAAACTCTTCTGATAACACATTGTCTTTTGGTGTTTGAGGGAAAATGTGCTCAATTTCTAATTGACTGATTTGTTTAAAATTAAAATCAGTTAGACCTGCTTGAGTACGTGCCTGATTTTCTAACTGACCTAAAATAAAACGCTGACGATATTGTGGGTTATAACCATCGTGACGGATATTTAAAAATTTGAATTTTAAATTATCTAAGCGTTCTAGCACATAAGGTACTATTGTTTTTTCTACAGATTGTTGAATCTCATCTATCGTTGTTTTTCCACGGAATGAGACCACCCAATTGGCGAATGAGTATTCATTACTTTTACCTAGAATCCCCACTGTATTGGTAACAAAATAAAAGCTTTCAATTTGCTTAGCTAAATAATCAATGGCTGCTTTATCCGCTTTTTTTGATAAAGCCAAGAGCATAACCAAATGTTGTCGAGCTTTATATTTGTTAATAAAACCAATATGGGTCACATGTGGATATTCACTACCATCACTTAAGCGTTTAGTCGCATTCACTAAATCTGCATAGCGTTGTGCCATAAATTCAATTTCTTTGACTAATTCAATTGGATGTGTCTCGTACTTCAGAATAGCCTTACCTGATTTTGTGATAATCCAATTGTAGATATCATCTTCACGCAAAATACCGTTGTGATAACGTGCCATCATAAAGTAACGCAGGAAACGTAGTGGATTTTCATCTTCTCCACAGCGCAGTAAAGCCTCATTAATTTTTTTCCATGTCTCCTTAATGGTATTAAACTGACTTTCACTGGCTTGTCTAAATAGCAGATTTTTGACCAAATCCATGGCATTTAGACTTGCACCACGCTGGTTGATGGTTTCAAAAATCTTAAGTGCACTACCTATATCTTCAGATTCAATGAGCACCAAATCAATTTTACTCATGAAGTAACGTGCAAATTTGGTTAAGGCAGGTACGCCTTTTTGCAAAATATTTTCAAGATAATTATAAATTTGATTGTAAGCAGCACGCATTTTCTGAATGGATGCTGTATTTTCACCCTCGTATTTTTCTTTCAGAATGAGCGTATCTAGAAAATTCTTGCTTTCTTCGTATTGAAGTTCAAGACGAAGTAGGTATTTTTCAGTATCCAAATCAAAGCTATACAGTAAGTTATTTACCGTACTTAAATGATTCTTTTGTAGTTCGGTCAAATCTTGATTTGAAAGTAAATCTCTGATTGCACACAAGGTGAGTGTAATGGTGGTCAGACGTTGCTGGCCATCAATTACATCATACTTATTTTTGTTTTTAACAATGATAATGGAACCAATGAAATAGCTTTCTTGTTGTTCAGCATTTTCATCGTATTCATTATCTATATCTGTTAAAAACTGCTCGACTTGATCATCTGCTTTCCATACGTATTCACGTTGATAGTCAGGTACGAGGAAGAAATAGTCCTTTAATTTTTCAATCGATTTTACTTGTGCATCAATTTTCATATTTACCCCCAAATATTTTAACCACACCTTAAACGTACTGATTAACACCTAAATTATAGCCGTTTAAGCTTATTAAAATCATTTATCCTCTTTCTGAATCCTTTCTACAGTAATATATTCATTCGGAATTACGATCTGTTTCTCTATATTTTTAACTTTATATGAGATTAGGGTATTTTTACCAATACCTTGAAATAGCACTTTTACATCTTTTTTAAAAATAAATATTTGATTTTGACTAAGCTCTTTAGTTGTCGTTTTAGGTAAATCAATCAAATTGGCATAAGGCGCTTTAATATATAGGGTCGCTTTCTCTATACTTACACCAGTTTTTTGCATCGTGTACTCTAAGAACACTTTACCAATATCTCCGATAAAAAACATAGGTAAAAGTGGGGTCATAATAAGAAAAAGCGCTATTTGTATACTGTCCTTAATATGTGTTTCTAATCTCTTTAATTTGGTTTTTGCAAATTTTTTAAGATTATCACTAGCATCAGGATCGTCAATTATATCTTTTAGGTTTTCAAATTTATTGCCGAATTCTTTGATCTTCTGTCGATTAATGTAAAAAGCATAATAAAACAATGCAATAAAAGCAGATGTAACAGCGATATAAAGACTAATTTTCCAATGCAATAACAATAAACTTCGAAGGCTATATAGAAGGTATATAGATGCTCCTAATGTTAAAATGCTGATCTTTGGAAAGGGAAGTTTCTTTCCAATTCTTATATGAGGTGGTAAATATTTATCAACTGTAGTGAAAATTAGATATACCAGTGGTGTTAAAGATATACCAAAGAAAAATAACACCATGCTTAATCCAGTATAGACAATAGAACATGCTACAAAGATCAGTAAAAAAACAAGTGTATCACCAAAGCTAATCTCCGATGGGATATAACCAATGCTTAGAAGATAGGCGACTAAGCACATTATACCTATCGCAATAATAGCTTTAATGGTTGTCAGAGTCACTTCATGCCACTGACTAAAATTATTTAAAAATCTTGTTATTAGGTCATTCATTAATTATCGAACCAAATATTTATAAAGTTATTTATAGCTAACTAATCAATTATAATCTGAACTATGCTCAGTAGTTTAAATAATAGTTTATTTTTCAAAACACCCTAACTCATTAACTTATTATAGTTTTTTAAAACAATCCTTTATCTCGTCTCGGTTGGCATCACAACATCCGCAGACTGACACACCTCTTGCCACTTAATTTTAAAATCATTAATCGCTTTTTGTCGGGTTAAAGGTATCTGATAAATCGGTACACCCTTTGCATCGTCAATCATACCTTTTAACAATACCTGTTCTTTTGCAGACAATGCTTCAGGATTAAAATCAACATCATCCAACGATAAACCGTTTTGACGTAACTGCATTAACATTTCGGAGGTCTGTTCAAGTAACTGACATTCTTTAGGAGCTTCAGCATGTGCGACAGAAAAAAATAATAATAAAATACTGAATCGTTTCATTCTCAATTGTTCTAGTTTTTACTTAGCTTAGTTATACGATATTTGAGCTATTTTTTGAAGCAAATAGATACATATCCACTCAACTAAAAAGACAATTGACTATTTCAATTCCAACTTTCTTGAATTAGTATCAAGTGAAAAGAACTTCTAGCACGATTCAAAGGAGGTGAAATACAAAATAAAAATCATATAGATGTAACGTTCTCTTAAGATAATCATGATGCGGTACTTATTAGCGATTCAAACAAGTTAAAAGCATAAAACTGCTATTCGGGAGTGACAATGAATAACAGCGCCAATTATGTAAGACAAGTCAAAAATGCTAAACGTGGTGGATACACCCCAACTATTGCCAAAGATGTAAATAAGCATAAAATTCAGAAAGCTATCCAATTGATTGAGCAATGGAGAAAACTCGCAAACGAATTGAAACCCCAAATGCAAATAGATATGGCAATCACCCTAGAAGAATGCGCACAAGATCTGGATCATATTTTAAGGAGAAAATAAGTCTATATTTCAAAACTGATAAAGATTTATTGATTTAACCCCAAATACTCAAGGCTTACCCCTCCGTAAGCCTTTTTAGTCGAAAGATTAAAGCGATTACTAATCGTTGCTCTAGTTATCTTTGTTAACCTGAGTTCAATATAAAGTTCTTGATGAAATATGATACGCGGAAACGTCATCCGCAACTGTCTGAGGCAGGACTCCATTTATAAAGTGTTGTTTCTACGATTCATTGAATAAGTTGCTGGTGGCCGACGAGTTTTGCGGTGAGCAGCGATGTAGCTGCGCAAGATGGTTACCCTTGCGGAGCTTAGCTCCTCATATCGAAACAAAAGTAGGGCGAGCCGCAGGCTGATCCAGAAATTAGATGAAAGCTCAGCAAGACTCCGCCAAGATTATTGTTTTTCAATAAGTCAAAGAGATAGCTAGCTCGAGTCCATGTTTTGTTATTTTTTCTGTCTACAAATTAAAAGTGGTAAAATCCGTTTCTCTCTAAAAATCTAAGCATTCATACCGCACTGCATTATCAACTTCAAACCAATATCCGATCACTAAGACTATAAATATTAAAGATTATTCAATTGTTTATTTTTTGGCTTGCAATCTTATAAATATTCTGTAGAATTCTCGCCACGTTGCCGGCATAGCTCAGTTGGTAGAGCAACTGACTTGTAATCAGTAGGTCCACAGTTCGAATCCGTGTGCCGGCACCATTTTTACTTAGCCTCGCTTTTTTAGTGAGGCTTTGTTGTTTTTGGCTTAGGCATTTTCTTATAATTTTTGATCTGCTTGATCTCATCACAAATAATAAAAATTATGTTTTGACCGCGCTGAGCTGTATATATCGAACGATTCCCTCTTCAAATAACCTTTGACAAAGTTTTGCGGTCATTTGTATTTTGAGCTGATCTAACCCTCCTTGCTCTGTTTTCGCTCTTGTCGCAATATATTGACTAAAGCCAGCCAATACTGCTGTGGATATATCTTCAAGCGCGATTTGTTCAAGATCATGCTGTTGCAGGGCATGATTGATTTGTGTCGCGGTCATCAGTGATTTTAAATCAACATCAGCGGCTTTAAGTAACCATCTGTATTTCATTTTTTGTTCTGAATTTAAAACTGTGTCTGAAAGCATCAACGTATGAAAACCCAAACGACCTTTTGAATTTAAAATTGGAACAACTGAATTTAAAAATAAGTTTAAATCGCTGTGGTAAGCCGCATCAATACACAACACCACATCAAAAGGTGGCGTCAATAAAAGCGCATTTAAATTTAAAAAAGATTGGCAGTGAATCGCCCTAATCTGCGGGAGTTGTTTTTGAATTTTATCGACACACTGTTGTTGTAACTCAACCGCTTCTAAATCTTGAATTTGGTAGTGTTCTAACCAGTATTTTAAACTGGCACCTTGACCACAACCTAGGTCTAGTACCCGATCATGTTGTTTAAGCTGTACCGCTTGTGCAAGACGTTCAGCAAGTTGCTGACAGGCTTGAGGGTAAGAGGATGTAGCCTCATCCCAATACCCTAAGTTGGTCCAAGCACATTCAGCGTCATCTCCTAGCATTTTTGCATCGATTGCATATTTATGTTTTGGAAGTTTTTGCTGAATCGCTTGAAGCCATTTCATTTTAAATCATTCACTTATTCAGTTATGAATTCATTAAACTTTATATGAATTCACTGGGTTTTAATAGCCAAGTTGGGGAGCCACCTCAACTTTAGGTTTTAATCCTACAAATGGCAATGGTGCACCAAAAATTTCTGCGATATGCATTGCAGAAGTTACCGCAGATTCAAGAATTGGCAAACCATCACATGACCATGAACCACAATAGAATACTTTGCGGTTGGCGACTTTATGACGCGCTTGCAACTCGATGTTTAAAGCCACTGTTTCAGAATCCACCACAGCACGGGTTAAAGTCACTGTAGAAATAACTTTCTTCGGATCGATGCTGGTCACAGGACGCCAGGTTTGGAACACTGGAGATTTACCCACCAAACTTGGTTCAATCGAGTTCAGCCAAACTGTGAATTGTTGTTTGGTAAATTTGCGATCCATCATATAGCTCAATACAGCCCAATCTTTACGATTTGGTGGCATCACGGATGCATCGGTATGCATAACCAACTCGCCTTGTTCAAACTTAAATTTTTGCAATAAAGCGATATCATCAGCAAATTGTTGTTTATTTAAAAAGTTTTCTAATTTATTGGTCGGTGTTGCTACTACCACACGGTCAAATTGAAATTGCTCACCTTGTGCATTTTCAACCAGAACAACGTTACCCTGTTCCTCAACTTTGGTAATTTCAGAACCACTGTGAATATCGATATCTTCAATCAATTTATCGACAAAAGCAGGCGTTCCACCGTGTAAACGCAATAAAGCATCACCATCAGTTAATTGCTTTAAAAAGATTAAGAGTGGTTTTGCAGGCCATTCACCGATGGTTTTAGGATCACAAGTACAAATGGTATAAAGCACAGGCATCACCGCACCATGCCAAAATACTTCTTCAATGTCATGGTGATTGATAAAATCAGCAAGGGTAATGTCTTGGTTTTTAGATTTAAAAAACTGAGAGATTGCTGTTTTAAGCTGCAACATCCCTTTCACTAAACGCCAACCATACTGTTTAAGCCCTTTACGGTTATTGATAATGGGAAAATTACCAATACGGGTACGTGATGTGGTTAACCAAGTTTCAGTTTTATCTTCAAATAACCAGCTACACGCCATAAAGGTACGCACTGGAAAGGTTTTTATGCCGAGGTGTGTTGCAAGGCTCAGGGTGTTTTTCCATAAATGCTGATTCATCACGCGCAAAGGTGCATCAATTAAACCACCTTCAAACTCAATGCTATGACTATCCATACCACGACCAGGTAATGCTTCGAAGATGGTAATGTTATGACCTGCATCTTTAAGAATTCTTGCGGTGGCCAGGCCAGCCATACCACTACCAATCACTGCAATATCCAAAGTTATTATCCGTGCGTAACCATTTTTTTTATTATGAGCTATAGCCGATTAAATCGCGGTATTAAAAAGTTCCAGTTTTAACTTTTTTTGTTGGAAATTTTTTAGGAAAAATCTCCGCCCACCGTGTTTATTCAATTTTAGTCGTTTTACGCCAGAACTTTCTGCCATACACTGCTTATACTTGATTGATATTTATATATATAAAAAAATACTGTTAAAAACATATAGATAATTTAACTTTTTATTAAAAAAACATTTACAAATACCAATTTATTAATTATTATTTACACCATAAAAATGATAAACAATTCACATTTACAATAAAAACAAATAATTATGACAACAGACAATAAAAGAAACTACAGCATAAAAGGATCTCTATAGTGTGGAATAGAGATCCTTTTTTTTACTTTGAATTTGCTTTTTAAGTAAATCACTTGCACGACGTGTAAAATAGCTGCATTCAAAAAAGCCAAGGTACAGTGGATACAAATTAACCAAACGAAATATATTGTGCTTTACTTCACATTTTTAATTAATTATGATGCACAAATAACAAAATAATTAATCAAAACAAGACATACTCATCTAAAGAAAAAACTACAGCGTAAGAGAGCTTCTGTTCAATAAGAGCAAAGCTCTTTTCTTTTTTTAAATTTCTGACCTTTTGGTTCTAAAAATTTTAAATATAAAAAAAGCGGATTTTAAAATCCGCTTTTTGACTTCTATCGATATTTCATACATGGCTGAGCTTATAGACTTGAAACGTGAAAGGTATCCGTTATACAAATACCGTTCATCAGTACCAACTAAGCTTCCGCTACAATTTCACCAAATTTGCCATTATTGAAATCGTTAAACGCTTGCACGATTTCTTCTTTGCTATTCATTACAAATGGACCATAGCCTTGGATTGGCTCATTCAATGGTTTACCTGTAAGCACCAAAAACTTAGCATCTTGCACCGCTTCAAGTTGAATTGCTGCATCACCATCTTTTTCAAACATGACAATCGAGCTATCGAGCACCTTTTGTGTACCATTGAGCAGCATTTCACCTTCTAGTACAACCACCAAAGTATTGTGGTCAACTGGCACATGAATAATTTGCTCATGACCTGCTTTAAGCTGACCATCCCAAACATTGACAGGGCTAAAGGTTGAAGCAGCACCTTGTTGTTCAGCATATTTCCCAGCAACCACACGTAAGTGGCCTGCATCATCATCAAAATGAATCACAGGAATATCTTGCGCAGAAATTGCTTGATACTTAGGTTGGGTCATTTTATCTGCCGCAGGTAAATTCACCCAAAGCTGAACCATTTCAAAGATTCCACCTTTTTCAGTGAATTCATGTGAATGGAATTCTTCATGAACCAATCCTGCGCCTGCAGTCATCCATTGCACATCACCTGTTTTAATGGTTCCACCACCACCATGTGAGTCTTTATGGGTAACTTCACCTTGGTAGGCAATGGTCACCGTTTCAAAGCCACGATGTGGATGTGAACCTACACCGTGCTGTTCATGGCTAGGTGCAAATGTATAAGGTGCTGCATAATCCAATAATAAAAAAGGACTAATCGCTTGACCTAAACGATCATAAGAAAACAAGTTTTTTACAGGAAAGCCATCACCGACCCAATGCATATTTTGATTGCGGTATACACCAATAATTCTTTTCATCTCAATACTCCTATCTCTAGGCTTTAATATGAATCCATTTTAAGTTTTTTAAAGTGATCAATACAGCAATCTACCAATACGCTGAATCCCAAATATAGGATATTCAACAGCCAAGGCTCAGCGTAGTTTTTAATCAATAATCTTATTTATGAGATTATTAATCTCAGTTTATAGGCTTAATTATCATGATTAAGCCACGTAACATGAAATCCATGCAAAATAATTTGTTTTGTATTTAAGCACAATTTAAATTTTAGTGACTTCAAGGATATAAAAAATGGGAAAACCTTACGTTCGTTTAAACAAAGATGATGCTGCGGTATTGTTAGTCGATCATCAAACTGGATTACTTTCTTTAGTCCGTGACATTGACCCAGATAAGTTTAAAAATAATGTTCTGGCACTGGCTGCTGCAGCTCAATATTTTAACCTTCCAACCATTTTGACCACCAGTTTTGAAGATGGTCCCAATGGTCCACTGGTACCCGAGTTAAAAGCACTTTTTCCAGATGCACCATATATCGCTCGCCCTGGTCAAATCAATGCTTGGGACAATGAAGACTTTGTCAAAGCAGTAAAAGCAACAGGCAAAAAACAACTGATTATCGCAGGTGTTGTCACCGAGGTTTGTGTTGCATTTCCGGCACTTTCTGCCCTAGAAGAAGATTTTGAGGTCTTTGTCATCACCGATGCTTCTGGAACTTTTAACCCGCTGACACGTGACTCAGCTTGGGATCGTATGAGCAATGCAGGTGCACAATTAATGACTTGGTTTGGTGCCTCTTGTGAGCTGCATCGTGATTGGCGTAATGATATTGAAGGTTTAGGTACACTATTTGGTAACCATATCCCTGACTATCGTAACCTGATCAATAGCTACACTCAAAATACTTCTCAAAAATAAGACAATCGTTGTCGCTAGGAATGTAAGCTTTTGCATTCCTCGCTTTTATTTCTTGCTTTTATTGGTACAAATTTTAAAATATTTTCCTATTAATGATACTATTTAATCATCAACACACTTGAGATGAAGCTGTGCACTCTTTTGATGACTACTATTATTTCTATCTGGTGGTAAAGCATGGTGGATTTAGTGCTGCCAGTGAAGCCAGTAATATCACCAAGTCTAAACTGAGCCGACGTATTCTGGATTTAGAAGCTAAATTTAATGTGACCTTGATTCAACGCTCAACCCGACATTTTAAAGTCACACCACTCGGACAAGAGTTTTTTGAGGAATGTGCAAAGATTATTGAACAAGCCGATAATGCTCAGAATGTCTTATTAAAACAAGAAATTGAATTACAGGGACTGATTAAAATTAGTTGCCCACCGGTGATGATGGAACATCAAATTCGACCAATTCTAAATCAGTTTTTAAAAAAATATCCCAAAGTTCGGGTTGAATTGGCACTCACCAGTCGACGTATCGATGTGCTGCATGATGATATTGATTTGGCCATTCGTACTAACTTTTCAAGCAATGAAGACTCCAGCATTATCGTTAGAGATGTGATTAAAACCACGCACTGTTTAGTGATTAGTCCTGAACTTTTAGGCGATCGTGAAATCCAACATGTTACAGAACTTTGTGAATTTCCAACCATTGTATTAGGTACAGATAAACAGCACTATCATTGGCATTTACATCATATTCAGCAACGAGAAGAAATCGATATTCCATTACAGCCTCGAGTCAAAAGTAATGACTTAATGGGTGCGTATTATGCAGTACTCGATGGCTTAGGTATTGCCGATCTTCCCTATTTAACGGTAGAACGAGACATTGCTTCAGGGCGTTTAATCCATCTGTTACCAGAGTGGTGTTCCAATATTGGTGTTGTACAGTTGGTTTATGCATCTCGCAAAGGTCAACGCTTAGTCATGGAAAAATTGATTGAAGATTTAGTCGATGGTATTCGTGCCTACGCACCTAAACACGATGGTTATATTTTATAAAGCCAACAATCGAATAATAAAAAAACCAGAAGTTTAACTTCTGGTTTTTCAATTTTAATTCTATGCAATGATTAGATTTTACCGATCAAATCAATTGAAGGTGCAAGTGTTGCATCGCCTTCTTTCCATTTTGCAGGACATACTTCACCTGGGTGTGCGTGTACATATTGTGCCGCTTTCACTTTACGCAGTAATTCTTGTGCATCACGTCCAATACCACCGGCATTGATTTCAATAATTTGAATTTTACCTTCAGGATCAATCACGAAAGTCCCACGATCTGCAAGGCCTTCAGCTTCAATCAACACTTCAAAGTTTTTTGCCAAAGCCCAAGTTGGATCACCCACCATTGGATATTGGATCTTTTTGATTTCATCTGAGTTGTCATGCCACGCTTTATGGGTAAAGTGTGTATCGGTAGACACTGAATAAATTTCTACGCCCATTTTTTGGAATTCAGCATAGTTATCTGCAAGATCGCCTAACTCTGTTGGGCAGACAAAAGTAAAGTCAGCAGGATAGAAAAATACCACAGACCATTTACCCAAGAAGTCTTTTTCAGACACTTCGATAAATTCACCATTTTTATATGCAGTTGCGTTAAATGCTTTAACTTCAGTATTGATCAAACTCATTTGGTCTTCCTTTAATAGGTTTCAGGGATTGCTTATCTGTGAAATCACTATACGAAAAATTATTAAATCGGTAAAACTGGAGTTTTTAATAAAAATAATCGGTTTTATAGATTTATTTTTCCAATCTGTTGGCTTGGTTTGATTGAAAATATTATTTCAAACTTTGCTTGACCTTTCGCCTTTTACTCTATAGATTTTCTTTTTGAGTGGACTTTAAAAAATGACGTTCTCAATTCTTTTGGAGCAATTCCAAAACCTTCCTTTTGGTACAGATGCTTTTAAACAACTGAAAATAAACTGCGAATCTCAAATTGCTCATTCTGAGGCTGATTTTGAGAAAACGGCGATTTTTATGATTTATGGTTTTGCCAAAAACTATGTCTTACTTTATGAAGACCAAGCCATTACTGCTGAATTTGCGGCAAAAGCAAAAAACCAATTGCTAGGCTATATGCAGCAACTCGACACAGCAATCCAGACTCAAGATCGTGCAACAATTCTTAATCACTTAGATCAAGTCACAGCGCACTATATGCAAAGCTCACGAATTTTTTAATCATAGCATCGTAATTCAACAAGCTTGATTATTCAGCCTTGTTGTTGCTGATATACGCTTTCTAAACTGCACCAAGCCGCATGTGCCAATGCTGCTTGGTAAACTTTTGGCGTGGCTTTCACTTTACCTGACAACCATGCCCGACAATAACTTTCTGTCGATCCAACCATAAATGACAATAATAATTCATGGGGAATGTTCTTGATCACCCCATAATCGGGTTGCTGTTTCATCCAAGCCAGTAAGTGCTGATTACGTAAATGATTCTGCTGTTTTAGCTGATCCCGCTGAGAACTTTTAGAAATACTAAAATTGGCAGTATATAAAAATCTGGCGAAATCAGGATAGTCCATGACCCAGTCTATATAACTTGCTGTCATCACTTGGATACCCTGCTGTAGACTTTGTGCAGACAATAATGCTTGATCACGGCGTTCTGCTTGGTCTTCTATGGCTAAAATATACAGGGCTGCCACTAAACCTTCTTTATTTTTAAAATGGTGATAAATCGCTCCCACACTGGTTTGCGCACGTTCACGGATCATTTCTATTGTTGTTGTTTCAATCCCATATTCTAAAAAACAGGCTAATGCTTCCGTTAAAATCACACGTTTTAATTCTGCACGACGTCCACTATAACGACGTTCCAACAAACTTTGATTATTCATGTACAGCCTTTGGTTTTATTTAAGCATTTTCTATATGACATTTTACGCGATTCAAATCGTCTGTCGAGCCAATAACAGAATTTAATTCTGTATTAGAATAATATTCTGTAAACTAAATAAGGAATACAACAATGAGCCAAACCCTAAAACTGTGGAATAGATTTAAAAATAAGCCCGCTGGCAAATGGACATTTTCAAAATTATTGTGCTTAAAAGCGCCTTATTTCAGCAGTATCTCACCTGTTTTTGAACGACTCGAAGCGAATTATGCTGAAATTAAAATCAAAAAACACCGTGCTGTACTCAATCATATTGGTACAGTCCATGCAATTGCCATGTGTAATATGGCTGAACTTGCTGGCGGAACCATGACCGACGTAACCGTGCCTTCCACGCACCGTTGGATTCCCAAAGGGATGACGGTTGAATATTTAAAGAAGGCTGAAACTGATTTAATTGCGATTGCCACGCCTGTTGAAAGCAATTTTCAGTGGAATCAAGGTAGTGATTATTTGGTCAATGTGGAGGTTAAAGACATGCACAATGATCTGGTATTTAAAGCTGTGATTACCATGTGGGTTTCAGCAAAAAAGTGATTGTCTAAAACCAAATCATGAGGTTCATAAAAAAAAACCCTTTGTTTTCACAAAGGGTTTTTGATCAAGCTTGACCGTTTTATCAATTAAAACGGATATACCTACCAAGAATAAATAAAAATTTAAATTACAGAAAGTTAATAAAAAATGTTAAGAATTTTGTTAAATTTAATCTTTAAAACTTAACAAAATTATCTTTTGCCAATCAATGCAACTAATATTTCAGAAAGACATCTCAATATAAAAAAGTAAACTTTGATAAATTTTTATTGAAAGAGCAACAAGACCTGTTCATGAACACAAATTATCAATACCTGAAAAAGATATAAAAAATGCTCAAGCTTTATTACAAGATCCTCAAATTACCAAAACACAAGTCGCAAAACATTATGAAGTAAGCAGAGTAAAGCTGAATACCTCTTAGAATTCCTCTTAATTACTATCCAATAAGAATTTCATATATTGGGGATGTATTGTCTTAATATCTATCCCTAACCCTTGGAATAGTAAACTGATTGCATTTTCTTTTTCAATTTCTACTCTATTATTAAAATCTTTTAAATTTTTGGAATCAGCATCACTATAACAATGCTGATAGCCTGAAACTATCTGCTCTATCCTAGTTATAGTTTTACTAAAGTTTAATTTCATCTTAATATTATTATTAATATTCGTTAGATGATTCAGACTATCTCTAACATTTTCAATGACATGAGGTGGTATATACCAGTCATATTTGGAATTTTCATATCGCAGGTCTAATCCTAAAAAATTTACTGTTTCCTTTTCAGAAATAATTTGTGTTTTTGACTTTTCATCAATTTCAGGAAGTGTTAAACCTAAGTTATGCAACTCTTGAAAAACTAATTCAAAGACCTCTTTACATTGCTGTTCGGAATCAAGAAAAAATATCAGATCATCTGCATAACGGACATGTTTATATTTTTGCTTAATAAGCCAATTATCAAAATCATTTAAGTAAAATGATGCTAGTAAAGGTGATAAAGGCATCCCTTGTCTGACACCTTTACCAATCTTAGACTCAATTAGCTTTTTATGCGTCTTTGCATATTCATGAGGAATACTTGGATCGCAGCAAATTATGGATTCAAACAAATAGAGTATGTCAGTTGGTATATTTTCTCGTATTTCCTTTAACAAAGTTGCCCGAACTAAATTATCAACGAGGCAATATCTGTTTTTAAAACAAAGGGCTTTGTATTCCTTAAATCTTTAGCCTTTTGTCTTGCTCGGAATATACCTACACCTGAAACAGAAAAATCGTTAGATTTAAGTATAGCTAACTCATGCCCTAAGTTCTTGGCGATGTAATCAATTAATATCATCTGCACTAGACGATCTCTAACGGTTGGTATGCAAATTAAACGTGGCTTTTTACTAAGATTCTTTTTATTCTCAATAATTACAGGATACAGTTTTTGAAATCTGTAGCTTTGAGTTTCAATTAATTTTATTAAAAGCTCCAATTGAACATTTAAGTTATTCTCAAATTCTTTAACTGAAACATAGTTGGTATGATATTTTTTATCATAATTTTTAATATTTTTTTGTTTGAAAATTTTAAATTTTTCATCAAAATTTTCTTTAACAAAGTCTTTAAATAACATAACCATACATCTCTTTCTTCTCCATTGCGTCCTTGTAAAGCTATCTCGCAACGGTTAAAAAGGGACACATGCATTCAAATGGTAATAGCTCATCTCATCGGTGATAATACTAGCCAGTCCATCCTCATGGTTCTGTTCTGATCCACATTTCTGTGTTGTCGAGCGAACCAATGGTTTACAACAGTGTGAGCAAT
>Ga0256795_1000289_pt1 | contig 23351 bp, 19 predicted proteins | sample MC6MC0946MT_FD_186353 | JGI IMG/M metagenome (GOLD analysis project Ga0256795, IMG submission 186353) | Metatranscriptome of enriched soil aggregate microbial communities from Iowa State University, Ames, United States - MC6-MC0946-MT... | ecosystem: Environmental > Terrestrial > Soil >... | reverse complement strand
GAAATGTCAGTAGAACTTATCCACCCAATCGCAATGGACCCAGGTCTACGTTTTGCGATCCGTGAAGGTGGTCGTACAGTTGGTGCTGGTGTAGTTGCTAAAGTAACTGCATAACCGCTAATATGTTTATTCTAACCGAGAGTTTAGGCTCTCGGTTTGTTTATAGGTCAGTAGTTCAATTGGTAGAGCGTCGGTCTCCAAAACCGAATGTTGGGGGTTCGAGTCCCTCCTGACCTGCCATTTTTTAAATAAAAAACTTGATGTCGGCTAAACTGGTCATATAATAAGTCGCGAAACCTACGACGAGTACAAAAATGTCGAATGATAAATCACGTGACGCAATGGGCGGCGCGGCAATTCCTCAAAGCAACAATTCTGCTGAAATGGTGAAGACAAGTTCTCCATTTGATTTTATTTTGTGGATCATTGCATTGGCTTTATTTGGCGGTGCGTTGATGACAAATCAATATCTTCCAGCGTATTGGGCACCTGCAAATAGTGTCTGGGTGCGTATTGGGGTAATTTTAGCTTGTATCATCGTAGCTTTAGGTTTATTATACGCCACCCATCAAGGCAAAGGCTTTGTTCGTTTGCTTAAAGACTCTCGTATCGAATTGCGTCGAGTTACATGGCCTACGAAACATGAAACAGTAACCACTTCATGGCAAGTTCTCCTCGTTGTTGTAGTTGCCGCAATTATTTTGTGGTGTTTTGACTATATCATCGGTTGGTTTATGAAGTTTATTATCGGGTAAGAGAGCTATGAAACGTTGGTACATTATTCATGCCTATTCAGGTTATGAAAAACAAGTGATGCGTTCACTTAATGATCGAATCCAGCGTAGCGCTGTTGCTGATAGTTTTGGTGAAGTCCTTGTTCCTACCGAAGAAGTGGTAGAGATGAAGGATGGTAAGAAACGTAAATCAGAGCGTAAATTCTTTCCTGGCTACGTGTTAGTCGAAATGGAAATGAATGATGAAACTTGGCACATTGTTAAAGAATGTCCAAAAGTATTAGGTTTCATCGGTGGTACAGCTGAAAAGCCAGCACCAATTACGCAAAAAGAAGCTGATGCGATTCTTGCACGTGTACACAACAAAGGCGAAGCACCTCGTCCTAAGACGATGTTTGAGCCGGGTGAAGAATTACTTGTTACTGACGGTCCATTCACAGACTTTAAAGGTGTGGTGGAAGAAGTTCAGTACGAAAAATCACGTTTAACGTTGACGATTAATGTATTTAATCGACCAACTCAAGTTGAATTGGAATTTCGCCAAGTCGAAAAAACAATTTAATTTGCACTGTTTGAAAGCGCCCGATTTGTTATGGATCGGGCATTGTTGTTGTAACGGTATCGTTACTTGAAATGTTGGGGAGCTCTAAAAGGCGTTTGTACCCAGAGGTAATTTGAAATGGCTAAGAAGATTGACGGCTATATCAAGCTGCAAGTTCCAGCTGGTAAAGCGAATCCATCTCCACCGATTGGTCCTGCACTAGGTCAACGTGGTGTTAACATCATGGCATTCTGTAAAGAATTCAATGCTGCGACACAAAAAGTTGAACAAGGTCTTCCAATTCCTGTAGTGATCACTGTGTACAACGATAAGTCGTTCACATTCATCATGAAAACTCCACCTGCTGCGATTCTTCTTAAGAAAGCTGCCGGTATCCAAAAGGGTTCTGCTGTACCAAACAAAACTAAAGTTGGTAAGTTGACTCGCGCTCAGTTAGAAGAAATTGCGACTACTAAAGAACCAGATTTAACTGGTGCTGATTTAGACGCACGTGTACGTACCATTGCTGGTTCTGCGCGTTCTATGGGCTTGGGAGTGGAGCTATAAGACATGGCAAAGTTAACTAAACGTCAAAAAGCCATTGCTGCAGCTATTGAAGCAAACAAAGTTTACACTTTGGAAGAAGCAGTACAAGTTCTTAGCAGCCTACCTGCTGCAAAATTCAAAGAATCTTTGGATGTTGCGGTAAATCTAGGTGTTGATCCTCGTAAATCTGACCAAGTTGTTCGTGGCGCGACTACACTTCCTGCAGGTACTGGTAAAACTGTACGTGTTGCTGTGTTTGCTCAAGGCGCTGCTGCTGAAGCTGCTAAAGCTGAAGGCGCGGACATCGTTGGTTTTGATGATCTTGCTGAAAGCATTCAAGCGGGTAACTTAGATTTCGACGTTGTGATTGCTGCTCCAGATGCAATGCGTGTTGTTGGTAAGTTGGGTACGATCCTTGGTCCACGTGGCTTAATGCCAAACCCTAAAGTGGGTACTGTAACTCCTGACGTAGCAACTGCAGTTAAAAATGCAAAAGCTGGTCAAGCACGTTACCGTGTAGACAAAGCGGGTATCATCCATGCTGCGATCGGTCAAGTAGGTTTCACTGCTGAAGCTGTTCGTTCAAACGTTGAAGCGCTTATCGCTGACCTTAAGAAAGCAAAACCTGCGACTTCTAAAGGTATCTACATCCAAAAGATCACTTTGAGCTCAACTATGGGTCCTGGTCTTGTTGTTGATGTACAAAACGTTTCTAAATAATTATTTTTCAATAATTATATTGAGATAAAAGAATTTTAAAGTCCTGAGTGAAATTTGAAGTGTTACTTCAAATTTTACGCAAGAAAGAGTGATGACTTCTATTGAGGTTGAGCTTTTCTTCTTGTGGATTGATAAAGCATTGCTTTGTTAATCATCAGGCGGACTTTGAATTGATAGATGTAAATTTATCAGCGTCAAAGACCTCAGGCGAGGGGAGTCTTCGGATTCGCTTCTTAAAATACCAGTCTGAGTAGACGCGGTGGTGTGATTGATTCCTCCTCCGCGTGTAAGTCAAGAGATTGATTTACGAATTGGGAGTGCAGTCCGTGGATTGCATAAATCACCGTTAGGAGGTTTTACAATGGCTCTTCTTATCGAAGACAAAAAACAGATCGTTGCGGAAGTAAATGAAGTTGCTTCTACCGCGTTTGCTGCTGTTGTTGCTGACTACCAAGGTTTAACAGTTGAACAATTGACTACACTTCGTGTTGAAGCTCGTAAGTTAGGTGTTAAGACACGTATCGTGCGTAACACTTTGGCTAAACGTGCTTTCGAAGGTACTCAATTTGATATCTTAGACGAAAACCTTGTTGGTCCAACTATTCTAGCTTTTTCAACTTCTGAAGATGACATGGGCGCAGCTGCTCGCTTGTTTGAAGAATTTGCTAAAACTAACAAAGCATTTGAACTTAAAGCTGCTGCATTTGATGGCAAACTTTATCAAGGTGCTGAAGTTAGCGTTATCGCGAATCTTCCGAACCAAGAAAAAGCACTTACTATGCTTGCCAATGTTCTTCAAGCTCCTATTTCGAAATTGGGTCGCCTTATTACAGCGCTCAAAGAGAAAAACGAGTCAGAAGCTGCATAAGCTTAATAAATTTCACACACCATTCAATATCCATTTGGAGTTATTCTCATGGCTTTAACTAACGAAGAAATCTTAAACGCAGTTGCTGAAAAAACTGTTCTTGAACTTGTTGAACTTATCTCTGCTTTCGAAGAGAAATTCAATGTATCAGCTGCTGCTGTAGCTGTAGCTGCAGGTCCTGCTGTTGCTGCTGCTGAAGAGCAATCAGAATTCAATGTTGAATTGACTTCTTTCGGTGCTAACAAAGTTGCTGTAATTAAAGCAGTACGTGAAGTTACTGGTCTTGGCTTGAAAGAAGCTAAAGACTTAGTTGAAGGCGCTCCTTCAAATCTTAAAGAAGGCGTTTCTAAAGAAGAAGCTGAAGAACTTAAGAAAAAACTTGAAGAAACTGGTGCTACAGTTACTGTTAAGTAATTTCGCTAGGGGTCGAATTTTAATTTGACCCCAAAAATTGGCTGATGGCTCTTGGGTCATCAGCCTTTTTGCGTTACAATAACCGGCTCGATTTTAGATTGATTGGTAGAAAAACCATCAATTTTTAAAATAAATAAACATAATCAAACGCTTACCAATATTTTTCCACTTTAAAAATATTGTTAAGCGTTTTGTACCACTGAAATTTGCAGCATTTGTATAAAAGTGGTGGTCATATCGACCTGCGTAATTCCTTCTAAGTTCGTTCTGCAGGCGGACTTAGTTTACTTTCCGAGGACTCCAGATGGCATACTCATATACCGAAAAGAAACGGATCCGTAAGAATTTTGGTAAATTGCCCCAAGTCATGCATGCTCCGTACCTGCTCTCGATTCAAGTCGACTCGTACAGAACATTCTTGCAAGATGGCAAAACTCCAAAAAATCGCGAAGATATCGGTCTCCAAGCTGCATTTCGTTCAGTTTTTCCTATTGAAAGTTATTCGGGCAATGCTGCTTTAGAATTCGTTGAGTATAGTCTTGGTAAACCAGAGTTTGATGTTCGCGAATGTATTCTTCGTGGCTCAACCTTTGCGGCACCAATGCGCGTTAAAATTCGTTTGATCATCAAAGATCGTGAAACGAAATCTATTAAAGACGTACGTGAACAAGAAGTGTACATGGGTGAAATGCCACTCATGACTGAGAATGGTACCTTTGTCATCAATGGTACTGAGCGTGTAATCGTATCTCAATTACACCGTTCACCAGGCGTATTCTTTGACCATGATAAAGGTAAAACGCATTCAAGCGGTAAAGTGCTTTATTCAGCACGTATTATTCCTTATCGTGGTTCATGGTTAGATTTTGAGTTTGATGCTAAAGATTTAGTCTTTGTACGTATTGACCGTCGTCGCAAATTGCTTGCGACTGTTGTGTTACGTGCATTGAGCTATAGCAATGAACAAATTCTGAATATGTTCTACGAAAAAGTACCTGTATATCTTGATATGGGTAGCTATCAGATTGACCTTGTGCCTGAACGTCTTCGTGGTGAAATGGCTCAATTTGATATCGTGGACAATGATGGTAAAGCCATTGTTGAACAAGGTAAACGTATTAATGCTCGCCATGTACGTCAAATGGAAGCTGCTGGTTTAACTAAACTTCCAGTTCCAGATGAATATTTGTATGAGCGTATTACTGCTGAAGATATCGTGCTTAAAGATGGTGAAGTGATTACTGCTAACACTGTATTAAGTCATGAGATTTTGGTCAGAATTGCTGAAGGTGGTATTAAACAATTTAATATCCTGTTCACCAATGACATCGATCGCGGTTCTTTTGTTGCTGACACCTTACGTGCAGATACAACATCTGGCCGTGAAGAAGCACTTGTAGAAATCTACAAAGTGATGCGTCCAGGTGAGCCACCAACGAAAGAAGCGGCTGAAAACTTATTCAATAACTTATTCTTCTCTACAGAGCGTTATGATTTATCGCCTGTGGGTCGTATGAAGTTTAACCGTCGTTTGGGTCGTCCTTACGAAGTGGGTACAGATCAGAAGTCTCGTGAAGTAGAAGGTATTCTTTCTAACGATGACATCATCGATGTACTGAAAACATTGGTAGAAATTCGTAACGGTAAAGGTGAAGTCGACGATATCGATCACTTGGGTAACCGTCGCGTACGTTCTGTTGGTGAAATGACAGAAAACCAATTCCGTGTTGGTTTGGTTCGTGTTGAGCGTGCTGTTAAAGAGCGTTTAAACCAAGCTGAAACAGATAACTTGTCTCCACAAGATTTGATCAATGCGAAACCAGTTGCTGCTGCAATCAAAGAATTCTTTGGTTCAAGCCAATTGTCACAGTTTATGGATCAAAACAACCCATTGTCAGAAATTACACACAAACGTCGTGTATCTGCGCTTGGGCCTGGTGGTTTGACACGTGAACGTGCGGGCTTTGAGGTACGTGACGTACATCAAACTCACTATGGTCGTGTATGTCCAATTGAAACGCCTGAAGGACCAAACATTGGTTTGATCAACTCGCTTTCTGTTTATGCAAAAGCGAACAACTTCGGTTTCTTGGAAACACCATACCGTCGCGTTGTTGATGGTCGTGTAACAGATGATGTTGAATATTTATCTGCAATTGAAGAAGTTGGTACTGTGATTGCACAGGCCGATTCTGCATTGGATAAAGATGGACATTTAACTGAAGACTTCGTTTCAGTACGTCACCAAGGTGACTTCGTTCGTATGCCACCTGAAAAAGTGACGCATATGGATGTATCGGCTCAACAGGTTGTCTCTGTCGCTGCATCTCTTATTCCATTCCTTGAACACGATGATGCTAACCGTGCCTTGATGGGTTCAAACATGCAACGTCAGGCTGTTCCTACATTGCTTGCTGATAAACCACTTGTGGGTACCGGCATGGAAGCAAACGTAGCGCACGACTCTGGTGTATGTGTGATTGCGAAACGTGGTGGACGCATTGAGTTTGTAGATGCATCACGTGTGGTTATTCGTGTCAATGAAGATGAAATGATTGCGGGTGAAGCAGGTGTAGATATCTACAACTTGATCAAATACACGCGTTCAAACCAAAACACATGTATTAACCAAAAAGTGCTTGTGAGCATGGGCGATAAAGTCGGTCGTGGTGACGTTCTTGCTGATGGTCCATCAACTGATGGTGGTGAATTAGCACTAGGTCAGAACATGCGTGTCGCGTTCATGACTTGGAATGGTTATAACTACGAAGACTCGATTTTATTATCTGAACGTGTTCTTCAAGAAGATCGTTTAACTTCAATTCATATTCAAGAATTATCATGTGTTGCACGTGATACGAAGTTAGGTGCGGAAGAAATCACTGCCGATATTCCTAACGTAGGTGAAGCAGCGTTATCTAAACTTGATGAATCAGGTATTGTTTATATCGGTGCTGAAGTTGCAGCGGGTGATATTCTTGTTGGTAAAGTGACACCTAAAGGTGAAACACAATTAACTCCTGAAGAAAAATTACTTCGTGCAATCTTTGGTGAGAAAGCGGCAGACGTTAAAGATTCATCTTTACGTGTTTCTTCAAGCGTTAAAGGTACAGTCATCGACGTTCAAGTGTTTACACGTGACGGTATCGAGAAAGATGAACGTGCTCAAGCGATTGAGAAAGCGCAACTTGATGCTTACCGTAAAGACTTGAAAGAAGAATTCAAAATTTTCGAAGAAGCTGCTCGTGAACGTATTATCCGTTTGTTAAAAGGCCAAGAGTCGAATGGCGGCGGTACTACGAAGCGTGGTGATAAGCTATCTGAAGATGTATTGTCTGGTTTAGAGCTTGTTGATCTTTTAGAAGTTCAACCAACAGATGAAGGTATTGCTGAACGCTTAACTCAAATTCAAGTGTTCTTGAAAGAGAAGAGCTACGAGATCGATGAGAAATTTGCTGAGAAAAAACGCAAACTTTCTACAGGTGATGAGCTTACAACAGGTGTCTTGAAAGTTGTTAAAGTTTACTTAGCTGTAAAACGTCGTATCCAGCCTGGTGATAAGATGGCGGGTCGTCACGGTAACAAAGGTGTTGTATCAAACATCTTGCCTGTTGAAGACATGCCGCATGACATCCATGGTGTTCCAGTTGATGTCGTACTTAACCCATTGGGTGTACCATCACGTATGAACGTGGGGCAGATTCTTGAAACTCACTTAGGTATGGCTGCAAAAGGTCTTGGCGATAAGATCGACAAGATGATGAAAGAGCAACGTACTGTTCTTGAGCTTCGTGATTTCTTAGACAAGATTTATAACAAAGTTGGTGGCGAGCAAGAAGATCTTGATAGCTTGACCGATGAAGAAATCTTGGTGTTATCAGGTAACTTGCGTAAAGGTGTTCCTTTAGCTACGCCAGTATTTGATGGTGCAGAAGAGAGTCAGATCAAAGAGTTGCTTGAGCTTGGTGGTATCTCACGTACAGGTCAAACAGTATTGTATGACGGACGTACAGGTGAGCGTTTTGACCGCCCAGTAACTGTTGGTTATATGTATATGCTCAAGTTGAACCATTTGGTTGATGACAAGATGCATGCGCGTTCTACTGGTTCTTATTCACTTGTAACTCAACAACCGCTTGGTGGTAAAGCACAATTCGGTGGTCAGCGTTTCGGTGAGATGGAAGTCTGGGCACTAGAAGCTTATGGTGCTGCTTATACACTTCAAGAAATGCTTACTGTGAAGTCGGATGACGTTGAAGGTCGTACTCGCATCTATAAGAATATTGTAGATGGTAACCATTATATGGATCCGGGTATGCCTGAATCGTTTAACGTATTGACCAAAGAGATCCGTTCTTTAGGTATCAACATTGAACTGAAAAATGGTGACTAAATCCCCCCCATTCCCCCTTTGTTAAAGGGGGGAATGTCCCCTCTTTAAGAAAGAGGGGGTAGGGGAGATGCCAAATCTCAGTGAAAAAACAATATTTGTGACCCAGTCGTAGCCTGAAAAGCGCTTCGACACACGGAGAAAAAAATTGAAAGACTTGCTCGATATCATGCGCAAAAAGACGGATTCAGATGGTCACGCTCCAGTAGAGTTTGACCGTATCCGTATTGGTCTTGCGTCACCAGAAATGATTAAGTCATGGTCTCACGGTGAAGTTAAAAAGCCAGAAACCATTAACTATCGTACGTTTAAACCAGAACGTGATGGTTTATTCTGTGCCAAAATCTTTGGTCCAGTAAAAGATTACGAATGCTTGTGTGGTAAATACAAGCGTATGAAATATAAAGGCGTCATTTGTGAAAAATGTGGCGTTGAAGTAACAACTGCAAAAGTTCGTCGTGAGCGTATGGGTCACATCGAGCTTGCTTCTCCAGTTGCGCATATTTGGTTCTTGAAATCATTACCAAGCCGTATCGGTTTATTACTTGATATGACTTTACGTGATATCGAACGTGTATTGTACTTCGAATCTTATGTGGTCACTGATCCTGGCATGACGCCAATGGAAAAGTACCAACTTCTTAACGATGAAGAATACTTCACAGCGTTAGAAGAACATGGTGATGAATTCAGCGCGAAAATGGGTGCAGAAGCAGTTCAAGATTTGTTGAAAGACATCGATCTTGAAGCTGAAATTTCTCGTTTACGTGAAGAAATTCCGAACACGACTTCAGAAACGAAGCTTAAAAAAGCCTCTAAACGTTTGAAGTTGATGGAAGCGTTCAAAGAGTCGAACAACAAGCCTGAATGGATGGTGATGAATGTACTTCCTGTACTTCCACCTGATCTTCGTCCGTTGGTACCGCTTGAAGGTGGTCGTTTTGCGACTTCTGACTTGAACGATCTTTATCGTCGTGTGATCAACCGTAACAACCGTTTAAAACGTCTTCTTGACCTTGCTGCACCAGACATTATCGTACGTAACGAAAAACGTATGTTACAAGAGTCTGTGGATGCGTTATTGGACAATGGTCGTCGTGGTCGTGCAATTACTGGTTCGAACAAACGTCCGCTTAAATCTTTGGCAGATATGATCAAAGGTAAGCAAGGTCGTTTCCGTCAAAACTTACTTGGTAAGCGTGTCGATTATTCTGGTCGTTCGGTAATTACTGTAGGTCCAACTTTACGTTTACACCAATGTGGTCTTCCAAAGAAAATGGCTCTTGAATTATTCAAGCCTTTTATCTTTGCTAAGCTACAAGCTTCTGGCCAAGCAACAACCATTAAAGCTGCGAAGAAAATGGTTGAGCGTGAAACCCCTGAAGTTTGGGACGTTCTTGCATCTGTAATTCGTCAACATCCAGTCATGTTGAACCGTGCGCCAACACTTCACCGTTTAGGTCTTCAAGCATTTGAACCTATCTTAATTGAAGGTAAAGCGATCCGTTTACATCCACTCGTTTGTGCTGCGTTTAACGCCGACTTCGATGGTGACCAAATGGCGGTTCACGTTCCATTAACACTTGAAGCTCAATTAGAAGCTCGTGCGTTAATGATGTCGACTAACAATATCTTGTCACCTGCAAATGGTGAGCCGATCATTGTACCTTCTCAGGACGTTGTCTTGGGCTTGTATTACATCACACGTGATGCAATCAATGCCAAAGGTGAAGGCATGGTGTTTGCGGATACTCATGAAGTAAACCGTGCACTTGCAACTGGTCAAGTTGACTTACATGCGCGTGTAAAAGCACGTGTACACCAAACAGTGATTGATGAAAACGGTAACCGTGAGCATCAAACAATTGTTGTAGATACGACGCCTGGTCGTTGCTTACTTTGGGAAGTTGTGCCTGAAGGTATGGATTTCCAACAAATCAACGTTGAGATGACGAAAAAGAACATCTCTAAATTGATTAACTCTTGCTACCGTAAATTAGGTTTGAAAGATACTGTTATCTTTGCTGACCAATTGATGTACTTGGGCTTCCGTCAAGCAACACGTTCAGGTGTTTCTGTGGGTATGGAAGACATGTTGATTCCACCACAAAAACAAGCAATTATCGAAAAAGCAGAAGTTGAAGTTCGTGAAATTGAACAACAATTTGAGCAAGGTTTCGTAACGGCAGGTGAGCGTTACAACAAAGTTGTCGATATTTGGGCGCGTACCAACGACCAAGTTGCGAAAGCGATGATGGATAACTTGTCCTTCACAACTGTTAAAAATAAACAGGGCGAAGACGAGAAGCAAAAATCATTCAACAGTATCTACATGATGTCTGACTCAGGTGCCCGTGGTTCGGCAGCTCAGATTCGTCAGCTTGCGGGTATGCGTGGTTTGATGGCGAAACCAGATGGTTCGATTATTGAAACGCCGATTAAAGCGAACTTCCGTGAAGGCTTGACAGTACTTCAATACTTCATTTCAACACATGGTGCACGTAAAGGTTTGGCCGATACAGCACTTAAAACTGCGAACTCTGGTTACTTGACTCGTCGTCTTGTAGACGTAGCACAAGACTTGGTTATTACAGAGCCAGATTGCGGTACGCTTGAAGGTCTTGTAATGACTCCGTTCATTCAAGGTGGCGACGTTATTGAGCCATTAAGTGTACGTGTATTAGGACGTGTAACTGCTGAAGACGTGAAAAAAGCGGGTTCAGATGAAGTTGTTCTTCCACGTAACACATTGATTGATGAAAAAATCGCTGCATATATTGAAGATGCTGGTGTTGATGAAGTTAAAGTACGTTCAGTTGTAAACTGTGCTTCCACTTTCGGTGTATGTGCGAAATGTTATGGTCGTGACTTGGCTCGCGGTCACTTGGTAAATCCAGGTGAATCTGTTGGTGTTATGGCTGCACAATCAATTGGTGAACCTGGTACACAGTTAACCATGCGTACATTCCACGTGGGTGGTGCTGCAAGCCGAACATCTGCTGCAAATAGCGTACAAGTACGTAATAAAGGTACGGTTCGTTTTCATAACGTTAAAACTGTTCAACATGCTAAAGGCCATTTGGTATCTGTTTCACGTTCAGGTGAGATCGGTATTGCAGATGACTTAGGTCGCGAACGTGAACGTTATAAACTTCCATACGGTGCGTCTATCTTGATTAAAGATGGTCAACCTGTAGAAGGCGGCGGTATTGTTGCGACTTGGGATCCGCATACACATCCATTGGTGACAGAAGTTGCTGGTAAAGCACGCTTCAGCCAAATTTCGGATGGCGTAACTGCAACATCTAAAACTGATGATGCAACGGGTATGACGACTGTTGAAATCTTACCTGTAACAGCGCGTCCTGCTTCTGGTAAAGATTTGCGTCCTGCAATCGTGTTGGATACAACAGATGGCGGCGAACAGTTCTACTTCTTGCCACAGAACACGATCGTTACTGTTCGTGATGGTGAAACGATTGGTGTTGGTGACGTTATTGGTCGTGTACCACAAGAAACTTCACGTACTCGTGATATTACCGGTGGTCTACCACGTGTAGCTGATTTGTTCGAAGCACGTAAGCCGAAAGAACATGCAATTCTTGCTGAAATCTCAGGTGTTGTAAGCTTTGGTAAAGAAACCAAAGGTAAGAACCGTTTAGTGATTACACCAGATGATGGCTCTGAAATTTATGAAGAGTTGATTCCAAAATGGCGTACCATTAACGTGTTTGAAGGTGAGCATGTTAACCGTGGTGAAACCATTTCTGATGGTCCACAAAATCCACATGACATCTTACGTTTGAAAGGTGAAGTTGCATTAACCAACTACATCGTGAACGAAGTTCAAGACGTTTACCGCTTACAAGGTGTAAAAATCAACGATAAGCATATTGAAGTAATCGTTCGTCAAATGTTGCGTAAAGTAGACATTACCGACGGTGGCGATACAAGCTTTATCAAAGGTGAACAAGTGGATTACATCCGAGTTGTGGGTGAAAACCAAGCAGTATTGGCTCAGAACAAATTCCCTGCGAAGTATGAACGTCAATTGATGGGTATTACGAAAGCATCGCTTTCTACTGATTCGTTCATCTCTGCTGCATCGTTCCAGGAAACAACACGTGTGTTAACTGAAGCTGCTGTAACAGGGAAAGAAGATGAGTTACGTGGTTTGAAAGAAAACGTTGTTGTAGGTCGCTTGATTCCAGCTGGTACTGGTCTTGCATACCATTTAGAACGTCGTCGTCAAGAAGCAGAAGCTGCAGAGCATGAGCTTGTAAATGACTTCTCTGAAGTTGATCAAGCATTCTCTCAAGCTTTAAATGAAGATACTTTCTAAGTTAAACAGCTTTTGAAATGAAGAAGACGCCTTAGGGCGTCTTTTTTTATATACTGAGTAGACTCAAGTCATAAGCATTTAAAATGGCAATAAAAATTAGACATACATTGATGGTTTTACTGGCAGTCATGTTGGTTCCCGCCTGTTTGTTGATGTTTTTACCAGCTCAGCCAGAAATGAATTGGCAGCATAATGTATTTCAATTCATCACAGAAAAATTAAAGGTTCAAACGGGAATGTTTGGCCCCTTGGGTTTTTATACAGTATCGATTACTGCATATTTTTCGCTATTGAGCAGCATCTGGGCCGTTTTTTTATTTTGCATGATTTGGCAAGAAGAGCGTGAAACTGCACCTCAAACAACCACTCAGACAATGCAATTTAAGTTGTTGGATGGGGTAATTATGGTTGTATGTGTTATTGGATTTATCTGGTTTAGTTTTTCGATGATGCAATGGCATTTCGCGAAACAAGATATGACCATAGGTTTAGGTCGAAATGGTTATTTATTCCAATCCTTGTATCACTATCAACTTGGTGTTGTCTTTGCTGAACTCTTTTTTATGCTTTTCTTGGTATTCAGCCAGCTGGCAATCTTAATGCTTGTTTATGCAAGTTATCATTTTCTCAAAGAAAAATTTAAACGAATAGAATGATGCTTTTAGTTTTAAAAATCTTGTGATTAAGTTAATGCTTTATGAGGACATCGTCATTCAATGATAATTTCTTATTAACATGAATGTTATTTAAATTCGACTGTGCATCTTTGATAATTAAAGACTACAAATAGCAACATGAAAATTTAATTTAATCCATAAATTAGTGTTTTCATAAAATCAGTTGTAATTAATTGCATTTGTAAGTTCAGATAGAAAGGATGAATAACATGAAAAAAATAGTAATGACTATGATGTGTGTGAGTTTACCTATTGTGATGCTTACAGGTTGTGAAAACATGTCAGCAAATGATAAGCGTATTACTTCCGCGGCACTTGGTGGTGCTGTTGGTGGTGGTATAGGTAATCATGCTGGTAATGGTGTGGGTGCTGCTGTTGGTGCAGGTGGTGGTGCTGCTGTAGGAAGCAAAGCCAACAATGGTTCAAACCGTAATGCAACATATAGTGGTATAGGTGCAGGTATTGGCTCAGTCATTGGTAAAGGTGTACTCGGCGGTGATGCCGGCGCTGCCATTGGTGGTGCGATCGGTGGTGGTGCTGGTGCTGCAATTGAGCAAAATAAATAGTCGTTAAAACCAAATCAAAATAAGCGCAACGTTTATAACGTCATGCGCTTATTTTTTTATCAATATCTAATTTTAGAAGAGTTCAGCATCTCTTCACTATTACACAATTTATTGACTATTTGGCTTTAATATGGCTCATTCAAACAGACTTCAGCGTTTTAATGGGTGAGGGTTTTTACGACGGATATACACCGTTTTTTGTACTTCAGCAATTCTTAAGCCCGAGTCGTCAAAAATATTCACTGTATAGTTACGATAGACTGGACTATAGTTTTCGGCCAAGTTCTTCACATGTTCGATTTCAATCGCATCTAAACGGATATCTGCATAAACCGTACTGCGACCAGGGGAAAGGAAATTGATGTTTGCGGTTTTGTCCCAAACCATATATTTCGGGCCTAAATGATGCATTAAAAGAAGCATATAAAATGGATCAACCATTGAATACAAACTACCGCCAAAGTGCACGCCAACAATATTTTGATTGCTATGCGTCAGTGGCATTTTGACCCGAACGTGATAGTTTTTTAGATCAATTTTTTCGATTTCAATCCCTGCACCTTTATATGGAGAAAAATGATTCAACATAAATTTGGAAACAAATGGGATTGTCTGTAGTTTTTTGATTAGCGCATTCATGGTCAATTCTAGTTATCGATTTTTAAACCATAATAAAGAACAGAATGGAATGTGGCATTGATCTAAATGCCCTTTACAACGAAATCACAGCCAATGGTAAAACAATAAAAGGTGACTCAATGCAAGTGCAAACTTATTGGATATCCACCCAAGACAAACAAAAACTTTATGCAAAAACATGGGGTAATGCTGAAAACCCTGCGTTGGTTTTGGTGCATGGCTATCCCGATAATCAAGAAGTTTGGGAACCGATTATTGAACAATTGATCTCAAAATTTTACATCATTACTTATGATGTACGTGGGGCAGGACAGTCTTCTGTACCAAAACGAATTCGTGATTATGCTTTAGCACGCTTATCTTTGGATTTAGAGTGCGTGGTAAATGAGCTACTGCCCAATCGTAATTTTCATCTTGCAGCGCATGATTGGGGCTCGATTCAGTCGTGGGAATCTGTGACTGAACCTAAATTTAAAAATCGTATTTTGTCTTATACCACTATGTCTGGACCTTGTTTAGATCATGCGGCTTTTTGGATGCGTGAACAGTTTTTACATGAAAAGCCTAAATTTTTTAAGCAGTTATTTAAATCTTGGTATATCGTTGCATTCCAGTTACCATTTCTTGCCCCGACCGTTTGGCATTTTTTTAGCCCACAACGCTGGGGTGCAATTTTAACGCAACTTGAGAAAAAGAAAGGCTTACCCTTAAACCAAAATATTGCAAAAGATGGTGAACATGGTATCGGACTATACCGTGCTAACTTTCTTCCACGTTTAACTCGTCCACGTGAGCGTTATGCAGTATGTCCTGTACAGGCGGTTGTACTGTTAAGAGATAAATTTGTAAGTCCAGAATTGATTGATGAAGTGCCTAAATGGGCAACAGATTTTGAACGTGTAGAAGTTGATGCAAACCATTGGGCAGTACTTAGTCAACCACAAGAGATTGCACAATATATTGAAACATTTGCACTCAAAAATAGTGAGAGTTGATTCGCTTAAAGTGATGTGAGCTCTTATAAAAATAGGCCAAGTTTTCACATGGCCTATTCATTTTATGACCAGTTCGACTAAATTACAGCTTCATTGAAGTGAATCTGATAAAATATCGGCTTTCAAATTTTCGTAAATTTCTCCATGAATGCTGTCGTTATTGCGATTGCCGTGATGTTTATCTTGTCACTGGCACGAGTTTCTGTTGTTTTAACATTGGTTATTTCAGCAATTATAGGTGGGTTGGTTGCAGGTTTAAGCTTGTCAGATACTGTTACAGCATTTAATGCGGGCTTGGGTGATGGTGCAGAAGTTGCCTTGGCCTATGCGGTATTAGGCGCTTTCGCTTTGGCACTTTCAAAGTCAGGCTTGCCTGATTTATTGGCCTATAAACTGATCGGCTTACTCGGTATGGAAGCCACGCAGAAACAAGCAACCAAAGTAAAATTCTTATTATTGGGTATTTTACTGATTGCCGCGATTTGTTCACAAAATTTAATTCCTGTGCATATTGCGTTTATTCCTGTGCTTGTTCCACCGCTCTTAAAAGTGATGAATCACTTGAAACTCGACCGTCGTGCCGCAGCATGTGTACTGACCTTAGGTTTAGTCGGCACATATATCTTCTTGCCTGTAGGCTTTGGTGCAATTTTTCTTGAACAAATTCTGATGGGGAATATCAACAAAATTGGCGCTGCTTATCATCTGCATGTTGAAAGAAGCATGATGCCTATGGGGATGGCTATTCCTGTATTGGGTATGGTGATTGGTACTTTATTTGCCGTTTTTGTCAGTTATCGTAAACCGCGTATTTATGTTGATCGTAATGTTGCACCAATTACCACGATTGATTTAGATAAACCACTTCGTGCGGTAAATGTTGAGGTATTAAAAGCTGATGGCATAGCCTTAGAGCAAGAAGCCAAGCAAGAAGCCCCTGTGATTGCCAAGAAAACTATTCTTATGGCATTGCTGGCAATCATTTTAACCCTGATCTCTCAATTGTATTCAGGCTCAATGATCCTTGGCGGATTAGTGGGCTTTTCTGTCTTATCTGCCGCAGGGATTTTTAAATGGCAAGAAGCGGATGATGTTTTTGTACAAGGGATGCGTATGATGGCATTGGTCGGTTTTATCATGATCTCTGCTGCGGGGTTTGCATCCGTGATGACCCATACTGGGGATATTAATCAGTTGGTCAACGGTGTTGTTCATTTGATTGGTGACAATAAAGCGCTAGCTGCTTTCTTGATGTTATTTATTGGTTTATTTGTAACGATTGGAATTGGTTCATCATTTTCAAGTGTGCCTGTACTTGCAGTCATTTATGTTCCTTTATGTGTACAATTCGGCTTCTCTCCACTTGCAACCGTTGCTCTGATTGGTACTGCGGCAGCATTAGGAGATGCGGGTTCACCAGCTTCAGATTCGACCTTGGGGCCTACTGCTGGTTTGGGCGTAGATGGGCAACATGATCATATTTGGGATACGGTTGTTCCAACATTTATCCATTTTAATATTCCATTATTGGTGTTTGGTTGGATTGCTGCGATGGTGCTGTAGCGTTTATTTTTTTAGTTAAGGCTGTTTATGATGAGATCTAAACAGCCTTTTTTATATCTGTTCGACTAAAATCATTTAAATAGATGGGTTGATATTCTTTGTAAAAATGGGAGTATTCTAGTTTTTGATATTTAAACAGCAGGAAAAATCTTAAATAATATGCCTGAATTAAGATCAGCAGATCAAGATTATCAATTATCTAAGCCTAAATAATAAGGTGAGTGGGGATTTGGCTGATCAAAGAGATACATATAAAGGTGAGTTATAAACCTTTGTGATCATACTGCCTCAATTCATAAAAATACTTCAGGATCACTGCATAGAGATACCTGATGGTAATAAGATATCATTGTAATTATTGGAAAAAGTAAATATGAATATATGTGAATTAGTGAGTTATATTGAAGTTGGTATGACCAAACCTGTTGTAGTAGATAGAGTTTTATTAGAAGAGTATGGGAATTATATGAGAGTAATTGGTTTTTTGGACAAAGAACAAATATTAATATCCTACTTTTATTATGATGAAAGTGATGAGGATACAGGGATAGATATTAATCTTAAATATGAATCATTAGATAAAGCGATACAGTCAATTGAACAGTTTTTAGGGGTTTCAATAGATGGATGGGAAAATTTTAATCGAACAGGAAATTATCCAGAACCTTTGGAGAACTGTGTTGAAAATAAATGGAATAATTTAGTAAATGATATTAAGCAAGGTACTATGATTCCAAAAGGTTATAATGAAATTCGTTTGTATATATAAATTACTATATTTTTTTATTGATTAAAATACTTTAATTCTTTTATCTTAAAATGAACTGTTTATCTTTAAACAATATGATTTAGACTATGTAACATAACTTTATATTGATGTTTTATTGACAGTATAGGTTGATTTAATTTCCTAATTTATAAAAATAACAAAAAACCAATTTTTCGATGAACTCTCTGTTTTCAATACACTTTTATCTTTCTCGATAAAAAATTCAGAGATGCCAATCTGATTGGCTGAATCTATCATCTAGGACATGGAGGCAAGATTTTTCTCTGAAGATACAGCCCTGAAAATGAGGTTTAAATTTATTTTATAGATATTATTAATTTATAATAAAGAATCCATTTTATATTAAATTTCACTCAATAATCCTGATTAATTTGGTTGGGTTTTAAAACCAACTGTTTTGATATGATTAAAATAAATTTTATTGTATAACAGTTACTTGAAAATATATATTAATTCTTAATTTAAATAAATGTTGCAATATTATTAATACCTATGTTTAATGTTTATTAATAACAACGCTGGGGTATTTATAATGTTAAAGCAAACTGCTCTTATTGCATTAATGGCAATTTCTTCTGCTTCATTTGCAGATTGGCAAGTCAAGGTTGGTGGTTCGGTGATTGCACCAACACAAGACACCAAAGTTGCTGGTGTTGGTACTGTGAAAGCAGACCATGAATATGCTTTTACGCCTTCTGTAGAATATATCTTTGGTGAAACACCTTTCTCTGCGGAAGTTTTATTAGCTACACCAATTAGCCACGATGTGAAATTAGATGGTGAAAAAGCAGTTAACCTTAAACACTTACCACCAACTGTAACGTTTAAATATAACTTCAAAAACTCTACACGTTTTACACCATATATTGGTGTTGGTGGTACAGCATTCCTTGCATGGGATGAGGAATCATCTGGGGCATTGGCGGGCACTAAGGTTAAAGTTAAAGATGATTTTGGTTTTGCTGGTCAAATCGGTTTTAACTTCCAACCTGCTGATGCAAAAAACTGGGGTGTTTTCTTTGATGCCCGTTATGCTCAATTAAGCCCAGAAGTGACTGTTAAAGCGGGTAATACTACTGCTGCAAAATTTGATTTAGATATTGATCCAGTTATCTATACTTTGGGTTATAGCTATAGATTCTAAGTTCGCTTTAGACTCATAAAAAACTCGGTAAATTTACCGAGTTTTTTTATTTTTACAGAGCCTTATATATTGAAACAAGAAGCAATAAAAAATAGTTATTTTTAGCTATATAAGCGCTGATTAAATCCATTTAATCTATCAGAACATCAATAAGACTTTGACATGATATGAAAAATTTAATTTTTATAATATTGGTAGGGTTAAGTAGCAGCACAATAGCCAATGCAGCAAGTTTTAATTGTGAGCATGCTCAGACCAAAAGCGAACATGCCATTTGTGAGCATCGCAGTTTAAACGATGCAGATGTCAAAATGGCGACCACCTATACCATTATCCGTAAACTTGTTCCGATGGGAACACGGGGTGTGATACAGGATCAGCAAGTGAAATGGTTACAACTGCGCAATCAATGTCAGGACAATCTACGTTGTTTAACCGATGCGTATCAGATGCGCCAGCAAAAACTAGAGATTTATATGAATCGAGTTTACCAACAAGGTCCATTTTAAAAAAAATTAAATTTGCCTATTGAAATATGCTTAAACCACTCCATTTCTAATGCATTCAATAAAAAAGCGTTATGAATTTACGGAGTGATTTTATGAGTGAACAGAACGTACAACACAGTTCAAAAAAGCATAGCTTTCAAGCAGAAGTGGCTCAGCTTTTACATTTAGTGACGCATTCACTTTATTCTAACCCTGAAATTTTCCTACGCGAGCTGATTTCAAATGCTTCAGATGCATGTGATAAGTTACGTTTTGAAGGAATTAACCATCCTGAATATTATGAGAATGATCCAGACTTACATGTTCGTGTAAGCCTAGATAAAGATGCGAAAACAATCACCATCTCAGACAACGGTATTGGTTTAAGCCAACAAGAAGCAATTGATAACTTAGGAACGATTGCTAAATCAGGCACCAAAGACTTTATGTCAAAGTTATCTGGTGACCAAAAAGCTGATGCACAACTGATTGGCCAGTTTGGTGTAGGTTTTTATTCTGGTTTTATCGTTGCTGATAAAATTACCGTTGAATCTCGCCGTGCAGGTTTAGATGCATCAGAAGGTGTACGTTGGATCAGTGGTGGTACGGGTGACTTTGAAGTCGAACAAATTGAGAAGGCTTCACGTGGAACGTCGATTATTTTACATTTACGTGATGACGCACTGGATTATTTAGAATCTTATAAAGTTAAACAAATTATCAATAAATACTCAGACCATATCAGCTTACCTATCGAAATGCAGAAGGAAGTTTGGCAGGAAGAAGAAGCAGCTGAAGGTGAAGAGAAAAAACCAGGTCATTATGTTAAAACAGATGAATGGGAAGCGATTAACTCAGCAAGTGCCTTGTGGACACGTAGCAAAGGCGAAATTACTGAAGAGCAGTATGTAGAATTCTATAAGAATTTAACTCATGACTTTGATGCACCATTGGCTTGGGCACATAACCGAGTTGAAGGCAGTACTGAATATACCCAATTGCTTTATATCCCAAGTAAAGCACCAAGTAATATTTTCACGCGTGAAGCTAAAGCAGGCATCAAACTTTATGTAAAACGTGTATTTATTATGGATGATGCAGATAATCTGATTCCAAATTATCTACGTTTTGTACAAGGTGTGGTGGATAGTGCTGATCTGCCGCTTAATGTAAGCCGTGAGATTCTACAAGAAAGCCGTGATGTGAAAACCATCCGTGAAGGTAATTCACGTCGTGTATTGACAACATTGGATGCTTTAGCAAAATCAGAAGATCAAGCTGATCAAGACAAATTTAAAACTTTCTATGCTGAATTTGGTTCAGTGATCAAGGAAGGTTTAGGTGAAGACTTTGGTAATCGTGAACGTATTCTAAAACTTTTACGCTTCTCTACTTCGAGCAATGATGAGGTATCAACATCATTGGAAGCTTATAAAGCACGCATGAAAGAAGGGCAAAAAGCTATCTATTATGTGACTGCCGATAGCTTAGCGGCTGCGAAAAACTCTCCGCAACTTGAATTATTCCGTAAAAAAGACATTGAAGTTTTGCTTATGGCAGATCGTGTTGATGAATGGGCGATGGAGTTTGTGCATGACTTTGATGGCACTCCTATGCAAAATGTTGCAAAGGGTGCAGTCGATCTTGGTGATTTACAAGATGCGGAAGAGAAAAAAGCACTCGAAGCTGCCGCAGAACAGTTTAAACCTGTGGTTGAAAAACTCTCTGATTCATTAAAAGCCAAGACCAAAGAAGTGCGTGTGACAACGCGTTTAGTGGACTCACCAGCATGTCTAGTGACCAGCGATGGTGAGCTTTCGCCGCAGTTAATTCGTATGTTAAAACAAGCGGGTCAGGCTGTACCTGAATCTAAACCAATTCTGGAAATTAACCCTGAACATCCTTTAGTAAAAAAACTTGAAAGTTCAGCCCAGTTTGATGATTTAGCCAATGTGATCTTTGATCAGGCAGTAATTGCTGAGGGTGGTTTACCTGATGATCCTGCTGAATATGTAAAACGTATTAACAATTTATTGCTTAAATAAGTCGTAATTTGTTTTAACAGAGCCTATCTTTAAGATAGGCTTTTTTATATAAACACATTCAATGAATAATTTTAAAAGAATTCAATGTATAGGTTGTTTTGTATTGCTCAGTTTAGCTACAAAAGTTGTGATGGCATATGAACTTCCACCAGTTGAAAAGCGTAATGCAAATACCACAGATATTTCAGTACATAACGCCATGTTCTTAAGACAAAATACACAGGCTGCTGTGATGGGTATATTGAAAAAAATGGCCAGAACTATGAACTTGCTGCTAGCGATGGGAAAGGGGGAATGGCGTTACCGATAGCGGTACATCCAAGCCTTAAAATAGACGATGCTTTAGTCGATAAAGAAGTTAGGGCGATTGGGCGAATGACTTATGAAACAATGTATATGCCCAATTCTAGCGACTTTGGTCCCGCTTATAGTTTTACTTTTGAATTGTTTTCAATTGCCCCATTGAATTAAAAGGGTGTGGCAGGCATTTTACCAACATCAGTGGATAAGTCGAAACTTATCCACAGTTCAGCTTAAAGATTCAGCTTATGCTTAAAATAACGCTTCTAAACGTACCAAAGCGCTTGGGAAATGGCTACGATCTTCACGACGATCATTAAAATAATTTAAGTCGCCTTGTACGTAAAACCATTCACGCCAAACAGGTTGTCGCCAAGAAACAAAAGGCCCCCAACTGTTGAGCTTAAGGTCATTATTATTATAATAACCGCCAGTATAGATACCATAGTTAAAGCGATTATTTTTAAAGAACTGATGTTGTCGATAAGTACGGTTATCCCAAGTTAAATCATCGTCTTGTTCATCTGCATACGTCACATAGAATTGGTTGGAAATAAAGGGCTGATTGGGGCGAGCATGGGTCAGCTCTAAGTTGGTTCTCAAATAGTTTTCACTGTCGATCCCATAGCGGTAAATCTGTTCCGCATGAAAAGTAAAATCATTCCCCAGTTTCCAATCCTTTTGAGCCTTTAAACGTGCATAGATATCATCACCTGAACGAATACCAAGGTCTGCATCTAAGTCAAAAGGTAAGCGTTTAGAAAGCTGTGACCAACGTAAAGCAATCGAGCTGTTATCATCACGAATTTGTTTACCATCCACTCGTTTATCTGGATCGCCATCAGCATGATTATTGTTGATCGCTATATTATTTGTAATTTCATCATCTAATGAATCATCACCAAAGACCACACTTAAACGGTTTTCAAGTGTGGGTAATTTAACTTTTCCTCGGATACGAGGATTGACATCATAACCATCATGCTTATTCCATTGATTATCAACAATGATCCGCAACGTTGCTGACGCTGGATGTGCAGGATCAGTTTTTCCAAACCAGTTGTCCATTTTATTGGCTGTACGGTCTGCCCAATTGCTAATCTTTTTCTGCTTTTTGTCGGCCCAAGTTTGATCTTCTGTTGCATCCGTTGGGGGAACAATAACTTGATTAGATTGTTCTGGGAAAATGGTCGGTGTTGAGTCAACAATTTTTGGAATATAGTTGAGCAAGCCCATCTCATTTTCTTTGGCGCTGGCTAAAGAAGGTTGCTGATCGACTTTCCCCGTTTTAGCATTCGCTTCAAGACTGCTATTTACTTCTGCAAACGCAGTGTTCCCAAAAAAACCGCCTAATATTAAGACATAAGGTAGTTTTGAGAAGATTGATATTTTATTCATATGCCCACTTCTTAAACTTTGAGTCATTCAGTACTTCATTTTCGATATAACTATGCCTTAAAAAAACACTAAATTTCAATGGAATCGCTATTTTAAGTACAAAAAACATAAATTTATTTAAAATGAAGCGTATTCTATCCACATTATCGCGAATCAAAGCGTGACTTAAGCTATTTTTTAATAAATAAGCG
>Ga0256795_1000287_pt1 | contig 23393 bp, 18 predicted proteins | sample MC6MC0946MT_FD_186353 | JGI IMG/M metagenome (GOLD analysis project Ga0256795, IMG submission 186353) | Metatranscriptome of enriched soil aggregate microbial communities from Iowa State University, Ames, United States - MC6-MC0946-MT... | ecosystem: Environmental > Terrestrial > Soil >... | reverse complement strand
CGCAGCTGACGTCCGAAGACGCTCCGTGTGCCGGTTCCGGTGCGATCGGATTTGTGCGAACCGTTCGCGAGAACGTCGCGCAGCAGGTCTTCGTATGGGGTGGCAATCGTCTCGGTCATCGCAACGATGCTACGGCCCCGGAAGGCTCCGTGGGGAGCGCGACTCGGACGGGCGTGGAATTGCCGTGCTCGGTAGGATTCGCACATGGACAGCGATGAGGTCGAGCACGACCCGCCGATCGTCGCCGTCACGGGGGAGACACCCGAGCAGGGCGGCGAGCGGCACGACGACGACGAGCTCGCGAGCGCGATCGAAGAGCAGGTCTCGCGCCTGACATCGGCCATCCCCATCATCGCCGGACCGACCGTCGTAGGTCCCGCCGGCGTCGCGGACGCGGCCGCTCTCACCGACGACCAGGTCGCGGCCCTCGTCGACGACGACCTGTCCAGCCACGACACGCTCACGGCGATCCAGCACCTGGAGGCGGTTCTGGTCGCCCGTGCCGCGACCTCCGCGATCCCGGTGCAGAAACAGCCGGAGCTGTCGGAGCCCGACCCCGAACCGGTGACCGAGGAGACGCCGACGCAGGCGATCAGTTTCGACGATCTCGATCTGCGTCCGCGGCGCGACCACGGACCCGAACCGACCTTCAGCGCCTGGATAGCCCCGTCGGCCACCGCGGCCATCCCGATCGTCGAGTCCGAATCGGAACCCGTCCCGCCGCCCGCGTACCCGTCTGCGCCGGCGGGCGACCGGTCCGTGGACACGCCGAGCAGGGCCGAGCCGCTCGGCTATGTCACCGAGGAGGTGGCGCCGAGTGCATCGCAGCCCGTCCCGGTCCTGCCGCTGGTCGCCATCCCGGTCGAGCATCCCGGCCCGCCGACAGTCGACTCCGACGGGCTCGACGACGAGGCCGATGGCGGGCTCGATGACGGGCTCGACGACGGGCTCGACGACGTGCCGAACTCAGTAGCGGCCGTCCCTCCGATCGCAAGCCCGCGTGTCGGTGAGGCCGAGCTCGTGCTGCTCGACAGCGCGCCGGTCGCTGCGGCACGACTCTTCGCGCCGGAGGAGTCCACGCTCGAACCGACTCCGCTCGATCGGCGGGTCGGCCGGGCATCGCGCATGTTCTGGCTGTGGTTCGCGGGCACCTCATCCCTCATCAGCGTCGGAGTCGGGGCCACCCTCGCCACCTTTGGACTGAGTCTGCGTCAGATGCTCGTCGCGACCCTGGTCGGCGTCGCGCTGTCGTTCCTCCCGCTCGGCATCGGCACACTGGCCGGCAAGTGGAGCGGCCAGCCGACGATGGTCGTCTCGCGAGCGACGTTCGGACTGCGAGGCAACATCCTCCCCGCGCTGCTGGCGCTGCTGACCCGCCTTTTCTGGGGCGCCGTACTGCTCTGGCTCGCCGGTTCCGCGGTGGGAGCGGTCTTCACCTCGCAGGGATGGTCGACGGATGCTCTGCTGCCCACCACGGTCGGCCTCGTGCTGACCATCGGCGCGGCGCTCGCCGTCGCGTACTTCGGGTACTCGCTCGTCGCCCGGGTCCAACTCGTTCTCACGATCGCCTCTGCGGTTCTCATAGCGGTCATGGTGCTGGCGACCTGGCGATCGGTTCACGTGCAGGACGCGCTCGCTGTGCCGGATGCCGTCTGGCTCCGAACTGTGACGGGAGCCGTGCTCGTGTTCAGCTATCTGGGTCTGGCCTGGGCGAACAGCAGCGCCGAGGTCGCCCGGTATCAGCGGCCGGGCTCATCCGGGGCGGCATCCATGCTGTGGGCGACCTTCGGGGCCGCCCTTCCGCCGCTCATCCTCGTCGGCTACGGCGGACTGCTCGCAGCCTCCAACCCGTTCCTGGCCGATGAGCTGGCGTCAGACCCGGTCGCCGCATTCGCCCGCCTGGGTCTTCCGTCGTGGTACCCGGTGCCGCTCCTCCTCGCGGTCACCCTCAGCCTCGTCTCCGGACTCGTCCTGACCATCTACTCGGGCGGGTTCACCCTCGAGTCGCTCGGTGTGCGTGCCGGACGACGATGGAGCACGGTCGCCGTCGGCGGCGCGATCGCGCTCGCCGGGTTCCTGCTGGCCGCTGGCGTGTCGGACTTCGCGACCGTTCTCGAGGCGCTTCCGACGACGCTCGCCGTTCCCGTCGCCGCCTGGGTAGGTCTCTTCGCTTCGGAGATGATGCTGCGTACCCGTCGCCTCCACCAGCCGTCACTCGTCACGAGGGGCGGCGTCTATCCCGATTGGCGCTGGGTCAACGTCGTGATGCTCGTCGTCGCGAGCGTTGTCGGTCTCGGTCTCGTCAGCTCGGATCTTCCGTGGCTCTCCTGGGAGGGCTTCCTCTTCCCCCTTCTCGGCGTCAACGCGCACGGCGATCTCGGGATGACCGACATCGGTGTGATCGTCGCACTCGGACTCGGTCTCCTCACACCGATCGTCTCCGGAATCCCCGCCGTCCGACGGCAGGAGAGGGCGAGCGTGCGTCCAGACACGGAGGGGTGAGCATCCCGTAGGCTCGTTCTCGTGTCCACCACCCTCGAATCCGTTCGCCGCACAGTCGAAGAGCTCTGGCCGCTGTCAGGGGCGGAGAGCTGGGATGCGCCGGGACTGCTCTCGGGAGATCCCGCGGCATCGGTGGAACGCATCCTGCTCGCCGTCGATGCGGTGTCGGCGACCGTGAACGAGGCGGTCGACCGGAACATGGACCTCCTGCTCGTGCACCACCCGCTTCTGATGCGCGGAGTCACGAGCGTGGCGGAGGACCGCTACAAGGGAGCGCTGCTCGCACGCCTCATCCGCAACGACTGCGCCCTCATCGCGGCTCACACGAACGCAGACGTCGTGGCCGACGGCACATCCGCCGTGCTCGCCGAGCGGCTCGGCATCCAGCACCTCCGGCCGATCGTGCCGGCGGCCGACGGCAGCACGGGCATCGGACGGGTCGGGGTTCTGCCGGAGCCCACAACACTCGGAGCCCTTGCGAGACGTCTGGCCGACATCCTTCCGCCCACCGCCGGCGGCGTGCTCGCCTCGGGCGACTACCAGCAGCCCGTCACGCGTGTCGCGGTCTGTGGAGGCGCCGGTGATTCTCTGCTCGGCAGCGAATCGGTCCGCGATTCCGACGTGTACATCACCGCGGACCTCCGTCATCATCCCGCTTCCGAGGCGCGCGAACAGGCGCTCACCGGAGGCGGACCCGCACTGCTGAACGTCTCCCACTGGGCGAGCGAATGGCTGTGGCTCGACACCGCGGCCGCTCAGCTGCGCGCCGCGCTTCCCCGCGTCTCCGTCGATGTGAGCGAGCTTCGCACCGACCCCTGGGACTTCGCGATCCTCCAGTAGTGGGCGGCGCCCGCATCCCGTACCACCGCAAACCTCCGAAGAGAACCGAGCCATCGTGAAAGCAAGCCCCACCGACCAGAACGAGCTCCTCCGTCTCCAGACGGCCGACACGCGACTCGCGCAGCTCGATCACGCGGCCAAGAACCTGCCGCAGACGGTCGAGCTGGCGAAGCTTCAGCCCGAGGTCGAAGCGCTGCGTGCACGCTGGATCTCGCGCACCGGCGAGCTGGAGGACGCACGTACCGAGCTGAAGCGCATCGAGTCCGACGTCGAGCTCGTCGAGACACGGATGGCGAGGGACTCGGCCCGGCTGCAGCAGACCTCGTCGACCAAAGACGTGCAGGCGCTCGAGGGCGAGCTCGCGTCACTCACCAAACGCCGCAACGATCTCGAGGAGATCGAGCTGACCGTGATGGAGCGCGTCGAAGGCTACGAGAAGTCGCTGGCGGAGGTGGAGAGCGAGCAGTCCGTGGTGAACGAGCAGGTGCACAAGCTCGAAGCTGCACGCGGCGATGAGCTGGCGAAAGTGGATGCGCAACGCGCGGCTCTGGCGAAGGACAGGGCTACCATCGCCTCGACGATTCCCGCCGACCTGATCGACCTCTATGAGAAGCAGCGCTCCCGGTACGGCATCGGCGCAGCCCTGCTCGTACGCGGTGTGTCGATGGGCAGCAACATGAGGCTCAACGAGTCCGATCTGTCGACGATCCGCCGCGCTGCACCCGACGACGTGGTGTTGTGCCCCGACAGCGGTGCGATCCTCATCCGCAACGAGGAGTCCGGCCTGTGATGGGCGCGGATGCGTTCAGCGCGGGCCTGTAAGCTCGAAACGGAATGGGCCGGCAAGACGGTCGCGTCGGTCCGCTTCGGTGGACCGCCGAGGAACGTCCGGGCTCCACAGAGCAGGACGGTGGGTAACACCCACCCGGGGTGACCCGCGAGACAGTGCCACAGAGAACAGACCGCCGCACCGGTCGACCTTCGGGTCGCCGGAACGGTAAGGGTGAAACGGTGGGGTAAGAGCCCACCAGCGACCGGGGTGACCCGGTCGGCTCGGTAAACCTCGTCCGGAGCAAGGTCAGACAGGAAACGTTGAGGCTGCTCGCCGAGTTTCCGGGTAGACCGCTAGAGGGCGGCGGCAACGTCGTCCCGAGATAGATGGCCGTCCACGGTGCTTCGCGCACCCGGACAGAACCCGGCGTAACAGCCGGCCCATTCCCTGTCAGTCGGCGTCGGGGACGAACCGGTAGCCCATGCCCGGCTCGGTTAGAAGGAAACGCGGGTGCGAGGGCACCGGCTCCAGCTTCTTGCGCAGCTGAGCGAGGTACAGCCGCAGGTATCCCGTGTCGTTGGTGTACTGCGGACCCCACACCTCCGTGAGCAGCGTCTGGCGGGTGACGAGCCGGCGTGGATTGCGCACCAGCACCTCGAGAACGGACCACTCGGTGGGCGTCAACCGCACGGTCTCGATCGTGTCGGCGGTTCTGCGCGTCACCTGGTGTCCCGCCAGATCGACCGAGATGTCGCCGAACGTCACGAGCGGCTCATCGGCGGCGGCGGGCTGCCGCCGGGTGAGCGCACGGATGCGCGCCAACAGCTCGTCGGCGGCGAACGGTTTGGTCACGTAATCGTCGGCACCCGCATCCAGCGCGTCGACCTTGTCGGAGGACCCTGTGCGCCCGGATACGACCAGGATCGGAACCGCGCTCCAGCCGCGAAGACCTTCGATGACCTCGATGCCGTTCAGCTCGGGCATCCCGAGATCGAGCATCACCAGGTCGGGGTGCTGTTCGACCGCACGACTCAGGGCTTCGGCCCCGGTGCTGGCGACGACGACCTCGTAACCGCGCGCGGTCAGCAGGATGCGCAGCGCGCGAAGGATCTGCTGGTCGTCGTCTGCGATGAGTATCTTCACCGGTGGGCCTCTCGGTTGCTCTCGCCCGCCGACACGGCCGACACGGGAAGCGAGACGACCATCGTGAGACCTCCGCCCGGCGTGTCCTCGGCGTCGAGAGTGCCGCCCATCCCTTCGACGAATCCCTTCGAGAGGGCCAGACCCAGACCGACCCCCGTGTCGTTGTCGGTGTCGCCCAGCCGCTGGAACGGCACGAAGACCGCTTCGCGACGATCGTCCGGGATGCCCGGACCGCGGTCGATGACACGCAGTTGAACCTCGCCCCCGAATTCACTCGCGGCGATGACCGGACGGGACCCGGCAGGGGAGTACCGCAGCGCGTTGCTCAGGAGGTTGACGAGAACGCGCTGCAACAGCACCGCGTCCACGTCGACGGCCGGGAGGTCGGCCGGCAGATCGAGCTCGATCTGACCCGGTCCGAGTGCGAGCTCGTCGAGGGCGGAGGGAACGATGTCGTCGAGATCGGTCGGCGCGAGGGTGACCGCGAGCACGCCCGCCTGCAGACGGCTGACGTCGAGCAGGTTGGTGACGAGGGCGGCCAACCCGTCGAGGCTCTCCTCCGCTGTCTCCAGGAGTTCGTCGCGGTCCTCGTCGGCGAGATCGATGTCCGGCTGGCGCAGCGTCGTGACAGCGGCCGTCGCGGCGGCGAGAGGACGGCGCAGGTCGTGACCGACCGCGGCCAGGAGGGCACTTCGCACGCGGTCCGCCTCTGCGAGGGGTCCCAGCTCGCTGGCCGTGGCGGTGAGATCACGATGTTCGAGAGACGCGTCGAGCTGACTGACGATCACCGCGAGGAGCCGCCGGTCGCCGGCGGCCAGGTCGCGTCCCGTGAGCTCGAGCGTCCCACGGGTTCCGACGGGGATGCGCTGAGCCTGGGTCGTGTCGGCCGGGTCTCCGTCGCTGACGACGACCTCGGCACCGTCGAGAAGGCGCACACCGGTCAGCCCGAACGCCTCACGTGTGCGTGTGACGAGCGCTTGGATCGCATCCTCACCGCGGATCACACCCCCGGCGACCGTGGCCAAGAGTTCGGCTTCGGCCGCCGCTCGCTGGGCGACGCGTGTGCGACGAGCAGCCTGATCGACGACCAGGCTGACCAGGGCGGCGATCACGAGGAACAGGACGAGCGCGAGCAGATGAAGCGGCTGGTTGATGGTGATCGTGTACAGAGGGTCCACGAAGAAGAAGTCGAGGGTCACTCCCGACAGCAGGGCGGCGAAGAGCGCGGGCCAGATCCCGCCGACGAGCGCGACGATCACGACGAGCAGCTGATAGCTCAGAACGTCGCTCGTCATCGAGTCGGAGGACCGCATCGTGGCGAGAAGCCAGGTGAGGAGCGGTCCGCCGATCAGGGCCAGCGCGAATCCGTACACCCTCCGGCGCCGGGTGAGGCCCCCGCCGATGCGGGGAAGCGAGAAGCGTCCGCCGGCCTGGGCGTGCGAGACGATGTGCACGTCGATGTCGCCCGACTCGCGCGTGACCGTCGCACCGATTCCGGCGCCCGTCAGCAGGGCTGACAGACGGCTCCGCCTGCTGACACCGATGACGAGCTGGCTGGCGTTCGAAGCGCGGGCGAACTCGACGAGGGCACGCGGGATGTCGTTGCCGACGATCTGGTGATATGTTCCGCCCAGCTGCTCGACGAGCAGTCGCTGAGCTGCGAGCGCACCGGGATTGGTCTCGCGCAGGCCGTCCTGGCTGGTGACGTGCACGGCCAGCAGGTCGCCTCCGGCGGACCGTGCGGCGATGCGAGCCCCGCGACGGAGCAGTGTGTCGCCTTCCGGTCCGCCCGTCAGGGCGACGACCACTCTCTCCCTCGCCTCCCATTTGCCGGCGATCCCGTGCTCTGCCCGGTAGCGCTGGAGCGAACTGTCCACCTCGTCGGCCAGCCAGAGCAACGCGAGTTCGCGGAGAGCCGTGAGGTTGCCGAGCCGGAAGTAGTTCGACAGCGCTGCATCGATCCGGCTCTCCGGATAGACCACGCCATCGGCCAGCCGGTCGCGCAACGCCTGTGGCGCCAGGTCCACGACCTCGATCTGATCGGCTCCGCGCAGCACCGAGTCGGGGATGGTCTCCTTCTGCTGCGTGCCGGTGATCTGCTCGACGACGTCGTTGAGCGACTCGATGTGCTGGATGTTCACCGTCGACATGACGTCGATGCCCGCGTCGAGCATCGTCTCGACATCCTGCCAGCGCTTCTCGTGCTCCGAACCGGGCGCGTTCGTGTGCGCCAGCTCATCCACCAGGGCGACCTGTGGCGCTCGCGCGAGAACGGCAGCGAGGTCGAGTTCCGTCAGTTCGACCCCGCGGTGCGAGACCGTTCGGCGTGGAACGATCTCGAATCCGTCGAGCATGCCCGCCGTCGCGGTGCGGCCGTGCGTCTCGACGACAGCCACGACGACGTCTTTGCCCAGCGACTCGAGGCGTCTGCCCTCTTCGAGCATCGCGTAGGTCTTGCCCACACCGGGTGCCGCGCCCAGCATCACCCGGAGGCGACCTCGTGCCATGGTCGGGTACCGTTGCGGCCTCGTCAGCGGTCCTTGTGGACCGCCAGTGCGGCGGCGCCCAGAATCCCCGCGTTGTTGCGGTGGACCGCGGGGACGATCTCCGTCTTGAGGTCGAGGAGCGGGATGAATTCCTTGTAGTTCTTCGATACTCCACCGCCGACGATGAACAGGTCGGGGGTGAAGAGGAACTCGAGTGTCGTGTAGTACTTCTGGAGGCGCTTCGCCCACTTCTCCCAGGAGAGGTCGTCGCGTTCTTTCGCCGAGTACGCCGCTTTCGATTCGGCGTCCGCTCCGTCGATCTCGAGGTGACCGAGCTCGGCGTTCGGGATGAGCACCTGGTCGTAGATCAGTGCGGAGCCGATACCGGTTCCGAGCGTCGTCATGATCACGAGGCCGTTGCGGTCTTTGGCCGCGCCGAAGCGCGTCTCCGCATATCCGGCGGCGTCGGCATCGTTGACGAAATGGATGTCCCGGCCGAGTGCCTTCTCGAAGAGGTCTTCTGCACGGAGGTCGATCCACTTCTTGGACACGTTCGCGGCCGAGAGGGTGATGCCGTGACTGACGATCGCCGGGAAGCACACGCCGACGGGCGCATCCGCATCCTCGGCCACCAGGCGATCGACGATCTCTTTCGTGACCTCGACGATGTCGTCGGGCTTGCCGCCTTCCGGTGTCGGCAGTTTGATCCTGTCGCTGATCAGCTCACCGGAGTCGAGGTCGACGAGACCTCCTTTGATTCCGGTTCCTCCGATGTCGATTCCGATGGCTGTGCTCTGCGAACTCATGCCACTGAATCTACCTGCCCCGATGGGGATTCACGGAAGCGTCAGCACCTCGGCGCCGCGTTCCGTGACGACGAGGGTGTGCTCGAATTGCGCGGTGATGCTCTTGTCGCGTGTGACGACGGTCCAGTCGTCGTTCCACATGTCCCATTCGTGGGTGCCGAGGGTGAGCATCGGTTCGATGGTGAAGACCATCCCGACCTCCATCACGGTGTCGTACAGGGGCGCAGAGTCGTAGTGCGGAATGATCAGACCCGAGTGGAAGGCCGCACCCACGCCGTGACCGGTGTAGTCGCGCACCACTCCGTAGCCGAAGCGCTTGGCGTATGACTCGATGGCACGTCCGATGACGTTCACCTGGCGTCCCGGCGCGACCGCTTTGATTCCGCGATTGAGGGCCTCGCGCGTGCGATCGACGAGAAGGGCGACCTCCTCGGATGCGGTGCCTGCGATGAAGGTCTGATTGCTGTCGCCGTGGAAGCCGTTCTTGTACCCCGTGATGTCGATGTTGACGGTGTCGCCGTCGTCGAGAACGGTGTCGTCCGGGATTCTGTGGCAGATCACCTCGTTGACCGAGCTGCAGATCGACTTGGGGTACCCGCGGTATCCGAGGGTCGACGGATACGCGTCGTGCGCGAGCAGGAACTCGTGGCCGATCACGTCGAGCTCTTCGGTCGTCACACCGGGCCGCACAGCCTGTCCCACCGCTTCGATCGCCTGTGCAGCGATACGGCCGGACTCCCTGATCAGCGCGATCTCGTCCGGTGTGTAGACATCCGTTCCGGTGTAGGACGCCGGAGCCGAGCGTCCCACGTATTCCGGACGCGGAATGCTCGCTGGAACGGACCGCATCGGCGAGACGCGGCCTGGGATGAGGTGACCGGCGGAATCCTTGGGCATAAGATCAAGCTTATGACCGGGGAGAACGAGTACGGGATCAAGCAGGACGCGGAACACCGCTACTGGTACAACATGAAGACGGGCCAGGTCGAGCAGGGCTTCCTGTCGCCGGCGCCCGATCGTGTCGGACCGTTCGACACGCACGAGGAAGCCGAGCACGCGCTCGAGAAGCTGCGTGAGAACAGCGCCAAGTGGGCTGAGGAAGACGCTCGCAACGACCGCTGAGGCGACGACCGCCGAGGCGACTGCAGTGATTTAGAAGCTGTTCTCCTCGGCGGGGAACACGCCCCCCTGCACGTCGGCCTTGAACGCGGTCGCCGCATCCGTGAGCACCGTACGCAGATTCGCATACTGCTTCACGAACTTCGGGATGCGCCCGGTGGTGAGCCCCGCCCAGTCGGTCCAGACGAGCAGTTGGCCGTCGACGTCCGGGCCGGCTCCCACGCCGATGGTGGGGATGCGCAGCTCCGCGGTGACGCGGCCGGCGATCTCCGCCGGGACCATCTCCATGACAACGGCGAATGCTCCGGCGTCTTCGACAGCGTGCGCATCGGCCAGGAGCTGCTCGGCACCTTCGCCGCGACCCTGGATGATGTGCCCGCCGAGGCCGTGCTCGCTCTGGGGTGTGAAACCGATGTGGGCCATGACGGGGATGCCCGCGTCGACGATCCGTCGGATCTGATCGGCGCTGCGCACACCGCCCTCGAGCTTGACCGCGTGCGCGCCCGTCTCCTTCATGAACCGCACGGCGGTGTGCAGGGCTTCGAGCGCTCCGGTCTCGTACGAGCCGAACGGCATGTCGGCCACGACGAAAGCCCGCTTGACGGCTCCGGCGACGGCGCGGGTCAGGGGGATGAGCTCATCGATCGTCACCGGGAGGGTGGTCTCGTAGCCGAGCACGTTGTTGCCCGCCGAATCGCCGACGAGGAGGAAGTCGATGCCGGCGGCGTCGAAGATCTGCGCTGTCAGCTGGTCGTAGCTCGTCAGACCGGTGAACTTGGCTCCCTCCTCCTTCGCCGTCTGGAAGTGTCTCGTGCGCACTCGCTTCAAAGACTGCATGGACGGTGAGACGGAGGGCACAGGCGACTGCTCTGACATGCGCTCAGTCTAGTGAGCGACACGAGAAACCCTGTCCGGTGGTGCCGAGAGGAGGCGGGGGAGCCAGTAGTCTGGGAAGGCTGACGAAAGGGGCAGGATGGACAAGCAGCGCGACTTCGTTCTTCGCACGATCGAGGAACGAAACATCAAGTTCGTGAGGCTGTGGTTCACCGACGTCGTCGGCACGCTCAAATCGGTCGCCATCGCTCCGGCCGAGGTCGAAGGAGCCTTCTCCGAGGGGCTCGGCTTCGACGGCTCGGCCATCGAGGGACTCACCCGGGCGTACGAGAGCGACCTGCTCGCGCATCCGGATCCCACGACGTTCCAGATCCTTCCCTGGCGCGGCGAGATCGATCCGACCGCCCGCATGTTCTGCGACATCACGACTCCGGACGGCCTGCCGTCGGTGTCGGACCCGCGCAATGTCCTGAAGCGCACGCTCGAGAAGGCCGCCGACCTCGGGTTCACGTTCTACACGCATCCCGAGATCGAGTTCTATCTGCTCAAGTCGTCGGCGTTCAGCGCTGATGGGCCCGAGCCCGTCGACTCTGCCGGCTACTTCGACAACGTGCCCGGCGGCACGGCCCACGACTTCCGGCGTCGCTCGGTGCGGATGCTCGAAGACCTCGGCATCTCGGTCGAGTTCAGCCACCACGAAGCGGGCCCAGGACAGAACGAGATCGACCTGCGCTACGCCGACGCGCTCACCACGGCGGACAACATCATGACGTTCCGCACGGTCGTCAAAGAGGTGGCCATCGAGCAAGGCGTCTACGCGACCTTCATGCCCAAGCCGCTCTCCGATCACCCGGGATCGGGCATGCACACCCACATGTCCCTGTTCGAGGGCGACACGAACGCCTTCTTCGAAGCGGGCGCTGAGTACCAGCTGTCGAAGATCGGCCGTCATTTCATCGCAGGCCTGCTTCGCCATGCCCCCGAGATCACAGCCGTGACGAACCAGTTCGTCAACTCGTACAAGCGGCTCTGGGGTGGAGACGAAGCACCGAGCTTCGTGTGCTGGGGACACAACAACCGGTCCGCTCTCGTCCGAGTTCCGCTCTACAAGCCGAACAAGGGGCAGAGCTCCCGCGTCGAGTACCGTGCCATCGACTCGGCCGCCAACCCGTACCTCTCGTTCTCGCTCATGCTCGCCGCTGGCCTCAAGGGCATCGAGAACCAGTACGAGCTTCCGCCCGAGGCCGAGAACAACGTGTGGGCACTCAGCGACGCCGAACGCCGAGCGCTCGGCTACAGCCAGCTGCCGGCGAGCCTCGACCACGCCATCCAGCTGATGGAGGAATCGGAGCTCGTTGCGGAGACGCTCGGGGAGCAGGTCTTCAACTACGTGCTTCTCAACAAGCGTCAGGAATGGGCCGCATACCGCGCCCAGGTGACGCCGTACGAGCTGCGTACCAATCTCGAGATCCTCTAGGCGCACGCGACAGCTCCGATGACCCGCGACCAGCTCTCCCTGACGACACTGGCGCGCTCGGGTTTCGTCGGCCTCAGCTCGGTGCGGGCCGAGCTCGACGAGCTCTCGCAGCTCAGTGGCCGCTCCGTCGAGTCCCTGCTTCCCGGCTTCACGGGTGCCGCCGATCCGGATTCCGCACTGGGATGCCTGCTCACCCTTCTGCGTCGGGCACCGGAACAGGTCGAGCCGCTTCTGACGAGCGAGGATTCGGTCCGTCGTCTGCTCGGAGTGCTCGGTGCGTCCGAAGGGGCGGCGGAGTTCTTCCTCCGTCAGCCGACGGAGCTCGCAGCGCTCTCGGCGCCGATCGAGCGGATTCCGACCCCCGAGGAGTACCGCGCCGACCTGTTGGACTCGGTCGGCGCCCGTGACGGGTTCGCGACTCTGACGGAGGAACCGGCGTGGACGGCCTTGCGCATCCGGTACCGCAGGCTATTGGTCCAGCTCGCCAGTTTCGATCTCGAGCAGGACGATCCGGTCGGTGGTCTGGATGCGATCGCTGCCGCTCTCGCGGATCTCGCGGCTGCCGCGCTGGAGGCGGCACTGGCCGTCGCCCGGGGAGCGGTGAGCGGTACGGGCCCCGGTCGCTTTCCTGAAGACGAGGTTCGCGCGACGCGATTCGCCGTCATCGGGATGGGCAAGGCCGGTGCTCGCGAGCTCAACTACGTGAGCGACGTCGACGTCATCTTCGTCGCCGAGGGCGACGACGAAGCCGGCCTCTCCGGTGGCCGGGCGGTCGACATCTCGACCCGTCTGGCCATGCAGATGATGCGCGGCATCGACGCGCCGGCGATCGAGCCGCCGCTCTGGGAGGTCGACCCCAACCTCCGGCCGGAGGGCAAGGACGGCGCGCTCGTCCGGACTCTGGAATCCCATCTCGCCTACTACGACCGCTGGGCGAAGGGCTGGGAGTTCCAGGCACTCCTCAAGGCGCGTCCCCTGGCGGGTGACCTCGAACTCGGACAGCGATATGTCGATGCCCTGGCTCCGAAGGTGTGGAACAGTGCGTCGCGCGAGAATTTCGTGGAGTCGGTGCAGCGGATGCGGGAGCGCGTCACCGACAACATCCCGGACGACGAGGTCGAATACCAGTTGAAGCTCGGGCCGGGCGGTCTGCGCGATGTGGAGTTCACGGTTCAGCTGCTGCAGCTGGTGCACGGACAGACCGACGACGGCGTGCACCAGCGGGCCACGCTGCCTGCCCTCGCCGCTCTCGCCGCCTCCGGCTACGTCGGACGCGAGGAGTCCGCGCAGTTCTCGCACGACTACCGCACGCTCCGGCTGCTCGAACACCGGCTCCAGCTCCGGCATCTCCGTCGCACGCATCTCATGCCGCGCGACGAAGGGGATGTGCGTGTGCTCGCTCGCGCATCCGGGCTCGCGGCAGGGTCGGCCCAGCTCCTCGAGGTGTGGACCGAGATCAAGCATCGCGTGCGAGGTCTGCACGAAAGGCTCTTCTACCGTCCGCTTCTGAGCGCCGTCGCGGCGACCTCGAACGAGGACACCGAACTCACGGGCGAAGCGGGTCTCACCAGCTCGCAGGCCGAAGCACGGCTTGCGGCGATCGGCTTCCGGGATCCCAAAGGCGCACTCGCCCACATCGGCGCGCTCACCGGCGGAGTGTCTCGGCGTGCGACGATCCAGCGCCACCTGCTCCCCGTCATGCTCCAGTGGTTCGCGGCCGGGGCCGATCCCGACTACGGCCTCCTCACGTTCCGCCGCCTGAGCGAAGACCTCGGGTCGACGCACTGGTACCTCCGGATGCTGCGCGACTCCACCGGCGCCGCGGAACGGCTCACACGCGTGCTGTCGGGCTCGCGGTTCGCCGGCGAGCTGCTCGGCCGCATCCCCGAATCAGTGGCCTGGCTCGGTTCCGAGGACGACCTTCGACCGCGGTCGGCCGAGCTCCTCGCCGAAGAGACCCGGGCGATCCTCGCTCGTCACGGAACGCCGGAGGCCGCAGCCGCGGCGCTGCGAGCCGCCAGACGCCGTGAGGTCCTGCGACTCGCCTTCTCGGGGATCCTCGGCTTCGCGACCATAGAACAGCTCGCCGAGGGCCTCTCGGCCGTCACCGAGAACGTGATCGCCGGCGTGCTCGAGGCGATCCGCGCATCCCGGTCAGACCGTGACTCGTTCCAGTTCGCGGTGATCGGGATGGGTAGATTCGGAGGTCGTGAGCTCGGCTTCGGTTCGGATGCCGACGTCATGTACGTCTTCCGGGATCTCGGTGACGATCAGGATGCGGCGCACCGGGCGGCCCTCGCGATCGTGTCCGACCTCAATCGGCTCACCGAAGACACCGTGCTGCCGCTCGATCTCGACATCGGTCTGCGTCCGGAAGGAAAGAACGGAACCCCCGTTCGATCGCTGGACTCGTATCGCGCGTACTACAAGCGGTGGTCGCTCACCTGGGAGGCACAGGCGCTGCTCCGTGCGCGGGGAGTGGCTGGAGATGCCCCGCTGCTCGCAGACTTCCACGAGGTCGCCGACGAGGTGAGGTATCCGGCGCAGATCTCCGATCAGGCAGTACGCGAGGTGCGGCGGATCAAGGCGCGCGTGGAGAACGAGAGGCTGCCCCAGGGTGCGGATCCCACGCGGCATCTCAAGCTGGGACGCGGGTCCCTCAGCGATGTCGAGTGGTTCGTGCAGCTCATCCAGTTGCAGCACGCGGCGGAGTTCCCCGCACTGCGCACGACCTCGACTCTGGACGCTCTGTCCGAGGCCGCCGCACACGGGTTCGTGACGGCCGACGATGCGGCCAAGCTGCGGGACGCGTGGGTCTTCGCGTCCCGAGCGCGTTCGGCGATGACCCTGTGGGCGAACAAGACGGCCGACGTGCTGCCCTCCGATCGGGTGCAGCTCGACGGCGTCGCGCGCCTTCTCGAGTATCCACCCGGATCGGCGAGTCAGCTCGAACAGGACTATCTGGCGGTCACGCGACGCGCGAGGGCTGTCTTCGAACGCTCCTTCTACGGACAGCCCGACCGCCCGACGCCGACCACGGCCTGACGTGTCCTTGGTGCTCGTGACGGCGGTGCGGTCTGCCGTTCGCAGACCGCACTGCCGTCACGACGGTCGACTAGCGAGCCGGAGTGAGCTCCTCTTCCTCGGCGTCACGCGATGACTCGACCGAGTCGTTCGCCGACCGGGCAGCGGGCGTCTCCGCGTCGTCGTCGCGGAAGGGGTCGCCCGATCGCGGGGCGTCGTACAGCTCACGGTCGAGGATTCCCTCACGCTTGGCGACGATCGTCGGCACCAGCGCCTGACCGGCCACGTTGATCGCGGTACGTCCCATGTCGAGGATGGCGTCGACGGCGAGCAGCAGACCCACCCCGTCGAGCGGGAGACCGACCGTGGTGAGTGTCAGGGTCAGCATGACGATGGCACCCGTGGTTCCGGCGGTGGCAGCGGATCCGACGACCGAGACGACGACGATCAGCAGGTACTGGACCCAGCTGAGCTGGATGCCGTAGAACTGGGCGACGAAGATCGCGGCGACAGCGGGGTAGATCGCCGCGCAGCCATCCATCTTGGTCGTCGCAGCCAGCGGCACGGCGAAGGACGCGTAGCTCTGCGGCACACCGAGGTTGCGCTCGGCCACACGCTGCGTCAGTGGCAGGGTCCCGATCGACGACCGGCTCACGAAACCGAGCTGCACTGCGGGCCACACACCGGAGAAGAACATGCGGACCGAGAGTCCGTTGCTGCGCACGATGATGGGGTAGACGACGAACAGCACGAGTGCGAGCCCGATGTAGATCGCCGCGACGAACCAGGCGAGCGAACCGATCGTGGTCCAGCCATAGGTCGCGACCGCGTTGCCGATGAGGGCGAAGGTTCCGATGGGTGCGATTCGGATGATCCACCAGAGGATCTTCTGGATTACGGCAAGGGCGGACGCGTTCAGACGAAGGAACGGTTCGGCCTTCTCTCCGATCTTGAGCGCGGCGATGCCGGCGGCCACCGCGACGACGATGATCTGGAGGACGTTGAAGCCGACCGTCGATGTGGCGCTGGCGACCCCGTCGGCGACCGTGACGGAGGTGTTGACCTGGGCGCCGACGAAGTTGCCGGGGATGAGGCCGAGGAGGAAGTTCCACCAGGTGCCGACCGTGCCGGGATCTGAGGCGACCAGGTCGCCGTGGCTCGCTCGGCTCCCCGGCTGGATGACGACGCCGAGCACGATGCCGATGCTGACCGCGATGAGGGCCGTGATGGCGAACCAGAGGATGGTCTGGCCGGCCAGTCGGGCGGCGTTCGACACCTGGCGGAGGTTGCTGATGCTCGAGACGATGGCGGTGAAGATGAGCGGGACGACCGCTGCCTTCAGCAGCGACACGTACGAGCCGCCGATGGTCGAGAGCGTCGCCGTCAGCCCGTTGGGGTTCGGATGCTCGGGCGTGCCGCCCGGGGCGGCTCCGATCTGGCGTGCGATCACGCCGGCGACGACGCCGAGCACGAGTGCGGCGGTGATCTGTACGCCGAACGAGGTGAGCCAGCGGGGGTGACGTCGTCTCGGTTGGGGCCTGGTCGACGGTGCGGAAACGGATGCGGATGCGGTCATGGAGGGCGGAGACCTTTCGTCGTGAGCCCCGAACTGTCGGGGCCAATCGACGCTACCCGGCAGCAGACAGTGAATTCCACCCCCGCCCGGGGACATGACGTTTCGTGACGCGCTGCCCAGCGATCCTCCACAGAATCGCGCGAAGGACTCGCCGGACCGAGTCACCAATAGACAGTTCCCATCGCTTCGCGCACCTGGGTGAGCGTTGTCTCGGCCTGAGCGTTCGCGGCTTCATTGCCACGCCTGAGAGTGCTTCGCACGGAGTCTTCGTCGGCCGCGAAGATCTGACGCCGCTCGCGCAACGGGGCCAAGTAGTCGTTCACTGCAGTGGCTGTCGCGACTTTCAGAGCGCTGCTGCCGCCGTCACCGATGTCGTCGGCCAACTCGGCAGGCTCGACGCCCAGGCACAGTGCGGCCGTCGACAACAACGCGGAGACGCCAGGCCTGCGCTTCGGGTCGAAAGTGATTCGGCGATCCTGATCGGTCCGAGTGCGACGGATCACGGCGACCGTCTCGTCCGGTGTCATCGACAGCGCGATCGCATTGCCGTAGCTCTTCGACATCTTTCGGCCGTCGAGGCCCGGAACCTCCGGCGTCGAGGTGATCAGCGCATCCGGGACCGGGAAGACGTCACCGTAGCGTTCGTTGAATCGTCGGGCGATCACTCGGGTCATCTCCACATGAGGGAGGTTGTCTTTGCCGACGGGGACCAGATTGCCCTTGCAGAACAGGATGTCGGCTGCCTGATGCACCGGATACGTCAAGAGCAGACCACTCAACGCACGCCCGGAAGCAGCGAGCTCCGCTTTGACGGTGGGATTGCGATGCAGTTCGGCTTCGCTGACCAGGCTGAGGAAAGGCAGGATCAGCTGGTTGAGCGCAGGCACGGACGAGTGCGCGAAGATCGTCGTTCGATCGGGGTCCATACCTGCCGCGAGATAGTCGAGCACGGCGCTGAACACGTTCTCGGGAACGTGAGCCATTGTGTCCCGGTCCGTGATGACCTGATAGTCCGCGAGAACGAGAAACGTCTCCACCCCGGCCTGTTGCAAGCGCACGCGTTCCCTGATGGTGCCGAAGTAGTGCCCCAGATGTAGTGGACCCGTCGGTCGCTCGCCCGTCAGGATGCGGAACCGGTCCGGGTGCTTTTCCACCGCGGCCGTGACCTTTGCCGAGCGCCGCGCGGTTGTCGTGAAGGACTCCATTCGAATCTCCCGATCGTTGGGAGCTACACGGAGTACTCGGGCCGTTCCACGAGCTGCCGTGCAGCCCGTGAACATGTTTCAACCGGCTGCTATCGCAGCCACCACCATGCAGAACGGTTGAAGTGCATGAGTGGATACTACCGGGAGCGCGTGATGCGGGAGAACTGAGTCCGAAAGGACGCCGGGACGCGCGTATTCACGTGCTTCCCAACAGAAAAGAGTCCGCCCGAGCCGCGGTTTCGGCCGCTTTCGCGGACCGTCCTACGACTCGGGCGGACTCTTTGCGGACTGGGCGTCCGTCGGGCCTGAGGGCTACACGCCGAAGTACAGCTCGTACTCGAACGGGTGCGGACGCTGCGCGAGGGGCTTGATCTCCTTCTCGCGCTTGTAGTCGATCCAGGTCTCGATGAGCTCCGGTGTGAACACGCCGCCTGCCAGCAGGAAGTCGTGGTCGGCCTCGAGGGCGTCGAGAACCTCGGCGAGGGTGCCGGGAACCTGGGGGATGTTCTTGGCCTCCTCGGGCGGGAGCTCGTAGAGGTCCTTGTCGACGGGCTCGTGCGGCTCGATGCGGTTCTTGATTCCGTCGAGACCGGCCATCAGCTGCGCCGCGAACGCGAGATACGGGTTGCCCGATGCATCCGGAGCGCGGAACTCGATGCGCTTGGCCTTCGGGTTGGTGCCCGTGATCGGGATGCGGATGGACGCCGAGCGGTTACCGGCCGAGTAGACCAGGTTGACCGGCGCCTCGAAGCCCGGGACCAGACGGTGGAACGAGTTCACGGTCGGGTTCGTGAAGGCCAGAACCGCGGGAGCGTGCTTCAGCAGACCACCGATGTACCAGCGCGCGACGTCGGACAGGCCGCCGTAGCCGGCCTCGTCGTAGAACAGCGGCTTGCCGTCGTTCCAGAGCGACTGGTGGGTGTGCATCCCGGAACCGTTGTCACCGAACAGCGGCTTGGGCATGAAGGTCGCGACCTTGCCCCAGTTCTCCGCCGTGTTCTTGACGATGTACTTGAACTTGAGGATGTCGTCGGCCGCGTGGACCATCGTGTCGAAGCGGTAGTTGATCTCCGCCTGACCGCCGGTGCCCACCTCGTGGTGAGCGCGCTCGAGGATGAGGCCGGCGTCGATCAGCTTCAGCGAGATGTCGTCGCGCAGGTCGGCCTGCTTGTCGACGGGGCTGACGGGGAAGTATCCACCCTTGTACGGGGTCTTGTTGGCGAGGTTTCCGCCCTCCTCCGTACGGCCGGTGTTCCAGGCGCCTTCCTCGGAGTCGACCGAGTAGAAGCTCGAGTGCTGGTTCACTTCGTACCGCACGTCGTCGAAGATGTAGAACTCCGCCTCGGGTGCGAAGAACGCGGTGTCGGCGATGCCGGTGGAGGCGAGGTACTTCTCGGCCTTCTTGGCGACCTGACGCGGGTCCTTGGCGTAGATCTCGCCATTACGGGGGTTGTAGATGTCGAACACCATGATGAGCGTGCGCTCGACACGGAAGGGGTCGATGTACGCGGTGGAGACATCAGGGATGAGCTGCATGTCCGACTCGTGGATCGAGGCGAAACCGCGGATAGAGGAGCCGTCGAACAGCTGGCCGACGGAGAAGAACTCTTCATCAACGGTCGACGCGGGAATGTTGAAGTGCTGCTGCACACCGGGCAGATCGGTGAAGCGGATATCAAGGAACTTGACGTCGGTGTCCTTGATGAACTTGAGCACCTCGGAAGAATCACGGAACATGCGGAGGACTCCCAATGGCTTGAAGCGGGGCGGACTGCACCTGCAGCCCACGACCCCACCGTAGGGGGCAGGGGTTTCCCCGCCGTGACGCAAATGTTTCCGGCATGTTACGCGTACCCGGCCCCGGTAAACTCGTCGGGTGCCACAGAACCCGCAGAATTCGCGTCCCGTCCCGATCGCTCCGAGCCGGTATCCCGGTGAGCGACTGGGTCTTCCGGAGACAGGACGCGGTTCCGTCGGACGGATCGGCCGGAGGATCGGCGCCCTCGTCGTCGATTGGGGACTCGCGGCATTGATCTCGTGGGCGTTCTTCCACTACGACCCGATCGCGAACATCGTGATCTTCGCGGTGATGCAGATCGTCTTCATCCCCACCATCGGCGGAAGCATCGGGCACCGGCTCTTCGGGATGCGCGTGATCGCGATGAAGGGCGGCTGGGTCGGCGTGTGGCGACCTGTGGTGCGCAGTCTGCTGCTGTCGATCGCCATTCCGGCGCTCGTGTGGGACTCCGATCAGCGCGGGTTCCACGACAAGATCGCAGGCACGGTACTGATCCGCGCGTGAAGGCCTAGCGGGCTCGCTGCGCGCGCACCTTCATCGGGTCGATGCCCTTGGGGATCGGCATGGGGTTCTCGAGCGACTGGAGCCGGTTGCTGATCGCCATGACCTCGGCCTTGGTGAGGGTCGGCTTGATCTTGGCGAGGTTGCGCGGAATCTTGTGCAGCGGAACCGAATCGGAGTCCGGTCCGACGCTGATGGTCGACACCGGAACGTTCGGCAGCACACGGCCGACCTTGCGTCGCTCCTCGTCGATCATGCGACCGGTACGGGACTTGGGGCCTTCGCTGATCAGCACGACACCGCCGCGACCGACGGCGCGGTAGACCGCATCCTGAGTCTTGCCGTTGACCGCGATCGGCATCTCAGACCCGCGCCAGCTCCGTTTGAGCGAGCTGCGGAGCACAGCGCCGACGGCGCCCGGCTGTCCCTCGATCTGCGAATACGCCGCACGTTCGGCGCGACGACCCAGGATGATGAGGGCGATCAGCACACCGGCGAGAACGCCCGCGAGGATCCACAGGACCATCGTGAAGACGTTGCCGTCGGAGAAGAACAGGGACACGAGCACACCGAGGATCACCGGAAGGGCGAAACCGCCGACGATGTATGCGACGGCCCTGTTGTCGTAGCGGCGGGTCATCTGGAAGACCTGCCACATCTGCTTCAGACGGCCGGGCTCCTTGGTGGATTTGTCCTTGCGTGCCATGGTCACAAGGATACCGGCAGAACGCGGGTCCGGGTGACCTGTTCGCGCTCAGGTGACGGCCTGCGCGAACCCGAGCGAAGCATCCGCCAGATGCCGCAGCTGCTCGGGCAGTTCGCGGTCTTTCGCCTTCATCGACTGAGCCCACAGACGGCCGGCTCGGTACGACGAGCGCACGAGCGGACCGGCGAGCACACCGAGGAACCCGATCTGCTCCGCCTCCTGCTTGAGCTCGACGAACTCGTCGGGATGCACCCACCGCGCGACGGGCAGATGCCGGGCGCTCGGCCGGAGGTACTGGGTGATGGTGATGATGTCGGTTCCGGCGTCGTGGAGGTCCTGAAGAGCCTGGCTCACCTCGTCTCGCTCCTCGCCCATCCCGAGGATGAGGTTGGATTTGGTGATGAGACCGGCCGCGCGCCCCTGCGTGATGACGTCCAGGGAGCGCTCGTAGCGGAAGGCCGGACGGATGCGCTTGAAGATACGCGGGACGGTCTCGACGTTGTGCGCGAACACCTCGGGTCGGGCGGAGAACACCTCGGCGAGGTGGTCCGGATTGCCCGAGAAGTCGGGGACGAGGATCTCCACACCTGTTCCCGGACTCTGCCGGTGGATCTCGCGGATGGTCTCGGCGTAGAGCCAGGAGCCCTCGTCGGGCAGATCGTCGCGTGCGACCCCGGTGACGGTCGCATAGCGCAGGTCCATGCGCGACACCGACTCCGCGACTCTGCGCGGTTCGTCCGTGTCGTAGTCGGCAGGCTTGCCCGTGTCGATCTGACAGAAGTCGCAGCGACGGGTGCACTGGGCACCGCCGATCAGGAACGTCGCCTCCCTGTCCTCCCAGCACTCGAAGATGTTGGGGCATCCGGCCTCCTGGCACACCGTGTGCAGGTCCTCGCTCTTCACCAGGTTCTGCAGCTGCCGGTACTCTGGACCCATCCGTGCCTTCGTCTTGATCCACTCGGGCTTGCGCTCGATCGGCGTCTCGGCGTTCCTCACCTCGAGGCGGAGCATGCGGCGGCCATCCGGTGCGGCGGTCATGCGACCACCTCCGTGTCGCGCTCGAACTCGTGAGAGAAGGCCGCCCGCACGATGGGCGCGACCTCCTGAGGTGTGACCACACGACCGAGCACCCGGCTGATCGAGGTGATGCCGGCATCCCGGATGCCGCACGCGACGATCGTGTCGTAGGCCTCGAAGCCGTTCGAGCAGTTCAGGGCGAACCCGTGCATGGTCACGCCCTCGGCTACGCGGATTCCGATCGCGGCGATCTTCTCGTCGCGCTGAACCCCGCGGATCCAGACTCCGGAGCGACCGGTCACGCGTTCGCCGTGCACGCCCAGCTCGTCGAGCACGGCGATGAGGATGCCCTCGAGCCGGCGCACGTAGTGAACCACGTCGATGGGTTCGACCAGACGGAGTATCGGGTATCCCACGAGCTGCCCTGGCCCGTGCCAGGTGATCTTCCCGCCGCGGTCGACATCGATGACGGGAGTACCGTCGGTCGGCCTTTCGTCGGGCTCGGTGCGTTTGCCGGCGGTGTACACCGACGGATGCTCGAGGAGGATGACGGTATCGGGCGCCCGGCCTGCAACGACGGCGGCGTGCAGAGCACGCTGCTGTTCGAGGGCCTCGAGATACGGCACGGAATTGGCGCTTAGTCCCGTGTCGATGAAGTCGACCACCCACCCAGTCTAGGTGCATGGCTCCGCTCCTCCCCAGCCGACGATTCTGGCGTGTTCCACACAGATGGAGTTGAGACAAGTGCGGCTCCCCGTGCGTGGCCTTCACTGGTGCGATGACCACGAACCCACGATCTCTCGTCCGACGCGCCACGAGGCTCTGCGCCGACCGCGGCTGGGAGGTGCTGCGCACGCTGCAGTCGGACGCGGCGGAGGTTCGGCTGCTCGTCTCTCAGAGCTCGTCGCATCCGGCGGAACTGGTGATGCGGGAAACCGGTGACGGCACCGTCCGGCGAACCCGCACCGAGATCGACGCGCTGACGCGAGCTGACTCGGAGAACGTGGTCGGGCTGATCGAGGTGCTGCCCGTTCGGCCGACGCGCAGGGGACGTCGGGTGCGATCTGCGCGCGGAGACAGATCGCCCGGGGAGCACGAAGCGGCGCCGGCGTTCCTCCTGGAGCGCCCGCCGTGCGGGACTCTGGAGACTCTGCTCGATGGTCGTCGCTCTCTTCGTGCGGGTGAGGCGGTCACGCTTCTCCTGGGTGTCGCGGAGGGCCTCCGCTCGCTCGACGAGGCGGGCTGGACACACGGCTCTTTGACCGCACGCTCGATCGGCATGAGGAGCAACGGATGCCCGGTCGTGGCCGGACTTCACGATGCAGCAGTTGTCACGGAGGGCACGCGCTCCGCCGATCGTGCGGCCTTTCGTGCTCTCGCCGAACGTGTCGCCGATGCGCTCGCTGCCCAAGAGGCCAGGCGAATGCTCGCTGCCCTGCACATGGCACTCGTCGCCCGGAGCTGGAATGCGGTCGTGTCGGCCCTGCTCGACCTCTCCGAGCCGGAGGCCGTGCTTCTCGACGACGTCAGGGCGGACGACGACACGGGGGAGAAAGGCGGTGCCGCGACGGGGCCCACCGGCGAAGT
>Ga0256795_1000274_pt1 | contig 24139 bp, 16 predicted proteins | sample MC6MC0946MT_FD_186353 | JGI IMG/M metagenome (GOLD analysis project Ga0256795, IMG submission 186353) | Metatranscriptome of enriched soil aggregate microbial communities from Iowa State University, Ames, United States - MC6-MC0946-MT... | ecosystem: Environmental > Terrestrial > Soil >... | reverse complement strand
ATCGGAACCCCAACTCCTAACGCCACTGCCGCATTAGACATTCAATCCACAACAAGAGGTCTGCTGATTCCTCGTATGACCGCAGCACAGCGGGTTGCAATTTCACAGAAACGGCAGGCGCGTCGAATTGCCGATCAGCACGGGCCGCACGAAATGCTCGGCGACGAACACCACGATCGCACCGAACACCAGCAGACCGATCGCGCCCGCCACCGATCCTTGCGAGAACAGCCACAACGCGGCGAGGCTGAAAGTAATCGGCGCGCAGAACGGCAACATCGCGGCAATCGCGGTGATGAGCGCAAGCAGCGCGACATGCGGCAAGCCCGTTACGAAATAGGCGACGCCGAGCAATGCGCCTTCGCCTAGTCCGACTACCACCAGTCCGGACACGGTGCCGCGTACCGCCGTGGCCATGCGCTGAACGAGCTGCGCGCCGTCTTCACCGAAACCGCGCCGCAGGCCCCGGCTCAATGCGCCCGACAGACGCGGCCCTGCCTGGAAGATCACGAACAACGTCACCAGCATGAATGCGAAGACGGTGACCGCATGCACGGCGCGCGCGCCGAAGTGCCGCCCGAGCGTGACGACCGTGGTGCTGTGCAAGCCCTTCATCGCTGCGGAATCGCGCAACGGCGGCGCGAGATAGGTCTGCCACCAGGCCGCGACCTGCTGGGCACCGAACGGCAAACGGTGAAGGAAATCCGGCATTGCGATGCCGTTCTCCTGCGCGGTCTTGAACCACTCGCTGAGGTCACGCGCTTCGCGCAAGGCCTGCGCAATGCCGATGCCGACCGGCAGCACCACGAGCAACGCTATCGCAAGGGTCAGTACGGCTGCGATCAAGGTGGTGCGGCCGGTGAGCCAGCGGTTGCCTTCGACCTTGCGCAGCAGCGGCCACAAGGCAATCGCCAGCACGCCTGCCCAGGCGACCACCGGGATGAAGTCGCGCACGACCCACAACGCCAGCAGCACGAGCCCAATGTAAAGCACCAGCGAAGCCGCCCTCTGCTTCTTGACGCGCCCAGGTGTTGCCGGCAACTCCGTGGAATGCGTCGACTCTGGCGGGGTGACGGGTGGACGTGAATTCATGTGAGCTCTTCTATTAATGCCTATGTGTTGAAACCGGGATGCGCGCGAGCCGACTCGCCAAAGCCAAACACGTTAGACTTGCGGGACGCCCTCGTACCATCGCAATGACATCTTAAAGGAAGCGCGCGCACGCCTCTGACCGCGGTTCTGGTGTCTCAGCGATTACAACACTGCGTTGCAAAAAACGCTCCTATCCCATTTCGTGATAGCAAGCTCGCCGCTAGGCCCCGCCGATTCAAGCCCCTTCGAAAGTCAAGTCTGATTGTTGCTAATTGGGGAACAGTGTTTCAACGGGGACACAATGGCTCTGCGGCGCGCGCAGGTCTACATTCGGCACACCCACAAATACGGAGCCGACGATGATGACCCTGGAGTCCATCCCCCTTGACGGTACCAACGGCGTACGCATCGAAATTCTCGAGCGCTCCGACACGACGCTGGTGATCCGCTGGGTCGAGCCGGGGCGATGTCATTACGGCGAGCAGCGCTGGCGGCGCAGATCCGCGCACACTTCGGGAACGTGCGCAGTGACGCGTCGCAAGATTCGACGCGGCGACGCGGTGTTCAAGCCGGCCGAGCGCCCAGCGCCGGCGAATGCTTCCGCCATGATCTGCGCCGAAATTGTCGGCGCGCTACCTGCCGAAGCCTGATTTTTCTGCTGTATCCCTGTCTGCATGCCGGCGCGGCCACGCGGTTCCCAGGCCGCGCCGCGCACAACCCTCCCCCGATTGCGGCCCTTCGCCACGTGCGTTAAGGTGGACCTGCTTGCGTCACGTCACCCGCCTGCTCACCGCGCGGCGGTAACGTGACGTGCATATTCACCTATCGCGCCGTGCGCGCCACGGCGCTGCTCGAGGGCATACCATGGCAGAAGACACGCCGCATCCGTCGACCCGGCAGGACACCGGCGCGGCGAGCGCGCCTCCCACTCCTCTAGTCGCTCCGCAGCAATTTTCCACCGACGTCCTGCTCGAAAAGTACGCGAAAGGCGACGAACAATCCGCCGACGACGTCTTCAGGCGCGTCGCCCGCGGCGTCGCCGAGGCCGAACCGCCGGAACTGCGCGAATCGGTAGAAGCGCTCTTCGTCGATAACCTGCGACACGGCGCGCTCGGCGCCGGCCGCATCATGAGCGCGGCGGGCACCGGCATCGCGGCCACGCTGATTAACTGCTTCGTGCAACCGGTCGGCGACGCGATTCAAGGCGTCGACGAACAAGGGCTGCCCGGCATCTACGTCGCGCTGCTTCAAGCCGCGGAGACGATGCGGCGCGGCGGCGGCGTCGGCTACAACTTTTCGGCGATCCGGCCCAAGGGCGCGCGCGTTCACACCACGAGTTCGTCGGCGTCCGGTCCGTGCAGTTATATGGATGTGTTCGACGCGTCCTGCCGCACGGTGGAAAGCGCGGGCTCGCGGCGCGGCGCCCAGATGGCCGTGCTCGACTGCGATCATCCGGACCTGCTCGAATTCATCGAGGCGAAGCACTCGAAGGGACGCTGGAACAACTTCAACGTTTCCGTCGGCGTAACCGACGAATTCATGCGAGCGGTCGAAGAAGACCAGCCCTGGCAGCTCGTGCATCGCGCCGAGCCGTCGCCGGCGCTGCGCGCAGCAGGCGACGTCAGACAGCGGAACGACGGTATGTGGGTCTACAGCGAGCGTCCCGCGCGCGAGATCTGGGACCGCATCATGCGCTCCACTTACGACGTCGCAGAACCGGGCATCGTGTTCATCTCGCGGATGAACGACGACAACAACCTGCGCGCCGTCGAAACGATTCGGGCGACCAACCCTTGCGGCGAACAACCGCTGCCCGCTTATGGCTGCTGCAACCTCGGCCCGCTGAATCTCACGCGTTTCGTGATCGATCCGTTCGCGCAAATGAAAGGCGGCAAGCCGTCGTTCGACTGGGACGGTCTCGCGAGGCGCACGCGCACGCAGGTGCGTTTTCTCGACGACGTGCTCGACGTCACGCTGTGGCCGCTGCCGCAGCAATACGAAGAATCGCGCGCGAAACGCCGCATCGGCGTGGGCTTCACCGGACTCGGCGATACGCTCGTAATGCTCGGCTTGCGCTACGACTCGCAGGAAGGCCGCGACTTCGCCGTGAGCATTGCGCGGCTGATGCGCGACGAGGCGTATCGCGCTTCGGTGGAACTCGCGAAGGAGCGCGGCGCGTTTGCGCTCTTCGATGCCGCGCGCTACCTCGAAGCAGGCACGTTCGCATCGCGCTTGCCCGACGACATCAAGGAGGCGATTCGCCGCCACGGTATTCGCAATAGCCATCTTCTGTCGATCGCGCCGACCGGCACCGTAAGCCTCGCATTCGCGGACAACGCGTCCAACGGCATCGAGCCCGCATTCTCGTGGACCTACACGCGCATGAAGGTGATGGCGGACGGCGGCCGCGAATCGTTCGATGTCGAAGACTACGCGTACCGGCTTTACCGCGAGCTGGGCGGCGACGTGAGCCGGCTGCCCGACTATTTTGTCAGCGCACTCGAAATGTCCGCGCGCGATCATCTGGACATGATGGCGGCCGTGCAGCCCTACGTGGACACGTCGATCTCGAAGACGGTCAACGTGCCCGCCGACTATCCGTTCGGAGCCTTCGAAAGCCTCTATTTCGATGCGTGGAAAAGCGGCCTCAAGGGTCTCGCCACGTATCGGCCGAACGAAACTCTCGGCGCGGTGCTCAGCGTGAGCCCGCCCCAAGCCGACGACACGCTGGCCGAAACCGATCTCGATCCGCTGCGTATCGCGATCGACCATCGGCCGAAAGGCGAGCTGCCGGCGATCATCGAGAAGGTCGAGTATCTGACGCAAGCCGGCAAGAAATCGCTGTACGTCGCGGTGTCGTTTATCGAGGTGACAGGGCGTCTCGGCGGAGAAGACGTGACGATCGAGCGGCCCATCGAGTTCTTTATCCCGACCGGTCAGCGCGACGAGTCGCAGCAATGGATCACGGCCACCATGCGTTCGCTGTCGCTCGCCGCGCGCGGCGGGTTCGTCGCACGCAATCTGCAGGACATGCGCAAGGTGTCGTGGGATCGGGGGCAAGTGCGTCTTGGCGAAGTGCAGCGTCTGGACGGTCACCGCACGCCGCGCTGGCACGACTCGGAAGTCGCCGCCCTCGCCTTTGCAATCCAGCAGATCCTGCACCGGCGTGGGTTCCTCGATGCCGAGGGCAATCAGGTTCCATCGCGCCTGCTCGCGCGTTTGCCGCGCGGACAGATGAAAGCGGAAACCGCGTTGCCCGCGGACTTCGGCATCCGCCCGCATCCGGGCGAAGCCGAAACCAGCACGTTGCAATCGACGCCGCCTGGCGTGCTACCAGGACTGCATACGATGCTGGGACGCAAATGCGGGTCGTGCGGCGCGAACGCCGTGATTCGCAAGGACGGATGCGACTTCTGCACGGCGTGCGGCGAAGTGGGGGCTTGCGGGTGACGGGCGCGATCGTTCGTCGCTCGGCGTAACGGGAACGACGACGAGTTGCTCACCCGCCTGTCCACGTCATCGGACAGTGCGGCACGCCGCTCTTATAGCCACTCGCGTACTTTGAGGATCGCGTCGGCGAAAGCCGAGGGCTGCTCCTGCGGCAGGTTATGTCCCGCATCGATCACGCGGTGTTCGTGCACGGCGATGAACATGCGGCTGTGATCTGACGTCCCACCGGGTTTCAGCGGGTCTCTCGTGCCGTCGAGCGTCACTGCGGGCACCGCGATGGCGGGCTTTTGCGCGAGGCGCTCTTCGAGAGAGTCCAACGCTGGGTCGCCGGCTGCGAGGCCGAAGCTGTGGCGGTAACAATGGATCACGACATCGACGAAGTGAGGATTGTCGAAGGACGCCGCCGTACGGTCGAACACTGCCTGGTCGAACCGCCAGCCCGGCGACCACTCTTCCCACAGCATCCGGCACAGGTCGCGGCGGTGCTCGGCCAGGCATGCGCGCCCGCGCTCGGTCTGAAACAGATGCTGATACCAGCAGACGTGCTCGAGCGAAGGCGCGGATGGACGTCGTTGGGCGCTGACATCGATGATGTCGTAACCCGCATACGAGACAAGGCCGCCTATCCGCTCCGGCCACAACGCCGCGACGACGCACGAAGCGTTGCCGCCCCAGTCGAAGCCGGCGAGGATCGGGCGCTCAAGGCCGAGAGCGTCCGCAAGCTGGACGATATCGCGACCGCGCGCGGCTTGTTGCCCGCTTCGCATGATCGCGTCGGCAGCAAAGCAGGTAGGACCGAACCCGCGCGTATAGGGAACAATGATTCTCGCTCCAGCGTTGGCGAGGATCGGCGCCACGTCATCGAAGGCATGAACGTCGTAGGGAAAACCGTGCGACAGGATCACGGGCCAACCGTCGCTGGGACCGTAGTCGAGGAAAGCGATCCGCAAACTCCCGGTCGCGGCCGTCTTCACCGGCTGCTCATTCATGCAGGTCATCTCCGATGGGTTAGGATTCCTGGTTTACCGACGCTGGCCGACCTCGACGCGCTACATTGCCGAAAAGAGTCGCTCGCAGCAGCTGCGGCGGCGTAATCCGACAAACCCGACCACGACGCCATCAAATAAATCGATTAGCCGTAGCGCCGGGCGTCGTGGCGCATCCGGCACAAGTGCCGGTCCCGCAGCCTGATTCGCGCTTCAGCGTCCCCCCTCGGCCGGCTCGCGTGGCAAACGCTGACAGTGTTTTGTCCGCCGCCCACCGTTGCACAGACCACTATTTAACATCTGCGGCGTCGAAAGCAAACGACTCACGCGGTGGGTGGCGCTGCCTCGCGGTCCGATCCGTGCGGGAGGTCAAAATGTCGCGCTATAGCAAAAACTGGTTGAGCCAAAGCGGCGCAATCGCCGCGCTGGTACTGTTGCTGACTCTACCGTTTCCGCCCGGTGCGGCGGAGGCAGTTTCCCCGAACGCCGCTGTCTCCAATGCTGCGGTTGTTACGCAGTCGGTTACGTGCCAACCCACTTCCATCACCAGACCGCAACCGACCCTCCCAAAGGGTTTCACCGAGCAGATTTTATACAGCGGCTGTCTCAACCAGCCGACAGCGATAAGTTTCAACAAGAATAAAACGAGGGTTTTCGTTGCCGAAAAAGGCGGCAGGGTTTGGAATTGCGACTTGTCTTCTCCCACCTGTTTGCTGTTTGCCGACCTGAGCGGCAAAGTCTGCAATGATTCCGACCGGGGACTGCTCGGGCTTGCAGTAGATCCCCAGAACGACGGCAAGGTGTACGTGCTTTACACCACGCCACCTGCTACTGGGGCGTGCAGCGGAAACGTCCTTACCCATGGCCAGCTTTCCCTTTTGACAGGGACGGGCGAAACGAAGATCCTGCCCGCCGCAACGTCAGGCAACCAGACCTGGTGCTTCTTCTACACGTCCCACAGTATCGGTGGCCTGGTTTTCGGAACGGATAACAAAACGCTCTACGTTAGCGCTGGCGACGGCGCAAGCTTCAATCAGGTCGACTACGGTCAGTTGGATAACGCTTGCGGCGATGGAACGAATCTGCCACAGGGGGCGTTCCGCAGTCAGGGTGTCTCGCCCTACAGCGATGGCGTTATTTTGCGGATAGTGAATCCAGGCACGACCACCCAAAGCATTGCCACGGTTGCAAACGGCCTGCGCAATCCTTTCCGCTTTGCGCGCGCGCCCGGCACGGGTGAACTGTATATCGGCAATGTCGGCTGGAACGCCTGGGAGTCCATCGATCATGTGAGCGTCGAAGGCCAGAACTTCGGATGGCCGTGCTACGAAGGATGGAACCCTGGTAATAACGCCGCTGCGGCTCCGCAACCCGACTACCAGAGCACTGCCTACTGTGGGAGCGTTGGGGGTGTCACTGCGCCGTTCTTTGCTTACGCTCACCTGGGTTACGTCACGCTCGACGATCGAAAAGGGAGGGCCTGCGGCGGCAAGCCGTCCGGCGGAGGGCCGGACCAGAACGGCAGCGTGCTCTCAGCCATTGGGTTCACTGACGACACGAGCACGACCTACCCCGTTCAGTTCAAGAACGCGCTGTACTTCGGCGATCTTTTGCGCAAATGCATCTGGACAATGCGGCCTCCCGACAACACGCCACAGAACTTTGCGAAGGGTCTGCAAGGAGGACCGGTGGATTTGAAAGCAGGTCAAGACGGAGACCTCTTCTACGTCGACCTGGTTACCAGTACGGTAAGGCGCATCACGCACAAGTAGCCGCGAGATCACACCAACTCACGACACGAACGTTGCCCGCACATCGTCCGAGAGAGGAATGCGCACCGCGACGACAGTGCCGGAACCGGCCCTGCTCGCAATCGAGAGCGCTCCGCCGATCAGCCGGGCGCGCTCGGCCATGCCGAGCAATCCGTACGAGCCGCGGTGCCCGGCCGACACGGCGTTCAGATCGAAACCGCAACCATCGTCGCGAATCTCCAGGTCGATCGACGCGTCGTCCGAACGCAGCGTCAATACCACGCGCGACGCGCGCGAGTGGCGCGCCACATTGGTGAGCGACTCCTGCGCAATGCGGAAAATGGCCGTCGCGCACGAATCCTCGAGTGCGGGTTCGTCGCCATACGTCACGAACGAGCAGCGAATGTGGTGGCGTCCGTGGAAGTCCTCGGCGAGCCATTCTAGCGCGGACACAATGCCGAAATTCAACGCTGCAGGCCGCAGATGATTGGCCACATTGCGCACCATCCACATGGTTTTCTCAACGAGTTCGCGCATTGCTTCGGTCTTGCGCAGCGCGTCCGGATTGCCCGCCAGTTTCATCTGCAGCAATGAAATGTCGATCTTGAGCGCAGTCAGAAGCTGGCCGAGTTCGTCGTGAATTTCGAGTGCGATACGCTTTCTTTCCTCTTCACGAATCACTTCGAGGTGCCAGGACAATTGCCGAAGCTCCTCGCGCGAAGCCCGCAGTTCCTGCTCGGTGCGTTTGCGCTCAGCGACTTCCACCTGAAGCCTGTCGCGGTGGCGGCGCAGATTATCCAGCGCATGCTTGCGAGCCGTTACATCGGCGAGCAGGCCGTCAAGCCGAACGATATCGCCATGCGAGTGCGCGACGCCGCGCGCGCTCAGTTGTACCCAGATAGCCGTGCCGTCAGGTCGCGTGAGCTGCAAATCGAGCTCGGCTATTTCGCCGTCCCGCTTCAGGCGCGCAAAGAGGTCCTCCACTAGCTCGGACGAAAACGGCCGCTTGCCCGGCTCGCCGGTTCCCGCAGCGACCAGCGCGTTTGCGCTGCTGTAGCCGAGCAGACGCGCCATCGCCGGATTGGCTTCCTCCAGCCAGCCGTTGCGGTGCAGGCGGAAAATGCCTTCGAGCGCGTTTTCAACAATGCTCCGGTACTTCTGTTCACTGTCGTAAAGACGCGCCGTCGATTCGCGCAGGCGGTCCGCCATTGCATTGACGCGCGCGGCGAGGCGGCCGAGTTCGTCGTCGGACTCCACTGCGCAGCGCGCATCGAGATTGCCGCCTGCTATGCGGTCCACCATTTCTTCGAGCCGGTTGACGGGGCCTCGCACCATGCCATTCAGCAGGACCAGCGTGGCCGCATAGAGCGTGGCGACCATGGCGGCTATCGTCGCGAGAATTGCGTTGCGCGCATCGCGCATTGCCTGCATTGCCGGTGCTCTCGACAGTTGAACGCGGACCTCGCCGAGCTTCTCGCGCGGCGCATTGCCGGGCGGCTGGTATTCGATCGGCCGCACGCGCACCACGTCGCTGGACGGGTCGGCACGGCGTGCACCCTTCGCCTCGGCCACGACGCCATAACCTACCGCGGTGACCGTGAACTGCACGACCTCCGGATTCGGCGAAAGCGCGGCAAGCTGGGCGCTGATCGCGCCGCGGTCCACGTTCCATAGCGGCAACGCGAGCGAACGGCTGAACAGATCGGAAATGCGCGCAGCACGTTCTTCGAGTTCGGAAAATTTCTGCGCGCGTTGGCGCTCGATCAGCAGATAAGCCGACGTGCCCGCGACCACCGCGACCAGTATCGCAAGCGCGAGCATGAGCTTCGCGTGCAGATTCAACGAACGTAGACCCGGAAGCGAAAATGGACGCATCACCCGCTCCCGGCGAATGGACCGACAAGCCGCGCGAGACTGAAATCGTAGGGGCCGGGCTCGGGATGGCGCACCTTCGAAAACATCGTGAAATCGAGTTCGTCGCCATGATCGAAGATCGCCTGGCTAAAGCGCTCGACGTTGCCCTGATGAACCACGCTCAGAAAGTCTAGCGTCTGGCGGGCGCCTCCCGATGCCGCAAAATCCTTGCCGTGATGGTAGTCGTATAGCAGCACCATCGCCCACGCGCCGATGAAGTAGTCGCCGCCCACCATCGCTGCCAGTCCGCCTTCGGCGACGCTGCGCAGCGCGCCTGGCAGCGCGCCCATGCCGCCTACGAGCACCCGCGCGCCCCGCGCCCGGACCGCGCTCAACGCGCCTAGCGCCATTGAATCATTAGCAGCCCAAACAAGATTGGTGTCCCGATAGCGCGCAAGCAGCACGCGCGTCTTTTCCTCGCTATCCGCATAGCTCCAGTCGCTGAACACCAGTTGATACATCCGCGAGCCGCCGACGCGCGACAGGAACGCGTCGACACCCGAGGCGCGTTCCTGCGAAACCGGCGTGTTGGGGTCTCCGGTGATGCCGATCACCCTGGCCGGTTCGCCGGCTAGCCGGCCGCACAAGTAGCTCATCAGGCGATAGCCGCCGCTCGCCGCGTTGGCTGTCACCGTTCCGATCCAGTTCCGTATGGCTTGCCGTTCGTCGCCTATTTCACGACGTTGCCGAGCGGTCACGTCGTTATGAATGACGACAACTTTCGAAGACGAGCGAGCGAGCAACTGAAGCATCTGCTGGGCGGCCATTTTTTCATTGACGATCACCACGTAATCGGGAGGATCGGCGCAGCGCGCGACTTCCTCGGCCTGACGCAACATAAGCAGATGATCCCGCTCGGCGTACACAACGTCGAGACGCATGTCGAAAGACCGCGCCGCAATGCCCATGAATTCCGACACCAGTTGCCAGTGCTGTCCGGTGCCATGCTCGACGGCCTCACCTGGGTTGAGGAACACCACACGAGGTCTGCCCGCCGATGCGCGGGCCAGACTGACCGGGCCGAGCAGAGCGCCTAGCGAGCATGCAGCGAGCGCATCTCTGCGTTTCATATCACCAATAGGCCGACCATGACGCGGGATACTCATTATGAATCTACCGCCACGCCATTGCACCTCTGGCAAATGCGTAGGCGGCGGCGTTCTCAGAGGTCGCAATGGACAGACGAAAGACAGCGGCGTCTGGTCAGATCGGGGTCAACACAGGCTCGCCGGCGAAATGCCGGGCAGCGTTTCGCAGAAAATTGTTCACGGCTGCCGCTATCGCGTCGGGGGAGCGTCCGCCGACGTGCGGGGTCAACACCACGTTGCGCAGCTTCAGCAAGGCAGCAGGCGGCTGCGGTTCGCCCTCGTAGACGTCGAGTGCCGCGCCTGCGATCGTCCCTGCTACGAGCGCTTGCTCGAGCGCAGCGGTATCGAGCACGCTGCCGCGAGAAACGTTGACGACGAAACCATCCGGGCCCAGCGCCTCAAAAACCCTCGCGCCGATCAGATGATGCGTACCCGCACCGCCGGGCGTCGCGATCACGAGGAAGTCGCACCACTGCGCGAGTGCTTCGACGCCGTCGAAATACGATAACGATGTGCCTTCGCGCGGCTTGCGGTTGTGATAGCCGATCTCCATGTCGAAGCCCGCGCCGCGCCGCGCGATCTTCTCGCCGATGTTGCCGAGCCCTACGATGCCGAGACGCTTGCCGGAGACATCCGGACGCATCGGCAATGCATCGCGCCATACGCCTTCACGCGTCGCCTCGTCGAGTCGCGGCACATCGCGCACGATCGACAGGAGCAACGCAAACGCGTGGTCGGCGACGCAGTGATCGTTGGTGCCCGCTCCGTTCACGAGCACGATGCCACGCGAGCGCGCATGGTCGACGGCAACGTTTTCATAGCCCGCGCCGAGTGCGCTGACGAATTCCAGCTTCGGCATGCGATCGATCTCAGCCGCGCTGATCCCGCGTGTGCCGTTCGTCAGCACCGCGCGGATCGTTGCGCCGTGAGTGGCGATGACAGCGGCATGTTGCGCCGGATCGGGCGCGTAGACGCTGTCGAATTCCGCCTCGATAGAAGCGCGGCTCGCGTCGTCGAGATGAATGAGAATCAGCAGAGAAGGCTTCATGTCCGTCCTTTTTCCCGGTGGCGTGTGTACAGGTTGGCAAACGAAACGTGTCGAATCGAGTGTAGCAAGACCAATTATTGCGTGCTGACGCGAAGCCCTGCTGCAAGCCGATGAAAGCCGTTTGTTTTTTAGGCGACTTCAAAGGGGCCGTAAAATAGCCGGACTTTTCGCTAAGAGAACCTCATGCTGGATACTCTGCCAGGCGTCCCCAAGCCCGCCAACGACGATTCGAAGATGTTCGACCTCGCGCCCGTCTCGCTATGGGTCGAAGACTTCAGCGGCGTGCGCGATCTGTTCGACGCATGGCGCGCCGAAGGCGTGACCGACCTGCGCGCGCACTTCGCGAATGCGCCCGAACGGGTTGCGGAATGCGCCCGTAGCATTCGCGTCATCAAGGTGAATCAGAAGACGCTGACGCAATTCGAAGCCGCCGATTTCGCCACGCTCAACGACAATCTCGCCACGGTGTTCCGCGACGATATGCTGAAGACGCACCTGGAAGAACTGTGTCAGTTGTGGGCCGGGCAAGCCCACTTCACGAGCCAGACCGTGAACTACACGCTTGGTGGTCGGCGCCTCGACGTGCTGCTGAAGGGCTCCGTGCTGCCGGGTCACGAGGAGCGCTGGGACCGCGTGCTGGTGTCGGTGGAAGACATCACCGAACTGGAGGCGGCGCGGCGGCGCGTGACGCTCGCCGAGGAATATGCGCGCGGCCTGTTCGAGCATTCGCCGGTATCGCTATGGGTCGAAGATTTCAGCGCGGTCAAGCAACTGCTCGATCAGGCGCGGGCGGCCGGCATTAGCGATTTCCGCGTATTTACCGATGTGCATCCGGAGTTCGTCGAGCGCTGCATGCAGGAGATTCACGTGCTCGACGTGAACTGGCACACGCTCGAAATGTTCGCCGCGCCGGACAAAAAAACGCTGCTCGCGCGCCTGCCGGAAGTGTTCCGCGACGACATGGGGCCGCATTTCCGCGAGCAGTTACTCGACCTGTGGGAAGGCAAACTGTTCCAGCAGCGCGAGGTGCTCAACTATTCGCTCGACGGCAGCGAGGTGCACGTGCATCTGCAATTCTCGGTGCTGCCCGGTCACGAAAAGAACTGGGACCTCGTGCTCGTCGCGCTGACCGATATCACCGCACGCAAGAAGGCCGAAGCGTACCTCGAATTTCTCGGCAAGCACGACGTGCTCACCAAGCTGCGCAATCGTTCGTTCTATGTGGACGAACTGAACCGGCTCGAGCGCAAAGGTCCGTGGCCCGTCACCATCATCATGGCTGATCTGAACGGCTTGAAACGCGTGAACGACCAGCTCGGCCACGCTGCCGGCGATGCGCTGCTGCGCCGCGCAGGCGAAGTGCTGGCGAAAGCGATGGAGTCGCCGTTCCAGGCCGCCCGTATCGGCGGGGACGAGTTCGCGATCCTGATGCCGAACACGGACGAGCGCGGCGGCGCGGCGATGATCGACGCAATTCGCCAACTCGTCGAAATGAACAATCAGTTTTATCCGGGCTCGCCGCTGAGCTTTTCAATGGGAGCCGCGACGTGCCAACGCGGGGACCGCCTTGAAGCCGGCGTGCAGCGCGCGGATCTGCTGATGTACGAAGAAAAACGCTCGCACTACGAACTGCGGCCCAGTGTGGACGCCAGCGGCGTCTGAAAGCGGGATAGCGCGACGCAGGCGTCGGCTATACTCGCCCCCCTCAACCGATCCCGATCCTCGGCGTACGCGCCTTCCGAAAAGAACCATGTCGACAATTCCCGCCTGCCCCCAATGCGCAATGGACAACACTTACCCGGACGGCGAGAACTATGTCTGCCCCGACTGCGCGCACGAGTGGCCAATCGCCGCCGTCACATCCGCTGACCAGTCAGACGAACGCCTGGTCAAGGACGCCAACGGCAATGTGCTCGCCGACGGCGATGCGGTAGTGCTGATCAAGGATCTCAAAGTAAAGGGCTCTTCCATCACACTGAAAATGGGCACGAAAGTAAAGAGCATTCGGCTCGCCGGCGGCGATCACGAGGTGGACTGCAAAATGGACGCCGGCAACTTCATGTTGAAGGCGGCGTATCTGAAGAAGGTGTGAGGAAGCGCGCTTACACGGCCGTGACATAACGTGCAACCGGCTGCACGATTCGCGGCGGCGGTGAGTCGTAGATTGCCCGCATGCGCTTCACTTCGTCGACGGGACTCAGGCCAAACAGGCGCTTGAATTCGCGGCTGAATTGCGAGGCGCTTTCATAACCTACGCGCGCCGCTGCGGCGCCCGCATTCAAACCGTCTTGCACCATCAACAGGCGCGCGTGATGCAAACGCGTGGTCTTCACGTATTGCATCGGCGAAGTCGCTGTCACTGCCTTGAATTGCGCGTGAAAAACAGCGAGGCTCATGCCGGCTTCCGCAGCAAGCGTATCGACGTCGAGCGCGCCGTGATAATCGGCGTGGATGCGACGCAGCGCCTTTGCAACGCGGCCAAAATGATTCTGGTGCGTGAGCGCCGCGCGAATCGCGTCGCCCTGCTCGCCTGTCAACACCCGATAACAGATTTCGCGGACGATGCTGGGCGCGAGAATGCGCGCGTCGAGCGGCGACGCCAGCGCATCCAGCAGACGCTGCACCGCGCTGCTCAAAGCGGGATCGAGCGGCGTCGAGTAAATGCCGAGCGGTTCGTTCTTCGCGGCGCCTTGCGTTTCGTTGAGCGCCATCAGCAACTCGGCCACCATGGTCAGATCGACCCGGATCGAGATGCCGAGGAACGGCTGATCAAAGCTCGCCTCGGTCTCGCATTCGAACGGCAGCGGCACGGACAGCACGAGGTACTGCTGCGCATCGTACTGGAACACCTGGTCGCCGAGATAGCCGCGCTTGCGCCCCTGACACACAATAACAATGCTCGGCTCGTACATGACCGGCATGCGCGGCAGCGGGCTGTTGGCGCGCATCAGATTCACACCTTCAAGGCTCGAACGCGTCATGCCGGGCTTCGGCGCGAGCATGTCGAATACTTCGATCAGGCGCTGCTGCGCGGCGTCGGCCACTGGAAGTTCGGCTGAGGGTGACGACAGTTCGGACGAGTGCTGCGACATGACGATATAGTGACGTGCAAGAGAATAATGCTTGAAATTTAGCACCAAACTGCCTGGTGCGCTCCTCTCCAGGAGTTTTAGGCAAATCTTCAAGACATTCAGGTATTCACTGAGTGGCCTCGCGCTCCTACTATGGGAACCCTGCCGGATCATCCTTTCCGCGCTAAGCCACCAGTGTGGTCGGCAGTTCATGTTCACGAACTCGCCACCCATGCGGGCGTTCCGATCCGCGCGGTGGTCCGACGCTCTGATCGAAACATTGGCAAGACCTGGCCGCATCGGCGACATGTATCGCCCATCGCGGGCGGCTTGCAACATCCACCCTCTTTTGCTGGAGCTACCCATGAGCACGACATATGCCTATGCCGCGACCGACGCCAGCGCGCCGCTCGCCCCGTTTGAAATCCAGCGCCGCGAACTGCGCGCGCACGACGTACAGATGGAAGTGCTGTATTGCGGCGTGTGTCACTCCGACCTGCATCAGGCCCGCAACGAATGGAAGAACACCGTGTATCCCGTGGTGCCCGGTCACGAGATCGTCGGCCGCGTCACCGCAGTGGGACCGGACGTCACGAAGTACAAGACAGGCGATCTCGTAGGCGTGGGATGCCTCGTCGACTCGTGCCGCACCTGCGCAAGTTGCGCCGAAGGGCTCGAGCAGTATTGCGAGAACGGTTTTGTCGGTACCTATAACGGCGTGGATCGCGTCGACGGACAGATTACGTACGGCGGTTATTCGACTCAGCTCGTCGTCGACGAAGAATTCACGTTGCGTGTGCCGCAAAATCTCGACCCCGCCGGCGTTGCGCCATTGCTGTGCGCGGGCATCACGACGTATTCGCCGCTGCGCACATGGGGCGCCGGCCCCGGCAAGAAGGTCGGCGTTGTCGGCCTCGGCGGTCTGGGTCACATGGGCGTGAAGCTTGCGCGTGCGATGGGCGCGCATGTCGTGCTGTTCACCACGTCGCCGTCGAAGATCGAAGACGCGAAGCGGCTAGGCGCACACGAGGTGGTGATCTCGAAGAACGCGCAAGAAATGGAAGCGCATGCGAACAGCTTCGACCTGATTGTGAATACGGTGGCTGCGCCGCACGACCTGAACCCGTTCCTTAACCTGCTCAAGCGCGATGGAACGATGACGCTGGTAGGCGCGCCGGAGCACGACCATCCGTCGCCGCAAGTGTTCAACCTGATTCTCAAGCGCCGCCGCCTGGCCGGTTCGCTGATCGGCGGGATTGCCGAGACGCAGGAGATGCTGGACTTCTGCGGTGAGCACGGAATCACTTCGGACGTCGAAGTCATTCCGATGCAGAAGATCAATGAGGCGTATGAGCGGATGTTAAAGAGCGACGTCAAGTATCGATTTGTGATCGATCTCGATTCTTTGCGGAAGTGATTCAGAGGGTTGCTGCCTGCGGCGCGGTATTTTTTTCGCGCCTGCGGGCGGTGGCTTTGTTTTTTTGTTTTTTTGTGGTTTGAAGTTCTGTTTCTGGTTAGGGCCTTTGGCCTTTCCTTGATTTCACGGCGGTCTATTGGCGTTGCCCCTGTGCGGGGCGGCACTTACTTTCTTTGCCGCCGCAAAGAAAGTAAGCAAAGAAAGCGGGCTCAAACCGCTAGCTCATAAGTGGGCGCCGTGGCCTGCAACCGGTAGTGGTGCATCTGGAATCCGTGCTCCCGCACATTCCACGCTCGTGACAAAGCAGTCATTCTTCCGGCAGCGCTTCGCGCGCCGTGGCGGTCGTTCATAAAACCGTCGGTACTTTTTGTTGCGGGCAGTCATGTCGCGCCCAAGTTTTCGATCGGAAGTACTACCGATACGCGTCAAAGCGCGCACGGTGTTCCGCGCACCTTTCCGACGAGCGCACCGCGCGAGGCGGGATGTATGACTGCCTTGTCACCAGTGCGGAATGTGCGAGGGCACGGATTCCAGATGCACCACTGCCCCCTCTGAGCCAGGGGACCCACTTATGAGCTAGCGGTGTGAGCCGCTTTCTTTGCTTACTTTCTTTGCGGCCCCAAAGAAAGTAAGTGCCGCCCCGCACAGGGGCAGCGCGAATAGCCCGCCGTGAAATCAGGGAGAGGCCAAAGGTTCCAAAAAACAGAACCCCAGCGTAATCAATCAAACACCCAAACAGCCCGCCGCAAAGGCAAAAAGCTAACCCCAAACGAGAGGCACCGAATGATAGACAGAATAACCGCCATGCGCACATTCATCCGGATCGTGGACACGAACAGCTTCACCCGCGCAGCGGAATCGCTGAACATTCCGCGCGCGACGGCGACTACCATCGTCCAGAATCTGGAAGCCCTGCTCGGCACGCAGTTGCTCGCCCGCACCACGCGGCGGCTCAGCGTCACTCCGGAAGGCGCCGCCTATTACGAACGCTGTGCGCAAATCCTCGCCGACATCGACGAAATGGAAGCCAGCATCCGGCACGCCACCGATAACCTCACCGGCCGTCTGCGCATCGAAATGCCCGGCTCGGTGGCAAGCGCAATCGTGCTGCCTGCGCTCGACGACTTCCATACACGCTATCCCAACCTCGACCTTGCCGTTGGCGTCAGCAACCGTACGGTGGATCTGGTGTCCGAAGCAATCGACTGCAGCATCCAGCTCGGTGAACTGCCGGACTCGAATCTCGTCGCGCGGCATCTCGGCACGCTCGAGCATGTGACCTGTGCAAGCCCGGATTATCTCGATCGATACGGCACGCCGACCGACCTCGACGATCTGCGCGGGCACGTCGCGGTCAATTGCATGTCGCCGCATAACGGCCGCGAAGTCGCATTCGATTTCGAAGTGGACGGCGAAGCGCAAAGCGTCAAGGTAAATGGTTTCGTGAAGGTCAGCGACGAGCAGGCGTATCTCACCTGCGGACTGCAAGGCCACGGGCTCATTCAACCTGCGCGGATCGCCGCGCAACCGTACCTCGACTCGGGACTATTGCGCGAAGTACTTCCGCAATGGAAGCCTGTGCCCATGCCTGTTTCGGTCGCCTATCTGAAGAATCGCCGTGTGTCGCCCCGCGTGCGCGCATTCGTGGACTGGCTCGCGGAGTTGTTCGAAAACGCCGAGCACGTCGATCAGGACCTCTCGCGCGTGCGTCAATTGCTGCGTGGCTTGCATCCCGCGTGAAGCGGATTCATGCAGCCTCGCAGCAGTACACGCGTCACAATAGATCAGCCTGGCAGCGGCACCGGCCGGGTCAGCAGGTCCACATAGAAATTGAAGAAGTTCTGGTTATCGAAGCGTTTGACGATGGTCATCTTCTGCAATCCAGCCGGCGCTGAGCTCGCATAGCCGGTAGCTTTGCCGTCATTTGCGCCGAAACTCGTATCCACGTCCACCCACTCGTCCACGGTCTGGGTCGCAAACGAAGGATGCATCAGGTACCCGAGTGTCAGTGTGTCCCATATGTTCGTGGTGTAGTTCGGGTTCGTCTCGAAGCCGTTCTTGCCGTCGAAACCGTAGCCATTCAATGTCTTGAACAATTGAGTAATGATGGTCTGCTTCGTTGGATCATGTGCGATACGGTCGTAAAGCGCCTTATCCATTTTCACGGTGTCTGTCACGTCGAGCGGCACGACGACCTGCTTCACCGGCAGACGCAGCACCTCTTTCGCTGCTTGCGGATCGAACCACCAGTTGAATTCCGCCGTTGGTGTCGTATTGCCCGGCACGTCGATCGCGCCTCCCATATAGATGATCTGTTTGATCAACGGCACGATCTCGGGATGCTGACGCGCGGCGAGCGCAATATTGGTCAATGGTCCGATTGCAAGAATCGTCACCTCGCCGGGATTCTGCTTCACTGAATCGACGATGAAATCCACCGCGCTTTTGCTCTGCACCTTGGTGTGCGTCGCGAAGCCGTCGGGCGGTGCCACGAGGTCGCTGTCCGACTTCGGCTCAGGCGTGCCCCAAGCGCCGAGATAGCCGTCGCCGCCGGGGAATTGCGCCATTTCTGCCTGGATCGTGGCGAAGTCATGCGACAGTGCATAGTTTGCGCCCGCATAGACGCCGATCTGCTTTTCAACGCCGAGCCGCTCGACGGATTTCAATGCATCCGCCACGCCTTGCTTCAACCATTGATTACCCGACACTACGGTAATGCCGAGTACTTTCAGCGATCCCTGCGCCTGTAATTGCGCCGCCATGACGCCGAGCTGGCCGTCGTCGCTCAGCGTGTTGTAGTCGCTGTCGATAATGACCTTGGGGGGATTGGAGGGATTCAGTTCGCTGCCGCCGCATGCTGCAATGACCAGAGCAGTCACGACGCTTGCTACATAGCTCAATGCCACGAAAAACCGCTTCATTGATGTCTCCTGTTCTACCGCATCGGTGTGCGACTAGGCAGAGTCATCATAGACTTAAAGACGCTGAAATCAAACCGTAGTATCGACGAGGCTCGCGGATAACGCGAACCTCGCCAAGGCCTCTCGAACAGAAAACTCGTATGGCAAAGAGTCAGGGCTGACGCGCTTGCTGCGCAGAGCCTGGGCATGCGGGGTCTTTGCCCCAATGACCGTCGCACACGCGCCAGCGGCACAACTGGTCTTCGAAAAAGCCACGCTGTCCGCACTCTTTTACGCGCTCGGCAAGCTTTGCATTGCCCGGCGCCGCCGAGGTAGGCACCTTGGCGGCCGAACTACTGCCGCCCGCCTTGCTGTCCGCCGGTTTGGTCCGTGCAACGAGCGCGGCCAATAGATCGGCGTCCGAATCATCTTTCGACGTCGCGCCCGGCTTCGCTTTCTTCGTCTGCGTGGCGGCGATCGTCGTGCCCGAACGATGGTTGCCCGCGCTTGCCGTTACGGTTTCCTTCTTGCCGTGCGCCGCGGCCTCGTGCTTGCTCCTGCTCGCAACGGCCGTTGAACTCTTGTCGTGCTTCGCCGCCGACGCAACCGCTGGTGCCGTTGCGGACGCGCCTGAGACCGGTGCGACCGCAGCAACCGAGGTTGAAGCGCCGCTCGGCACCGCGCCGTCAGCAAGCGCCCGCGACAAGCGGTTGTCCGCGAGACCCGCGGACGCCGATGCAGAAGAAGCCGCGGCTTTGCTGTCGCTGTCATCGGCGATGATCGTCGCCGCTTGCGACGATGCCGGCGCGGGCGCTTGCGCATTCGCGGCGACCTGAACGGTTGCGCTTGCAACGGAGGCCGGTACGGCGGCCCTGGCGACGTTGGCCCCACTCGCGGGCAGGGCGCCCGCGACCGGCTCCGCAGGCGCGCGTTGTTGCATGTGCCACGCGCCCCATCCCCCCGCGGCGATTACAAGCAGGGCGACCAGCGCAAGAGGCGTTCTTGACCGGCGTGGTTTATCGTTAGGCGGCGCGACGCGGCCTTCCAGATTCGCAAGAATTCGCGAACCATTGCCATCTGCGCCTTTAGCCTTATCGGATAACAGGCTAGGCGGGGCTTTGGAATTTGAATTTTCCGGCGCACTCATTCACTGTCTCATTGAATCCTGGATTATTTCGCCGTGATAATACTGCTCCGGCTCCTCTCCGAGCAGGCCTGATTCTAAGAGCAAGCATTACAAAATACAATTGTTTCCAATTTCCGGGGTCGCCATTGATTGCCGTAGTACTTCTTGCCTATTTCGCCATCGCGGTTGTGATCGCCGCAATGCTGCTTTTGCCGGCAGTCCGGGCTTCTCTATTAGACGCTGCACTGACCATTCATGGACGCGTTATGCGCGGGGCATCGCGTAGCGCATCCGTCGCGCGCGGCCAATTAGCACGCTCGGCAAGAATTTCGCAATCCACTGCGGTGGATATGAAGAAATTACTGGCGCGTCGGCGCTTGCTGATTTTTACCACCACAGGTATTCTTGCGACGCCGCCATTGGTGGCATTGGCATTACGCGGCCGGCAGTTATTCCAATTCGACGAAACAGCACGGGTACCCGACGAGAAAATTGCCGCCTTACTAAACGGCGAACAGCTCGTACCCCCGCCACCGCTGCCGCCGGAGGTGTTTGCCACGCGTGAAGTCGAGCAGATCCGGCCCGCGCTGAAAGATGCGAGCCGCGACTGGAATCTGCTCGATGCCGATTTCAGAACGCGTTTATTGCTCGTCTACAAAATCATGCACGAGCAGCACGGGTACGAAATGGCTTTGCTTGAAGGTTATCGCAGTCCGGAGCGGCAAAACCGGCTCGCGCAAATGGGGAGCAACGTCACCAATGCCGCTGCGTTTCAAAGCTATCACCAATACGGTCTTGCGGCGGACAATGCGTTTCTACGCGACGGCAAGCTCGTCATTTCAGAAAAAGATCCCTGGGCGATGCGAGGCTATCAGTTATATGGGCAAACAGCCGAACAGGTCGGCCTGACATGGGGTGGCCGCTGGAAAATGATGGATCTCGGGCACGTTGAATATCACAAACCCGGCTTCGTCCTCGGACGGGGTCATTAAGGCGTAACGGGTACAAGAGGCTGGAAAATGGGGCGTTCAATCATTATTTATGGCAAAAAGCGGCAGTGCAAACCGCAATCGGCCATACAACGGTGCATTCATCAGGCCGCTATTTGCAAGCACCGCACTCACGCATTTAACAATTCACCCATTTTCATGTTTGTCCCGAACCCGCTTTCGTTTTCTTTCGCTTCGGTTTCAAACGCTGCACTCGCGTGATGCCCTTTGCCACAGCACGCGCCACAACACCAATCATCAAGACCTGAACGGCTTATGCGACGCATTCTCAACGTGTTGACCCATCCACGCACGCTCTCGATCATCGGCCTGCTCGCGCTCGCTGCTGTGTTGTTCGTCGGCGCCGATACATTGCAGATCGATCTGATGTGGCCGGCCATCGCACTCGGCGTGGTCATCGCGCTATGGCTGCTCGTGTGGGCGGTGCGCCGCCTGCGCGCGCGGCGCGCGAACCGCAAGCTCGGCGAGATGCTGGAACAGCAGGCCGAGAAACAGAGCACAGAGGCCGGTCCTGCGCCCACGCCCGCCCGCCAGGCGGAACTCGACGTACTGCGCACGCGCCTCGTCGATGCAGTCAAGACCATCAAGACCTCGAAGATCGGTCAGGTCTCGGGCGGCTCCGCACTGTACGAGTTGCCGTGGTACATCGTGATCGGCAACCCCGCCGCCGGCAAGAGCAGCGCCGTGTTGAACTCAGGCTTGCAGTTTCCCTTCGCCGACAAGAACAACGCGGTAATTCACGGCATTGGCGGCACGCGCAACTGCGACTGGTTCTTCACGACCGAGGGCATTCTGCTGGATACGGCCGGCCGTTACTCGGTGCATGAAGAAGACCGCACCGAATGGCTCGGCTTTCTAGGCCTGCTCAAACGCTTCCGGCCGAAAGCACCGATCAACGGGATCATCGTGACGGCGAGCATTGCGGAGCTCACCAGCAGCAAGCCGGAATTTGCAATCAATCTCGCGAAGAATCTGCGCCAGCGTGTGCAGGAATTGACTGAGAAGCTCGAAGTTTTCGCGCCTGTCTACGTGATGTTCACGAAGGCAGACCTGATTACGGGCTTCACCGAATTCTTCAGCGGCAGCGACCGTCATGAATACGACCGCGTGTGGGGCGCCACCCTGCCCTACGAACCGGACGAGAAGCGCGACGTGGTGGGGCTTTTCGACGAGCACTTCGAAGAACTGTACGACGGCCTGAAAGAAATCAGCGTCGCGCAAATGTCAATCAATCGCGGCAATAAGCTCTCGCCCGGCCAACTGAGCTTTCCACTGGAATTCTCGACGATCAAGCCGGCATTGCGTGCTTTCCTTGCTACGCTCTTTGAAACGAACCCGTTCCAGTACAAGCCGATCTTCCGCGGCTTTTATTTCACGAGTGCATTGCAGGAAGGCGAAACCAATAGCTCCGCAGCCACGCGCATCGCCAACCGCTTCGGCCTGAGCGCCGACAGCCTGCCGAAGCCGCATAGCGCATTCTCGAAGAACGGCTTCTTTCTGCGCGATCTCTTTTCAAAAGTAATTTTCGCAGACCGGCAAACGGTCAAGCAGTTTGCAAGCCCAGCGAAAACGCGCATACGCTATGCAACGTTCTTCGGCTTCGTCGCCGCGCTGGCGCTTGCACTCGGCGGCTGGACCTGGTCGACCATCGGCAATCAGCAACTCGCCGAGAACGTGAAAGCCGACCTCGACAACGTGGTGCGCCTGCAGCAGAACCGCAACGATCTGCAATCGCGTCTGCAGGCCATGGACGTTCTCGAAGACCGTATCGACCAGCTGGAACAGTTCCGCCGCGACAAGCCGCTCGCCGTTTCATTCGGTCTGTACCAGGGCGATCGTCTCGAGGAACGCCTGCTTACCGAGTACTACAACGGCGTGCGCCAGATCCTGCTCGATCCGGTTTCGCAGAACCTCGCGTCGTTCCTGAAGGATGTCAACGCGCATCCCGATCAGCTTGCGCCGCTTAACCGCACGCCCGATGCGGCTGCCATTCCCGTCTCGGCTCACACGGCCATGGCGGCGAACAGCCAGGGCGGGCTTTATAGCGACGCATCGCCAACCAACGTCGAAGACGCGTACAACGCGCTCAAGACGTATCTGATGCTAAGTGACAAGCGTCACGTGGAAACGGCTCACCTGACCGACCAGGTTGCGCGTTTCTGGCGCGGCTGGCTCGAAACGAATCGCGGCAACATGCCGCGTGACGAGATGATCCGCAGCGCGGAGCGCATGATCACGTTCTACCTGTCACGCGTATCCGACGACGACTGGCCGATGATCGACCAGAACCTCGGCCTCGTTGACCAGACGCGCGAAAACCTGCGCCGCGTGGTGCGCGGCATGCCGGCGCGTCAGCGTGTCTACGAAGAGATCAAGGCGCGCGCGTCGACCCGTTTCGCGCCAATGACCATTGCGCGCATCGTCGGCGAAAACAACACGGCGCTCGTGGCGGGCAGCTACGCGATCCCCGGTACGTTCACGCGCGAAGCGTGGTTCCAGTACGTGCAGCCTGCAATCCGCGACGCCGCGACGAAAGAACTGCAAGCGAAAGACTGGGTGCTCAACACCTCCGCTCACGACGACCTCACGCTCGAAGGCAGCCCTGAGCAGATTCAGAAAGCACTCGTCACGATGTACAAGACCGAGTACGCAATGCACTGGCAGAAGTTCATGCAAGGTATTGCGGTGCAGAGCTTCGGCAGTTTCGGACAAGCGGTGGACGCAATGAACCGTCTCGGCGATCCGCAGGATTCGCCCATTCGCAAAGTACTCGAAACTGCTTACGACCAGACCTCGTGGGATAACCCTTCGCTTTTCAATGCGAACCTGAAACGCGCGCAAAGCGGTGTGACGAGCTGGTTCAAGCAATGGTTCGCGCGCGCGCCGACCGGTCAATTGAACGCGAACATCGACATCAACGGTAATCCAGTTGAATTGCCGATGGGCCCGATCGGCCAGGAGTTCTCCGCGCTCGGCCGCATTGTCGTGACGGGCGACAACGGCTCGATGCTCAAAGGCTACATGGACACGCTGTCGAAGGTCCGTACGCGCTTTAACGTCATCAAGAATCAGGGCGATCCAGGGCCGGGCGCGCGCCAGCTCATGCAGCAGACGCTCGACGGCAACGGCTCCGAGTTGGCCGATTCGCTCAAGTATGTCGACGAGCAGATGTTGACGGGTCTCACCGACTCACAACGCAAGGCGTTGCGGCCGCTGCTGGTGCGTCCGCTGATGGCCGCGTATGCCGTGGTGATTCAGCCCGCGAGCGTCGAAGTGAACAAGGTGT
>Ga0256795_1000218_pt1 | contig 27557 bp, 21 predicted proteins | sample MC6MC0946MT_FD_186353 | JGI IMG/M metagenome (GOLD analysis project Ga0256795, IMG submission 186353) | Metatranscriptome of enriched soil aggregate microbial communities from Iowa State University, Ames, United States - MC6-MC0946-MT... | ecosystem: Environmental > Terrestrial > Soil >... | reverse complement strand
GTTGCGGTGGGCGACGGCGTTCTCGGACATGCTTGAAGACTCGACTCTCGTCAGAAGATTTGGTGGGAAACAGTCCATTCTATCAAGGATTCCCGGCAGGTCCGACGGAGTACCCACTGTTCAGCGGCCGGCGCACACCGAATAGCGCCGAATCGACCTTCCCGCATACTCGGAAGGTCGATTCGGCACTACTCAGGGTGAAGCGTGCGGCCTACATCCCCTGCGCGACGGGCGGCTCGGGCTCGTGCGGCAGCTCGACCGCCGGCACGGTCGCCTCGTCGGAGCCCGCGGCCAGCAGTTCCAGACGGAGAGCGCGGCGGGCGCGCTGTGCATCCGGGTCGGGCAGAGGCACCGCAGCGAGGAGTCGCTGCGTGTACGCCTCCTTCGGGTACCGGAGGATCTCATTGCGGGTACCGACCTCGACCAGGTTCCCGTGGTGCATCACGGCGATCCTGTCGGCGAGCACATCGATGACCGCGAGGTCGTGCGTGATGAACAGACAGGCGAAGTTCATCTCCTTCTGCAGACCCTGCATGAGCTCCAGCACGCGTGCCTGGACGGACACGTCGAGCGCACTGGTGGGCTCGTCCGCGATCAGCACCTGCGGCTTGAGCGACAGGGCTCGGGCGATGCCGACGCGCTGCTTCTGGCCACCCGACAGCTCGTGCGGGAACCGGCTGCGGTACGCCCGCGGCAGCTCGACCGCGTCGAGCAGACGGTCGACCTCCTTCGCGAGCTCCGCACCCTTGATCCCCTTGGCGAGCAGCAGCGGTTCGCCGATGCTGTCCGAGATCTGCAGACGCGGGTTGAGCGACGACGACGGGTCCTGGAACACGATTCCGACGTTGCGGTGGAGTTTGCGGATCTCGTCACGGGATGCGTGACTGATGTCCTGACCCGCCACCACCAGCTTGCCGGAGTGGATGGGCAGGAGGCCGATCGCGGCACGGCCGAGGGTCGTCTTGCCGGAGCCCGACTCCCCCACCAGTCCGACGACCTCGCCCTCGTGGATCTGCAGGTCGATGTTGCTCGCGGCTCGGAAGGCGGGCACGCGCCCGTGCTTCGGATACTCGATCGCCACATCCTGGAAGTCCACGACGACGGTGCGCGGATCGGCGATGGCGGCTTCGTGCTCCGCCTTCGCGATCCGCTCGTTGACGGCGATGCGCTCGGCGAACTCCGGGTCGGTGTTCTCGGCGCCGAAGGCGAGAGCGGCGGTGGTGTCGATCTCTTCGTCACCGCGCTGACCGAGGTGCGGCACGGCTTCGAGAAGCGCGATCGTGTACGGGTGCTGCGGATTCGCGAACACCTCTTTGACCGTTCCGCCCTCGACGATGTCGCCCTTGCGCATCACGACGATGTTGTCGGCCAGGTCCGCGACGACACCCATGTCGTGAGTGATCAGCAGGATGGCGCTGTCGAGACGGTCACGCAGGCTGCGGAGCAGTTCGAGGATCTCGGCCTGCACCGTCACGTCGAGAGCCGTCGTCGGCTCGTCGGCGATCAGCAGCTTCGGATCGCACGAGATGGACTGCGCGATCATGGCGCGCTGACGCTGTCCGCCCGAGAGCTGGTGCGGATACGAGTTGTAGGCCTTCACGGGGTCGGGCAGCTCGACCATGCCGAGCAGCTCGAGGGCGCGTTCCTTGGCCTCATGGGGCGACATGCCGTAGTGGACTCGCAACGTCTCGACGATCTGGAAGCCGACCGTGTACACCGGGTTCAACGCGGTCATCGGCTCCTGGAAGATCACGGCGACCTGTGCACCGCGCACGCGCCGCATCTGCGGCTGCGTGAGACCGGTGAGCTCGCGTCCCTCCAGCTTGATCGAGCCACGGATGCGGGAGTTCTTGGGAAGCAGATCGAGGATCGCCATCGAGCTCGCGCTCTTTCCCGAACCGGACTCGCCCACGATCGCCAGCACCTCGCCGGCTTTGATCGAGTAGTTGAGCTTCTTCGCTGCCGGTACCCAGACGCCGTCGACTCCGAAGTCGACGGAGAGATCGGTGACCTCGAGCACAGGGGCGTCGGTGACGAGGCCTGCCTGACCGGGGATGTTGTCGGTCATGAGTTGGTGTTCCTTTCGCGAGCGCCGAGGATCGCCCGGCGGTCTCGGTCGCGTTGGCGTGCCGACGGAAGTGCTGTCAGCATGGACCCATGCCTTACACCTCCGCCGACGAACGCGAGGTGTTCGTCTCCCGGTTCAACCGGGTCGTTGCCGTTCTGATCTGGGTCGTCGCCGCTGTCATCGCGGCGGGACTCCTGGTGAGCGTGCACGATGTGCGACTGCTCTATCTCGTGCCGTGCGCGTTCTTCGCGCTCGTCGCCTGGAGCGCTCTGTGGCAGCCCCTCCTGATCGTGGAACCCCAGGAGATCACCGTCCGCAATGTGCTGCGGACCATTCGCATCCCGTGGGCCGCGCTCATCCACGTCGACACCAAGTACGCGCTGACGCTCTACACGCCCGGCCACAAGTACGCCGTGTGGTCGGCTCCCGCTCCCGGCACAGCACGAACCCTCCGTGCCACGCGCAACGAGACGACCGGCCGCGTCGGCGCTCCGAGCGTCTCCGACAGCGTGCGACGCCCCGGCGATCTGCTCTCGACCGAGTCGGGGCAGGCGGCCGAGGTCGTACGCCGCCGCTGGACGGAACTGCGCGACAGCGGTCGGCTGGATGCGGGGATCGCCGACCAGACGCCGGTCACGACGCGCTGGCACTGGGCCGAGGCCGGCGGCATGGTGCTGCTCGCCGCCGGCACCATCGCGGCGCTGCTTCTCGCCTGAGGCGAGGAGCAGACCGCTCCGGGCGTCGATCACAGCACGTCCTCACCGAGGGCGACACCCGTCTTGCGCGAACCGCCGTCGCCCTCGCCGGGCTCCGGCTCCTCTTCGCGCATCTTGCGGAGGTTGAAGCGGCGGTGCCGTGGATCGAACGCGTCGCGCAGTCCGTCGCCGACGAAGTTGACGAGGAGCGCCAGGGTGACGATGAACGCACCTGGCCACCAGAACAGCCAGGGCCGGGTCTGGAACGCGGACTGGTTCGAGCTGATGAGGAGACCGAGGGAGACGTCCGGCGGTCGGATTCCGTAGCCGAGGAACGACAGCGCGGTCTCGAGCAGGATGGCCGACGCCATGATCAGCGTCGATGCGACGATGACGACTCCGATGGCGTTCGGCAGGATGTGCTTGAAGATGATGCGGCTGTCGGACGCTCCGGCCACACGGGCCGCCTCGACGAACTCCCGCTCTCGCAGTGACAGGAACTCGCCGCGGACGAGGCGGGCGATTCCCATCCAGGAGAAGAGTCCGAGCATGACGGCCAGCACAGGTGCGCCGAGTCCGCCGGCGAAGTGGCCGACGACCGAGCCGATCACGAGGGCCGGGATCACGATGAACACGTCGGTGATGCGCATGAGGACCGCATCGACGATGCCGCGGAAGTACCCCGCGACCGCGCCGACGACGACGCCGAGCACACTGGCGATCACGCCGATGACGATCATCACCAGCACCGAGTTCTGGATTCCGCGCATCGTCAGCGCGAAGTAGTCCTTGCCGATCCTGTCCTGTCCGAACGGGTGCTCCCAGGTGGGCGATCCTCGCTGCACCTGATCGTTCAGCTCTTTGAAGTCGTACTTCCACCATCCCGGAATGGGACCGAGACCGATCGCGGAGATCGAGAAGATCACGATCAGGATGAAGAGCACCGCGCTCACCACCGCGAGCTTGTTCGACAGGAAGCGGCGCCAGATGAGCCGCCCCTGGCTCACGGGCGGAGCAGTCGGGGCTTGCAGTTCGTCAGGAATCATTTCTGAGGTCGACATCAGCGGACCCTCACTCTCGGGTCGAGCGCGGCATAGGCGAGGTCGGCGAGGAAGTTGAACAGGATCGCCATCGCCGCGATGATCACGAAGTACGCCATCACGGGATTGAGGTCACCGCGGGACAGGCCCGCGTTGAACAGCGAACCCATGCCGGGGATCGCGAAGACCTTCTCGGTGATGATCGCGCCACCCAAGAGGGCTCCGACGTCGAAGGCGACGAGGGTCGTGATCGGGATGAGCATGTTGCGGAAGGCGTGCCGCACGATGACGGTGCGCTCCGGGAGCCCCTTCGCACGCGCCGTGCGGATGAAGTCCTGGTTGAGCACCTCCAGCATCCCGGCGCGCGAATACCGCGTGTACGAAGCGAACGAGATCAGGAGCAGGGCGATCGTCGGAAGCGCCAGGTGGGTGAACGTGTCGAGGCCCGACACCCAGATGTCGCCTTCCAGGCCCGGTGTGGACGAGCCGACCGTCGCGATGGGCCTGCCGTTCGTGTCCGAGAAGTACTGGGGCCACGCCTGCATGAACCGGTCGAGCAGCACGAGTGCGCCCGACACGATCGTGACGATGACGCCGACGCGCATGTTCTGTCCGCGGTCGTAGCCACCGACGAAGTACCCGATCGCGAGGCTCACGAGGATCGCGACGATGACGAGGATCGCGATCGTCGCGACGGACGAGATGCTGAACAAAGGCTGCAGAGCGAAGTACGCGATGATCACGATCGCGCCGTTGATAGCCGCCGTGATGAGGGCTTTACGGTTCTGCAGCCCCGAGATCAGCGCTGTCGTCCCGACGACGACGGCCGCCGTCAGGATGATCATCACGACCGGACCGAGGCCGGGGTGCAGGAACCAGTCCATCGCCGACATGAGCAGCAGCACCAGAGTCGTCGCCACGCCGGAGATGACGAACGTGCTGAGCCGGCGCCTCATGTTCCCGCCGATCAGGGATTGCCAGATCAACCCGGCCACGACCCCGATCAACACAGCAACCCACCATTGGATCACCGGATGCGCGAGGAAGTTGTTGAAGCCGATCGCCACGAACTCCTTGAGGAGCACCGCGACGAGGAACGCGGGGAGCGAGTACAGGAAGAAGCTGAGGAACGTGACGACGTTGTCGAGTCCGCTGTACTGACGGAGCGCGGTGACGATACCGATCGTGACACCGAGCAGCACCGCGAGGATGAGGGCCAGCGTGACGAGCTGGACGGTGGAGGCGAGAGCCTGGGGCAGGATGTCGACGACCTGCGCGTTCGAGATGGTGGAACCCAGGTCACACGCGTTGGCGAACGGGATGAGGCACTTGGCCGCGCCGCCGAGCCAGAACAGCCAACGGAGGGGCGGGGGGACATCCAGTTGAAGCAGGTCGATACGTGCGGCGATCAACTGGGTCTTGTTCGGGGAGTTGCTGCTTCGCAGATCTGCCAGCGGGTCGACGCTGTACGCGACCAGCATGTACATCAGGAACGACGCGGCGATGATGATGAGCACCGAGACCAGAAGACGTCTCAGGATGAAACTCGCCATAGGTGGGGAACCTCACTGATACAACGCGCCCATGCGGGAGACGGCCTGGCGCGATTCGCCGGGGGCGCGTTTCGGGATAGGTGAACGGGTCTCGTCCACCGTTACATGATAGGGGGCGCCGACCTGGTCGGCGCCCCGCCGCAGAATGGGTGCCCGGGGATCGCCCGGGCACCCATCACTGTGGTGCTGCTACTTCTTGCTCGACTTCACCGACCAGTCCCAGAAGTTCCAGAACGGTCCGGTCTGGTTGCCCATGAACTTCACGCCGTCGACGCGAGCGTTCACGCCGAAGACACCGGGAAGCTGGAAGAGCGGCAGGCCGTATCCGTCGGAGAACGTCTGCTTGTCGATCTGCTGCTCCAGCTTGACGAGCTCATCCTTGTCCAGGGTGGTCTGCGTCTTGATCGCGATGTCGTTCGTTCCGGTGTAGCGGTTGTAGTTACCGCCGCCGGCCGTCGAGAACAGCTGCGGGATCTGCGTGGTGCCTGCACCCGGGCTGATCCAGCCGAACAGCGAGGCGTCGTAGTTGCCACCCGGGAGGAGCGTGCTCCAGTCGGGCGATCCGGCGTCGACGACCTTGATGCCGGCCTTGGCGGCCGAGGCCTGGATGGCCTGGAACTCGTCGACGCGGTTCGGGTTGTTCGTGTTGTACAGGATGCGAACCGACGGGGTCGCACCACCGAGGAGCGCCTTGGCGCCTTCGATGTCGACCTTGTCGAACTTCTCCGAGCCGTTCTGCTTGACCGAAGCCGCATAGTCGTCCTGGCTGGGGAGCCAGATCTGCGAGTTCAGAACCCCGGCCTTCGGGTTCACCGGGGTGACGATCGAGTCGAGGATCTGCTGACGCGGGATGGTCTTCAGGAAGGCCTCACGCACCTTCGCGTCCTTGAACACGTCCGAGCCGAAGTTCAGGTCGAGGTGGTCGTAGGAGACCTGGTCGCCGGTGAGCACCTTGGCGCTGGTCGCCTTCAGGGCGGTCAGCGTGTCGGCGGACGCCTGCGGGTTGATGACGTCGACCTCACCGTTCTGGAGAGCGGTGACCTGGGCGTTCGCGTCGGGGATGATGCGGAACACGATCTTGTCCACGTTCGGCTTCAGTCCGCCGGCGTAGTACTTGTTCTTCGACATCGTGATCGACTGACCAGGGGTCCAGGCGGAGACGTAGAACGGACCCGAGCTGACGAGGAGGTCCTTGTCGGTCGGGAACGCCGTGATGTCGTAGCCGGTGTTGACGAAGTCGGCAGCCTTCTTCAGGGTCGCGTCAGGAGCGGCAGGGTTGTCCTTGTCGCCCTTCGGGAGCCCCTTGAGCAGCTTGGTCAGGTCGGCAGCCGACGAGAGGCCCGCCTTCTTGGCCACGATGTGCGCGGGCTGCGCGATCGGGTTGACGAGCTCCCAGTCCACGTAGGGGGTCGAGTACTTCAGCGTGATCGACGTGTTGTCGTCGCCGACGGTCGGGAACGCGGTGGCGTCCACGCCGGCGGTCGAACCGGCGATGGTGAAGTACTGGGTGCCCTTGGTGACCTTGCCATCGGCGTCGAGGGTCGCCGAGTCGTAGTATCCGGAGGCCATCGCCCAGGCGAGAACCATGTCATCAGCCGTGATGGGCTCGCCGTCGGACCACTTGTCGTCCTTGTTGAGCGTGTACTTGACGGTCAGCGGGTCGTCCGAGGTCTTCTCGAACTTGCCGAACTTGTCGTCGTGGACGATCTTGAAGTTGTTGTCGATGTACTGGAACCCGGTTCCGTACGATCCGTTGAGGTAGCCGACCTGACCGTTGGTGTCCAGGTTTCCCTGCGGCGTCTGCGAGTTCAGCGACGTGAGGTCGTTGACGACCGCGACAGTGACGGTCCCGCCTTTGGCAGCCGACGACGTCGACGTGCTCCCGGTCGTGGTGCAGGCCGACAGTGCCAGTGCGGTGACGCCCGCGAGAGCGATGGCGCTGACCGCGTACCTGGCCTTTCTTCCCTTGATGTGCAATGTTCCTCCTGTGCGAAGTGTGCGAGGGCGCAGGCGTGCGAGCGTGCCTGGACCGCGCGGGATAAGAATGACTGTAAGTAGCGCACTGAAGGAATGCAAAACCGGGCTCGAAAACGTTACACAGTGGTAACTCAGTTGAGGGAAATTTGCACAGCGCACACAAAAGCGGCAGTTTTCGACCGTCCGACGCAACTTTCGGGGCGCTTCGCACTCTTTCGACACGGTTCGCGCGCCGAATTCCGCACATCGCCCCGGGCTGACAGGATGCAGACATGAGCCGCGAAATCCCCTGGTCCAGCGAGATCGCCGTCGATCGTTCATCCCGACCGCGACTGTGGTGGGAGATCGCCATCGTGCTCGGTCTGTCTCTCGGCGCCTCGGCGGTCTACTCGATCATCGAGATCATCGCGCGGGTCACCGACAAGACGCCGCTGGCCGACCAATCGGCCGCGGTGAACCCCTCGCAGAGCCCGCGGGAGTGGCTCGACTTCACGTACCAGTTCCTCGGCAATCTGTTTCCGCTGTTCGCCGTCGCGCTCGTCATCCTCCTGCTGTGGCAGCGACAGAGGAGCGGTTTCGCGCGCATCGGATTCGACGCGACCAGACCGCTGCACGACCTCGGCGGCGGCCTGCTGCTGTTCCTCGTCATCGGAGTGCCCGGAATCCTGCTCTACGCGCTCGGCCGGATCGTCGGCATCACGGTGCAGGTGCAGGCGTCACCGCTCGATACGCACTGGTGGACCATCCCCATCCTGATCTTCGCGGCCTTGCGGGCCGGCCTCCAGGAGGAGGTCATCATCGTCGGATACCTCTTCACCCGGCTCCGGCAGCTGGGCTGGAACCGATGGACGATCATCGTCTCAGCGGCCCTGCTGCGGGGCAGTTACCACCTGTACCAGGGCTTCGGACCATTCATCGGCAACGCGATCATGGGAGTTGTGTTCGGCTGGTGCTACACACGGTGGGGTCGGGTGATGCCGCTCGTGGTGGCGCATGTCGTCATCGACATCGTGTCGTTCGTCGGCTATCCGCTCGCCGTGGCGTGGTGGCCGGGCGTCTTCGGCTGAGACGTCCCGGCCCCCACTCGGATTCCCTTAGGGCAGCCGTCAGGCGAAGGCCTCGGGAGGCGGGCAGGCGCAGAACAGATTGCGGTCGCCCCACGCCTGGTCGATGCGACGGACGGGTGGCCAGTACTTGCCGCGCACCAGGCTCGGCACCGGGTACACGGCCTGTTCCCGGCTGTACGGATGCGTCCACTCCCCCACGATCACGGTCTCGGCGGTGTGCGGGGCGTTGCGCAACGGGTTGTCGTCACCCGGCCAGTCCCCCGCGCCCACCGAGTCGGCCTCGGCCTTGATCGAGATCATCGCGGTCACGAAGCGGTCGAGCTCGCCCAGGTCTTCGCTCTCGGTCGGCTCGACCATGAGCGTGCCCGGCACGGGGAAGCTCATGGTCGGAGCGTGGAATCCGTAGTCGATCAGTCGCTTGGCCACATCGTCCACGGTCACACCGGTCGATTCGGTGAGCGGACGAACGTCGAGGATGCACTCGTGTGCCACCAGACCGTTGTCACCCGCGTACAGCACCGGGAAGTGCTCGCGAAGCCGTACGGCGATGTAGTTGGCGGCGAGAACGGCCGCACCGGTCGCATCCGTCAGACCCTGCGCACCCATCATGCGCACGTAGGCCCAGCTGATCGGCAGGATGCTGGGACTGCCGTATGCGGCTGCCGAGACCGGTCCGCCGGAGTGCTCCACCCGCCGGCTGCCGTCGGCTCCGGCGAGGTAGTGGTCGCTGCGCTGCGCGAGCGGGTGACCCGGCAGGAACGGGGCGAGGTGGGCCTTGGCCGCGACCGGTCCGACTCCCGGTCCTCCACCGCCGTGGGGGATGCAGAACGTCTTGTGCAGGTTGAGGTGGCTGACATCGCCGCCGAAATCGCCGAACCTGGCGTACCCGAGCAGCGCGTTCAGATTGGCGCCGTCGACGTACACCTGACCGCCGGCATCGTGCACGGCCTGCGTGATCGACACGACCTCGTGCTCGTAGACACCGTGCGTGGACGGATACGTGATCATCAGTGCCGCGAGCTCGCCGGCGTGCTCGGCGACCTTGGCACGCAGATCGTCGAGATCGACGTTGCCGAGCTCGTCGCAGGCGACCACGACGACCGACATGCCGGCGAGAACCGCGGAAGCCGCGTTCGTGCCGTGCGCACTCTGCGGGATGAGGCACACCGTGCGCGCGAGGTCGCCGCGTGAACGGTGGTAGCCGCGGATGGCGAGCAGTCCGGCGAGCTCGCCCTGACTCCCCGCGTTGGGCTGGAGCGAGACCGAGTCGTACCCCGTGACATCGGCCAGCCAGGTCTCGAGCTGGTCGATGAGCTCGAGCGATCCGCGCACATCCTCGACGGGTGCGAAGGGATGCAGGCCCGCGAACTCGGGCCACGTCACGGCCTCCATCTCGCTGGCCGCGTTGAGCTTCATCGTGCAGGACCCGAGCGGGATCATGCCGCGGTCGAGGGCGTAGTCCTTGTCGGCCAGGTACTTGAGGTACCGCATCATGGCCGTCTCGGAGTGGTGGGTGTTGAACACCGGATGCGTGAGGTACGCGCTCGATCGGATCAGCTCGGGATCGAAGTGCGACTCCTCCACGACGAGCTCGACGCCGTCGGCGGGCGCCTCGACGCCGAACGCCTCCAGAAGATCGCCCTGGAACAGGCCGAAGTCGGCGGCCGACTCCTCGTCGATGCTCAGCGCGACCGTCGTCCCGTCGACCATGCGAAGCAGGATGCCTCGCTCGTGGGCCCGCGCCACCGTTGCCGCGGCGTCGTCGACTCGCACCTCGATGGTGTCGAAGTAGGAGTCCGAGAGCACCTCGATACCCTGCTCGGCGAGCCGCCGTGCGGCCAGTGCCGTGGTGCGGTGCACCTGCCGAGCGATCGACTTCAGACCGCGCGGACCGTGGTAGACCGCGTACATTCCGGCCATCACCGCGAGTAAGACCTGGGCGGTGCAGATGTTCGAGGTCGCCTTCTCGCGGCGGATGTGCTGTTCCCGTGTCTGCAGAGTGAGACGGTAGGCGGGCCTGCCGATCGCATCCTGCGACACCCCGACGAGTCTGCCGGGGAGCTGCCGCTCGAGACCCGCACGCACGGCCATGTAGCCGGCGTGGGGACCACCGAAGCCCATGGGGACGCCGAAACGCTGGCTCGTGCCGACAGCGACGTCGGCTCCGAGCTCACCGGGCGCCCTGATGATCGTCAGGGCGAGCAGATCGGCCGCTGCCACGACGATCGCACCGCTTTCCTTGACCGAGGCGATCAGCTCGGCCGGATTCCAGACCCGTCCGGAGGCGCCGGGGTACTGCACGAACAGGCCGAACGCACCCTCGAGCTCCGCCGAATCCGGCGTGGTGTTCGCGAGGTCGAGCACGGCGAGCTCGATGCCGACCGCATCGGCACGGTTGCGCAGGAGCGCAAGAGTCTGCGGGAATGTGTCGGCGTCCACGACGAACTTCGGAGCCTTGACCTTGGACGCGCGACGGGCGAGCAGCATCCCTTCGACCACGGCCGTGCTCTCGTCGAGCATGGATGCGTTCGCCGTGTCCAGACCCGTGAGCTCGGCGACCATGGTCTGGAAGTTGATGAGCGCTTCCAGACGTCCCTGGGAGATCTCCGGCTGATACGGGGTGTATGCCGTGTACCAGCTCGGGTTCTCCAGCACGTTCCGCTTGATCACCGCCGGCGTGATGGTGCCGTAGTAGCCCAGCCCGATCATCGACCGGTTGACGGTGTTGCGTGCGGCGAGCGCGCGGAGCTCCCGGAGCGCATCGCGCTCGCTGGCGGGCGCAGGAAGCAGCGAGTCGTTCTGCTCACGGAAGTTTCCGACCCGGATCGACTCGGGTACGGCTGCGGTGACGAGGTCGTCGACAGTCTCGTAGCCGAGGGCGGACAGCATGGTGCTCTGCGCGTCGTCGTCGGTGCCGATGTGACGCGTCTGGAAGAGTTCGGTCATGAGAGGAAGTCGAGCCTCACTCGCCGGTCAGGGCGGAGTATTCGTCGTAGCTGAGCAGGGTGGGGAGTTCGGTGAAGGTCACCTTGATGAGCCATCCGTCGCCGAACGGGTCGCTATTGACGAGCTCGGGCGAGTCGACGACCGCAGAGTTGATCTCGGCGATCGTCCCATCGATAGGCGCGAACAGCTCGCCGACCGACTTGGTGGACTCGATCTCGCCCACGACTTTGCCCTCGGCAACGGTGCTGCCCTCGTCGGGGAGCTCGACGAACACGACGTCTCCCAGCTTCTCCGCCGCGTAGGCGGTGATGCCGACCGTCGCGGTGTCGCCCTCGACGAGCACCCATTCGTGCTCTGCGGTGTACTGGAGGTCCTTCGGTGCGGCCATGGCTAGCCGTCCTTTCTCGGAGAGGTTGGCTTTCTGCTGTAGAACGGAAGCGCTGTGACGGTGAATCCGAGGCGATTGCCACGGATGTCGACGTGCAGTTCGGTGCCCGGCCGGGCGAAACGCGGCGCGACGTACGCCATCGCGATCGGAACTCCGATCGTCGGGGAAAGAGCGCCCGACGTGATCACGCCGACCGCCTCGTCACTCCCGGTGGTCGTGTCGGCCGCGAACACCGGATAGCCGGCGCGCGCCGCGCGTTTTCCGTGGCCCATGAGACCGACCAGCACGGGCGCGGATGCGTCGGGACCGAGCTCGCTGGCGTTGCGCCCCACGAAATCGACCTCCTTGGCGAGATTCACCACACGGCCGAGGCCGGCCTGTGCCGGATAGGTCTCGGTCGTGAGCTCGTGACCGTAGAGCGGCATCCCAGCCTCGAGCCGGAGGGTGTCGCGGCTCGCGAGCCCGGCGGGCACCAGTCCCTGCTCCGCACCGGCCTCGAGCAGCGCATCCCACAGCTGCTTCGCATTGTCGGGAGCGGTGTACAGCTCGAATCCGTCTTCACCGGTGTATCCGGTTCGGGCGATGAGCACCGGATGCGACTCGAAGAGCGCAGGAATCGACCAGTAGTACTTGAGCGCGCTCAATCGATCGCCGACGTCGTCTCCGTCGTAGTGGCCGCCCTCGATCGCGAATCCGGGAGTCGCCAGCAGGATCGAGAGACTGGCGGGACCCTGCACCGCGATGAGCGCGATGTCGTCGCTCTCGTCGTAGACGTCGGCCTCGAACGGTGCGGTGCGATCGCGGAGCTCCTCGACCACGTCATCGCGATTGGCCGCGTTCGCGACCACCATGTACCTGTCGTCTCCGGTGCGATAGACGACGAGGTCGTCGATGATCCCGCCGGAACGCGAGAGGAGCAGGCTGTATTTGGCCTGGTCGGTGGCGAGCGCCGAGAGCTTGCCGGAGAGCGCGTAGTCGAGCGCCTTGCCCGCTTCGGGACCGAGGACCAGGATCTCGGCCATGTGTGACAGATCGAACAGGCCGGCCGCCGTGCGAACGGCGTGATGCTCGGCGAGATCGCTCGAATACCGCACCGGCATCTGCCAGCCGGCGAAATCGGTGAAGGATGCGCCGGCAGCCTGATGGGCGTCATGGAGCGGTGAGAGTCGTTCCGGGGATTGCGAGTCGTTCGAGGTCATGAGTTCTCCGTTTTCGCCGGCTGTCGCCGAGAGGTGGGCGCGCCTGACGGCCGCTCGAGAACTCCCCCTCTGTCATCCGGCCTGAGAGTTTCACCGCGCGGACGCGCGGCTTTCACCGTGGGCGAGGGTCGCGGTCGTGTCGCTTCCCTGCTTTTCAGAGTGGCCAGTTCGATGCGGTACGCGTACCTGAGAGATTGTCGGGGAGGATTGCTCCTTCGGTGCCGGCATGTGCGCTTTCGCGCCCGGCTCTCCCGCATCGACCTCGGTGGCCCAGTATTCAGTTGCACTCGCATTCGCGCACGCGCGAACGGTCCTCAGCATATCGGACGGCGCGCAGAGCCGGTACCAGCCCGGTTTGCAGTTCTGGTCGAAGTGACACTAAGATGGATTCGACTTAGGGTCAATGTGACTCTTACCAGGACGGAGTCGGCGGATGTCGTCGAGCGAGCAGCACCGCGAGCGCAGCAGGGCGCACGTCAGCGCGCTCCTGGCGGTGTCGACGGTCATCTTCGCCCTGCGCAAAGACGAGGCGACCGGCGATCTGGCGACCGTGTGGCTCCCGCTGGTGCGCCGCATCCGCGAACCGTTCGAGGGATGCTGGGCACTGCCCGGCGGGCCGCTGCACCTCGACGAGAACCTCGCGTTCGCCGCAGCACGCACCCTCCACGACACGACGGGACTCACACCGAGCTACCTGGAGCAGCTGTACGCGTTCGGGGACGTGACGCGTTCAGGAGCCCCGGGCGAACCCGCTTCGGCCGGCGACCGGCGGGTCGTCTCCATCGTCTACTGGGCACTCGTCCGCAGCGACGAAGCCGCGAGAGCGAGCGTCGGCGAGAACGTGCAGTGGTTCCCGGCTGACGAGCTGCCTCCGCTGGCCTTCGACCACAACCTGATCGTGGAGTACGCGCTCTGGCGACTGCGCACGAAGATGGAGTACAGCCGGATCGCGCACGCGTTCCTCGGAGAGACCTTCACCCTCGCGCAGCTCCGCGAGGTGCACGAAGCGGTGCTCGGCCGTCCTCTCGATCCGGCCAACTTCCGTCGCACCATCGAGGGGTCGGGCGCCGTCGTCGCGACCGATCGCTATCTCACCGGCACGCGGCACCGTCCACCGCGCCTGTACCGGTACAACGACTCCATCGACCTCGCAGACCAGGGGCCACTCCCCCGGCAGCAACATCCGTTCGAGAAAAGAAGAGAACTATGAGCATCACCGCATCGGTCGACACAACTCTGCAGCTCATGTCGAGTGTCGAACTGAACGGCGAGACGTGCAATCCCGCCCTCGTCGACGGCCCGTGGGAGTTCGACCGGCTGGCGCCGTCGTACGGACCCGGCGCATCGCAGGCGGACCCGATCCCGCCGACCGCCCCGCGTCAGGGCGAGCTCCCCGAGGAATACCGGACGGCGAGCAAGGAGGAGCTGCACGATCGCATCATGGCCGCGAAGGCCACCCTGGGCGACCGCGTGGTGACCCTCGGGCACTTCTACCAGCGTGACGAGGTGGTGCAGTACGCGGACTTCGTCGGCGACTCCTTCCAGCTCGCCAACGCGGCGAAGGCGAAACCCGAGGCGGAAGCGATCGTGTTCTGCGGTGTGCACTTCATGGCCGAAACCGCCGACATCATCTCGCGGCCCGAGCAGGCGGTCATCCTCCCGAACCTCGCCGCCGGATGCTCGATGGCCGACATGGCCGACATCGACTCCGTCACGGAGTGCTGGGAGCAGCTCGAAGAGCTGTATGGAACGGAACCGGATGCGAGCGGTCGCGTCCCCGTGATCCCGGTCACCTACATGAACTCGTCGGCTGCGCTCAAAGGGTTCTGCGGCGAGCACGGCGGCATCGTCTGCACGTCGTCCAACGCAGAGACGGTACTCAAATGGGCCTTCGAACGCGGGCAGCGGGTGCTGTTCTTCCCCGATCAGCATCTGGGACGCAACACGGCGAAGGCGATGGGCGTTCCCGTCGAGGCGATGCCGCTCTGGAACCCGCGCAAAGCGTTCGGCGGCAATGACATCACGACGCTGACGGATGCGCAGGTCATCCTCTGGCACGGTTTCTGCTCGGTGCACAAGCGCTTCACCGTCGGGCAGATCGAACAGGCTCGCGCCCAGTACCCCGACGTGCGTGTCATCGTGCACCCCGAGTGCCCGATGGCCGTCGTCGACGCCGCTGACGAGTACGGTTCCACCGACTACATCGTCAAGGCCATCCAGGCCGCTCCTGCCGGCTCGACGTTCGCGATCGGCACCGAGATCAACCTCGTGCAGCGGCTCGCAGCCGAGTACCCGCAGCACACGATCTTCTGTCTCGACTCGGTCGTGTGCCCGTGCTCGACGATGTATCGCATCCACCCCGGGTACCTGGCCTGGGTTCTCGAAGGACTCGTCCGCGGCGAGGTGCTGAACCGCATCTCGGTTCCCTCCGATGTGGCTGTTCCGGCCCGTGTCGCGCTCGAGCGGATGCTCGCGGCGCGTCCCGACACGACGATGGCCGCCTGACATGGCCCGCCTGGTCGTCGTCGGCAGCGGGGTCGCCGGCCTCGTCGCCGCGCTGGAGGCGAGTCGGACCCACGAGGTCACCGTGGTGACCAAGTCGGTGCTCTCGGAGAGCAACACCGCGTACGCGCAGGGCGGCATCGCCGCCGCGCTGTTCCCCGACGACAGCGTGGAATCGCACATCGCGGACACCATCGCCGCCGGCGCCGGTCTCACCGTCGCCGAGGCCGTCGAGGTGCTGTGCCAGGAAGGCCCTGATCGCATCCGCGATCTCATCGCATTCGGAGTGGCGTTCGACCGTTCCGGTGACGACCTGGCCCGCGGCCTCGAAGCCGCGCACTCCCACGCCCGGGTTCTGCACGCCGGTGGGGATGCGACGGGGGCCGAGATCGAGCGGGCTCTCGTGCGTGCCGTGCGCACATCCGCCGCCCGCATCGTCGAGCATGCGTTCCTCACGGACATCTCGGTCGACGACGGTGCGGTGAGCGGGGTCGAGCTTCTGCTGGCCGACGGCACCACGACCCGGCTTCCGGCCGACGCGGTGATCCTCGCGAGCGGTGGAGCCGGACAGCTCTACTCGCACACCACCAATCCTGCGGTGACGACCGGCGACGGCGTCGCCGCGGCCTGGCGGGCCGGAGCGGTGGTCGCCGATCTCGAGTTCTACCAGTTCCATCCGACGGCGCTCGCGCTGCCCGGATCCTTCCTCGTCTCCGAAGCGGTGAGAGGTGAAGGCGCCGTGCTGCGCAATTCCGCAGGCGAACGGTTCATGGTCGACGTGCATCCCGATGCCGAGCTCGCGCCGAGAGACGTGGTCGCCCGCGGCATCGCGGTCGAGATGGCGGCGCAGGGCGGAGCTCCCGTACTGCTTGACGCGACGTCGCTCGGGGCCGACTTCTTGGCGAGTAGGTTCCCGACCATCGACGCCGCCTGCCGTGCTTCAGGATTCGACTGGTCACGTGAACCGGTTCCCGTCACACCGGCGGCGCACTACTGGATGGGCGGGGTCGCGACCGACACGAACGGCCGCACCACAGTGCCGGGCCTCTACGCCGTCGGCGAGGTCGCGTGCACCGGCGCTCACGGCGCCAACCGTCTCGCCTCCAACTCGCTGCTCGAGAGCATCGTGTTCGCGCACCGGGCGGCCGCAGATCTCGCCGGCGGGATCGTGGCGCCCTGGGACTGGACCGGGCCGTCGTGGACGGCGGATGCGCAGACCGTGCCAGCCGTGCAGCCTGAAAGCTTCTCCACGCCCAACTCCGCGCCGAACCCACACGCCGTCGTCGTGGAGCGCGACGCCCTGCGCGCGCTCATGTGGGAGGCGGCCGGCGTGCACCGCACCCGGGCGACCCTGGAAGCCGCTGCCGAGGTACTCGACGGCTGGACCGCATCCGCTGCCCCCGAACGAACACGTGCCGACCGGGAGGACGGCAACCTGCTCGACCTCGCGCGGTTGGTCGTCTCCACCGCCCTCGCCCGCGAGGAGTCTCGCGGAGCCCACTTCCGATCCGATTTTCCGCAGACCGATCCGGGAACGGCCCACCACTCCGTGCGAACGGCCGCCCCCTCCACCACTGCCGCGGCCACACCCGTCGGCGCCGAGCGCACCGAGGTGACCGTTCCATGCTGACCGACCAGACGATCGAGACCGTGGTCCGTGCCGCCCTGCTCGAAGACGCCCCGTGGGGCGACCTGACCTCGCAGCTGCTCATACCCGAAACGGCATATGCCGCTGCCCGGCTGAACGCGCGCGAGCCCGGAACCTTCTCCGGAGGCGCTGTGTTCACCGCGGCGATGCGTCTCACCGACCCGGCCATCGGCGTCGAGCTGTCGGTGTCGGACGGCGACCGGTTCGAGGCGGGCGACACGCTGGCGACGGTGTCGGGGCCCGCACGATCGGTGCTCCAGGCCGAGCGTGTCGCCCTCAACCTCGTCCAGCGGATGAGCGGGATCGCGACCCTGACCGCATCCTTCGTGCGCGAGATCGCACACACGTCGGCACGCATCGTCGACACCCGCAAGACCACACCCGGGCTTCGCGCGTTCGAGCGGCATGCGGTGCGGTCCGGCGGCGGACACAACCATCGCTTCTCGCTGTCAGACGCCGTGATGGCCAAAGACAACCATCTGGCGGTGCTCACGGCACAGTCGGGGCTGTCTGTGACGGACGCGCTTTTCGCCGTGCGCGCGCAGCTCTCGCACACGACGCACCTGGAGGTGGAGGTCGACCGCATCGATCAGATCGGCCCGGTGCTCGCGGCCGGAGTGGACACGATCATGCTCGACAACTTCAGTCTCGACGAGCTGCGCGAAGGCGTGGCGATCATCGGTGGCAGAGCGCTCGTCGAGGCGAGCGGCAATGTCACCCTGTCGACCGTTCGCGACATCGCGGAGACGGGCGTCGATGTGATCTCGGTCGGAGCGCTGACGCACAGCGTGCGATCGCTCGACCTGGGACTCGACGTGGTCGTCGAGACGGAATCCGCTCGAAACGCGGCCGGCTCCCCGTGATCTATCTCGACGCGGCGGCCACATCGGCGGTGCGTCGCGAGGTGCTCGAAGCGATGTGGCCGTTCCTGACGGGTGACTTCGGAAATCCGTCGAGCCACCACGAGCTCGGAGAGTCGGCCGCGCGTGCCCTCGACGCCGCCCGGCGGGACGTCGCCGCGTGGCTCGGCTGTCGCGCCTCCGAGGTCGTCTTCACGTCGGGCGGCACCGAGGCGGACAATCTCGCCGTCAAGGGAATCGCGCTCGCAAATCCGCGGGGACGCCACATCGTGACGACACCGATCGAGCATGAGGCCGTGCTCGAATCGGTGGACTACCTGGTGCGGCACCACGGTTTCGAGGTGACCTTCGTGCCGGTCGCGCACGATGGACTCGTCCTCCCCGCCGACCTCGCGGCGGCGCTGCGGCCGGACACGACCCTCGTGAGCGTGATGCTCGCCAACAACGAGGTCGGCACCGTGCAGCCCATCGCCGCCCTGGCCGAGCTCGCCCACGTGCACGGTATCCCCTTCCATACGGATGCGGTTCAGGCCGCAGGCTGGCTGGATCTGGATGTGAGCACGCTCGGCGTCGACGCGCTCAGTGTCTCAGGACACAAGATCGGTGCGCCGAAAGGGATCGGCGCGCTCTTCGTGCGCGGGCGGATCGCACTCGAGCCCGTGCTGCACGGAGGCGGCCAGGAAAGAGGCCGCCGCTCGGGAACGGAGAACGTGGCGGGCGCGGTGGCCTTGGCGACGGCGGCGCGCCTGGCTACCGCGGCACGCGATGACAACGCCCGCCGCGCATCCGAAGCCCGCGATGTCTTCATCGGAGCGGTGCTGGAAGCTGTCCCGGAGGCGCAGCTCACCGGGCATGCCGACGCGAGACTTCCGGGCACAGCGTCGTTCGTGTTCCCGGGGACGAACGGTGAGACCGTGCTGCTCGAACTCGAACGCCGTGGCGTCGTGTCGTCGAGCGGATCGGCCTGTGCGGCGGGCAGCGAGGACGCGTCGCACGTGCTGCTCGCGCTCGGATACCCCGACGACATCGCCCGCACTGCGGTGCGCTTCTCCTGGGGACCGGATGTGACGGCCGAGCAGCTCGTCGCGGTCGCACCGGCCGTGGCGGAGGCCGTGCGCGAGGTCGCCGGGCTCGGCAGCTGACCGGTCCGGCCGGCAACTGACCGGTCCGGCCGGCAACGCGGACCGCTCACGCGGAGCGCGTCCATTACGCGGAGAGTGAACTCCGGACGACGATTCCCCCTGCGGACTCCCGCGATGTCGGTGCCGATCGATACTGTGGAGCGCGTGACTGAGAACCCCTCACCCGAGCCCGAGGCGCTCGCTGACCCCGCCGACGCCGTGGTGGTGGCGCCCGATCACACCAAGCGCAACAACAGGGTGATCTGGCTCCTGCTGTCGGCAACCTTCGTCGTCATCCTCAACGAGACGATCATGTCGGTGGCGATCCCCCGCCTCATGGACGATCTGCGCATCGACGCCGTCGCCGCCCAGTGGCTCTCCACGGCGTTCATGCTGACCATGGCCGTGGTCATCCCCATCACCGGCTTCCTCCTGCAGCGCTTCAGCACGCGCTCGATCTTCATCGCGGCGATGAGCCTGTTCTCGCTCGGCACGTTGAGCGCGGCCGTCGCACCCGGCTTCGAGGTGCTCGTCGGCGCACGAGTCATCCAGGCCTCGGGCACGGCCATCATGCTTCCCCTCCTGATGACCACGCTGATGACGCTCGTCCCGCCCGCTCGACGCGGTCGCACGATGGGCAACGTGTCCATCGTGATCTCGGTCGCGCCCGCCATCGGGCCGACGATCTCGGGCTTCATCCTGAACTACCTCGACTGGCGCTGGATCTTCCTCATCGTTCTGCCCATCGCGCTCGTCATGCTGCTCATCGGCACCAAGTACGTCGAGAACGTGACCGAGCCGACCAAGGTCAAGATCGACATGCTCTCCGTCGTGCTGTCCGCCTTCGGTTTCGGTGGACTGCTCTACGGGTTGAGCCAGGCCGGAGAGGCGTCGGCTGCGGGGACGATGACAGAACTGTGGGTCTCGATCGGGGTCGGCACAGTGTCTCTCGCAGCCTTCATCGTTCGCCAGCTGCTGCTCCAGCGCCAGAACCGGGCACTGCTCGACCTCCGCACGTTCAAGGCGCCGATCTTCAGCGTCGCGATCGTGCTCATGGCGATCAGCACGGCATCCATGTTCGGCGTGATCATCGTTCTGCCGCTGTACCTGGTGCACGTCCTGCACCTCGACACCCTGTCCACGGGACTGCTCCTCCTTCCCGGTGGAGTCGTCATGGGTGTTCTCGCGCCGTTCGTCGGACGCCTCTACGATCGGTTCGGACCCGCGCCACTCGTTGTCCCGGGAGCGATCATCGTGAGCCTGACACTGTGGTCGCTGACCCTCATCACGGAGAACACCTCTCCGATGATGCTGCTGGCGGCACACGTCGCGTTCAGCATCGGGCTCGCACTCATGTTCACCCCGCTCTTCACGGCAGGGCTGGGCGCGGTCGCCCCACATCTCTATTCGCACGCCAGCGCGCTCGTCGGAACCGTGCAGCAGGTGGCGGGTGCAGCGGGAACGGCGCTGCTCGTCGCCGTGCTGTCAGCTCAGACCACCGCGCTGGTGGGCACGGGAGAAGCCGTCGACATGGCGACGGCGGGCGGCGTGCGGCTTGCGTTCATGGTGGCGGCGATCATCTCGCTGGTCGCGGTGGTCGGAGCCTTCTTCATCCGCAAGCCCGCCGACGTTCCCGACGGGATCATCGCGCACTGACCGCATCCCGCCCTCGATAGAGCCCAGCCCGCAATCGAGTCCAGCCAGATTGCCGAGTTCAGCGGCGAAAGAGAGCACTCCTCCCGGAGTCGATTGCGTCTAGCATCGCAGCATGTCGTCTCTCACCATCGCTGAAGTGACCCCCGACAACGTGGCAGCCGCCGTCTCGCTCACCCTGGCTCCCGGTCAGGAGCGGTTCGTCGCGCCGGTCGCGATGTCGCTAGCCGAAGCGTACGTGACACCGACCGCATGGCCCCGGGTCATCCTCGACGGTAGCCAGGTCGTCGGATTCGTGATGGGCAACTTCGACCCGGACAACGAGATCGCCGCCTTTCGAGCGGGCATCTGGCGACTGAACATCGACGCCGCCGCACAAGGACGGGGTGTCGGCCGCTTCGCGGTCGAACAACTCGAAGCGGAGGCCGCGCGTCGCGGAGTCCATGTCATCACCGTGATGTGGGAGCGCGGCGACGATGGGCCGGAAGCGTTCTACCTACGGCTCGGATTCGAGCCGACCGGCGACGAACTGTTCGGCGAAGTCGTCGCAGCCAAGGAGGTCACCAGCGTCGTCGAGTCGGTCGTGCCGGGCGCCACAGCCGCTCCCGCCGCTCCCGCCGCTTCCGCCGGTAGTGCGACTGTGACGAGGGAAGTGGTGCAGGATGCTCTGCTCGAGCATCCCGAGACCATCGTGCGGGTCGAGACGCGCCGCATCACCATCCCGCCGAACGTCGCGGCCGGACTCCATGTGCACAACGGACCGGTCGTCGGCTCGATCGAGACGGGATCGGCCACGTATCAGGTGGAAGGCGACGCCTCGCGTGTGCTCAATCCGGGTGACGTGTTCTTCGAACCGGAAGGGGCGCGCGTCGCCCGTTTCGACGGCGGACCCGAGGGCGTGACCTTTCTCGCTCACTTCCCGCTTGCCGCGGATCAGGAGGCCACCATGGAGTTTCCGGGGCCCGACGCCGACGAGCCCGACGCTGCGACATGACGCTGCGTCGCACGGACAGTGAGGAATGACGTGTTCCAGATCAAGCGCATCTACGAGGATCCGGCGCCCACCGACGGATACCGAGTGCTCATCGACCGACTGTGGCCGCGCGGTGTCAGCAAGGAGCGCGCGCACCTCGACGAATGGCTGAAGGAGGTGGCACCCAGCACCGAACTTCGTGAGTGGTTCAATCACGAAGCGCCCCGCTTCACCGAGTTCGAGTCGCGGTACCGGACCGAACTGGACTCCAACCCCGCCGTTGAGCACCTGCGCGAACTCGGCAGGACGCATCCCGTGATCACGCTGCTGATCGGTGCGCGGGATCCGAAGTTCAATCAGGGCGCGGTGCTGGCCCAGTACCTGGAAGACGGACCGGATGACCAGCACACCTGACTGGAGACGCGTCGTCGCGGCGCTCGGCAACAGTGACGCGAGAACCGTGTTCGCGCGGATCGTGCTGCACACGGAGCCCGACCGACTCCTCGACGGGCTGCCCCCGGCCAAGGGAAGACGCGCGCTCGAGGTACTCACCGGCAGCGGCCTCATCACCGCTGTAGACGGAGTGCTCACGGTCGACGATCGGGTGTTCGCGGCCGTTCTCGCGGCCCAGCCCAAACGCACGCAGCCCGCTGGGGTCGAACGGTACTTCGATGACGACGGGCGTATCGATCGCTACCCCGCACGTCTCGACGAACGGATCGAACTGCTCGGGATCGTCGCGGCCCAGGTGCTCGCCCTCGGCGAAGTGATCGGCGAGAAGGAGATCACCGACCGGCTCGCCCACTACACCGACGATCCGGCACTCCTGCGTCGACAGCTCGTCGATCACGAACTGCTCGAACGCACGAGATCCGGTTCCGAGTACGCCCGCGCGGACGCCGCCGACACCTGAGCCGGAAGGAGCAGGGTCGCATCCGTCGCCGGGGCCCGTCGCCGAGGCACCCGTGGCCGACGCAGCGCATCCTTGCAAGAATGTGTCAAACCGTCAGAGACGAGGACCCGACCCGTGGGAAGCACCGTTTTCGAGAGGATGCGTCCCGACGCGTCCGTGGTCGAGCACGCTCTCGTCGACACCCGTCAGGCCACCTTCTGGATCGAGGATGCCCCCGGGGACGAGTACCCGCAGCTCACCGCCGACCTCCGTTGCGATCTCGCCGTCGTCGGCGGCGGATACTCGGGGCTCTGGACGGCGCTGCTCGCCAAACGAGAGAACCCCGGCGCCCGGGTCGTACTCCTGGAGGCCCGCCGGGTGGGCTGGGCCGCATCCGGCCGCAACGGTGGCTTCTGCGAAGCGAGCCTCACCCACGGGGACGACAACGGGCTCAGCAGATTTCCCGACGAATTCGATCTGCTGCAACGGCTCGGACTGCAGAACCTCGACGAGATCGCGTCGACCATCGCCGATCTCCAGCTGGATGCCGACTTCGAACGCAACGGCGCGATCGACCTCGCCACGGAGCAGCACCAGATCGAATGGCTGCGCGAAGCCGCGGGAGACGACGCCCGATTCCTCGATGAGACCGCCGTGCGCGCCGAAGTCCAGTCGCCGACCTATCTGGCCGGGCTGTTGCGCACGCGGGACTCGGCACTCCTGCATCCCGCGAAACTGGCACGGGCTCTGGCCCGCGCGTGCACAGCGGCGGGGGTGGAGATCTTCGAACACTCCCCCGTCGCATCCCTCGGTGACGGCACGGACCTGAGCACCCCTCGTGGACGCGTGCGTTCGTCCCGGACGGCTCTTGCGACGAATGTGTTCCCGTCGTTGCTGAAACGCAACCGTCTGGCGACTGTGCCCGTCTACGACTACGTGCTCATGACCGAGCCGCTGACGGATGCGCAGCTCGCCTCGATCGGCTGGACCGGCAGACAGGGCCTCGGCGACTCAGCGAACCAGTTCCACTACTACCGGCTGTCGGCGGACAATCGCATCCTGTTCGGCGGCTACGACGCGGTGTACCACTACGGCGGGCGGGTGCGAAGCGAATACGAGGACCGCCCCGCCACGTTCCATCGCCTGGCGTCGCACTTCTTCACCACCTTCCCGCAGCTGGGCGGGGTGCGGTTCTCGCACCGATGGGCCGGAGCGATCGACACCTGCAGCCGGTTCTGCGCGTTCTTCGGCACCGCGCGCGGCGGGCGCGTCGCATACGCCACCGGATACACCGGGTTGGGAGTCGCAGCGACGCATTTCGGCGCCAAGGTCATGCTCGACCTGCTCGCGGGACGAGAGACGGAACGCACATCACTCGATCTCGTGCGAAGCCGTCCTCTGCCGTTCCCACCGGAGCCAGCCGCATCCGTCGGCATCGGACTGACGCGCTGGTCGCTGGACCGTGCGGACCACGCGCAGGGGCGTCGCAACCTGTTCTTGAAGGCGCTCGATGCCGCCGGGCTGGGGTTCGACTCGTAGACCGCGTCGGAGATTTCGGGCGACACGCCGCAGGTTTCTCCGTCATGTCGGAGTTTTCGCGGGGATGGCCGGGAATGTCCGACGCAACCGCCGCCGGACGGGCAGACTGGGTGCATGACTGAACCGGGTGACGGGCGCGTCGCCGTCTACATCGACTTCGATAACATCGTTATCTCGCGCTACGACCAGGTGCACGGTCGCAGCTCGTTCATGCGCGACCGCTCGAAAGGCGGCGCAGCCGGAATGACCTCCGACCCGAAGGTCGCCGCCAAGCTGGCCCTCGCGACGGTCGACATCGGTGCCGTGATCGATTTCGCGTCCTCCTTCGGAACGTTGGTTCTCACCCGCGCCTACGCCGACTGGTCGGCGGCGGTGAACGCCGAGTACCGCGGTCAGCTCGTGGGTCGAGCGGTCGACCTCGTGCAGCTCTTCCCCGCCGCCGCCTACGCGAAGAACGGCGCCGACATCCGTCTCGCCGTCGACGCGGTCGAAGACCTCTTCCGTCTGCCCGACCTCACGCATGTCGTCATCGTGGCCGGAGACTCCGACTACATCGCACTCGCCCAGCGCTGCAAACGATTGGGCCGCTACGTCGTGGGCATCGGTGTCGCGGGGTCGACGAGCAAATCACTCGCCGCGGCCTGCGACGACTTCGTCACCTATGACGATCTGCCGGGCGTGGTCGCGGTCAGCGCCGAGGCGGAGGCAGAAGCAGAGGCAGAAGCCGACGGCGACGAGACGGATGCGGCGAGCGCGGATGCGGCGAGCGCGGCCGGCGAGACCGTCCCGGCAGCGACCACCGTCGGAGGACGGGCCGCGTCGGGTCGTGCAGCGAGCGGCACGCGCAAGAAGTCGACGAGAGCACCGAAGAGCACCGCAGCCGAGAAGTCGGAACCGTCCGACGATGCAGCGGCATCGCCGGAGCCGTCCATCGATGCAACCGCATCGGCAGCAGCCGACGCGGCCGATCCCGATCTCGAGGTGCCGGATCGTCAGGACGAGGCGACGCGCCTGCTGTTGCGAGCGATGCAGCTCGGACACGAGAAGGACGACACCGAGTGGCTGCACAGCTCATCGGTGAAGGCTCAGATCAAGCGGATGGATCCGTCGTTCAGCGAGCGGTCGCTCGGCTATCGCTCGTTCAGCGATTTCATCAAGTCCCGCGACACACTGGTGGACCTGGACGACAGCACGACGGCACTCCTGCTGAAGCTCATCCCCCAGCGCAAGACCAGGTCACGTCGAGCGCAACGCCCGTAACGGATCGTCACGCGGACCGCTCCGCTCGCGCGTTGCTTGCACTTTCAGCCTGCCGGCATTGAATGGACTCATGGCTCTTTCTTGGATGGCGACGCGCTGGGGTGATCTCGACGGCTGGGAACTCGTGGAGACGGAGGTTCGTCCTCCCTCGCACGGTGAGGTGACCATCCGGGTCAGAGCGTCGGGTGTGAATCCCGCCGACCGCAAGCATGTGCTCTCGCCGCGGCCCGGTGTCAGGCTTCCGGTCCCGATCGGCTACGAGATCTCCGGGCTGATCTCTGCGATCGGTCCCGACACCGAGATCGCCTCCGGCGGCGGTGCGATCGGGGATGCGGTTCTCGCGTTCCGCGTGACCGGCGGCTACACGACCGAGCTCACCGTTCCGGCATCCGACGTGTTCGCCAAGCCGGCCGCTCTCGACTTCCCCGAAGCGGCGAATCTCCTCCTGGCCGGGACGACCGCCTCCGAGATGCTGCATGTCACGGACGTGAGCGCGGGAGACACCATCCTGGTGCACGGGGCATCCGGCGCTGTGGGCGTCAGTGTGCTGCAGCAGGCGCGCGCGCAGGGAATCCGGGTCGTCGGCACGGCGAGCGAGGCGCGTTTCGACGAGGTGCGTCGCTTCGGCGGCGAGCCGATCGCGTACGGGCCAGGGCTGGCCGATCGTGCTCGAGCCGCTGCGCCCGACGGCTACACGGCCGCACTCGACACGGTGGGCACCGCCGAAGCCGTCGACGTCTCACTCGAGCTCGTCGCAGACCGCAACCGCATCGTCACCATCGCAGCGTCAGACCGGGCGGCCGAGAACGGGTTCATCGCGATCGCAGGGGCGCTCCCCGAGAGCGCCTCGTACCGTGACCGCGTTCGAGCCGACCTCATCCGGATGGCCGCAGAGGGCGAACTCGTCGTCCCGATGGCACGCACCTATCCGCTGGCGGAGGCACTCGACGCCCTCGCCTTGCTCCGCGACGGCCACCCGGGTGGAAAGCTCGCGCTGCTGTCCGACTGACGCTGCCCAGCCCGCTCGCTCGACGGTGGAACGCAGTCAGTGGTGGAACGCCACCCGGGAGTTGTCGGGCAGCGGGGATTCCAGGCTGTCCAGGTAGGCGACCTCTGCCGTCAGCACCTCGACGAATCCGGCGGCCAGATCCCGGCTGAGACCGTTGCGGACGACGACGCGCTGGACCGTCGTGGACGCGAGGCCGTTCGGGAGCGGATACGCGGGAACGAGCCACCCGTGCATCCTCAGTCGATCGGACAGGTCGTAGAGGGTCCAGTTCTTGGTGTGGCCCTCGGCGAGCTCCCAGGCGAGCACAGGGATGTCCGATCCGTCCGTCCACAACACGAACGGCCCGAGGGCCGCAACCGCCGACGCGAGGTAGCGCGCCACATCCTGTGACCCCTGCTGCACGAGACGGAAGCCCTCGAATCCGAGCCGCAGGAACATGTAGTACTGCAGCAGCACCTGGGCGCCCGGTCGGGAGAAGTTCAACGCGAACGTCGGCATCTCACCGCCGAGATAGCTCACCTGGAAGATCAGATCGTCGGGAAGCAGGTCTTTGGAGCGCCAGACGATCCACCCGAGACCCGGATAGACGAGACCGTACTTGTGTCCCGACGTGTTGATCGACGCCACACGCTCCACCCGGAAGTCCCATTCGAGCCCGGGCTGCAGGAAGGGAGCCACCATCGCTCCCGACGCCCCGTCGACATGGATCGGGATGTCGAGCCCGGTCGCGGCCTGGATGGCGTCCAGGGCGTCGGCGATGCGCTTCACCGGCTCGTACATCCCTGTGTACGTCACACCCATGATGGCGACGACGCCGATGGTGTTCTCGTCGACGTACTTCTCGAGGTCGTCGCCGTCGAGGGTCGTGTGGTCGAGCGAGATCGGGACGAAGCGCGGCTCGACGTCCCAGTAGTTGCAGAACTTCTCCCAGCACACCTGAACCGCCGAACTGAGCACCAGGTTCGGCCGATCGGTGGACTTGCCCGCTGCGCGTCGAGCGTGCTGCCAGCGACGTTTGAGGGCCAGGCCGCCGAGCATGCAGGCCTCCGACGAACCGATGGTGGAGGTACCGATCGCCCGCGCCGCGTCGGGTGCATGCCAAAGTTCTGCGAGCATCCGCCAGCAGCGCATCTCGATCGCCGCCGTCTGCGGATACTCGTCCTTGTC
>Ga0256795_1000201_pt1 | contig 29203 bp, 28 predicted proteins | sample MC6MC0946MT_FD_186353 | JGI IMG/M metagenome (GOLD analysis project Ga0256795, IMG submission 186353) | Metatranscriptome of enriched soil aggregate microbial communities from Iowa State University, Ames, United States - MC6-MC0946-MT... | ecosystem: Environmental > Terrestrial > Soil >... | reverse complement strand
TCACGCGCTTGCGGAAGATCCAGTACGTCCAGCCCTGGTACAGGAGGATGAGCGGCAGGAATATCGCCGCGACCCAGGTCATCACCGAGAGCGTGGTGTCCGTGCTCGAGGCGTTCGCGATCGTCAGGCTGTTCTCCGGATTCGGCGACGACGGCATCACATTCGGGAACAGTGCGGCGAACAACGACACGACGGCCAGTGCGATGGTCACGGCCATGAACCCGAAGGACCAGCCTTCATTCCGTCGGAGGTTGGCGATCCACGAGGCGATCAGTGCGACCGCTGCGCACGCGGCCAAGAGGACGAACAGCAGAGAGAAGTGCGCAATCGCCGTCCACCCCAGGAACACCGCGGCGACGACGATCGCCAGCGCACCCGACGTGATCGCCAGTCTGCGCGCGCGTTCACGGATCGGTCCATCCGTCTTGAGCGAGACGAAGACCACACCGTGCGTGAAGAACAGCAGGAGGGTCGTCAGACCGCCCAGAAGCGCATAGCCGTTCAGCAGGTCGAAGAACGTCCCCGTGTAGTTGTGCCCCGAGTCCAGGGACACGCCCTGAACGATGTTGGCGAACGCGACACCCCACAGGAGGGCGGGGAGCGTGGAACCGACGATGATCATCCCGTCGAACCATCGCTTCCATCGCGAGTCCGGCCGCTGGTGCCGGTACTCGAATGACACACCACGCACGATCAGTGCGAGCAGGATCAGCAGGAGCGCGAGATAGAAGCCACTGAACAGCGTCGCGTACCACTCGGGGAATGCGGCGAACAATGCCGCCCCTCCGACGATGACCCATGTCTCGTTGAGGTCCCAGACCGGACCGATTGTGTTGATCATGACGCGCCGGTCGACCTCGTCCCTACCGAGGAACGGAAGGGCCATGCCGACCCCGAAGTCGAACCCGTCGAGAACGAAGTAGCCGATGAAGAAGAACGCGACGATGCCGAACCACAGAATTGCCAGATCCATTCGAAGCCTCCTAGTAGACCGTCACGCTGGCGACGGGATTGCCCTCGTCGTCGACGTGCTCGTCGACCGGTGCGGGTCCCTTCTGCGCGGCGCGTTTGATGAGTGAGAATTCGACGACGGCCAAGGTGCCGTAGACGGCCGTGAACGCGATCAGCGAGATCAGGATCGTCAGCCCGGTCACCTCGGGAGACACGCCGTCCGCCGTCTTCATGAGTCCGAAGACGATCCATGGCTGTCGGCCCATCTCGGTGAAGATCCAGCCCACGGTCATCGCGAGGAGCGAGAGCGGGAACGACCAGATCGCCACCTTCCAGATCCACGCCCGCCGCGGTTCACGCCCCTTGCGGGTGATCCAGAGGCCGACCACCGCGATCAGCACGTGCAGCATCCCGAGGCCGATCATCCAGCGGAACGCCCAGTAGGTGATCCAGATGATGGGCGTGTAGTCGCCGGGGCCGTAGATCTGCACGTAGTGGGCCTGCAGGTCGTTGATACCCTCGACCGTGCCGTTCAACGTGTGCGTCGAGAGGAACGACAACAGGTACGGGATGCGGATCGAGAAGAGCTCGTGCACGCCATCCGGTGTCCCGAGCGTGAAGATCGAGAACGACGCGTCCGCGCCGGTCGATGTCTTGTACAGAGCCTCCGCCGCCGCCATCTTCATGGGCTGCGTCTGCACCATCGCGAGCCCGAGCTGATCGCCGCTCAGCACGGTGAGACCGCCGCCGACGACCATCGACCAGAGTCCGAACTTCAGCGCAGGACGCATGGTGTCGAGATTCTGGCGTCGGGAGAGATGCCAGGCCGCGACCGAGATGATCAGACCGGCCGACACCATGAACGCCGCGAAGATCGTGTGCGGAAACGCCGCAAGCGCCACCTTGTTGGTCAACACGGCCCAGATGTCGGTGAGCTCGGCACGACCGCGCGCCTCGTTGAGCTTGTAGCCGACCGGATTCTGCATGAACGCGTTCGCGGCGATGATGAAGTAGGCCGACAGGATGGTGCCGGCGGCGACGATCCAGATGGTCGCGAGGTGCAGTCCACGCGGCAGTTTGTCCCACCCGAAGATCCACAGACCGATGAAGGTCGCTTCGAGGAAGAACGCGAGGAGTCCCTCGAGTGCGAGCGGCGCACCGAAGACGTCGCCGACGAATCTCGAGTAGTTGGACCAGTTCATCCCGAACTGGAACTCCTGCACGATTCCGGTGACGACGCCCATGGCGAAGTTGATGAGGAAGAGCTTGCCGAAGAAGTGCGTGAGCTGGAGGTAGTGGACCTTGCCGCTTCGATACCACGCGGTCTGAAAGATGGCCACTGCCACAGCGACACCGATGGTGATCGGCACGAAGAGGAAGTGGTAGATCGTCGTCAGTCCGAACTGCCATCGAGAGAGAAGCAGAGGGTCAAGCCATTCGTGCACAGCACCCCACCAATCTGTTAGTTCTACGTGATGTAGAACTCTATTTCTACAAAGCGTAGAACACTCTCGGACATTTCGCGTACCCTTGTTCTCGTGGTCAATCTCGGAGAACTCGAACGCGCGGTGATGGATGCGCTCTGGGCGGTCGACGCGCCCACGACAGCGAACGAGATCCGCGAGAAGCTGACCGCAGATCGCGTCGACGGAACGGCTCCCGCCATCACGACCGTGCTCACCGTGCTCTCGCGGCTGGAGCACAAGGGTTTCGTGGAACGCACGCGAAACGGCCGTCCGCATCTGTACACCGCGGCGCTGTCCCGAGAGAGCCACGTCGCCGATCTCATGCACGAGGTGCTCGAAAGCTCATCCGACCGAAGTGCAGCTCTCGCGCACTTCGTGGGAAGCGTCGACGAGTCTGAGGCGGAGATGCTCCGCCGTCTGCTCGCAGACCGCATCCAGTAGCCGACGGTGACCACGGTCAGCGAGCTCGCTCTCACACTGGCGGCCATCGCGGTGGCGCTCGCATGGCCGGTGCCTCTTCTGCTGGCACGGGCACGCTGGCCATCCGCCGCTCCCGTGCTGGCACTCGCGCTCTGGCAGTCCATCGCGCTCGCGGGTGGCATCTCGATGATCGGATCGCTGCTGGTTTTCGGGCTGCAACCGTTCGGCGATGATCTCTGGACCCGGATTCGCGCGGCACTCGGCAATGTCTTCAGCGGTCCCCTGCCGAAAGACGTGACCCTGCTGACGGCGTTCGCGCTGAGTGCGGCCGTGCTGCTGACCGTCCACCTCGTCCTGAACCTCGCACTGACCTCGGCGCGCAGCCGACTGCAGCGGCACCGCCACCGCGAACTGCTCAGTCTCCTGAGCTCTCCGATGCCCGACGTGCCTCGCACCCGGGTGATCGACCATCCAGCGCCCGCCGCATACTGCCTACCCGGCGCACGAAGCGTGACCGTCCTCTCCGAAGGCATGATCGAGCTGCTCACCGACGAACAACTCGAAGCCGTGATCGCGCACGAGCGCGCGCATCTGAGACAGAAGCACCATCTGCTGCTCGACGCGTTCCGCTCCTGGAAGCGCGCCCTCCCCTGGTTCCCCATCGCCACCCGGGCTCAGGATGCTGTCGCACTGCTGGTCGAGATGCTCGCCGACGACACCGCGCGGCGTCACGTGAGCGGCCGGGTGCTGGCCGACGCGATCGAACGAGTCGATTCCACGGGCTCGTCCGGCGCGGTCCTCGGCGCACCACGCGATCCCCGCACACCGGAGCAGCGTCGCACCGACATCGCCGCCCGGGTCGAACGCCTCACGCGGCCACCGCATGCCGTGGCACCGGTGACGAGAACGCTCGTCATGCTCACGACCGCTGCGCTCGTCATCGTCCCTCCGGCCCTGGTGCTCGCAAGCTGATCGGAGAGCGACACGTTCCGACTGCTGCTCTCAGGAAGCGCACAGTAGTGTTTCATGCATGCCGAAGAAGGGCCCGTACGCAAAGGGGATCGCCAAACGGGAGGAGATCCTCGACACCGCACTCGACGTCTTCGCCGAGAAGGGATACCGGCGCGCATCGCTGCGTCGGATCGCCGAGGCGGTCGGCCTGAGCCAGGCCGGGCTGCTGCACCACTTCTCCTCCAAGGAGCAGCTCTTCTCCGAGGTCCTGCGCAAACGCGACGAGGTGGATGTACGCATCGCCGGCTCGTCGGAACGCGATGCCCTGGGCGAGAACCCGTTCGGGACGCTCGTCGATGTCGTACACCGCAATGCGCAGGTTCCCGGACTGGTGCAGCTCTATGCGACGGTGTCGGTGGACGCAGCCGACGACGATCATCCCGGCCACGACTATTTCGTCTCCCGGTACCGCGACTTCATCGCACAGCTCGAGAACCACGTGCGAGCCGAGCAGTCTGCCGGCAGGATCGATGCCGCCCTCGACGCGCATCAGATCGCTCGCATCGGCATCGCGGTCGCCGACGGCATGCAGGTGCAGTGGATGCTCGACGACCACGCCGACATGGCTCAGGCGATCGAGTACTTCTGGTCCCTGGTGACGAGCATCGGTCGTCACGGATGAACGATGCGCTGACCTGGATCCTCGACATCGTCCAGAGCGTCGATCCCGTGCTCCGCACACTTCTCGCCGGCGTCGGCATGATGCTCGAAACATCGATCCTGATCGGACTCATCGTTCCGGGTGACACGATCGTGCTCGTCGCCAGCACGGCGGTGAGCTCCCCGCTCCAGTACTTCACGCTCGTCCTCGTCGTGATCGCGGGAGCTCTGGCGGGTGAGAGCATCGGATTCGCTCTCGGCCGCTTCTTCGGTCCGAAGATTCGGGTGAGCCGACTCGGTCGCCGCATCGGCGCCGACAATTGGAGTCGCGCAGAGGCGTATCTGGCCAAGCGGGGAGGCATTGCGGTCTTTCTGTCCCGCTTCCTACCCGTGCTCCACTCGCTCATCCCCCTGACCGTCGGGATGAGCCGGATGCGATACCGCACCTTCATGGCATGGACCGTGCCCGCCTGCGTCATCTGGTCGTTCGCGTATGTGTCCGTGGGCGCGCTCGCGGCCGGCAGCTATCGTGAGCTCTCGCGCGAGCTCCACTGGGCGGGCTATGTGTTCGTCGGGATCATCGCGGTCTTCATCGTCGCCGCCTTCGTGCTCAAGAAGGTGCTCAATCGACGGGAAGAGAAGCACATGGCCGTCGGCGGGGCCGAAGACGACGATGCGGCGACCCGGTCACCCGAGCCGCCGCATCGCGACGAGGTCTAGCCGGCCACTCGTTACTTCTTGATGTCGTGCTTCGACAGCCATTCCTTGGCGAGCACGTCGGGCTGGGTCTTGCTCGCGCCCTGGTTCTCACCGTTCAGTTCGATCAGGTCTTCCGTGGTCAGTGCTGCGGAGACCTTGTTGAGCACGTCCTTCACCGTGTCCGACGCCTTCTTAGAGTTGATCAGCGGCACGACGTTCTGCGCTGCGATCAGGTTCTTCGGGTCCTTGAGGGTCACGAAGCCGTTGTCCTTGATGGCGGGGGTGGTGGTGTAGATGTCGGCCAGCTGAACGTCGCCGTTCTTGAGCGCGGCGACCGTGAGAGGTCCGCCGCTGTCACTGATCGGCTTGAGAGTCGCGGTGACTCCGTATGCGCTCTTGAGGCCCGGGATGCCGTACGGGCGCTCGCCGAACTCGGGGTTGGCTCCGACTGTCAGCGGGTCGGTGACCTTCTTGAGGTCGCTGAGGCTTGTGACACCCCACTTCTCGGAGAACTCCTTGGTGACGTTGTACGAGTCGGCGTCCTGGGCCTTCGACTGGTCGAGCACCTCGAATCCGCTCGGAAGAGCGTCGTTGAGGCCGGCGATGACATCTTCGGACGACGTCGCCGTGCTGTTCTTGTCATAGAACTGCAGCAGGTTGCCGCTGTACTCCGGGATCAGGTCGATGGAGCCGTCCTTCAGCGCGGCGAGGTAGACGTCGCGCTGTCCGATGCTGAGCTTCTTCGTGACCTTCACGCCGTTCGCCTCGAGCGCCTGGGCGTAGATCTCCGCAAGGATCTCGTTCTCGCCGAAGGCTGCGGAGCCGACGGTGATGGTGTCGCTGGACGACGAGGACGTGTTGCCCCCGAGCGCTCCGCCGCCGGACGAGCACGCGCTGAGCGCGAGCAGCGCTCCCGCCGCGAGCACACCGGCCGCGATACGGCCTCTCTTGGATGCGAACATGTTCTTCTCTCTCTTTCGGTGATGCAGTTGTCGGTTTGCTGCGATGGTCAGGTGAGCTGTGAGGGCGCCGCCGGGTCGGCGGTCGCTGACGCCGTTGTCGCTCGCGTCGAACGGCGGGGTTCCTTTGTGCGCACGTCGGCGACCTTGCCGAGCGTCACCCCGCGGGGAACGACGAGTCTCTGCACGATCGCGAACACACCGTCGGTGACGAGTGCCAGTGCAACGACCAAGATCGATCCGGCGAGCATCTCGTCGTAGCGGCGAAGGGCGAGACCGTCGATGAGGTAGCGGCCGAGACCGCCGACCGGCAGGATGGCGGCGACTGTCCAGGTGGCGATCACCTGGAGCGCCGCGGAACGCAGCCCACCGATCACGAGCGGCAGAGACAGGGGAAGCTCGACCTTCGTGAGGATCTGGAATTCCGTCATCCCAACGGCTCGGGCTGCGTCGACGGTTCGACGATCGACCGACTCGACTCCCGAGTACGCGCCTGCGAGGAGCGGAGGGATCGCCAGAATGGTCAGGGCGATCAGCGGCGGAACGATCGAGAGATTGAGGGTCACGACGGCCAGGTAGACGAGCAGACCGAGCGTCGGAATCGCGCGGAGCGCCCCGGACAGGCCGATCGCGAGTCCGCGGAACCGTCCGGTGTGGCCGATGGCCAACCCGATCGGTATCGCGATCACGGCAGCGATCAGCAGCGTGAGCGCCGAGTAGCCGATGTGCTCTGCGAGACGGTTCGGGATGCCGTCCACACCCGACCAGTGGGCGGGGTCGGCGAGCCAGGCGAAAGCGGCGAGCACATCCGTCACTGTCCGCTCACCGCCTTGAGCGCTGCGCGTCGGACCGTCCGGTTCGAACGACGGTCCGCCCTCGTCCACGGCATCAGAAGACGACCGAGGAGCACGAGCACCGTGTCGAATACGAGCGCGACGATGACGATCGCGACGATGCCGATGATCACCTCGTCGGTGAAGTAACGGTTGAGACCGTCGGTGAAGAGGTTGCCGAGCGTGGTGACGCCGATGAGCGATCCGATGCTCAACAGGCTGACGGTGCTCACGGAGACCACCCTCAAACCGGCGAGCAGCACCGGGCCGGCCAGCGGCAGCTCCACCTTCCAGAACCGCTGCCACGAGGAGAAGCCCACCGCCGTCGCCGACTGCAGCACATCACCCGAGATGGAGCCGAGCGCATCCGCTGCTGTGCGGACCATCAGCGCGAGCGCGTAAAGGCTCAGAGCCACCACCACGTTGATGGGATCGAGGATCTTCGTGCCGATGAGCGCCGGCATGGCGACGAAGAGCGGCAGCGACGGAATGGCGTACAGGATGCCGACTACCGACAGCACGACGCCGCGGCTGGCGTGATAGCGATTGGCAAGCCAGCCGATCGGGAGCGACACGATGAACCCGATGATGATCGGGAAGACGCTCAGCGACACGTGAGCGACCGTGAGGGTCCAGACGAGGTCGAAATTCGACCACAGCCAGCTCACAGCGCTGCCTCACCCTGCGCCGAAGCACCCGCGACCGGAACGGTCGCGGCCTCTGCTGCTGGGGTCGAGCCGGAGAGCACGCCCGCGGGCCGACCCTCGCTGTCGACGAGCACATCACCGGTAGGCGTCTTCTCGATGTGGAGCGAGCGCTTGCCGCGATCGGCTCCGATGAACGACGCGACGAACTCGTCCGCAGGATTGGCGAGGATCTCGGTGGGCGTGCCCTTCTGAGCGACGATCCCGCCCTTGCGGAAGATCACGACCTGCTCGCCGAGACGAAACGCCTCGTCGATGTCGTGGGTGACGAACACGACCGTCTTGTCGAGCTCACGTTGCAGGTGGAGAAGCTCGTTCTGGAGCTCATCGCGCACGATCGGGTCGACGGCGCCGAAGGGTTCGTCCATGAGAAGGATGTTCGGGTCGACCGCCAGACCACGGGCGACACCCACGCGCTGCTGCTGTCCGCCCGACAGCTGGCTGGGGTACTTGTCGGCCATGGAGCGTTCGAGACCGACCGTATCCATCAACTCGAGCGCCCGTGCGCGCGCATCCCGCTTGCTCACACCACGCAGAAGCGGAACGGTGGCGATGTTGTCGACGACTTTGCGATGAGGGAGCAGACCGGAGTTCTGCATGACGTAGCCGATGCTCCGTCGCAAGGCCACCGGCTTGAGGGTCATGACGTCTTCGCCGTCGATCTCCACGCTGCCCTTGGTGGGATCGACCATGCGGTTGATCATGCGGAGGATCGTCGTCTTGCCGCTGCCCGAAGAACCGACGAGCACGGTGATGGTGCGTGACGGGATGGTCAGAGAGAAGTCATCGACCGCGACCGTACCGTCGGGGAACTGCTTTGTTACCGAGCGGAACTCGATCATTGTGCGGCTCATTCCTCGAATCGGGCATCGGATCAACACAGGCCAGTGCTTCAACCCAAACACGATTTGGCTTGCTTGGCAAAGTATTGAGACGAATTGTGGCGTCGGAGCAGGCATGCCGATGAAGGTGCGCGGTGTCCTTGCAGGGTCAACCTGCCACACCCCTCCGACATTCCGAACTCTTCTTCGACACCGTCCGACAGACGGATTGCCGACCGGAGAAGCGACTCCCCTACTCGCCGTCCCCGTAGCGCCTGGCGAGATAGTCTCGCGCGACCACGCGAGCCTCGGCGATGAAGCGCTCGTCCCCTTCGGGGTCGTTCAGGAAGGCGCGGTTGATCAGAGAGTCAGACATCTCCACCACGACCTCGAGCCGGAACTTCAGCTCGTCTCCCGCTGGAAGCCCGAACTCGTCGGAGAGGATCTCCGCGAAACGGTGGGCGAACGATTCGTCCTCCTCAGCGGGCGACTCCTCAGTCAGACCGGAGCGCTCAGCGTCGGCGAAGCGGATGATCCGGAATCCCGGTTCGGAACGGAACATCACCACGAAGGCGTCGATCGCGCACTCGACGGCGTTCCACCAGTGTTCGGGCCGCTGTTCGCGGATCGCTTCGACGACGGCCGTGCGATAGCGCTGAAGAGCCCTGTCGCGCAGTGCCTGGAGGAGAACGATCCGGTCGGGGAAGTACCGGTAGACCGTTCCGATCGAAGCACCGGCGCGTTCGGCGACCATCGCAGTGGTCAGCCTGTCGAAGCCGATCTCATCGACGACTTCGGCTGCCGCGTCGAGGAGGGCGTCGATCCGGGCGGCGCTGCGCTCTTGGATCGGCTCCGTCCGCACGAGCGGTGCGTTCGTCGAATTCTGTCCGGCCACGAGGTCGTTGATGGGCACTAGGGCAACTCCTTCTTTCCTGCAGGTCCACAATACGTTGGTGCGGGTCCCCAGCCCCGCCCCGAACCACCGGGGCGTTATTCGGATCATATTCGGGGAAACCTCACTTATGGGTGGGAAAACCCTTTGGCGCGCCGGATAAGCGGCCCCCAACTCTGGGGGCTGCGCTCCGGCCCCTCGATGGTTCATGAGAAACTTGTCGAATATGTCCGGATCACCCGACACGCGCGGCACCAATGTCGAGCTCGTCATGCATCGCGCAGCGCGCATCGAGGATGCGTTCCACGAGTTCCGCGCGCGCCGCGCACGAAAGCGCGGCTTTCTCTCGACGGTCGTCCCCTACACGGGATACGGTTCACCGACCTGGGCGAGAATCCTCGGTCGCGTCGTTCTCGCGCGCGATCCGAAGCCCGGAAGCCGTGCCGAGCGCCTGCACCGCAAACGTGAGGAGAGCATCCGCGGTTGGCGCTCCTTCATCAGCGTCCCGGTCTCCGACACGCCCGTGACCATCGAGATCGAGGGCAACACGCACACGGTCATGCCGGATCGGGGCGGTGTCATCGACACGGTCATACCGGTTCAGCTCGCCCCCGGCTGGCACACGGTGAAGCTCCACACCGCCGAATCCACGCGTGTGTTCGAGGCCCCCGTGTTCATCGTGGACCCGAAGACGAAGTTCGGGATCATCTCGGACGTCGACGACACCGTCATGGTCACAGCGCTCCCCCGCCCTCTCCTCGCCGCCTGGAACACTTTCGTGCTCGACGAGCACGCGCGCGTCCCGACACCCGGCATGGCGGTCCTGCTGGAACGTCTGGCTGCAACGCATCCCGGTACCCCTGCGGTCTATCTCTCGACCGGAGCGTGGAACGTCGCCCCGACGCTCACGCGCTTCCTGTCGCGCAACCTCTTCCCGGCCGGCCCCCTGCTCCTCACCGATTGGGGTCCGACCCACGATCGTCTCTTCCGTAGTGGCCGAGAGCACAAGAAGCTCAGTCTGGAACGACTTGCCGAAGAGTTCCCCGGTCTGCAGTGGCTGCTCATCGGTGACGACGGCCAGCACGACGAGACCCTGTACCGCGAGTTCATCGCGTCGCATCCGGAGAGCGTCCGTGCCGTGGCGATCCGCCAGCTCTCGACGCGCGAGGCGGTGCTAGCCGGTGGACGGTCGAAAGCCGAGAAGCACACCGGCCTCAGCGGCGCTCCGTGGGTGTACGCACCGGACGGCGCGGGTCTCAGCGAGCAGCTGACCGCGCTCGGCATCCTGCCGTAGATCATCGCTCCCACTGCGAGTCCGTACTGAATACTGGTGGCATGCCAGCCAGTGCGGACGACCTGCTCCGATTGCGAACGCTCGCCCACGGTCTCGAGGGACCTCGCGAGATCACACCCGAGGCGGTCGTCGGGCGGATGCTGGCCGTTCAGGCGCAGGACTTCGGCGCCGCTTGCTGGGCTCTCGGCATCCGCGCTCCCGGAACGACGCAGGATGACGTGCTGACGGCCCTCGACGCCGGCCGGATCGTCCGCTCCTGGCCGATGCGCGGCACACTGCATTTCGTCCCGCCGGAAGACCTCGGCTGGATGCTGCAGGTCACGGCCGAGCGGATGATCACCGGACTCGCCCTCCGGCATCGCCGGCTCGAGCTCGATGAGCGGGACTTCCGACTGGCGCACGAGGTCGTCGTCGACGCGATCTCTGGAGGCCGCAGCATCGGACGAACCGAGCTGATGGCGCTCTGGGAGCAGAAGGGCATCGCCACCGCCGGCCAGCGCGGCTATCACCTCATCTACTATCTGGCGCAGACGGGCCTGCTCTGCTGGGGACCGACACACAAGACGCAGCAGTCCCTCGTGCTCCTGGATGAGTGGGTGCCGAACCCGCGCCGCTTGGAGGGCGATGAAGCGCTCGCCGAGTTCTTCGTCCGCTACGTGCACGGTCACGGTCCTGCGACCGTCAAGGACTTCGTGTGGTGGACCAAAGGAACGGTGGCGGGTGCGAAGAGGGGCATCGCCGTCGCTGGCGACCGGCTGTCGAGCATCCGTGTGGACGGCACCGAGTACTGGATGACCGCCGAGCTGGCCGACGTCGACGCACATCGCACCCGAACCCCGAGAGAGCGGGATGCTGTGCACCTTCTCCCCGCTTTCGACGAGTTCTTCATCGGATACCAGGACAGGGATCCGACGATCGATCCGAGCGACTTCGAGAAGGTCGTCCCCGGCGGAAACGGGGTCTTCGCACCCGTGCTGATGTCCCGCGGCCGCATCCTCGGCACCTGGCGGCGTTCGCAGACCACCAAGCGTTTCACGGTGGAACCACGCCCGTTCGGCGGGCTGAATGTGTCTCAGCGTTCTCGTCTCGCCCAGTCGGTCAGGGCTTACGCCGGATACCTGGGACTCCCCGGCGAGCTGATCTGACCCCGGTACCCTTGAAGCGTGCCATTGCGACTTCCCGCGAACATCCGGACGACCACACGGCTTCCGCTGCTGCAGGTGGTCAAGACCGCCATCGCGATGGTTCTCGCCTGGGTCGTCGCGAGCCTGTTCCTCCCGAACGAGCTGCCCATCTTCGCCACGATCGCGGCCCTGCTCGTCGTACAGCCGAGCGTGAACCAGTCCGTCGGCAAGGCGATAGAACGCAGTATCGGGGTCATCGTCGGCGTGCTCATCGCCTACGGGATCGGTCTCGCGTTCGGTAACAACAGCTGGATCGTGCTGCTCGCCGTCGTCGTGTCGATCATCCTCGCCTGGGCGCTCAAGCTGACACCGGGAACGGCGAATCAGGTTCCCATCACGGCGATGCTCGTGCTCGCGCTCGGCGCATCGAACCCGGACTACGCTGTCGCGCGCATCGTGGAGACGATCATCGGGGCGATCATCGGCGTGCTCGTCAACATCCTGATCGTCCCACCGGTTCTTCTCGCACCCGCGCATGCTTCCGTACTCCGTCTGGGCACCGAGATCGCGGCGACGCTCGAGCGCCTCGCCAAGGCGCTCGAGACGCCGCAGACTCCTGCCGAACTCGACGAACTGCTGATCGAGGCCCGCCTCCTCCGCCCGATGGAGAAGAAGACGGAGGCCGCACTCACCCAGGCGCGGGAAAGCCTCACACTGAATCCCCGGCAGGCCAAGCATCGGACAGTGCTCGATCACGACGATGAGCTGTTCGCCCGGCTACGGCCGCTCATCACACGGGCACTCGGCATGACTCGGGCATTCCATGACCACTACGACCCGAGTCTCGCCGGCGAGCCCACGCTGCAAGCGATCTCGGACGAGTTGCGTCGCTCCGCGCACGACCTCCGTCTCCTCTCGCGGGATCCGGACACGGTGACCGAGCCGGACGTGAAGACGGAGGGCGTCCCCGTGTTGACCGCGCCTCTGGTTGTGGCGACACCCGACCCGCGTCATTGGATCCTGCTCGGATCCCTTCTGGAGGACCTGCGACGCATCCACGACGAAATCACCGGGGACGGGTCCGTCTGAACCACTAGCATTCCGCTATGGACGAGGTAGACCCTTCGGCGACTCTGACGGACGACCCCGACCGAACACCCGTCTCGACCCGCCGGCTGGAGGCCTTCACAGACGGGGTGTTCGCGATCGCGGCCACGCTGCTCGTCCTCGATCTCAGCATCGACAGATTCCCCGCGAACATCCGGACGGATGCGGAGCTGTGGGACGCCCTCGGTGGCCAGGGCTTCAACATCCTGAGCTTCGTGATCAGCTTCCTTCTGCTGGGCCTCCTCTGGCGCATCCACGTCTGGCAGTTCGAGTTCGTGACCAGGGTCGACTCCCATTCGGTGTTCCTCAACACCCTCCGGTTGCTGGGCGTGGTGCTCATCCCGTTCACCACCAGCCTCATCAGCAACTACAACGATTTCGTGGCGGGTCGCACTCTGCTCGCGGTCAACTTCCTGTTCGTCACGGCGGTCAGCGCACTGCAGTGGTATCACCTCACATCGCCGAAGTCCTCCTTCGTGGCCGGGCTCGCCCCAGCCGCAATCCGATCGACCCGGATCGGTTCACTCATCGCCGTCATCCTCGCGACCGTGACCCTGGCACTTTCTCCGTGGTTGGGATCGCTCGCCTTCCTGATCTCGTTCCTCAACCCTCTGTTCGACCGCTTCCGCGCGCCGCGTCCGACCGGAGTCCGCAAACGACACCATTGACGACCTCAGGGATCCGCGGACAGTGTCCGGGGATCCCTGAGTGAGATGATGCGAGCGATTACGCCTGGTTCAGAACAGCCTGCAGCTCGAGTGTGATCGTGACCTTCTCGCCGAGCAGCATTCCGCCGGTCTCGAGGGCCGCGTTGTACGTGAGACCGAAGTCCTCACGGTTGACCTCGGCCTTGGCGGTCGCGCCCGCCTTGTAGTTGCCGTACGGGTCCTGTCCGAAGCCGCCGAAGTCGAACTCGAACGTGACGGGCTTGGTGACACCCTTGATGGTGAGGTCGCCGTCGACGAAGAAGTCGCCGTCCTCGACGCGTGCACCGGTGGAGACGAACTCGATGTGCGGGTGCTCCTCGGCGAGGAAGAAGTCTCCCGTGCGCAGGTGGGCGTCGCGGTTCTTGTCCTTGGTGTTCACCGAGGCCACCTCGGCCTTGGCGGTCACCGTCGACTCGAGCGGGTTCTCAGCCGTGACGAACGTGGCGTCGAAGTTCTCGAACACGCCCTTCACCTTGCTGATCATGAGGTGGCGGATGCTGAATCCGACCTCGCTGTGCGAGGGGTCGATGGTCCAGGTGCCGGCCTTGTAACCGGGGATCTCGATGGGTGTCGTCATGGTTCTCTCCTCAAGAGTCAGTGGGCGAGGCGCTCATCGCGCTTCTCAGGTGTATGCAAGCGTATGCATCCCGGTTCTATTCCTGGATGCGGAAAAAATGTTGACGCGTCACTTTTCTACCGATAGCGACCGGCGCAGTTCGAGGAGCTTCAGGGCGTCACGCTCGATCTGCTCCCGCGGAATCCTGCCGGTTCCGACCGCGGCAACCACCGCATCGATGAGCGCGTCGGGGTCGCTGCCGATCGAAGCCGGATCCGCCGGAAGCACGAAAAGCAGCATGGTGTTCCCCGCCGCAAGAGCGCGGACGGCGTTCTCCGCGGGGTTCTGATACTCCGCAAGCCCGGTGTCCTGAAGCATGCGCATGTCGTCCGTGATCGTGACACCGGTGAAACCCAGCTCATCGCTCAGGATGCTGTGCCACGTCATCGACAGCGACGCGGGCGCATTGTCCACGGCACTGTAGATCAGGTGTCCGAACATCACGAGCTCGGCTCCGGCGCCGATCCCCGCGATGAACGGCGGCGCGTCCTGAGCCTTCCACCGGGATCGATCGACCGGTGTCGTGGGAACGGTGAGATGCGAGTCCGCCTCGGTCTCACCGTGACCGGGAAAGTGCTTCAGTGTGGAGAGCACCGAGCCCTGCTCTCCCCCGACCGATGCGGCCACCCGGGCCGACGCGTCAGCCGGTGTGATGCCGAGCACCCTGTCGTAGATGAAGGAATCGGGGTCGGCGGTCACATCGGCGACCGTGCCGAAGTTCACGGTGATGCCCGCCTGTTTCAGGAGTTGCGCTCTGGCCGCGAATGCGGCTTGCGTCGCCGCGGGAGCTCCCGATTTCAGCGTGTCGGCACCGGGCTGGTCGTCCCACGGGAGTCGGGCGACGTCGCCGCCCTCCTCGTCGATGCCGATCAGTGGCGGAAGGCTCGCATCCGTCGTCATCGCCGCCGTCTGGGCTGCCAGCAGCTCCGGCGAGGCCGGGATGTTGTCGCCCATGAGGATCATGCCGCCGATCCCGTAACGATCGATGAACGCACGCAGCGCGACGCCGTCGGTACCGGGCTGGTGGAGCATCAGCAGACTGGCCACCTGCTGGCGAAGGCTCATCGTCGCAAGACGTTGACGTGCGAACGCCTCGATCGGGTCGACCGTCGGAGTCGGTGTGGATGTGGCGGTCTGAGACGCGCTCGGCCGACCGGCAGGCGTACTTGCCGCGCATCCACCGATCGCCATCGCAACGGTGGCACCGAGCGCGATGGTCGCAAGGAGACGCTTGCGGGTCCGCGCCGTCGGTGTTCCTGTCACCGTTCGATGCTAGCCCGACACAGATGGCGCCGGCGGCTCAGCCTTTGACGGCACCTCCGAGCCCTGCACTCCGCAGGAACAGTCCCTGGAAGACCAGGAAGAGAACGATCGGGATGAGGGTCGAGATCGCGAGTGCGGCGAGATACACATCCAGCTGGATCGCTGACTGCAGGGTGGGAAGGCGCACGGAGAGAGGCTGGATGTTCGGATCGCGCAGCACCAGAAGCGGCCAGAGATAGTCCTTCCAGGCCGCGATGATCGCGAAGACGGAGACGACCCCGAGGATCGGCTTGGACATCGGCAGCACGATCGACCAGAACAGTCGGAAGGGTCCGGCTCCATCGGTGCGCGCTGCTTCGAACACCTCGCGAGGGAGATTGTCGAAGAAGCGTTTGATCAAGACGACGTTGAATGCGCTCGCACCCGCGGGCAACCAGACCGCCCAGAAGGTGTTGATCAACGACTGGCCGAGCAGGGGCGGGTTCAGGATGGTCAGATACAACGGCACCAGCAGAACCACGGACGGCACGAACAGCGTGCCGAGCACGAGCCCGTAGATCACCTTCCCGTACTTCGGCCGCAGAACGCTCAGCGCATATCCGGCCGTCGTCGCGACCACGATCTGCATCAGCCACGAGCCGAGCGCGACCCAGACCGTGTTCATGAACTGCACGTCGATGTGGACCGTCGACCAGGCCGTCGAGAGATTCGTCCAGTCGACCCCGTTGGGGAAGAGGGCCATCGGGGTGCGGAGCGTGTCCACGGTGGGTGTGATCGCGGACTTCGCGAGCCACAGCAGCGGACCGAGCCCGACGACGATCAGGAGGACGAGCAGAACCGCGTGGGTGAGTCGGACACCCCACCGGATGCCGGGCCTCCGACGATCGAACGCCGAGAGGATGCCGCGATCCGTCGCATCCGCGTTCGCAGCTCGTCGCCGCCGGCTCGAGGACGCTCGAGGCGGTCGACGACCCGAGGCGCCGCGTTTCGGGCCGTTCGTGCCGGAGAGCTCGTGGGCCGAGACGCGCACGACCTCGGGACTGAATTCGGTGGAGGTCGTCAATTCTGGCTCCAGGATCGGGTGAGACGGAAGTACACGAGGGACAGCACCGCCAAGAAGAGCGCCAACAGGAGGCTGAGCGCGGTGGCGGCACCGTAGTCCCCGCCCAGGCTGTTCTGGAAGGCGTAGCGGTAGATGAGCAGCAGCACGGTCACGGTCGAGTTGACCGGTCCGCCTCCGGTGAAGAGGAATGGTTCGAGGAACACCTGAGCCGTGCCGATGATCTGCAGGATGAGCGTGATCAGAAGGATGCCGCGCAGTTGCGGCATCGTCACGTGCCAGATCTTCTGCCAGATGTTCGCGCCGTCGACCTCGGCGGCGTCGTAGAGCTCGGGCGCGACGCCGGTGATCGCGGCGAGATAGATGATGATCGTGCCGCCGGCAGCCGCCCATGTCGCCTCGACGACGAGCGACGGCATCGCTTGGGTCGCATCCTGGATCCAGGGTTGAGGCGGTATGCCCACCCAGCCGAGGATCGTATTGAAAACGCCCGTCGGGCTCGCGTCGTAGAAGAACTTCCACAGCAGCACGGCGACCACCGGCGGGACGACCACGGGCAGATACGCGAGCGCACTGTACAGACCCTTCGCACGCTTGACCTCGCTCATGAGCACCGCCGCGATCAACGGGATGGGATAGCCGAGGATCAACGCGAGCAATGCGAACCACCCCGTGTTTCCGACGGCGGTCCAGAACAGCGGATCCTCGACGACCTGCACGAAGTTGTCCCAGCCGACGAACGTCGGCGGTGAGACCAGGTTCGTGTGCTGGAAGCTCATGACTACGCTTCGGACGATCGGCCACCAGGAGAAGACGCCGAAGATGACCAGCATCGGGAGGAGGAAGATCAGATTGCTGAGTCCCCCGCCACGAACCCAGCTGAGCGGTGAGCGTCTCGCGGATGCGACCGGTGTGGATCCGCTCGGTGCCCTCGTCCTGTCGATCGCTGTCATCTGTTGTGCCTTCTCGTGTCGTGCGTGTCGTGTGTGCGGTGGTCGCCGTGTGCCGCGACCGGCGAGGCGTCTCCCGCCTCGCCGGCCGCGCGCATCCGTCGCCGTCCGTCCTGTTACTTGCTGGAGTCGACGAGCTTCTGGATGTCCGTGTCGACCTTTGTCAGCAAGGCATCGATGTCGGCGTTCTTGTCCGTGAGGACTGCCTGGACGACCGTATCGAGCGCTCCGTACAGCTCCTGCGTGTTCTTGTTGGGCTCCGGGACCAGGTTCGTGTCGAAGATCTTGTCCGTGAACGGTGCGACGTTCTCCAGCGGGATGTTGACCTCCGGTTTGATCCACGACAGCGTCTGGTCGTAGGTCGCCTTGTCGAACACGGGCAACGTCGGGACACCGACGGGCTGGTTCGACTTGGCCAGGACCTTCGCATCAGCGACGGCCTGCTTCTCGTCGAGCAGCTTCTGCATGTAGTAGAAGTCGATCCACTTGACCGCTGCCGCCTTCTGCGCCGCGCTCGACTTAGGGCTCACCGCTGCGACATTGCCGCCCACGAGGGCTCCGGCATCCGCATCGTCGGTCAGCGGCAGCGTGGTGAGGCCGTAGTTCTTCGGGTCGACGTTGTTCTGCTGCACGAGTGCCGTCAGAACGTCCGAACCGCTCGGGTACATCGCGATCTGCCCGGCGCCGAACGCCTGGTTGATCCCGCTCCAGTCGAGAAGGAAGTTGCTGCCGGCAGCGTTGTCCTCCCAGCGCACGTCGTGGAGGAACTGCAGCGCCTCCTTGGTCTGGGGGTTGTTCGTGGTGACCTTGGTCTTTCCGCCCTCCACCGTCTCCATCCGGCCGCCCCGCGCGTAGGTCGCCGTGGTCAGCTCCCACCCGCCCGTGTTGCCCTGGGTCATCTGCATGTAGCCCGCGACGCCCGGTACCTTCTCGGAGATCGTCTTGGCGTCGGCACGCACCTCGTCCCAGGTGGTCGGCGGCTTGTCCGGATCGAGACCGGCCTTCGTGAAGATCTCCCGGTTGTACGAGAGGCCCATCGCGTAGGGGCCGTACGGGATCCCGTAGATCTTGTCGCCCTTCTTCGCGACAGCGAGGACGTTCTCATTGAACTTGTCCGCGTACGACAGCTTGTTCACCTCGGCTGTGATGTCCGCCAGCTGACCGGCCTGCAGCAGCGACTGGGAATCGGTGAACGGCACATTGAAGACATCGGGCAGCGTTCCGCCTGCGAGCTGGGTGGCGAACGTCGGTCCGGTCCACTGGTACTCCTCGGTCTTGAGCACGATGTTCGGGTTCGCCTTCTCGAACTCCTTGACACGTTCGTCGAACGCCGCGAAGGCCGCCTTGTCGCTTCCAGGGATCAGGCTGGCGACCGTGATGTGAACCTTGCCGTCCGAGCTGTCTCCACTGGAGCTTGCGCATCCGGCGAGCAAGCCGACGCCGGCGAGGGTGACCGCTGCGAACGCAGCGACGGTTCTCGGTGACCTCATTGTCAGTTCCTTTCGATCTGATGGTTGTGAAATGCGGTGTCGCGGTTGGTGCTCCGCGACCTCCGGCGGCTAGTGCTGTGTTCTGAGCCACGCCGTGGAGTCTGGTGGCAGCAATCCGTTCCGCAGAGGGGAGCTGCTGAGCAGGATGGCGACATGCTCGGGAAGCCCGATCGCCGACTCGGAGAGGTTGGTGATGCTCACGAATCGGTCGCCGCGAGCGAAGGCGAGAGTGCCCTCCGCAGTGTCCAGCCAGGTGAGGGGCCCATCGCCCAGGTCTGTCTCGGACCGTCGGATGCGCAGCGCGAGACGATAGAGCCAGAGCATCGACGTCGAATCGCTCTGCTCCGCCTCCACCGTCAGGCGCGACCAGTCGCGGGGCTGGGGCAGCCAGGGCTCCCCCGTCGCATCGTCGGGACTGAATCCGAAAGGGGGATGCACGCCCCGCCACGGGAGCGGCACACGGCATCCATCACGTCCCGGGTCGACCCCGCCGGACCGGAAGTGCATGGGATCTTCGAGCCTGTCGGGCGGCAGATCCTCGACCTCGGGAAGACCGAGCTCATCGCCCTGATAGATGTAGAGGGAGCCCGGGAGTGCGGCGGTCAGCAGGGCTGCGGCACGGGCGCGCCGTTCTCCGAGCGCAGGATCGGTCGGGACGCCGTTCCGCTTCTTCGCGAAGGCGAACGAGGAGTCTGCTCTGCCGTATCGGGTGACGGGTCGTGTCACGTCGTGATTCGAGAGGACCCAGGTGCTCGGTGCACCGACGGGCGCGTGCGCCGTCAACGTCTGGTCGATCGAGGCGCGCAGCTCCGCCGCATCCCACGGCCGCGCCAGGAAGTCGAAGTTGAATGCCGTGTGCAGCTCGTCGGGCCGCAGATACATGGCGAACCTGTCGATGTCCGGCAGCCAGATCTCTCCCACGAGAACCCGCGTGCCCGGATAGGAGTCGGCGATGCTGCGCCAGCTGCGGTAGATCTCGTGCAGCTCGTCCCTGTCCTGGCTGGGGTGCTGGCCCGGCTCCGGATGCTCGGGCACCTCGGGCAGCGCCGCATCCTTCACGAGGAGGGCTGCGGAGTCGATGCGGACGCCCGCGACACCGCGATCGAACCAGAATCGGAGGATCGCCTCGTGCTCGGCCCGCACATCCGGGTTGTCCCAATTGAGGTCGGGCTGCTGTGGGGTGAAGAGATGGAGGTACCACTCTCCGGGTGTCCCATCCGGCGCTGTCGTCCGGGTCCAGGTTTCGCCGGAGAAGTTCGATCGCCAGGTGGTCGGCATCTCGGCGCCGCCCTCACCACGCCCTGGCCGGAACCAGAACCTGTCCCGTGCCGGGGACCCGGGTGCGGATGCGAGCGCCTCCTGGAACCAGGGGTGACGATCGGAGATGTGGTTCGGAACGACATCGATGATCGTCCGGATGCCGAGGGCCAGCGCCTCCGCGATGAGAGCCTCGGCCTGCGCGAGGTCTCCGAAGGCCGGGTTGATCGTGCGGTAGTCGGCCACGTCGTATCCGCCGTCCGCCAGCGGCGATTCGTACCAAGGGGTGAACCAGATCGCGTCCACGCCGAGGTCGCGAAGATAGCCCAGATGCTCACGGACGCCCGCGATATCGCCGATCCCGTCACCGTTTCCGTCAGCGAAACTGCGGATGTAGATCTGGTAGATGACCGCGTTCCGCCACCACAGCGGGTCGGCAGGCGCATCCTGCTGCGCGGGTCTGGCGAGCACGGGGAGATCCACGCGGAGCCCTTCGGGTCTGGCGACCTCGTCGGTGGTCCGTGCCCCGCCGCGGTGCCCGCGTCAGCTCTCAGCCGTGCGCATCGACTCACCGCATCGTGGTCCGACCACCGCTACGGTCAGCGGTTCGGTCGGCCCAAAAGTAGCGTTAAGGACAGATCCTTGCAATAACTCGACAGCGAGTAATTCGTTTACGCACAATTGCGCTGAATTGCGTAACGGTTACGACACCGGCGCTGGTCCCGTCGAGCCTCGGACCACGAGTTCGGGTTCGAAGAAGAGCTCGTCGGAGGTCGCGGAGTCGCTCGATATCTGGCGCAGGAGGAGTTCTATGATCGTCCTCCCCATGGGCTCGATCGGCTGGCGCACGGTCGTGAGCGGCGGTTCCGTGCAGTTCATGAGAGCGGAGTCGTCATACCCGACGATCGACACGTCGGACGGAACGGAGAGACCCGCCCTGCGCACCGCCCTCACTGCTCCGAGAGCCATCGGATCGCTCGCGCACACAATGGCGGTCACTCCAGCCTTGAGCAGGCGACTCGCCGCCGCCTGTCCGGCTTCCAACGAGTACAGCGAGTGCACGATCATGTCGTCGTCCACAGGCACGCCCCATGACGCGAAGACATTCTTCGCCGCAGCGAGCTTGCGTTGCGACGGGATGTGGTCCCGCGGCCCGAGAAGAAGGCCGATTCTGACGTGCCCCAGTGAACGGAGATGCGTCAGCGCCTGCTCGGTCGCCACCGTGTCGTCGCACGACACCGTGGCGAACTCGAGGCCGTCGACCGGCGCGTTCACCAGAACGGTCGGCAGCTTCAGGTCGGCGAGACGCCGGTAGTGCTCATGCGACGCGCCCTGCTGGGCGTACGCGCCGCCCACGAAGACCACACCGGACACGTGCTGCTGCAGAAGCAGGTCGACATAGTCCGCTTCCGAGATGCCGCCCGCTGTCTGCGTGCACAGCACCGGTGTGTAGCCGTTCTGCGCGAGCGCCCCGCCGATGACTTCGGCGAAGGCGGGGAAGATCGGGTTCTGGAGTTCGGGAAGCACGAGACCGACCAGGCGCGCTCTCTCTCCGCGGAGCTTGCTCGGCCTTTCGTAGCCGAGAACGTCGAGTGCGGTCAGAACGGACTGGCGGGTCGCATCCGAGACCCCCGGCTTCTCGTTCAGGACACGACTGACGGTGGCTTCGCTCACGCCGACTTTGCGAGCGACTTCTGCGAGACGCTGAGACATGCGGATAGTTTACGCAATTCCTTGCAAGAAGATGCAAGTTTCTCGCACCCCGGTTGGTCTCACCGGTATGCCGCCCGCATCCGTCTACCATTGCCACATGGCGAACAAGGTGACTTCTCTCCTGCTCGCCAGCCATCCGGGCCCGACCGTGGTCGTCACAGCGGTTTCCGCGGTGCTCGGGGTCGGACTCGGCTACCCGCCAGCACGTCTTGCGGTGCTCATCTTCGCGATCCTCTTCGGCCAGCTCTCAATCGGTTGGTGCAACGACTGGCTCGACGCCGGACGCGACGCAGCCGTCGGACGAACCGACAAGCCCGCAGCCCGGGGAGCCATCGGTGTGCGCACACTCCGCATCGCGGCGTTCAGCGCACTGGGTGCAGCTGTACTGATCACGCTGCCGCTCGGACCGCTCGCGGTGGGCGCGCATGTCGTGGCTATCGCGGGTGGGTGGGCATACAACCTCGGGCTGAAGTCCACGCTCGCCTCGTTCGTGCCCTTTGCGATCAGTTTCGGGATCCTTCCGGCGATCGCGACCCTCGGAATGACTCAGCCGTCGTGGCCTGCGCCGTGGGTGCTCACGGCGGGCGCCCTGCTCGGCGTCGCCGCCCATGTCACGAACGTACTGCCCGACCTGGACGATGACGACAGCACCGGTATCCGCGGTCTTCCTCACCGACTCGGCGCGAAGCCGAGCGGGATCGTCGCGTTCGCCTGTCTCGCGGGTGCCTCGGTCGCGATCACCATTGGTCCGGGATGGCCCCCGCAGGTGCTGCTCGTCATCGGCTTCGTGATCGGAATCGCCGTGGCGGTGCTCGGCGTCGTCCTCCTTCTCCGCACCGCGCCGACTCGTCTGCTCATGCAGCTCATCATGACGTGCGCCCTCGTCGACGTCGTGATGCTGGCTTTGGCCGGTCAGTCGGTCGTCGCCACCTGAATCGGTTCCGCAGCCGGCTCATGGTTGCGGATCCCGACCGCCGAGACCGCTCCGCCGATGACCAGGAGTGCCGCAGCGCACAGGAGCGCGCGATCCAGACCGGCGTGATCGAGGTGCTGACCGACGATCAGTCCGAGCATGGCGACGGTGATCAGTCCGGCGATGCGCGAGACCGCGTTGTTGACGGCCGATCCGATCCCCGCCTGCGCCGGGTGGATGGCTCCGAGGATGGCCGACGTGAGGGGCGCGACCGTCATCGACAGTCCGACGCCGAAGAGCAGTACGGCCGGAAGAAGGTGTACCCAGAAGTCGACGTCGGTGCCCATGGTCAACAGCCAGAGGAATCCCGCCGCCGCCACGACCGGACCGACGGCCATGAAGAGTCGCGGTCCCAGACGCCCGGCGAGCGATCCGAACAATCCGGAGAGCAGGAGCATGCAGAGTGTCGACGGGATGAAGACCAGGCCCGCTTCCGTGGCGCCGAATCCGATCACCTGCTGCAGGTAGAGCGTCACGACGAGAGGACCGAAGGCGAGGGCGCCGTAGACCAGTGCGGTGGCGATGTTGCCCACCCAGAAATTGTGGACACGGAACAGACCGAGCGGCAGCATCGGTTGCTTGGCCCGGGTCTGCCAGAAGAAGAACGCGGCGAGCAGAACCAGACCGAGGACCAGAGGGATGAGAACCTGCGGGCTCCCCCATCCGTACACACTCTGCTCGATGAGTGCGTAGACCGTTCCGGCGAGACCGACCGATCCGAGCACCGCGCCGAGGATGTCGACGTGACCCCCGGTCCCGTTGTCCTTCTGCTTGAGCGTTCCGAGGAGCATCAGCGTTATGGCGATCGGGATGACGTTGATGACGAACACCCACCGCCACGACAGGGTGTCGACGAAGAGGCCCCCGAGCACGGGCCCAGCGATCATCGCGATGCCCGTGAAGGCCGTCCACCGGCCGATCGCCTTCGCCTGCGACGGGCCCGAGAACGTGGCGATGATGATGGCCAGTGAGCTCGGCACCAACAGGGCACCGGCGACTCCCTGCAGTGCGCGTGCCACGACGAGGAAGACGCCGGTCGGCGCGAACGCGCAGAGAAGTGATGTGATTCCGAAGCCGATGAGGCCCAGGTAGAGCACTCGCTTGTGCCCCAGCACATCCGAGAGGGAGCCGGCGATCAGGATGAGCGAGCCGAGCGTCACCAGGTAGCCGTCGACGACCCACTGCTGCAGGGGCAGGCCGCCGCCGAGCTCCTTCGAGATCGCCGGAAGGGCGACGTTGATCACCGCGCCGTCCAGGAACGCGACGAAACTCGCCAGGATCGCAATGATCAGCACTCGTCGCTGAACGGACGTCATGCTTCCTGTGGTCATGCTCTCAGTTAACGGGGCTGCGTCGAGAATGGCAACCGACGCACCGATTCTCCGTCGTTCAGTTGTTGCCCTTGGTGCAGGTCTGCTGTGCGGCTGTCTGTCCCGTCACTGACGACGGCAGTTCGACCGCCGTCGGCGTCGGTGTCGCGGCCGGGTCAGCGGGAGGGGTCGGCGTCGCCGAAGGATCCGCCGGAGGGGCGGTCGCAGCGGGATCGGGCGCCGTGGGCGACGGGGTCGGAGTCTGGTCTTCGGCCGCTACACCGGTCGTTCCGGTCAGTTTGACCGGACGGTCCTGCACGAGCGCGTCGCTGAGTGCGGTGGCGGCGTATTGATTCGGGACCACGCGATTGATGTTGTCGGGATCGGTGACCGAGGGAAACTGGATGAAGACGACGTTGTCGAGTCCCGTGTCTTTGAGCGCGAGACCGATCTGGACCATGGTGGTCGGGGTCAGCGAGTCGGAGAGACCCATGTTGGCGGTAGCCGCTTTCGCGAGACCGTAGAGCTGGATGGGATTGCCGAGCACCCCGCCGTCGACGATCTTGCGGGCCAGCGCCGACAGGAACACCTGCTGATTGCTGATGCGGCCGAGGTCGCTGCCATCGCCCACTCCGTGGCGGGAACGCAGGAACGAGAGCGCCTGGTCTCCCACCAGGGTGTTCTCGCCGGCCGGAAGATCGAGTGGCGGATTCGTGTACTCGTCCTTCACCGGCGTCGCCAAGCACACGCTCACGCCGCCGACAGCGGAGGACATGGCGCTCACCCCGTTGAAGTTGATCTCCGCCGCGAACTGCACCTGCACGCCCGTGAGCTTCTGCACGGTCAACGCGACGCACGGAACGCCGCCCCGCGAGAGCGCCGTGTTGAACTGCGCCTTGCTCGATCCGTCGATCGTTCCGTCTCCGTCCGGTGCCGGACAGTCGGGGATGCGGACCATCAGGTCACGGGGAAAGCTGATCACCATCGCACTCTTGTGGTCCTGGGCGATGTGCATCAACATCGTGACGTCGTTGTTACCCGCGCCGGAGCTGGCATCCTGCTCATCTTCGGATTCGTAGCTGCCGCCGAGTCCTTGGCGACTGTCGGTTCCGGCGATCAGGAGGTTGACGCCGCCCTCGATCGCTCCGACACTCGGAATCGCCTGCGAGGTCTGACCCGGAGCCGCAGCCAAGTGGATGGTCGGCTTGATCGATCGGGTCACATCCCAGACAGCATAAGCAGCGACCGAACCGATGCTCACGACCACGACAGCGACGACGGCCGCGAAGATCTTCGCGATGCTGCCGACCGCTCGCCGTCGAGGCAGACGCCCATGCCGGATGGCGTCGGCGGCACGGCTCCTCACGTGGCGGCGGGGCACATCGGTCATCGGGTCAGTGTCCTCTGGCGGCGGGTTGGACGAGTCGTGCAGAAGTTTACAATACAAGCGTTAGCCGCACCCCTTGACGCACACCGCGTTCCGGAGTTGCTGCCGAAGGCAGTAAACGAGAGAAGCCCTTGAGGCACGCGGCTTCAAGGGCTTCTTGGGTGGATCTGAGGGGACTCGAACCCCTGACCCCCTGCATGCCATGCAGGTGCGCTACCAGCTGCGCCACAGACCCAGATCGTGTCCCGATCTCCCGGAGACAACTCGTCAAGCGTACTACAAGAAGGGCGACAGGAAAAAACGAGCGAGCGCTACTCTGCGCCCTCCGCGACGGGCAGCTGCACGGGAACCACGGGGCAGTCTTTCCAGAGTCGCTCGAGGGAGTAGTACATCCGGTCTTCTTCGTGGAAGACGTGAACGACGAGGTCGCCGAAGTCGAGAAGGACCCACCGGCCTTCGCCCTTGCCCTCACGACGAAGCGTCTTGACGCCCGCCTCGTTGAGCTGGTCTTCGATCTCGCCCGCGATGGCGATGACGTTGCGCTCCACCGTTCCCGTCACGAGCAGGAAGATGTCGGTGAGCGGCAGTGGTCCGGAGACGTCGAGCGCGACGATGTCTTCGCCGCCCTTCGAGTCGGCGGCCTTCGCGGCGATCTGAAGAATCTCGCGCGCGTGCTCGGATGCGGTCACAGGTGAATCTCCCTGAGGGGTCGGTGGGCTGCGTACTGCGACTGAACGATGATCAGAACACGTTCAATACGTAGGCGGCCACGAGAAGTCCGATCACGCCGACGGCGAGGACGCCGGCCGTGATCATGAGGATGATGGGCAGCTTGCCGCCACGCTTCTTCGGCGGAGTGATGACTCCGCGCGTCGACGTGTGCGTGCTGACTGCGCGCGAGGCACGGATCGGAGCAACCTCGGAGGTGTTGAACTCGTTCTCCTCGCCGTCGAGCAGGCGATCCAGGTCGGACGAGTCGACCCTGTCCGGATGTGCACCCGTCGATCCGAGGCCGCGAGGAAGATCGATCGATCCCGTCACCAGGATCTCGCCGGTGCTCGTGAGAGGACCGGTCGCATCGACCGACGGCAACACCGGAAGAATGAGCGCGTTCGTGGTTGTGGCGGCCCCGGAGGCGCCGACACTGCGACTGATGATCTGGTCGAACGGCTGATTCTTGTCGTCGAGCTCAGCGGCCTGCGACCAGTGGCCGACCGGCGGCTGGTACGACTGCTTGTCGTCGGCGGAATCCTCCGACTGCGCGACAGCTGCTTCGGCCGGAGACTCGGAAGAACCGGCGGTCGGGACGTCCGATTGCCCAGTGGACGGGACGAGCGGAGCGAAAGGCCACCCACCTGCGTTCGACGACGTGACCTCGGCGACAGGACTGGCCGGCGTCGCGGGCACCGGCGTCGGTGCCTGAGATGGAGGTGTCTGAGATGCGGCAGCCGCGCCCGCCGCAGAAGCGTCCGTCGGCGGGGTGAAGCTGACAGGCAGCGCCGCCTCGACATGCCCGGCCTGCTGATTGGCCTCCTGCGCCTGCAACATCGCGCGCATCTCACGACGCGTCAGGATGCGCTCGGACTGACCGTTGACGGAAGGTACCGCCGGCGCGGGCACGACCGGGGCAGTCGCGGATGCCTGCGGCGAGGATACCGGGGACGGTGTGGGGGGAGGCGTGAGAACGGTGACCGGTTTCGTCACGGGTTCGACTTCGTCGGGGTTCGGAGCACCCCGAAACAGTGATGCAGCTCCGGCATCCGGATCGCGGACCTCTTCGTCACCGTCACCGTCGCGAGCGTCGCCGCTCGGAGCCAGGAGCGCGTTGAACGACGAGCCGTATTCGGGCAGATTGGGACGGGAGGGAGGGTTCACACCCGGCTCTTCGAAAGCGGTCGCGGGAATGGACGGCTTCTCGGCATCGCCGTTCTCGACGACCTTGCCCGCAGAGAAGGAGTACGGCGTCGTGACGATAGGGATCTCTCCGCCGGGGGTCGGCTCTGCCGTGCCCGCTCGACGCGAGGCCTGGCCGGCCGCCTTCTGCTGCGCGGAACGCTCGTTCTCGCGTGCCTGTCGCCGTGTCTGCGGCGGATCTTGCCACAAAGTCATGCCACACTCCGATACAGATGGTGTTTGGAGATGTACTGGACAACGCCATCCGGCACCAAGTACCAGACCGGAAATCCCCTGCTCACCCTGGTCCGGCAGTCGGTTGACGAGATCGCCAGGGCCGGAACTTCCAACAAGCTTACGTCTTGCTCAGGTAATCCAGAAATACTCAAGTCATGTCCCGGGCGACTCACAGCCACGAAATGAGCTAGGTCCCAGAGCTCCTGCACGTTGTGCCAGCTCAGGATCTGAGCGACAGCATCCGCACCGGTGATGAAGAAGAGCTCGGCGTCAGGTCGCGCCTCGTGGAGATCCCGCAGAGTGTCGATGGTATACGTGGGACCTTCGCGATCGATGTCCACACGGCTGACAGTGAACCGCGGGTTGGATGCCGTGGCGATGACGGTCATGAGGTAGCGGTGCTCCCCCGTGGTGACCGGGCCCTTCTGCCATGGTTGCCCTGTCGGTACGAAGATCACTTCGTCCAAGTCGAACGACTGCGCGACCTCGCTCGCTGCCACGAGGTGGCCGTGGTGGATCGGATCGAACGTGCCACCCATCACACCCAAGCGCGGGCGGCGCTTCTCCGTCAGCTCCATACGATCGGCGGGTCAGTGTCCCTGGCTGGGATGTCCGGAGCCGTGGTGCGTGGCTCCCGGAGCGGCAGCGTGGTCGGCGGCACCCGGGCCAGCCTTGTGGCTGTGGCGGTTGGCGACGTCACGGTAGCTCCAGATGACGAAGCCGAGGACGGCGAACACCGCGAGGGCGATCGCGCCGAATGCCCACGTCGGCATGATGAGTTGCACGTGGGCTTCGGTCTCAGCCAGCACGGCCGTCAGGTGTGACATCGAGTTCTTCCTTTCGCGGCGCGGACGCCAGATTTCATCCTACTAGTGACTCAGGGGCGGATCTGGCCCGACCCGCGGACGAGCCACTTGGTGCTCGTGAGCTCGGGAAGGCCCATCGGACCGCGGGCATGAAGCTTCTGGGTGGAGATTCCGACCTCTGCACCGAAGCCGAACTCGCCTCCGTCGGTGAACCGCGTCGAGGCATTGACCATGACGACCGCCGAGTCGACCTCGGCGAGGAACTTCTCCGCGTTCGCCAGATCATTGGTGATGATCGACTCGGTGTGCTGAGTGGAGTATCGACGGATGTGCGCGATGGCGTCGTCGACCGAATCGACGATCTTGACGGAGATGTCGAGGCTCATGTGCTCGGTCGCCCAGTCCTCGTCCGTCGCGGGAACAGCACCGGGCGCGAGACGGAGCGCACGCTCGTCGGCGTGCACCGTCACACCGTCGGCGGCGAGAGCCGCGAGCACCGGTGGCAGAAGTCGATCGGCTGCGGCCGTGTGCACGAGGAGCGTCTCGACGGCGTTGCAGACGCTCGGTCGCTGCACTTTGGCATTGCGGACGATGTCGACGGCCCAGTCCTCCCGAGCGGATTCGTCGAGCACGATGTGCACCACACCGGCGCCGGTCTCG
>Ga0256795_1000180_pt1 | contig 31805 bp, 26 predicted proteins | sample MC6MC0946MT_FD_186353 | JGI IMG/M metagenome (GOLD analysis project Ga0256795, IMG submission 186353) | Metatranscriptome of enriched soil aggregate microbial communities from Iowa State University, Ames, United States - MC6-MC0946-MT... | ecosystem: Environmental > Terrestrial > Soil >... | reverse complement strand
CAGAGACCGGCGCGGCGCGCACGTCCCGGACTGACGGCGAACGAAGGGTCCGAACGTGCCGCGTCGGTGACCCTCGAAACGGAGCATCAGGAATCGTCGGCGACGGCGGGAGCGTCAGAACCGGAACGGCGGGCCAAGGAACGTCCCCGTGCGACTCCTCCGGTACGGATGCTCGCCCGCGAGCGAGGTATCGATCTCGACCGGGTGACCGGCACCGGCGACGGCGGGGTGATCACGCGCCGCGACCTCGACGGGTACTCGCGCGAGGCGCAGCAGGAAACGGGACAGCAGGCGACCGCGCAGCAGACGACCGCGCGGCAGACGACGGCGCAGCACGCGACCGCGCAGCAGGGCGATACCCGCATCCCGATCCGGGGTGTTCGCAAGCTCACGGCGGAGGCGATGGTCCGAAGCGCCTTCACGGCACCGCACGCGACGGTGTTCCTCACGATCGATGTGACACCGACCAGCGAGCTGCTCGGGCGTTTGCGACGTCAGAAGGAGTTCGCCGAAAGTCGTCCCGGGCTCTTGTCCGTGGTTGCCAAGGCGCTGTTGCTCGCCGTTCGTCGCACACCCGCGGTCAATGCGCACTGGGATGAGGAGGCGCAGGAGATCATCGAGTTCGCCTCGGTGACGCTGGGGATCGCTGCGGCGACGCCGCGCGGGCTGATGGTGCCGACGATCGCCGCCGCCGACCGTCTGACGCTCGCCGAGCTGGCGACGGCCATCCGGGCGCTCGCCGAGACCGCTCGTGCGGGTCGCACACCACCGGAGCGACTCACGGGCGGCACGATCACGATCACCAATGTCGGGGTGTTCGGCGTGGATGCGGGAACCCCGATCCTGACGCCGGGTGAAGCCGCGATCCTGGCGGTCGGAGCAGTGCGGCGTCAGCCGTGGGAGTACCAGGGTGAGATCGCGCTCCGGGATGTGGTCACTCTCGCCCTGTCATTCGACCATCGGGTCGTCGACGGAGAAGGAGCCGCACGGTTCCTGGCCGACATCGGACGCATCCTTGCCGACCCGGCTGCCGCGCTCGCCATGGTGTGACAGCTGCTGCGACAGCGTCAGGCGTGCAAGGCGGCGTTCAGTTCGATGCCGCCTCCGGCGCGCTGGAGCACCTCGACGGCGCCGGTCAGCGAATTCCGTCGGAACAGAAGCCCCGGCACACCGGAGAGTTCGACGGCTTTGACGGTCTGAGGGCGACCGTCCGCGGTCGGCGCGCCACCCACCACGACGACCTTGGTTCCCGCCGTGACGTAGAGTCCCGCTTCGACGACGGTGTCGTCGCCGATCGAGATGCCGATGCCCGAGTTGGCGCCGAGAAGGGCTCGTGCGCCGATGGCGACGCGCTGGGTGCCGCCACCGGACAGAGTTCCCATGATGGATGCGCCGCCGCCGATGTCGGAGCCGTCACCCACCACGACGCCCTGCGAGACGCGGCCCTCGATCATGGACGTTCCGAGGGTTCCCGCATTGAAGTTCACGAATCCCTCGTGCATCACGGTCGTCCCCGGTGCCAGGTGCGCTCCCAGCCGCACACGGGAGGCGTCGGCGATGCGCACGCGATCGGGTGTCACGTAGTCGAGCAGGCGCGGGAACTTGTCGATACCGGTCACGTGGATCCCGGCCCGCTGCAGCCCAGGTCGCAACCGGTCGAAATCTGCCGGGTGGACCGGTCCGGCGTTCGTCCACGTGACGATCGGAAGGTGCCCGAAGATCCCGTCGAGGTTGATCGAATTCGGTGCGGCGAGCAGGTGCGAGAGGAGGTGCAGACGAAGGTAGGCATCCGGAGTGGAGACGGGTGCCGCATCCAGGTCGATCTCCACCGTTACGATGTCGATGCGCACGTTGCGCCGCGCGTCGTCTCCGGCGAGCGCCTCGAACTCAGCGGGGGCGATCCAGCGATCGCGGCCCGCCGGAATGGCGCCCAGTCGTGGTTCCGGATACCAGGTGTCGAGAACCGTACCGTCGCCTGCCACCGTGGCGAGGCCGTACCCCCAGGCACGGCGGAATGAGGATGTCGGCGCGGCGGATTCGGAGGAAACGTCGGAGGGCATGCCCCTAGATTAGTAGGGTGCCTCTCGACCTCAGCGCTTCCTCGATCGACATCACCCGGCAGATCTGCGACATCGAATCGGTGTCCGGCAACGAGACGGAGCTCGCGGACCAGATCGTGGCCGCACTCGACGGCTTGCCGCATCTCGAGATCATCCGCGACGGAGACACGGTCGTCGCCAGAACGAATCTGGGTCGCGGTCGCCGTGCGGTCATCGCCGGGCACATCGATACCGTGCCACTCAACAACAACCTGCCCACGCGCTTCGAGACCGTGGACGGGATCGAGTACCTGTGGGGTCGCGGCACGGTCGACATGAAGTCGGGTACCGCAGTGCAGCTGAAGCTCGCCGCCGAGCTCACCGACCCCGCCATCGACGTGACGTGGATGTGGTACGACCACGAAGAGGTCTCGAACGAGCTCAACGGACTCGGTCGTCTCGCACGCAACCGTCCCGATCTCTTCGACGGCGACTTCGCGATCCTCGGCGAACCGAGCAACGGCATCGTCGAAGGCGGCTGCAACGGCAACCTGCGCGTCGAGGTGCGCACCTACGGGCTGCGCGCGCACTCGGCTCGCGGCTGGATCGGCGACAACGCCATCCACAAGGCCGCGGCGATCCTGGACACGCTCGCTGCGTATGAGGCACGAGAGGTCGAGGTCGATGGGCTCGTCTATCGCGAGGGTCTGAACGCCGTCGGCATCTCGGGAGGCGTCGCCGGCAACATCATTCCCGACGAGTGCATGGTCCACATCAACTACCGCTTCGCTCCCAGCCGCTCTTCGGACGAGGCGATCGCGCACATGCACGAGCTCTTCGGCGAATACGACATCACCGTGGTCGATCGTGCTGAGGGCGCCCGGCCCGGTCTCGACGCCCCACTGGCTCAGGAGTTCCTCGCGGCCGTCGGGGGAACGGCGAAGCCCAAGTACGGATGGACGGATGTCGCGCGCTTCTCGGCCATGGGCATCCCTGCGGTCAACTACGGCCCGGGCGACCCGCTGAAGGCGCACGCCGACGACGAACGCGTCGCGATCGATCAGATCACGTCCGTCGAGACCGGACTCCGTGCCTGGCTCACCGGTGCCGCCGACCGCTGATCCGCCGGCATCCGGGCCCGATGTGACCGCGCCCGGATCGGTCGAGATCGCGCGTCCTCGGACGGAGCTGCGAAACTCCTGGTGGACGCGCTGGTGGGTGCGTGTGCTTGCCGTCTACGCAGCGAGTCGCGTCGTGACCACGGTGATCCTGCTGATGCTGGCGGGAGCGCAGGGTCCGAATCCGTGGACATCGGCCCATCCGGGCCTCTTCGACTACTCGGCCATCTGGGATGGCCGCTGGTACAACATCGTCTCGCTCGTGGGCTATCCCGCAGCGCTGCCGGTCACCGACGGCCATGTGACGGAGAACGCGTGGGCGTTCATGCCGGCGTATCCCGGCCTGGTCAACGCCATCCAGTTCGTCACCCAATTGCCCTGGGCGGTCGCAGCCGTTCTGGTGTCGGTGGCGTTCGGCGCCGGTGCCGCGCTGGTGTTCTATCGACTGATGCGGCGCGTCGGACTCTCGTCGTCGGTCGGTCTCTTCGCGGTCGTGCTTCTCTGCGTGTCGCCGGTGTCTCCGCTGTTCCAGCTCGCGTACGCGGAATCCATGTACATGTTCCTGCTCGCCGCTGCTCTCCTGCTCCTCGTCGAGCGACGCTACGGCCTTCTGTTCCCGGTCGTGCTGGTGATGGCGTTCACCCGGCCGAGCGGACTCGCGTTCGCGCTGGCTCTCGTCTTCCACGTCGTCTACCGGTGGATGCACCGTCGAACCGATCCCTTCCGCGGGCGCGAGCGCGTTCTGAGCGTGACGCTCGCGATCTTCAGCGGTATCGCGGGCCTCGCCTGGCCCGCCATCGCGGGATTGGCGACAGGGGATCCGACCGCATACACCGATACCGAGCTGGCCTGGCGTTCGGCCTATATCGGCTTCACGCACCTGGTTCCGTTCACCCCGTGGTTCCAAGGAGCCGAGTGGTGGTTCGGCTACATGCTGGGTGTTCCCGGATGGGTCGGCATCGTCGTGCTCCTCATTCTCATCGCACTCTTCGCGATCGTGCTGTTCACTCCTGCGGTGAGGCGGCTGGGCATCGATCTGCGCTTCTGGATCGCGGCCTACGCGATCTATCTGCTCGCGGTCTTCTTCCCGCAGTCGAGCACCTTTCGTCTGCTCATGCCGATGTTCCCCTTGCTCGGCGTTCTCGCGATGCCCCGAAGCCGGTTCTACCGTGCGGCGCTGGTCGCGGTGTTCCTCGCCCTCCAGGTCGGATGGCTCCTGGTGTGCTGGGGGGTGGACGGTGCGGACTGGTCACCGCCGTGATCCTCGTCCGAGCGCGACCTGGGTAGACACACGATTTCCGCGCTCCACCGCGGATGACAGATAATAGGAGATACATCCACGAAAGGGGAGCGCATGGCGGCCATGAAGCCGAGGACCGGGGACGGGCCAATGGAGGCTGTGAAGGAGGGTCGGCTCATCATTGTTCGAGTACCTCTCGAAGGTGGGGGAAGACTCGTCGTCTCTGTGAACGACGCCGAAGCCAAAGAATTGCACGACGCCCTTGCGAGTGTCGTAGCGTCCTCCTAGGTAGCACCACGAAAGAACGGGTCCCCGAGGGAACCCGTTCTTTCGCTGTCCTACCGCCGTGATGAACCACGGCGATGGGCTACGGCGTGAGCTTGGTGATCTGCAGGAGCCCGTCGCCCGCGAGGGAGAGCGAGCTGATGACGGCACCGGATGCGGCCGTCTCGGTGATGAGGGTGCGGAACGCGGTGGCGACATCGTCGCGCTGGGCGGGATCCGAGACCCGGCCCTTCCAGAGGGCGTGCGCGACGAGGACGGTGCCACCGGGACGGGCGAGACGCAGTCCGTGCTCCACGTACTCGATGACGAACTGGGGGTCTGCGTCGATGAAGACGATGTCGTACGAGTTCTCGTTCATCCGGGGGAGCACATCCAGAGCGCGTCCCGTGATGAGGCGGACGCGGTTCGAGGAGATGCCCGCTTCGGTGAAGAAGCCTCGAGCCTGCTGCTGGTGCTCGAGCTCGGAGTCGATCGACGTCAGCTGAGCGTCGGTTCCTCCCGTCAGCAGCCAGAGGCCGGACACCCCGACTCCCGTGCCGATCTCGACGATGTTCTCCGCGGCCGTCGCAGCCACGACCACGGCTGCCTGAGCACCAACGCTCGGTGCGATCGGCTCGATTCCGAGTTCCAGCGACAGCAGACGGGCGCGGGTGATGACCTCGCTCTCCACGATGACGTCGTCGGCGAATTTCCAGTTCGAATCTTTATCTGACACAGTGCTCCCGGTGCTCTCGGGCACCAGGATACGGCCAAGCCTCGTGGCTTTCGTGCAGGCGATCCGCGTTACCCTTATCTCGTGTTCGGATTGACCCCTGAGAAGCTCTTGATCATCGCGGTGATCGCCGTGTTCCTCATCGGCCCCGAACGCCTGCCCACCTACGCGGCCAAGCTCGGCCAGTTCGTGAGATCGCTTCGCGACTTCGCCAACGGTGCGAAGGACAGGATGCGCGACGAGATGGGTCCCGAGTTCGACGAGGTCGACTGGAAGAAGCTCGACCCGCGTCAGTACGATCCGCGGCGCATCATCCGCGAGGCACTGCTCGATGACGATACGGCTGCCGTTCCGGTGGCCGCGGCCATCAAGCCGGTGACCGAGTCGGCGTACGCGCAGCGCAAGCGCAAACTCGAGGCGGGGACCGTGCCGCCGTTCGACACGGAAGCGACCTAGGTCGAACCAAGTCACCGCGCACCGGCCGCATCCAATACGATTCGGTCATGATCGCTACGGAGCAATCGCTCACCCGACGGACGATCGCACGGTACGCCATCGGCTCGCTGGGCACCGGCGGCTTCTCCACGCTTCCCGGGCTGGTGCTGGTGTACTACCTGACCGACACTCTCGGCGTGGCGGCGATCGTCGCCGGGGTCGTCGTGACCGTGGCGAAGGTCTGGGATGTGATCATCGATCCGGTGATCGGTGCGAGATCCGACAGGATGCTGTTGCGTCGCGGCTCGCGTCGGCCGATGATGATGCTCGGAGCGATCGCCCTTCCGGTCTTCTTCCTGCTGACCTTCGCCGTTCCCGCCGGCACACCTCCCGCGGCGGCGTCGCTGTGGGTGCTCATATCGTTCGTGCTGACCGCGACGGCCTTCAGTCTCTTCCAGGTGCCGTACATCGCCCTGCCCGCCGAACTCGCATCCGGTTACGACCAGCGCACGCGGCTTCTCACCTGGCGTGTCGTCGTGCTCACCTTCGCGATCCTCCTGTTCGGAGCCGGCGGGCCTGCACTCCGCTCGCTCGGGTCCGATGACGTCAGCGGGTACCTGCTCATGGCGCTGGTGGCGGGAGTCGTGATCGGTGTCGGGATGCTGATCTCGAGTTTCGTCGCACCGCGCACCCTGGTGGACCCGTCGGCGATCCCTCCGCGAGAGGGAGTGCTGACGACCCTTCGCACGAACTATGCCGCAGGCGTGCGCGTGTTGCGTCAGAGTCAGCCCTTCCGTGCGCTGCTGCTCACCTTCCTGCTGCAGGGGCTCGCCACCGGGGTCATGCTCGCCGGCGCGAACTATGTGGCGACGTGGGTGCTGCATTCCGAGGACGCGGTGACGTTCCTCTTCGTCGCGCTCATCGGACCTGCGCTCATCGTGACACCGGTGTGGGGGTGGGTGTCGCGGAGAATCGGCAAGGAGCGCGGTTTCGCTGCTGCGAGCATCCTGTTCGGCGTCGCCGCACTGTCGATGGTCGCACTCCTGTGGGCTCCGGGACCCTGGGTGTACCTGCCGGTGGCCCTGGTGGGCGCGGGCTATGCGGGGATGCAATCCCTGCCGATGGCGATGCTGCCCGACGTGATCTCGCACGACGCCGAACGCAACGGCGAGGGTCGCGCGGGGACCTTCGGCGGCATGTGGACCGCGGGGGAGACGACAGGCATGGCGCTAGGCGCCACAGTGCTCACGATCGTGCTCGCCGTCACCGGGTACGTCGCGCGCACGGCGGACGCGTCGGCCGCCGTCACCGGCGGGCAGCCCGCGAGTGCGGTGGCGGGCATCGTGCTCAGCTTCAGTGTCGTTCCGGCCGCGATCGTGGCGGTCAGTCTCATTCCGCTCGCACGGTACCGTCTGCGCAAGGAGGACATCGATGGTCGCCTTTGACTCCACAGCGATCCTGGCCCGGCTCGCCGGTCTGAGGGAGGGCGATGCCCCCACGCACGGCGGGCGGGTGCTGAGCTACGTCTACGACTCGGGCATCGCATCCGTCGACCAGCTGGCCGCCGATGCCGTGCGGCTGGTGCAGCCGGTGAACGGGCTCGATCCGACCACCTTCACCTCCGTCGCGGTGATGGAAAGGGAGGTCATCGGATTCGCGCGCGAACTCCTGCACGGAGCCGACGACGTCGTCGGCTCGGTGACCACCGGGGGTACCGAGTCGTGCCTGCTCGCGGTGAAGACGGCGCGCGATGACTGGCGTGAATCGGGCGGCGTCGGACGCGCACGGCTCCTGGCTCCCGTCACGGTGCACGCCGCGTTCCACAAGGCGGCGCACTACTTCGATCTCGAGCTCGATCTGGTTCCCGTGGATCCTGAGTCCGGCGATGTCGATCCGGACGCGATCATCGAGCGCCTCGGACCGGATGTCGCGCTCGTCGTCGTGTCGGCTCCCTCGTATCCGTTCGCCGGTCTGGATCCGGTCGTCCAGGCGGCCGAAGCCTGCGACGAGGCGGGAACAGCGCTGCACGTCGACGCATGCATCGGCGGTCTCATCCTCCCGTTCTGGCGACGCTCCGACGGATCGCCGCTCCCGCTCTGGGACTTCCGGGTGCCCGGTGTGACCAGCATCTCCGCCGATCTCCACAAGTACGGCTATGCCCCCAAGGGTGCGAGCGTGCTGCTGCAGCGCGGACGGGACCGACAACGCCGCCAGTACTTCGCGACGACCGGATGGCCGGGCTATCCGGTCGTGAACCCGACGATGCTCGGATCCAAGTCAGCCGGAGCGCTCGCTGCGGCGTGGGCGATCATCCAGGCGCTCGGAGCGCGTGGGTTCGCCGAGCTCGCGGAATCGTGCCGGGCAGCGACGAGGGGTCTCATCGACATCGTCGAGGACATCGAAGGGCTGCGGCTCGTCGGCGATCCGGTCGGGCCGCTGATGGCCGTGACGAGTGACGAGAGCGTCGCTTCCGAGCGCCGGGTCGACCCGCACCGCTGGGCGGATCGGGTGCGCCGTCGCGGGTGGCTGCTCCAGCTGCAGCCAGGGCTCGTGCAGCCGGACGGATCACGTCTTCCGCACACGACCCACCTCACGATCACGCCGGTCACCGAACAGCGCATCGACGAGCTCGAAGCGGCCTTGCGCGCATCCGCGGACGAGGTGCGCGGCGTGCCCCGGGCCGACCCGTCCGCCGTTCTGGCGGCGCTTCCTCCCGGTCTCGCCGACGGTCCGCTCGACTCCGAGACCGCTGCAGGCATTCTGCAGGCCATCGGACTCGGCGGGTCCGCCGATGCCACGGGAGCACGGCTTCCCGAGGAGATGGCGCTCTTTCTGGCGCTGATCGAGGCGCTCCCGCATCCGACGACCGAGCGTCTGCTGATCGAGCTGCTCGCCCGCATCGTCGAGCCGGCCGCCGACTGATCGGCTCGCCGAGGGCGGCTCGACGTCAGGTGACGCTGACTCCGAGTCGTCGACCGGCGAGGCCGCGCGGTTTCGCTGCGAGGTGGTCTGCGACGGCCCTGATCGCGATGGCAGCCGGATCGGCAGGGTCCGTCACGACGATGGGCGCTCCGACGTCTCCGCCGGCGCGGAGAGGGATGCTGAGGGGCACGGACGCCAGCAGAGGCACCGGTGTCTCCTGGCCCACACTGAGACGGCGGGCCACCTCCATCCCGCCACCGGACCCGAACAGGTCCAGGATGCTCCCGTCGGGCTGAACGAGACCGGCCATGTTCTCGACGACACCCGCCACCCGTTGTCCCGTCTGACGCGCCACCACGCCGCTTCGCTCTGCGACATCCGCCGCCGCAGGCTGAGGCGTGGTCACGACCAGCACCTCGGCGTTGGGCAGAAGCTGACCGACCGAGATGGCCACGTCACCGGTGCCGGGCGGCAGGTCGAGCAACAGGATGTCGAGATCACCGAAGTAGACATCGCCCAGGAACTGCTGGATCGTGCGGTGGAGCATCGGACCGCGCCAGGCGACGGCCGCCGATGACGAGTCCACGAACATCCCGATCGACACGACCTTCACCCCGTAGGCGATCGGCGGGAGGATCATGTCGTCCACCCGGGTCGGTCGGGGTGCCGCACCGGACGCGTCGACGAGACCCAGGATTCCGGGGATGGAGAACCCGTGCACGTCGGCGTCGACGATCCCCACCCGGAGGCCCCGCTCGGCGAGAGCGACGGCGAGGTTCGCGGTGATGGTCGACTTTCCGACACCGCCCTTGCCGCTGGTCACGGCGTAGACGGTCGTGAGGGAGTCAGGGCCGAACTGCTGCGCGCGTGCGGCACGCCCACCGCGCAGCTTCTCCGTGAGGGCCGCCCGCTCCTCCTTGGTCATCACTGAGACAGCGACCTCGACCTGAGCGACACCGGGCACGCTCGCGGAGGCCGTACGCACATCCCGTTCGATGGTGTCGGCGGCGGGACAGCCGACGATCGTGAGCTTCACGGCGACGACCGCGCGACCGGCGTCGTCGACCGAGACGTCCCCGACCATCCCGAGCTCCGTGATGGGCTTACGGATCTCCGGATCGAGAACACCCCCGAGAGCTCGCTCTATTTCGGCGGCAAGATCGGGCCGGGAGACACGATCGGGTCCGGCGGCACCATCAGGTCCGGTGGCACGATCAGACACGGGCGGTCTCGCCCTCCTCGTCGTCGCGCTTGTCGAGATCTTCCAGGAGCGAGCGCAGCTCGGCGCGAATGAAGTCCTTCGTCGCGATGTCCTTGATCGCCAGGCGCAGTGCGACGACCTCACGGGCGAGGTATTCCGTGTCGGCCAGATTCCTTTCGGCGCGCTGCCTATCCTGCTCGATCTGCACGCGGTCGCGGTCGTCCTGCCGGTTCTGGGCGAGAAGGATGAGCGGTGCGGCATACGAGGCCTGCAACGACAGAACCAGGGTGAGCGCGATGAAGCCGAGCGCGATCGAGTCGAAACGCCAGGCCACCGGTGCCAGCGTGTTCCAGGACATCCAGAAGATGACGAAGATCGTCAGTCCCAGGATGAACCACGGGGTGCCCATCGCGCGAGCGATCCATTCGGTGAATCGACCGAACCGGTCGCTGGTCTCGACCGAGCCGCGACGGGGGATGACGGTGGTGCGGAGGCCCTTCGGGGCGTCCAGCCGGGAGTCCTGCCTACCTCTTGCCACTGCCTGTCCTCCTTCCGCTCACGATCGGGATACTGCCTGTCTCCGCTCCCGCCCCCGGGCGTTTGAGCGTGGGATGTTCGTCGTCGTCGCGACTTCGCCAGTCGTCGGGAAGCAGATAGTCGAGGACATCGTCAATGGTCACCACCCCGACGAGTCGATGCTTGTCGTCGACGACCGGCACGGAGACCAGGTTGTAGCTGGCGAGGATGCGTGAGACCTCGGCGGCGCTCGCGGTGGCGGTGACGGGTTCCAGACTGGGATCGAGCAGCGTGCCGAGTCTGACGTGCGGGGGATAGCGCAGCATGCGCTGGAAATGCACGACCCCGAGGAACCGTCCCGTCGGGGCCTCGTACGGCGGAAGGGTGACGCATACGGCCGCGCCCAGTGCCGGTGCGAGCTCGTGCCGACGGATGAGGGCCAGACCTTCGGCGACGGTGGCGTCGGCCGACACGATGATCGGCTCGGTCGTCATGAGTCCGCCGGCGGTGTCGGGCGCGTACGTCAGCAGCATCCTGACGTCTTCCGCCTCCTCCGGCTGCATCAGCTCGAGGAGGTGCTCGCCGCGCTCGTCGGACAGCTGGGCGATCAGGTCCGCCGCGTCGTCGGGCTGCATCTGATCCAGAACGTCTGCGGCCCGGTCGTCGTCGAGTTGCGACAGGATCTGCACCTGCTCGCTCTCGGGCATCTCTTCGAGCACGTCGGCCAGACGGTCGTCGGGCAGCTCCTCCGCGACCTCGAGCATGCGCTGCTGCGGCAGATCGAGAAGCGTGTTGGCCAGGTCGGCGGGCTTCAGCTCGGAGAAGGTGGCGATCAGCTGCTCGGCCGACTGCGCCTCCCCGCGAGCCTGCTTCTCGCGCACCTCGTTCCAGTTGGCGAACGTCGTCTGTCCCTTGCCGAACGGGGACGAGCCGGTCTTCGGCCGGCGAACGAACAGCTGTCCGATCGCCCACTCGCCGGTGGGGGACTCCTCGATGGAGACGTCCTCGATCGTTGCCTCGCCGGTTCCGTCGGCGAAGACGACCTTGCGGCCGAGCATCTCGGCGATCACACGCACTTCGCCGCCTCGCTGCTCGAACCGTCGCACGTTGATGAGACCGGTCGTGATGATCTGACCGCTGCCGATGCTGGTGACCCGCCCGATCGACACGAACACCCGGCGCTTTCCCGGGATCTCGACGATGAGTCCCACGACGCGAGGAGGGTCGCTCTTGCGGTACACGACGAGGACGTCTCGCACCTTGCCGACCCGGTCGCCGGCGGGGTCGAAGACGGTGCACCCGGCCAGCCGGGCGACGAAAACTCTCGTGGCACTCACATGTAATAACTTAAGCCCTTCGGACCTCCCGACGGGCCGGGGTGGAAGAATAGCGGCATGACCACACCGAGTCCGTTGAACGGCCGGGGCCGCGGCCTCTTTCCCACTCTTCCCCGAGGCGAAGTCGTCGCCACCTTCGAGACGTACCCCGAAGCGCAGCAGGCGGTGGATGTGCTCGCCCGCGCCGACTTCCCCGTCGACAAGGTGTCCATCGTCGGCAGCGATCTGAAGAGCGTCGAACGCGTCACCGGCAAGCTCACCTGGGGTCGTGTCGCGATCGCGGGTGCGGCCTCCGGCGCGTGGCTCGGAATCTTCTTCGGGCTCCTGCTCGTGATCTTCTCACCGGCGGTCAGCTTCGCATTCGTGATCGCAGCCGTGCTGATCGGCGCGGGCTTCGGGATGCTCTTCGGCGTGGTCTCCTACGCGATCAACCGGCGCACCCGGGACTACACCTCGGTGATGCAGGTGATCGCCACCAGCTACTCGGTGCTGGTGGACGCCGATCTCGCCAATCGCGCGCGCAATCTGGCACAGGGCGGAACGGAACCCGCCGCTGAGGCACCGCATCCGTCCGATCCGCCGCAGGCACCGCATCCGTCGGACCCGCCGCCCGCCTGGGGAGAGCCGCAGCCGCCGGTGGAACCGCAGCCGCCCGTCGGGCAGCCGGAACCTCCGACGGCGCCGCCGAACGCGTCCTGACCGTCGTCGTAGGCGCCTAGCCGCGGAGTCGCTGCACCCAGGCCTCGACGTCGTCCGCGGTGCGCGGGATGGCGATGGACAGGTTCTCCGCACCGTCGTCGGTGACCAGGATGTTGTCCTCGATGCGCACACCGATGCCGCGGAAGCGCTCGGGAACCGTCAGGTCGTCGGGCTGGAAGTACAGACCGGGTTCGATCGTGAAGACCATTCCGGGTTGCAGCACGCCGTCGAGATACAGCTCGCGACGGGCTTGAGCGCAGTCGTGCACGTCCAGGCCGAGGTGATGGCTCGTGCCGTGCACCATGTACCGGCGGTGATGCTGATTCTCCGGCAGCAGAGCTTCGTCGGCCGACACCGGCAAGAGGCCCCACTCCGCTGTGCGGCGCGCGATCACGCCCATCGCCGTCGCGTGGATCTCGCGGAACCGGATGCCCGGGCGCACGATCGCGAACGCCGCATCCGCCGCCTCGCGCACGGCCTCGTAGACGAGTCGCTGCGTCTCGGTGAACGTGCCGTCGATCGGGAACGTGCGAGTGATGTCGGCGGTGTAGTAGCTGTCGACCTCGACCCCGGCATCCATGAGAATGAGGTCGCCCGGCACCACCGGACCGTCGTTCCGGGTCCAGTGCAGAATGCAGGCGTGGGGGCCGCTCGCCGCGATCGTGTCGTAGCCGACCGTGTTGCCATCGGCACGTGCTCGTCCGTTGAATACGCCTTCGACGAGACGCTCGCCCCTCGGATGCGCCGTGATCCGGGCGAGATCGCCGATCACGTCGTCGAAGCCACGGGCCGTTGCCGCGACTGCAGCACGAAGCTCAGCCACTTCGAACGAGTCCTTGACCAGCCGGAGCTCGGACAGGTCGCGCGCGAGCCGGTCGTCGTCGGGATGCTCCTCCGCACTCGCATCGTCACCGGCCGCGACCAGACGGAGAGCGTCGAGCTGGTCGGTGAGCAGGGCGTCGGCCTCGCGCACGATGAGCGTATCGGCATCCGTCGCGTCGACGATCGCGTCGAGATCGGCGATGCCTCTCGTCGGCACGGCGAGATCGCCTGCGACCTGAGCAAGTGAGGGCCGAGGGCCGATCCAGAACTCGCCGATCTCCGGGTTCGCGTAGAACTCGTCGGAATCGCGACCCGCGCGCTCACGGAAATAGAGCGTCGCCTCGTGTCCGTCGTCCGTCGGCTCAAGCACGAGCACACTGCCCGGCTCGGAGTCGGAGCCCCAACCCGTGAGGTGGGCGAACGCCGAGTGCGCGCGGAACGCGTAGTCGGTGTCGTTCGACCTCTGCTTCAGGCGGCCCGCCGGGATGACGAGGCGCTTTCCGGGATACAGCTCGGAGATCCGCGCACGGCGTGCGGCTGCGAACGCGGCCTGCTCCCGTGCGTCGGGGATCTGCTCGGAACGATCCGCCCAACCGCTGCCGATGTACTCCTTGAAGCCGTCCGATCCCGGTGTGGTGGAGCGGTTCGACGTCGCGCGGGGCTCCGGTGCTGCGGTGGTCTGTTGACTGGTCGGCTGCGAAGACATGGCAATCATTCTCCCACTCCTAGGATGGACTGCATGGCTGATGTGCGGCGCTTCCGAGGTCCGGTCGACCTCCACACCCACTCCAGCGTGTCCGACGGCACCGAGACGCCGGCCGAGCTGGTGCGTGCAGCCGCCGTCGCAGGGCTGGGCACCGTCGCCCTCACCGACCACGACTCGACAGCGGGATGGCTCGACGCGGCCGCGACGAGCAGCGAGGTCGGGGTCACCGTCATCCCCGGGATGGAACTCAGCACGCGCATCGAGTTCGCCAGCGTGCACATGCTCGGCTACCTGTTCGATCCCACGAACGACGCTCTCGTCGCAGAGACCCAGCGCATCCGCACCGGTCGGTTGAAGCGCGCCGAAGACATGGTCCGCCGCATCTCGGAGGACTACGACATCACGTGGGCGGACGTGATGGAGCAGGCGACGGAGGGAGCGACGGTCGGCCGTCCGCACATCGCGGACGCACTGGTCGCGCGCGGGTTCGCTCCCGATCGAAGCGCCGCGTTCGCGGGCATCCTGCACTGGCGCCGTGGCTACTACATGCCGCACTACGCTCCCGAGCCGCTGACCGGTGTCCGGCTCATCCGCGGCGCCGGCGGCGTACCGGTGCTCGCGCATCCGGGGACAGCCGGCCGCGGCCGGGTGATCCCCGACGACCGTCTCGCACGGCTCGTGGACGCCGGACTGTTCGGTCTCGAGATCGATCACCGCGAGAACACCCCTGACGGGCGCGAACGGCTCTTCGAGCTCGCGGCGAAATACGGGCTCGCGATCACCGGATCGAGCGACTACCACGGTGCAGGCAAACCGAACCGGCTCGGAGAGAACACGACGGCGCCGGATGTGCTCGATCGCATCATCGAAGAAGCGACAGGCGCGGCGCCCTTCTACGCATCCTGAGGTTTCGTGCTTAGCCTGGGGGCAGTGTGCCGACTGCGGTGCCGGGAGTACGAAGACGAGGTGACAGGTGCGGCGATCGATCTGGTCGAGCGGGATGGCATCGGCGACACTGGTCGCCGCGCTCGTCGTCTGCGCCGGCGTCGCTCCCGCCAGTGCCGACACTTCGTATCCGTCGTGGGACGAGGTCCAAGCCGCAAAAGCGAGCGCGTCCGCGACCCAGGCGGAGGTCGACCGGATCAACGGCGTGCTGAGTGCCCTTCAGACCGCGGCGAACGCGGCCGGTGACCTCGCGGTGAAGCGCGCGGGTGAGTACGGCGTCGCCCAGAACGCCCTGAAGAGCGCGACCCAGAAGGCCGACGAGCTGCAGAGCCGAGCCGATCAGGCCTCGGCTCAGGCGGACGTCCTCCGAGCGCAGAGCGGAAGGCTCGCATCCCAGCTCAGTCGAAACGGCGGCTCGGAGCTGTCGCTGCGGTTGTTCCTCTCGAGCAACGACGCGCACAACGCCTCTGCACTGCTGTATCAGCTGGGCACCGTGTCGAAGCTCGGCGAGCAGGCCAGCACGCTGTTCGCATCCGCGAACGAGCAGAAGAACCTGGCCGCATCGCTCAGCCAGCAGGCCGAGTCGGCGAAGAAGGTACGAGACCAGCTCGCCGCAGAGGCACAGGCCGCCCTCGCCGCCGCACAATCGGCTCAGAAGTCCGCTGAAGCCCAGCTCGCGAGCCAACAGCAGCACGCGTCGGTGATGTACGCGCAGCTCGCAGCCCTCAAGAACACTGCGGCGTCGGTCGAGCAGAAGTACGCGGAAGGCGTGGCGAAGGCCGCCGAAGAGGCTGCGGCAGGAAACGGGGACGCCGGCTCCGGCGGCGGCTGGGTCTCGGCGCCGTCGGACATGACCGTCGACCCGGCTGCAGCGCAGGCCTACGCCCAAGGACAGCTCGGCAACTACGGCTGGGGCGGCGACCAGATGGGCTGCCTGATCCGTCTCTGGAACCAGGAGTCCGGATGGCGGGCGAACGCCGTCAATCCGTCGAGCGACGCGTACGGCATCGCACAGGCGCTACCGCCCAGCAAGATGTCGACAGCTGGGTCCGATTGGCTCACGAACGCGAACACCCAGATCAACTGGGGACTGAATTACATCAGCGGCCGGTACGGCACCCCGTGCGGTGCGTGGTCGCACGAGGTCGGCTACAACTGGTACTGATCTCAAGACCGGTACTGATCGCAAGCGACCGGCGGTGATCGCCGGTCGCTTCTCGACCGGCTCAGCTGGTGGGAGTGGCGGATGCTCCGCCGCGCGAACGACGTCGGCGACGAGGCGCGCTGTTGCCATCGTGGTGCTGTGAGCCGCCGCCGTCGTGGGTACCGCTCGCGTGCGAGGAGTCGCCGACGGTGGTGGACTCGGAGGAACCCGAGGACGAGGGCGGTGCGCCCGCCGGTGCTCCGCCGCGCGTGCGACGACGTCGCTGGCCGCTGCGTTCGCCGGTGGTGGACTCGCCGTTCGACGGGGACCCCGTGCGGGTTCCGCCGCCCTGCCCCTGACGGCGCTGCGCACCGTCGGTCGACGGCGGCTTGACGGCCGGCGTGCTCTTGAGGCGGCCCTTCGATCCGGCCGGGATGTCGAGATCCTCGAAGAGGTGGGGGCTCGACGAATAGGTCTCCACCGGGTCGGGCTGGCCCATCTCGAGCGCACGGTTGATGAGCGCCCACTTGTGCAGGTCATCCCAGTCGACGAAGGTGACGGCGATTCCGGTCTTGCCGGCGCGACCGGTTCGACCCGCGCGGTGCAGGTAGGTGTCGTGGTCGTCGGGCACGGTGTGGTTGATCACGTGCGTGACGTCGTTGACATCGATACCGCGTGCGGCCACATCGGTGGCGATCAGGATGTCCTTCTTGCCGGCTTTGAAGGCCGCCATGGCCCGCTCGCGCTGTTCCTGGTTGAGATCGCCGTGAACGGCGGCGGCGTTGAAGCCACGGTCGTTGAGCTCTTCGACCAGTTTGGCTGCCGCGCGCTTGGTGCGCGTGAAGACGACGGTCTTGCCGCGGCCCTCGGCCTGCAGGATGCGGCCGATGACCTCATCTTTGTCGAGCGAGTGGGCGCGGTAGACGAGGTGCTTGATGTTGGCCTGTGTCAGGCCCTCATCGGGATCGGTCGCACGGATGTGCACCGGCCGTGTCATGAAGCGCCGGGCGAGCGCGACGATCGGTCCCGGCATCGTGGCCGAGAACAGCATGGTGTGCCGGGTCGCGGGAACCTGCTGGAAGATCTTCTCGATGTCGCTCAGGAAGCCGAGGTCGAGCATCTTGTCGGCCTCGTCGAGCACGACCTCCTGCACCTGCTTGAGGTCGAGGAGACGCTGACCGGCGAGGTCGAGAAGGCGGCCGGGTGTTCCGACGACGATCTGGGCGCCGGCCTTCAGCTGCTCGACCTGGCCTTCATAGGCCTTGCCGCCGTAGATGCTGACGACCTTGGTGGGACGGTTCGCGGTTGCGATCTCGAGGTCTTCGGCGACCTGTACGCACAGCTCGCGGGTGGGGACCACGACCAGCACCTTCACACCCGGCGCCGGATCGAGTCCGATGCGCTGGATGATCGGGAGACCGAAACCGAACGTCTTGCCGGTTCCCGTCTTCGCCTGGCCGATGATGTCCTGTCCGTCGAGCGCCAGCGGGATGGTCTGGGCCTGGATGGGGAAGGGTTCGACGATGCCCTTGGCAGCAAGGGCGTCGACCATGTCCTGGTCGATATTGAGTTCGGAGAAAGTCACAGATGTATGCCTGTCGATCGAGTACGGATGGGGCTACGCCCTGTTCTCGTCTCAGGCGCAGAGTCGTCGGTCCAACGCCGACGACATCATCAGCCTACTGGACCTCCCCGTTACACTGCTGTACGTGTCAACCTGGTTATCCCGACGTCGGCCTCCGGTCGAGCTTCCGCGCCTCCGTCCGAGGGAGACGCCGACCCAGGCGACCAGGATCGATCTGCACGATGTGATGCCGGATCTGCTCCCCTACCTGGGGCAGGCGGCCTATCTTCAGCTCGAAGCCTTCCAGACGCTCTCCCGGGTCGTCGGCGATGTCGACGACCTCTCGGCGAAGGAGAGCATCGCCGCCGCTGCCGGAGCGGCGCTCTCGAAGCATCAGGGCATCGCTGCGGAGATCCGTCGTCGCGGTGACGATCCGGCCGAGGTGATGCAGGCGTTCGCCGATGAGATCGACGGGTTCACCGTTCTGACCACGGGTTCCGACTGGCGGGAGACCCTTCTCGCGGTGCTCGTCACGAACGGACTTCTCGACGACTTCTTCATCCGGCTCGCCGTCGGCCTGCCCGGCGATGTCGGGCCGCGTATCGGGCACCTGCTCGGTTCAGACGGGGGTCAGGAGGGCGTGATGGATGTGCTCCGCACTGAGATCGGAGCCGATCCGACGCTCGCGTCCCGGCTCGCTCTCTGGGGACGCCGTCTGGTCGGAGACACGCTGCTCGTCGCGCGGTCCGCTCTTCATCTCTCGGGAAACACCGCGTCCGACGAGGAGCGCATCGAGCCGATCTTCACGGAACTGATCGCAGCCCACACCCGTCGGATGGACGCGCTCGGGCTGACGGCGTAGCCGACGGGCGCGGCGCGCCTGCCTAGCGGGCGACGGCGCCCTTCGTCAGGTCTGCGAGGAGCCGGTCGTCATGTGTCGAGCGGATGCGGCCGACCGCCAGATCGACCACGGCGACGATGACCGCCGTACCGACTAGCGTGATCCACCAGATCCAGCCGCCGTTCCACTTCATGCCGGTCCAGGTGAGGGCGACCCAGAGTGCGCTCGCGACCATGACACCGATCGCCGGCATCAGCACGGAGCCGTGCGTATGACGGTTGGGCAGGAAATAGCGCGCGCCGAGTCCGAGAAGTGCGCCACCGAGGGCGACGAACAGGAGTTCCACGAGCCGGCTGCCTAGCCGACGAAGCCGATGCGGCGCGACTCGTCGCTGCCGATCTCGATGTAGGCGATCCCGGCGACCGGAACGAGGTACACCTTGCCCTTGTCGTCGGTGAGGCGGAGGAAGCCGTTGCCGCTCGTGAGCGAGGCCTGAGCCTGTTCGGCGATCTCGTCGACCGTCTGTGTCGACTCGAAGCTGAGCTCTCGGGGGGCGTTGACGATTCCGATGCGGATCTCCACGTGTGGTGCCTTTCGACTCTGTACCGGCGGTGTGAGTTCAGACTACGACACTGCGCACACGGCGCTGCGACGCGTTCTCTGTCGGCGGACGCCGGTAGCGTTCATGGCATGACGATCCGAGGTTTCCGGCCGCGCCAGGAGGCGCCCACCGACCGGATCGCCGTCTCCCTCGACGACTCGCAGCGTCAGGTTCTGACGCTTGCCGACGATGTCTCGGCCGCCGTGCTCGGCGCGCCGGGAACGGGCAAGACGACCACACTCGTCGAGGCGCTCGCAGAACGCGTGCTGGGCCGCGGCTACGCGACCGACGAGGTGCTCGCGCTCACCGCATCCCGGTCTTCGGCCACCCGGCTCCGCGACAGGCTCGCACTGCGGGTCGGCGTGCCGACGAACGGACCGCTCGCGCGCACGGCGACGTCGCTGGCCTTCCAGCTGGTAGGAGACAGAGCTCGTGCCGCGGTGCAGGAGCCGCCGCGGCTGCTCACCGGCGGTGAGCAGGACCAGATCATCGCCGAGCTGCTCGACGGACACATCGAAGACGGCACCGGTCCCGCCTGGCCGGAGCCGCTCGGTCCCGAGGTACGTCTGCTGCGCGGCTTCCGTACGGAGCTGCGCGAGCTCATGGCCCGCTGCGTCGAGCACGGCGTCAGTCCGCGCAGACTCTCGGAGCTCGGCGCGATCACGGGACACGACGAGTGGCGTGCCGCTGCACGGTTCATCGATGAGTATCAACGGGTGGTCGACAGCTATCGCGGATCGTTCGTCGACTCCGCCGAGCTCATCGCCGAGGCGGTGACTGTCGTGAGGGGCGGGGGAGGCCCGAAACTGCGATTGCTTCTCGTCGACGATCTGCAGGAGTCGACGATCGCAACGCTCGGCCTTCTGCGCGCATTCGCCGCACGCGGCACCGCCGTGCTCGCTTTCGGCGACCCGGATGTGGCCTCCACGACATTCCGAGGAGCAGACGCCGCCTCGGTCGGGCAGCTGGATGCGCGTCTGGGCATCCCCGTGTCACGGTTAGTGCTCTCCACCGCTCACCGTCAGACGCCGGGTCTGCGTGCGCTGACATCGGCCGTCACAGAGCGGATCGGTGCAGCCGCCGCCGGCGTACAGCGACTTGCGGAGGCCGGCAGACCGCAACGTCACGACCCGCCGGCCGACTCATCGCGTCGTTCCGAGATCGTCCGCATCGAGGCGACGTCGGCTCCCACCGAGGTGTCCAGGCTTGCGAGGAGACTCCGTGAACGGCACCTCCTCGACGGCGTCGCCTGGGCTGAGATGGCCGTCGTGGTGCGATCCGGCGCCCATGTCCCCGGTCTCGCGAGGTCGCTCGCGATCGCCGAGGTGCCGACCAAGACGTCCGTTGCAGGACGCGCGCTGCGCGACGACTACGCGGCCCGCCAGCTTCTCACCGTCATCGGTGTCGAGCTGGGCGCCATCGAGCTCACCGCATCCGTCGCATCCGACCTGCTCCTCGGGCCGTTCGGCGGACTCGACGGACTGAGCCTGCGCCGGCTTCGACTCGCCCTCCGGCAGGAGGAGATCGCGGGAGACGGCAATCGGCCGGCGGATGAACTGGTCGTCGAGGCACTGGGCGATCCGGCACGATTGGCGACGATCGACTCGGCGCCGGCACGGCGAGCGACACGGCTGGCGGAGACACTCCGCACGGGTCGTGAAAGTGCACGGCACGGCGCGACGGTCGAGGAGCTGCTCTGGCACGCCTGGGAGCGCAGCGGTCTCGCCAGACGATGGCTCGAACAGTCGGAACGCAGCGGAATCGTCGCCGATGAGGCGAATCGCCACCTCGACGGTGCGGTCGCCCTCTTCACCGCTGCACGCCGTTTCGTGGAGCGCTCACCCGAGAGACCGCCGTCCGACTTCGTCGACGAGCTGCTCAAAGCGGAGGTCCCCGAAGACACTCTGGCCGCGCAGACGGCGTCCGACGCTGTTCTGGTGTGCACACCCAGTGCGACCGTCGGCTCGGAGTTCGAGATCGTCGCGGTGGCCGGACTCCAGGAGAGCGTCTGGCCGAATCTGCGGCTGCGAGGATCCCTGCTGCATCCTCAGAAGCTCGGCGAGGTCGTCGCCGGTTCGGCTTCGGACACGGCCGATGAACGCGCACAGGTGCTCGGCGACGAGCTTCGGATGTTCGCGCTCGCGATCTCACGTGCCCGCGGTCAGGTCATACTCACCGCGACCGCCAACGACGATGAGCAGCCATCGCCGTTCCTCCGGCTCACCGGTGACCTCGCCGTGATCGACACGGACGACTCGACGCATCCCCTGTCGCTGCGCGGGATGGTCGGGCGACTGCGCAGGCGGCTCGTCACGACAGGATCGCCGGATGCGGCGGAGGCACTCGCGCGACTGGCCGAAGCCGATGTCGTGGGAGCTCATCCGGACGACTGGTACGGGCTCATCGAACCGTCGACCGACGAACCGCTCGTCGATCTCACCGATCCCGAGGCACGCGTGCGTGTGTCGCCGTCGAGACTCGAGACCTTCGAGAAATCGCCGCTCTCGTGGTTCGTCGACGCCATGGCCTCGTCTCCCAGCGGTCTCGCTGCGGGAATCGGCACGGTGGTTCACGCGGTGATGGATGAGGCGAGCACCGACCCGGATGGCGACCTGAGCGTCGAACGGCTGTGGCGAGGCGTCGAAGCGCGGTGGGGAGAGCTGCAGTTCGAGTCACCGTGGCTGGAAGAGAAGGAGAGAAGACGCACGCGCCGACTGACCGAGGGACTCTCCGAGTATCTTCGGGACTTCGATCGTGCGGGCGGCGTGCTCCTCGGCTCGGAGGGGGAGTTCGCACTCGAGTTGGGACACGCACTGGTCAGCGGAAAGATCGACCGCGTCGAACGCACACCGGAGGGAACGATCGTCATCGTCGACCTGAAGACGGGAAAGACGGTGCCCAGCGCTGCCAAGGTCGCGGATCACGCCCAGCTCGGCGCCTATCAGCTCGCCCTGGAGCATGGAGCGGTCGCCGAGGCGGCCGACGCCGGATCCGCATCCGTCTCGGCATCCGGGGGAGCCAAACTGCTCTTCGTGAGCACCGGGACGCGCGGAAAGCTCTACCGGGAAGCCGCGCAGGAGAAGGTGGACGACGAAGCGCTCGCCCGTCTGCGCGAGCGTGTCGCGGCCGCCGCGCACGGAATGGCCGCGAACACCTTCGTGGCGGTGCTCGACCTGGATGAGCGGGATCCGCACGCACGCTATGAATACCGCATCCATCTCGTTCCGGCGGTGAGCGCATGACGGAAGAGAACGGCGATGGTCTGCTCGAATGGGACGTGGACGACGTCACCGTCGATCTGGTCGAACGCGCACTCGCCGAGGAAGCGCTGTCGCGCGGCAGTCAGCAGGAGGAGCCGGACCGCCGTCCGCGACGGCCGATCAGCGCCGTCGAGATCGCTCGGACCCTCGACCTCCCCACCCCGACACCGCAGCAGCAGGCCGTGATCGAAGCCCCGCTCGCGCCGGCGATCGTCATAGCGGGAGCAGGAAGCGGCAAGACCGAGACCATGGCGAACCGGGTCGTCTGGCTGCTCGCCAACGGGCTCGTCGCTGTGCCCGAGATACTGGGGCTCACCTTCACGCGCAAGGCCGCGGGTGAGCTCGCGCTGCGCATCCGCAAACGGATCGAGCAGCTCGTCGTCTCCGGACTGACCGATATCGAGTTCGACCCGTTCGACGCACCGACGGTAGCGACCTACAACTCGTTCGCCAATGCGATCTTCCGCGAGAATGCGCTGCTGCTCGGCAGAGAACCGGAGTCGGCCGTGCTCAGCGAGGCGTCGGCCTGGCAGATGGCGAGACGGCTCGTGGTCGCCAGCACCGACGACCGTCTCGTCGAACTCGAGAAGAGCGTCGACATCGTGACGAGTGCCGTCATCTCGCTGAGCCGAGCTCTCAGCGAGAACGTCGTAGATGCCGCGGATGTCGAACGGATGAGCGAACGGTTCTGCCGGCTTGCCGAACTTCCGACCGGAAGCGGGCGGGTCAAAGACATGTACGCGTCGGTCCGATCCGCGATCGGTGTGGTCGGCTCTCTTCCGCCGATCCTCGATCTCGCCGAGCAGTTCGCGGCCGAGAAGGTGCGACGCGGCTTCGTCGAGTATTCGGATCAGGTGGCCTTGGCGCTCCGCGTGAGCGAACGGGTGCCCGCGGTCGTCGACGACTACCGGTCCCGGTACAGGGTCGTCCTGCTCGACGAATACCAGGACACCTCGGTCGTGCAGACCCGCCTCCTGTCCACGCTGTTCGCGGGTAGCGCGGTGATGGCCGTCGGCGATCCCCACCAGTCGATCTACGGCTGGCGCGGTGCGAGCGCAGCCAATCTCGGTCGATTCGCACATGATTTCACGGGGGAGCGCGACGGTGCATCGCGCTTCGCTCTTTCCACCAGCTGGCGCAACCCGGTGACGGTTCTCGATGCCGCGAACACCCTCGTCGAACCGCTCTCGTCCGCATCGCCGGTGCAGGTCGAACGGCTCACGCCGAGGTCCGGTGCAGAAGAAGGCGAGCTCGACACCCGATTCACGCAGACCGTGGGCGATGAGGCTGCGGCCGTCGCCGACTGGCTCGGCGAACGCCTCCGCCGCCGGGACGAGCGCGGGCAGGTTCCGAGCGCCGCCGTTCTCTGTCGTTCGCTCAAGAAGATCGACCCGTTCACTGCGGCGTTGGCCGAACGCGGCATCCCTTACCACGTTCTCGGTCTGGGTGGTCTCCTCGAACAGCCGGTCATCGCGGATCTGGTGAGTGCGATGCGGGTCATGCACGATCCGACGGCGGGATCGGAGCTCATCCGGGTCCTCACCGGTGCCCGCTGGCGCATCGGACCGAAAGACATCGCGACACTCCGAGGAGTAGCCTCCTGGCTCGCTGCCCGTGACCACCGTTTCGCCCAGCTCGATCCGTCCGTGCGGGAACGTCTCCGGCAGTCGGTCGCGGGCGACGAGTCCGCATCGCTCGTCGATGCCCTCGATTTCGTCGTCGAGGCGCCGGAGACGCACACGCAACTGGGCGGATTCAGCCCAGCCGGTCTGCAGCGGATGCGCGCAGCCGGTCGGCGTCTCGACTACCTGCGGTCCCGTGTCGGTCTCGACCTGCTCGATCTCGTCACACTCGTTCAGCAGGAGCTGCTCCTCGACATCGAGGTCGCGGCCAATGAGAGCGCACAGCTCGGACAGGCCAGTCTCGACGCGTTCGCCGAACAGGTCGCGTCCTACTTGGCCAGTGACGACCAGGCGACCCTGGGTTCGTTCCTGTCGTGGCTGGCAGAAGCGGAAAGGCGAGACAACCTGGCCCCGCGAAGCGAGGAGCCGGAGCCGGGCACGGTGCAGATCCTCACCATCCACGGTGCGAAAGGGCTCGAGTGGGATGTGGTCGCCGTGCCCCGGATGGTCGACGGCGAGCTTCCCGGAGCGCCGCGCAGCAAGAAGGGCTGGCTCGAGTTCGGAGCGCTGCCGTACGAGTTCCGCGGCGATGCCACGGAGCTGCCGCTTCTCGCCTGGCGTACCGCCGAGTCGCAGAAAGACGTGGACGAAGCGGTGAAGGCTTTCGAGGAGGAGATCGTCCGGCGTCATGCTGAAGAACAGCGTCGACTGGTCTACGTCGCCGTCACACGCGCGAAGCGCTCGCTGCTGCTCTCGGGCTCGTACTGGTCCACCCAGACCCGGCCGAGAGGCCCGGGAGCCTTCCTTCTCGAACTTCAGTCTGCGGGACTCATCGGCCCGGAGGCGTTCCCCGACTGCGACGACCCCGACGAGAACCCGTACACGATGGACGCCCAGACGACGCTGTGGCCTCTCGATCCGCTGGGTACGCGCCGCGACCGTGTCGTGGCCGCTGCCCGGGCCGTGGAGAGAGCCCTGGAGGGCGGGGCGAGCGCGGGCGGAGTGTATGCGCACGACATCGATCTCCTGCTGGCGGAACGCGCCCGCATGGACACCTCCGCGGGCCTCGTCGACCTGCCGACGCGCATCCCCGCATCACGGTTCAAGGACTACGTGACCGATCCAGCATCCGTCGCCGCGTCGCTGCGCAGACCGATGCCCGAGCGACCGTACCGGCAGACCAGGCTCGGCACTCTTTTCCACGGCTGGGTCGAGCAGCGCTATGGAACGCTCGGAGGAGCATCGGATGTGATCGATGCGATCACGACCGAGCTCGACGATCCCGCGGGTGAACAGCTCGAGGCCGAGCAGTTGGCGGTGCTACAGACCACGTTCGCGGCGAGCGAGTGGGCGGATCGACGACCGCAAGAAGTGGAGATCGAGATCCACGTGACCCTCGCCGGTCAGGTCGTGGTGTGCAAGCTTGATGCGGTCTATCCATCCGTCGACGACACGTACGATGTGCAGATCGTGGACTGGAAGACGGGAAAGGCTCCCCGCGACGCCGAGGACCTCGAGCGCAAGCAGCTCCAGCTCGCCCTCTACCGTCTGGCGTACTCCCGTTACGCGGGCATCGATCCTGCGCGCATCGACGCCGTCTTCTACTTCGTGGCCGACGATCTCGTCGTACGCCCCGAGCGCATCTACTCCGAAGACGAGCTCAACGCCCTCTGGACCTCCGCCACCGCGACGTCCGTCTAACGCTTCAGTCCTCGGCGACCGGCTTCATACCGCCGGCGTGGCCGTAGTCGTCCGAGCTCCGATCGCCCGGTGTGCGGTCGAGCATTGCTTCGACATCGTCGATCGCGAGGATGGGGCCCGTGGCGGTCGACAGCGCTGTCGCCGAGTTCGTGTGCACTCTGTCGACGAGACCGTCGAGCATGGCGACAGCATCATCGACGATCGACTGGCTGCGCACCTCGCGCCCGTGCAGCAGCCACCGTGCCACCTCGAGCTCGGCGTAGAGCATGGCCCGCTGGGTGAACTGACGGTCGGTGGCGACCTGACGCGTCGCCGCATAGGCACCGAGTGCTCCCTCGGTCGCATCGGGGCTCATGGCGAGAAGCCAGTGCAGGTCACGCGCCGGATCGCCGACGCGGAGCGCCGACCACCCGAGAACGGCGACCACGGTCTCGTCTTCGACGAGGAACGAGTCGACCGTGAGGGCGCCGTTGATGACGGTCGGATGGAACTGCCACAGCGATTCGTCGGCCGAGGCTTCGCGCCAGCGATCGCGGAGTGCGCTGGGGAGCAGCCCGGTGGCTGCGGCGGACTCGATGAGTGACGTCGTGGAAGTGTGGCACTCGGCTGCGCTCAGTACGGGAAGTCCGGCCTCACCGACGAAGTTGGTCGGGAGCGTGTGGATGGCGGCGATCGCGTGACCGATGGATCCTGCGAGACCATCGCCTGGCGGAACATCCTCGATGGAGATGTGGTGACCGCCGAGAAAGCCGTAGACGAGGGCCCTTGTCCCACCCACCGGCGCCTGGCCGAGGGAGATCGGCACATCGAACGGCAGCCTGCTGCGGATGCCCGTTGTGAGGGCTCGCAGGGCGACAAGGTCTGCGCTCTGCTCTGTCTCGGCGGCCTGCGACGCGGGAACGCGGACGATGTACGTCTGCCCGTCCCGTCCGGTGAGCAGCGCCGAGTCGAACTCGCCGGCGCCTCCGAGGCTGAAGCTGCGGGCACCGGAGACCTCGAGTCCGGCGACGGCGGAGGAGGCCAGCGCGGCTAGAGTGAGATGGGATCTGGCCATGAACCCAAGGTTAAATGGACTTCCCCGCGTGAGCCTGTTCGCCACGCCTTGAAAGGAACCCGATGTCGACCTTCCCTCTCGCCGCTCTGCCTCTTTCGAGGCACGCCGTCGACCGCGATCATGTGTCGCGATCACGTCCGGCGCTGTTCGACGAGCTGTGGGCCGAGCCGGGGACACGGGTACTCGCGCTCTGGAAGGGCCACGCGTTGCTCACCCCTGAGAGCGTCGAGGCGGCACGTCCCGCGGCCGACGGATGGGGCTCCTCCGAGCCGGGCACGGCGAGGCTCGACCTGCTGCCGGTGGAGCGTGTCACCTCGGCTCTCGTCCGCGTCTACCTCGGCCGCACTCTCGTCGCGACCGAGAGCGAGCCGGCAGGAACCGCGGTCGTGCTCCAGGTGCTGACCGACGCCGCTGCAGCCGAGCTCGAGCCCGACGAGTCGCGCTGGGGCAATCTGCGCACCGTCGCGACGGCTCTCAGCGACAGGGATGCGGGACTCTTCACCGAGGCGCTCGCGATCGCGAACTGGCACGCCTCGCACACCCACTGCCCGCGCTGCGGCTCGCCGACAGTTGTCGAGGAAGGCGGCTGGGTGCGGCGCTGCCTCGAAGACGACTCGCAGATCTTCCCGCGTACCGACCCGGCCGTGATCGTGACCGTGCTCGACGCCGACGACAGGCTCCTGCTCGGCTCGAACGCGATGTGGGAGAACTCGCGGTACTCGCTGCTCGCCGGTTTCGTCGAACCGGGGGAGTCGTTCGAGTCCGCGGTGCAACGGGAGATCTTCGAAGAAGCGGGTATCAGGGTCGTGGATGCGCACTACAAGGGTTCGCAACCCTGGCCGTTCCCCGCATCCGTCATGGTCGGGTTCACGGCGAGGCTCGCCGACGACCAGCGTTCAGACGCCCTCGCCCCCGACGGCGAGGAGATCCTCGACCTGCGGTGGTTCAGCCGCCGCGAGCTCTGGGAAGCACGCGACCAGGTGATCCTGCCCGGTCGTTCCTCCATCGCACGTGCCCTGATCGAGGACTGGTATGGCGGTCCGCTCGACGAGGCTCCGGTCACGACGTGACGCCGGAGAGTCTGCTCGACGGACTGGACCCTCAGCAGAGGGTCGCAGCCGAAGCGCTGCTCGGCCCCGTGTGCATCCTGGCTGGAGCCGGCACCGGCAAGACGCGGGCGATCACTCATCGGATCGCCTACGGCGTCGCCTCCGGAGCATATGCACCCAACCGGGTGATGGCGCTCACCTTCACGAACCGTTCGGCAGCGGAACTGCGTGGCCGACTCCGTCAGCTGGGCGCCGGAGGGGTCGCGGCTCGCACCTTCCACGCCGCCGCATTGTCTCAACTGAATTTCTTCTGGCCCCAGGTCGTCGGCGGCACCCTTCCGAGCGTGCTGGACGGAAAGGGCAGGGTGCTCGGACATGCCGCAGAACGCCTGGGCCTCAAGGTCGACACGGCGACGCTCAGGGATGTGGCGGCCGAGGTCGAGTGGCGCAAGGTCTCCGGTCTCAGCGTCGAGCAGTACGCCGGAAAGCTGGCCGGTCGGGCCATTCCCGGCACACTCACCGCAGAGCAGCTCGTCCTCATGCTCCAGACGTACGAGGATCTCAAAGACGAGCGCAAGCAGTTCGACTTCGAGGATGTGCTCCTCGCCTGCGCGGGGATGATCGAGATCGAACCCGCGGTCGCGATGCAGGTGCGTGAGCAGTACAGGTTCTTCGTCGTCGACGAATACCAGGACGTGTCGCCGTTGCAGCAGCAGCTCCTCGACCTCTGGCTGGGCGGCCGCCGCGATCTGTGCGTGGTCGGGGATGCGAGCCAGACCATCTACTCGTTCGCCGGAGCCCGCAGTGAGTACCTCCTCGACTTCGAGCGAGCACATCCTGGTGCGACGGTTGTGCGGCTGGAGCAGAACTACCGATCGACTCCGGACGTCGTCGATGCGGCGAACCGCTTGATGAGGGGACGCTCGGGTGCACTGACGCTCCGCTCGGCCGCCACGGACGTCTCGGATGAGACCGGACTAGCGGAGCACCGGGATCGCACGGAGCGGCCCACCGAGTCGGACGTGCCCGAGCCGACCGCATATCCGGACGATCGCGCCGAGGCTCGCGGAGTCGCCCAGCTGATCGCTGCCGAGCTCGCCGCCGGCGCGAAGCCGGAGGACATCGCGGTTCTCTACCGGGTGAACGTTCAGGCCGCGATGATCGAGCAAGCGCTGGGGGATCTGGGAATCAGCTATCAGATCCGCGGCTCGAAGCGGTTCTTCGACCTGCCCGAGGTGCGCCAGGCGATCATGTCGCTGCGCGCCGCCAGCGTGTCGATCGGCAACGAGCCGCTCTTCAAATCGGTCAGCGATGTTCTGCGCTCACTCGGCTGGAGTCAGCAGGCGCCCGAGACCCGGGGCGCGGTACGCGATCGCTGGGAGGCGCTCAACGCGATCATGGGCCTCGTCGATCTTGCGCCGGAGGGCACGACCTTCCGCGCTTTCACGGACGAGCTGCTCGTCCGTCAGGCGGGGCAGCACGAGCCGACTCTGTCTGCGGTGACCCTCGCCACTCTGCACTCCGCCAAGGGCCTGGAGTGGGAGTCCGTGTACCTCGTGGGTCTCACCGAGGGTCTCGTGCCGATCAGCTACGCGAAGACGTTCGAGCAGATCGATGAGGAACGCCGACTGCTCTACGTCGGCATCACGCGGGCGCGCCGCCGTCTGCGAATGAGCTGGTCGCGAGCGGGATCGGTGTCGGGCCGCCTCTCGACACGTCAGCCCTCCCGCTTCCTGGCAGAGCTAGGCAGCCGCACTCCGCGTGCGGTCGGTGCATCCGCATCGAGGTGACTCCCGTCTCGTAGACAACGGAGACACTGGTCGCCCGGAGACGTCGCGAGCCCCGAAGCACCCGATCGAGCACCGCTCGGCAGACGATGGCCGCGACCGAACTGCTGACGATGCTCGTCTCACGTCCCGCATCGCGCGCGTAGAGCTGGCTCGCCATAGCCGCCCAGTCGGGGTCGGCGTCGACACGGCGACGGTGGTCGCATCCGAGGCAGGGGCCCCGGCCGGGCTCGACGAGCGGACCCACCGTCACCGATCGGTCGCCGAACACGACCGGAAGGTGAGGGACATCCCGCTGCATCCAGCGGCGGTGGCGTTCGGGATGCACGGCGAACGACCCGATCACGACGGCGATCGTGGCCGAGTCGATCGCGGGATCGTCGGCGCGGAGCCGCGAGCGCACATCCATGCCGCTCTCACCGAGCACCTGGGCGACCCGAACGGCGGTGGCCCCGGCGCCATCCAGCACGACGATCGGCTCCATCCGGGGCGATATAGGAGAACCGCTGCGTCGTTCGCTCGGATCGATGAGAAGCGGGGCCAAGCGGCGCAGGAGCAGCCCGACGCCCTCGGCATCGCCTCCGGCTCGACGTGCCACGAGCTGCAGCCCCGAGAGCGTCATGCCCGCATCGAGCGCGACCAGAAGCCTTTCGTCCGCATTGCTGAGTCCTCTCAGCGTGAGCACTGGGCGTTCCACACCGAACTGCACTGTGTCGGGCGACCGCCAGACGCGATGGACGAGCGGGTCGAACTGATAGATCATCCCGGCATCATGCCCGAATCGCGGTGCGCCCGGGAAAGTTGTCCACAGGTCGCCGCGACAGGACCGGTCAGTCCTCCTGGGGACGCTCCGTGTCTCCGCGCAGAAGATCGTCGAGAGCCTGGTCCACTTCGTCGCGTTCCGGTTCTTCGCCTCGCGCGGCTGCCGTCATGCGCGCGATGAGAGCGGAGGGATCGTCGAGGTCGCTCGACTGCGGGAGCAGATCGGGGTGAGACCACAGATCGTCGCGCGCCTCGGCACCGACCGCATCCGTCACCGCTTGCCACATCGCCGCAGCTTCGCGCAGCCGGCGCGGCCGGAGCTCGAGCCCGACCAGGGTCGAGAAGGCGGACTCCGCCGGTCCGCCGGAAGCACGCCGACGGCGAACGGTCTCGGCGACGGCGTCCGCCTTGGGCAGGAGTTTCGTGGCATCCGCTGTCACGACGTCGACCCAGCCCTCAACGAGGGCGAGGGTCGTCTCGAGACGCGCCAGCGCTTCCAGCTGCTCCTCCGACTTCGGCGGGATGAGAGCTCCGCTGACCATGGCCTCGCGCAGTTCTTCGGGGTTGGACGGATCGAATCCCTCAGCAAGCTCTTCGAGCCGTTCGGTGTCGATCGTGATGCCCTTCGCGAAGGCGGTGATCTGGGTGAGCAGCTGCAGGCGCAGCCACTTCGCGTGACGGAACAGGCGCGCGTGCGCGAGCTCGCGCACGGCCAGGTAGAGCTGCACCTGATCGGTGGGGATGTCGAGCCCGTCGCCGAACTCCGCGACGTTCTGGGGGATCAGCGCTGCCGTGCCGTCCTCGAGCAGCGGGATGCCGATGTCACCGCCAGAGACGACCTCCTTCGCGAGCTGGCCCACCACCTGACCGAGCTGCATCGCGAAGAGAGCACCGCCGATCGAGCGCATGACCTGTCCTGCGTTCGCGATCATGCCCTGCATCTCTTCGGGCGCCTGTTCGGTGAGCACGCGCGTGAGGGCGTCGGAGATGCTGAGCGCGACGGGTTCGGCCAGCTGCGTCCAGAGCGGCATCGTCTGGCGGGCCCACTCGGCGCGACCGATGAGCAGCGGGGGACTGGTCAGCTCGGCGACGGATGTCACACCGTCGAGCCAGAGGCCCGCGACGTTGAACGCCTGGTCGAGTGCTCCCCGCTCGGCGGGTGTGACCGCGTGAGCGTCCTGCGCTGCCAGGGTGCGCGCCTGTTCGAGCGCGAGATCCCAGTTGATACCGCCGTCGGTGTTGCGGATGGCGTTCTGCAGCTGACCGATCAGCTGCTGGATGCTCGCCGGATCGTTGGGGAGGCCCGCGGCGCCGGCGAGTTGGCTGGGGTCGATGGAGGAGTTGCCCGAGAGGAACTCGCGCAGCATGTCCCGGAAATCGTCGTCGGGTTCCTGCGGTGAATCCGGGGAGCGGTCGTCGGCCATCGTGGCGCCTCTTTCGTGT
>Ga0256795_1000169_pt1 | contig 33308 bp, 31 predicted proteins | sample MC6MC0946MT_FD_186353 | JGI IMG/M metagenome (GOLD analysis project Ga0256795, IMG submission 186353) | Metatranscriptome of enriched soil aggregate microbial communities from Iowa State University, Ames, United States - MC6-MC0946-MT... | ecosystem: Environmental > Terrestrial > Soil >... | reverse complement strand
GCCATATTGCGCATCAGGGTTAGGACGGGTGCCATAATCGGGCCTGTTCTGGTTGCCATAATCAGGACGGTTATTCTGGTTTCGGTTATTTTGCTGTGCATTCATGGTGCCCGTCCATAAGAGCAGGGCGGCAAGAGGTAGTAAGGCTCTTTTCATCATTATCAGTTATTATTTAGGGGTTGAGTATTTAAGGTTGCAATATTAAGACACCAGGTGGAGATAAAAGTTTATTGCAATAAAAAAAAGTTCAGGATTTTTCCTGAACTTTTTATAATGTATGATCACTTATGCATTAAAAGTAACCGGATCACTTGCCGGAGGGGTAGTGTTGCCATTTTCCGGGAAGAACGGTGTGTCCTGCGGATCTTCAAATGGTCTCTGGCCGATCAGGCGCTCCAGGTCATCTTTATATAAGACTTCTTTTTTTAATAATTCTTCAGCAACCAGTTCTACTTCTCTGCGCTTATCAGACAGTAATGCTTTTGCCCTGAGGTATGCCTTGTCTGACAATAGTTTTACTTCCTGGTCGATGATCTTGCCGGTCTCTTCACTATAAGGCTTCTGGAAGCTTCCTTCGCTTTGCGGATCATAGAAAGAAATATTACCGATCTTGTCATTCATACCATAGATACTTACCATAGCATAGGCAGTACGGGTCACTTGTTGCAGATCGCTCAATGCACCTGTAGAGATTTTACCAAAGAAGATTTCTTCGCTGGCACGACCACCAAGGGTCATACACATATCATCTTCCAGTTCCTGTGTCAAGGTCAGGTATTTTTCTTTAGGCAGATATTGTGCAAAGCCCAGCGCAGCGGTACCTCTCGGTACGATGGTCACTTTTACCAGTGGGTGTGCATGCTCCAGGAACCATCCCGCTACGGCATGACCCGCTTCGTGGTAAGCAATTACTTTTTTCTCTTCTGGTTGAATGATTTTGTTTTTCTTTTCCAGACCACCGATGATACGGTCAATGGCATCATTGAAGTCCTTCATATCTACCTCTGTCTTACCGTTACGGGCAGCGATCAGGGCAGCTTCATTACAAACATTCGCGATGTCTGCACCCGCAAAACCAGGTGTCTGGATGGCCAGTTTCTGCACATCAAGGTTGGCTGATTTTTTGATCGGGGTCAGATGCACCTGGAATATTTTTTCTCTTCCTTTAGCATCCGGCAGGTCGATAGAGATCTGACGGTCGAAACGACCCGGGCGTAATAAAGCCGCATCCAGTACGTCTGGTCTGTTGGTCGCTGCAAGGATAATGATACCACTATCGCCGCTAAAGCCATCCATTTCTACCAGCATCTGGTTCAGCGTATTTTCACGCTCATCATTACTCATTACCGCATTTTTACCTCTTGCACGGCCGATCGCATCAATCTCATCGATAAATACGATACAAGGTGCTTTTTCACGTGCCTGCTTAAATAAGTCTCTTACACGGCTGGCACCAACACCTACGAACATCTCTACGAAATCGGAACCCGACATAGAGAAGAATGGTACCTGTGCTTCACCGGCAACAGCTTTTGCCAGCAGGGTTTTACCCGTTCCCGGAGGGCCTACAAGCAGGGCACCTTTGGGGATTTTACCGCCGAGATTAGTATATTTTTTAGGATTTTTCAGGAAATCTACGATCTCCATGATCTCCACTTTCGCTTCGTCCAGTCCGGCTACATCATTGAAGGTGATATTAACCATAGTACCTTTCTCAAACAACTGTGCTTTAGACTTACCGATGTTGAAGATACCACCACCTGCAGGACCTGCACCACCGCTGCTCATTTTGCGGAACATGATCAGTATACCGATCAGTACGATTGCCGGTAAGATCAGCTGGGTAAGGAAGGCAAAAGGATTGCCCCTGTCTTCCAGGAAAACCGGCACTTCAGGCTTGTTTTCAGCCTTCAGCTGTTTCATAACCTCCTGGTAATTGTCATTAAAGACCTCATATTTACCAATATTGAAGGCAAAATCAAATGCGCCGTCTTTATTGGACATCAGCATATCATAACGATCATTACGCTTCGGTTTCTCTTTCGCCCAGTCTTTCAGGAAAACCTCGGCCACCTGGTTGTTTACAATAACTACTTTATCGACTTTATTCTGCAGCAGAAAATCGTTCTGGAATTGCAGGAAAGAAATTTCTTTATTCTTTCCGCCACCAAGACTGATGAACTGCATACCGATTATAACCGCTAAAATAATGCCATAAATCCAGTAGAAAGAGGTCTTTGGTTTTTTTGCCCTGATTGTTATTATTCATCCCCGGCTGTTGCGGGGTCTTCTTATTATTAAGCTCGTCCATTGTCTGTTTTGTATTAGTAATAGGGGGGCCATGACGTGTATCGTATGGCTATGGGTGCTCCTGCTTTTCAGCATCCAGCCACAGACTTTCGATATCGTAGAATTTGCGTTCTTCCGTCTGGAATACGTGTACCACGATATTTACATAGTCTACCAGGGTCCATTGCTGGCCGGGCTCTGCATGGTAAGGTTTTTCGCCGCATTCTTTGCGCACTTCTTCCTCAATGTGATTCGCGATGGCTTTCACCTGGATGTGTGTCTGTGCATCACAGACAATAAAAAAAGTCCGCTACCGCTTCTTCGATATTACGCAGATCGAGCGAAACGATACGTTCTCCTTTCTTGTCCTCAATGGCCGAAATGATGGTTTTGAAAATGGCGCTGTCCCGGGTTACTCTTTGTTGTGCTTTTCTTACTACAGCTTTTTTGTCTGCCGCACCTGATTGATTATTGTCCAATACTAGTTTATAAATTGAAAATTAAAAATCTAATTTTATATTGCGTCCAAAATTAAGAAATCTTTTGGCAATTAACACTGTTAAAGCTTATCCAAATTGGTTGCATTATTTACCTACCGTAGATAGTACCAATATCTATGCCACAAGACTGGCAGAGGACGGATTGGCACATCATGGCGAAGTCGTATGGGCACTGGATCAGACACAGGGCAGGGGGCAGAGAGGTAAGCAATGGAACACCCGGCCGGGTGAAAATGTCATGATGAGCCTGATCATACAGCCCTCAGGGGCCCTTACCCGTTCACCCGCCCACCTCAACATAATGGTGGCTGCAACCATTGCACGCTATTTTGAAGCAATCGGTAAAAACTGGACGGTACACATTAAGTGGCCCAATGACATTTATGTCAATGACAAAAAGGCAGTAGGTATTCTGATTGAAAATGTATTCCGCGGCATGCAATGGACCAATGCGGTGATCGGTATCGGCATTAATGTAAACCAGACCGACTTCAGCCCGGAGCTGACGAGAGCAACTTCCCTCAGGGCAGAATCAGATAAGGAGTACGATCTTTTTGAGATCATCAATGACCTGCGCAGCGGCCTGCTTAATGAACTGATCTATTATAAACCGGAATTATTTAAACATACTTTACAGCAGTACAATCAGTTCCTGTACAAAAGAGGCGAAGAAGTACGTTTTACACATATACCGGACGGGCTTGTATTTACGGCAAGGGTAATTGCGGTAAGCGGAGACGGCACACTGATCCTGGAGCAGGAGGATGGTATGCATACTTATCCCTTCGGTAGTGTACAATGGCATTTGTAAGCAGTGTGTAATCTGTACGGGCTATGCTGCCAATGCCGAAAAAATTAAATACTTTTGCATAATCGTATGAAGAACTGCATCAAAAACATTGCACTGATTTTAATGGCCTGTTTTTTCTGGCTTGGGTGTAAAGTATATTCTTTTACCGGCGCCAGTATTGCCGGTAAAACCATGAATGTGCAGAATCTCCAGAACAATTCGGCCAATGTGGTGCCCACACTGAGCCCGACCCTGACCGATAAGATCAGGAGTCGCATTCTCTCCCAGACCGGACTGGCGCCAGTTCAGGGGCTTAATGCTGACTATGAGCTGAGTGGTGCGATAACTGGCTACAATGTAACGATTTCCGGTCTGGGTAGTGCCGAGCAGGCACAGGCCTCGCAAAACCGCCTGACCATTACGGTACAGATCGAGTTTAAAAACAAGCTGGATCCTAAGGCGAGCTTTAAGCAATCTTTCAGCCGCTTTGCAGATTTTGCTGCGAACCAACAATTACAATCGGTAGAGAACAAGCTTATAGAAGACATCGGAAACCAATTGGCTGATGATATCTTTAATAAGGCTTTTGTAAACTGGTAAACATTTTTCATTTTGATCTCAGGAACACAAATACACCATTGGCTGCGACAGCCCGATTTACTGCTACAGGAAGATAATAGTGCTTTAAAAGAACTGGAGCAGGATTACCCTTATTTTTCCTTGGCACCTTTAATGGCACATTACCAGCAAGTGGGCAATGTCGTGAATCGTGATCTGCTGGAGATATACGGCTATAATCCCGTGGTTTTTCATTACTGGAAAGATAAAGAAGAAACCTGGGCCTCATTGATCAGCCAGGAAGCAGAAGCAGTGCCGGAAGCGGTTATAGAAGAACCTATTGCGGCAGATAATGTGATTGCAGAAGAAGATTTCTTTACTGATGAACTGACCTTTGATGCCCCAACTGTAGACTATTTTGCCAAGCAGGGTATTGACGTATCTGCAGACCTGCCCGAAAAGGAAGATCTGGAAGAAATGACTTTGCCTCATCTGGATGCACAGGATGGAGATGATGTAGATAAATCTTTACTGGTGGTGATGAGCTTTGGAGAATGGTTACAGTTCCTGCAGCATAAAACCCGCCACGAGCAGCAGGAAGAGCAGGAGAAGAGTGCACTTAAAGCCATGTGGCAGAGACAGAAACTGGCCGAGGCACTGGAAGAAGAAAGTGATGAAATACCGGCTTCTGTATTCGAAATGGCGGTCAATTCGATATCCCGTGAAGATGGTGTGGTGAGTGAATCTATGGCTATTGTTTATGCCAAACAGGGCAAGATCAGGGAATCGATCGAAATGTATCAAAAATTATGTTTGAAAAATCCAGATAAAAGTGTTTATTTTGCTCAGAAAATAGAAAGTTTACAAAAAGAATTAAAATAAAATGACTAGCCTTTATATCATATTAATCATCGTAGCATGTGCTGTATTAGCATTCTTCATTCTGATCCAGAAGCCTAAAGGAGGCGGTCTTTCCGGTTCTTTCGGTAGTGTAGGTACCCAGGTTATGGGTGTACAGAAATCTGGTGATGTAATGGAAAAAGGTACCTGGTACACTGCAACTGCAATTATGTTACTGTGTATCTTATCTACCTTCTCTCTGGGTATCGGACAGAACAAGCCTTCTGCTAAAGAGCAGCAACAACAGCAACAACAAGCTCCTGCTAAAAATCAGCAGGCTCCTGCACAGCAATAATTATTGCCTGCAATATAAAATATTAAAAGGCCGCATATTTGCGGCCTTTTTCTTTATACGTGGCGGTAATCATTTAGTTACATAGGAATCTGCTTTGATTTTAATACAAAAGAATTATCTTTGTCGCGTCAAAAAAGACGCTTACATTTTTTAAACAAAATTACTTTATGAATTTCCAGTTTACAGAAGAGCAGCTGATGATCCAAAAGGCAGCTCGTGATTTCGCTCAGACAGAATTATTACCGGGTGTAGTTGAGCGTGATGATCAGCAAAAATTTCCTGCAGAGCAAATTAAGAAATTAGGAGAGCTGGGCTTTATGGGAATGATGGTAGATCCTAAATACGGCGGAGCTGGTATGGATACCGTTTCTTATGTATTGGCAATGGAAGAAATTTCTAAAGTAGATGCTTCAGCTTCTGTATGTATGAGCGTAAACAACTCATTGGTATGCTGGGGTCTGGAAAAATTCGGATCAGAAGAACAAAAACAACAATACTTAGTACCTCTGGCTAGTGGTCAGGCAATCGGTGCTTTCTTATTAAGCGAGCCGGAAGCAGGTTCTGATGCCACTTCTCAGCGTACTACTGCTGAAGATATGGGTGATTACTACCTGTTGAATGGTGTTAAGAACTGGATCACTAATGGTAATTCAGCTTCTTACTACCTGGTTATCGCACAAACACATGCAGATAAAGGGCACAAAGGTATCAATGCTTTCATCGTAGAAAAAGCGTGGGAAGGTGTTACCGTAGGTGCTAAAGAAAATAAAATGGGTATTCGTGGTAGTGATACACACACGATCATGTTCCAGGATGTAAAAGTGCCAAAAGCAAACCGTATCGGTGAAGACGGATTCGGATTCTCTTTTGCTATGAAAGTACTGAGCGGTGGCCGTATCGGTATTGCGTCTCAGGCATTAGGTATTGCAAGCGGTGCATTAGAACTGGCTACTAAATATTCTAAAGAGCGTAAAGCATTCGGTAAAGAAATCATGCACCACCAGGCGATCGCCTTCAAACTGGCTGATATGGCTACAGACGTAGAAGCAGCTCGTCTGTTATGTCTGAAAGCAGCATGGTTAAAAGATCAGCATGAGAACTATGATGTAGCTTCTGCTACAGCAAAACTGTTCGCTTCTCAGATCGCACAAACAGTAACTAACGAAGCGGTTCAGATCCACGGTGGTTACGGTTATGTAAAAGAATTCCACGTAGAGCGCCTGATGCGTGATGCGAAGATCACTCAGATCTATGAAGGAACCAGCGAAGTGCAGAAAATCGTAATCAGCAGAAACCTGTTGAAATAATACAGCATCTGTTTATATAATAATAAAGGCTACCGATCCGGTAGCCTTTATTATTATATATCTATTCACATGTCGTACATTCTATTTATATCTTATTCGTCCTTTTATCCGGCAACAAAAGGCCCCAAAATGCCTTTGTTTTCATCAAGGCAAAAGGTAGCAAAAATTATAAATGGGGCCCCAAAGAATACATGTGCATTCGTTTTTTGAGCATAGGTACTTATTTACAATTTGACCTTTACCTTTTTATTTTTGAATTAAAGAATCAACCCGCGATCAGCAGCGCATTCTGATAGCTTTTGGGTGTCATACCCTCTGCTTGCTTAAAGGATTTGATAAAATAATTGGTGTCTGAAAAGCCCGTCTGGTAGGCCACTTCCTTAATGCTGGTATTAAAACGCAGCAGGTTTTTCGCCTTATTTATACGTTCCTGGAGAATGTATTCATTGGGAGACATACCCAGCTCCTGGCGGAACAGTTTGAAGAAATTAGATTTGCTGATATAAGCCAGCTTCGCAATATTTTCGATCGATAATTTCTGATGCAGGTTACTCTTAATGTATTCTATCACAAAAGCCAGTCGGCCCGGCGTTTTTTTGCGCTGCTGGTTATGCTCAACCAGTTTGCGTGCCTGTGTCTGCATCAAGCGTATCAGCAATTCCTTTAGTGCCAGATCAGCCATAATATCCTTCTGCATATTATCCTCCATCGCAATGCGCATAATATTATTTGTGGCAGAGGCCAGGGCAGTGCTGTTAAACAAGTAGTAATCCTCCTCCTTTATATTCCAGCTGCTTTCCTCATCGATCTTGCTATATTGATGATTGAGGTATTGTAAAGTATGGTCCACAAACTCGGGACTGATACTAAGCGATATACATTGAGAGGGCTGTTCGTCCGAATCGGGGAAATCAATCACCATCGTCTCACCAGGTGCCACCAGTACACTCTCTCCCGGCAGGTATTCAAAGTAATCCGTTTTACCCTCCAGCTTCATCACCTTTTTGCCCCGCAACATAGCCGTATAGGCCATATGCTGAAAGTGCAGTTTTACATCCCGTGCAGACTGGTGCGTTTCGTAGATAGAGAACTCACAACTATTCATATTAAATGTGGTACGGTGCTCTACCAGGCTGCTCAGTTGTTGCGGTAGCTGCAGGCCCGGAATATCTGGTATAATACCTTGTTGTGCCATATGTCTGATTGTGAATAAATTGAGAATAGGGTAATACTCAAATTTAAGCATTATTTGAGCCATACGTAATAATAGAAATAAAATTTAACACAAGCACGGGCTTAGACGATTTTACTATCCTAAAATACGATTTTGCTATCATTTCCGTAAGGACATGGATAACTTAGACAAATATTAAAACAACAAATTATGTCAACAGTTATTAATCGTCCGAGCTTCTGGGAACAATATGACAACTATATCAATGGTCAGTGGACCCCGCCGGCCAATGGGAAATATTTCGATGTAATATCACCGATAGACGGCAATGTATTTACCAAAGTGGCACACTCATCTAAAGAAGACCTGGAACTGGCCGTAAATGCCGCGCATGAGGCCTTTAAGACCTGGGGCAAGACCTCCGCTACCGAGCGCAGCATTATCCTCAACAAAATTGCCGACCGTATGGAGGCCAATCTAGAGCAACTGGCCGCAGTAGAGACCGTAGATAATGGAAAGGCAGTGAGAGAAACACTGGCAGCCGATATACCATTGGCGATAGATCACTTCCGTTACTTTGCCGGTGTCATCCGTGCCGAGGAAGGTTCGCATACCGAATTAGATGAGCATACCGTATCCTTGATCGTACACGAACCGCTGGGTGTAGTGGCACAGATCATTCCCTGGAACTTCCCCATCCTGATGGCGGTATGGAAACTAGCCCCGGCCCTGGCCGCAGGCAACTGTGTGGTGCTGAAGCCTGCTGAGAGCACACCGGTATCTATTATGGTACTGATGGAGCTGATCGGCGATCTGCTGCCTGCAGGTGTAGTCAATGTAGTGAATGGCTTCGGCGGAGAGCTGGGCCGGGCACTGGTTACCAATCCCAAGGTGTCGAAAGCGGCCTTTACGGGTTCTACCGCAACCGGTCGACTGGTCATGCAGTATGCTACAGAAAACATTATTCCCGTTACTTTGGAGCTGGGTGGTAAATCTCCTAATATCTTCTTCAAATCGGTAATGGATCATGATGATGAATTCCTCGACAAAGCCATCGAAGGGGCCGTACTGTTTGCCCTGAACCAGGGCGAGATCTGTACCTGCCCATCGCGTCTGCTCATACAGGAGGACATTTATGAAGCCTTTATTGCCCGCGTAATCGAGCGTGTAAAAGCCATTAAAGTAGGCAACCCGCTGGACCCAACCGTAATGATGGGTGCACAAGCCTCTCAGATACAGAAAGACAAGATTGCTTCCTACATCAAACTGGGTAAGGAAGAGGGGGCAGAAGTACTGACCGGTGGCGACGTAAATCATCTGGGTGGCGATCTGGAGAATGGCTACTACATTCAGCCAACCCTGTTTAAGGGACATAATAAAATGCGCATCTTCCAGGAAGAAATCTTCGGACCGGTACTGGCCGTAACCACCTTCAAGACGGTAGAGGAAGCTATTGAGATTGCCAATGATACCATGTACGGTTTAGGTGCCGGTGTCTGGACGCGCGATGCGCATGAACTGTACCGTGTACCGAGAGCCATCCAGGCCGGACGCATCTGGGTTAATCAGTACCATGCCTATCCGGCAGGTGCGCCATTTGGCGGATATAAGCAATCCGGTATCGGCAGAGAAAATCATAAAATGATGCTGGCACATTATCGTCAGGCCAAAAATATGTTGATTTCGTACAACAAAAATAAACTCGGTTTCTTTTAAGCTGACCGGTATCTCCATTACAAAATGGCTATCGTTGTGATGAGAATAATTAGCGATCCGTACAGAACAAGTCGCTCGGACCGGCCTTATAAATCCGGCGTTAATAAAATCATTGGCTCGGTCGATAAAGTCGGAAACCATTGTCTGAGCGCAGCGTTCTGGTTTGCGACCGACCGACACATTGATTTTTAGCCAGGGATTTATACAGCCTTGATTTTTTGGCGCTACCTTTTGCATCAAGGCAAAAGGTAGCAAATAAAGACAGAAAGCAGATACTCAATTAAGATTGTATAAACGAACAGATATGATACAGAGATTAGCTGTTACCGATAAAGCAATGGAAGTAGTAAAGCAGCTGGAGCAGCAATACGGCGAACTGATGTTCTATCAGGCCGGGGGCTGCTGCGAGGGCACACAACCACAGTGCTTCGAGAAAGGAGGCTTCTATCCGCGTATGAATGATGTACTCATTGGCCATGTCAATGGAGCAGAATTCTGGGTAGACCGCGACCTGTTTGAGTACTGGCAGTACTCCCACTTTACACTCGATGTACTGGAGGGCTTCGGTCCCGGAGGCTTCTCGCTAGAGACCCCGCTGGGCAAGACCTTTAAGGTGCACTACCGATTGTTTACCGAAGATGAATTAAAACAGTTAGAACCGGTTACCCGGATGTTATAGAGGTAAGAAAGGGCTGCATGTGCAGCCCTTTCTTTATGATGAAGCCCAGCCGTAATCTGTTCATTGAGGCCCTCGAAACAATAATGTTGTCTCCACAGTACCCTTCGAGTATCGAGTGTCTAGGGTACACATCCATCTCGTCCTGTCGACTGTGGCTCAGCGTAATGGAGACATCTCCTCTTGTTACAGCACATGGAGATTTCTCGACGTCGCTACGCTGTGCTAGAAATTAACGATAGGAGCTTATGAGGTCGTACACTAGCCGTGAGGTAGATGCCAGGTAATCCATACAATACATCGCTTGGGGCCGGCCTTATAAATCCGGCGTTAATAAAATCATTGTCTCGGTCGATAAAGTTGCAAACCATTGTCTGAGCGCAGCGAGTCTGGTTTGCGACCGACCGACACATTGATTTTTAGCCAAGGATTTATACAGCCTTGATTTTTTGTTTCTTTTGTATCAAGACAAAAGAAAGGCAAGATCAGAGAGATGCATCTTAGCCGATACAATCGGGCTTAACTTTAGAAGTCTGAGAGTTCTTTCTGAGCACTAAGACCAAAGCTTATAAGGTCACACGCGAGCATGCGTGCGCTATTGTGCTTACCTGTCAGCGTCATGTTCCAGCCTGCAAAAGTCGAATGTTTGCATGTCAGAGGTGTATGTTTGCCTGCATAAGTCGAATGCTTGCATGTCAGAGGCGTATGTTTGCCTGCATAAGTCAAATGTTTGCATGTAAGAGGCGTATGTTTATTTGCCTATGTTGAATGTTTGCATGTAAGAAACGTATGCTTGCCGGCGTATGTTTAATGTTTGCATGTAAGAGACGTATGTTTGCTTGTGTATGTTTAATGTTTGTATGTAAGAGGTCTATGCTTGCCTGCATAAGTCCAATGCTTGCATGTCAGTACTGTATGCTTACCTCTAGCTGGCGCACGCGCCCTCGCGTGTGCCATAACAGTAATTTACAGGCTATATTTGTGTACTTTTTGCAGCAAAAAAATTAAATTTGCCCTATGACACACACTACCCAACCTAACCGAAGAATACATGAAGGACGCAATGTAAAACGCTTCCGCGAGATGCTGGGCATCAAGCAGGATGCACTGGCCGCAGACCTGGGCCATGACTGGAATCAGCAAAGAGTGTCGCTGCTGGAGCAGAAAGAAACCATAGAACTGGATGTGCTGCAAAGGATTGCAACAGTACTGCACCTGCCCGTAGAAGCCTTTCAGAACTTTGATGAGGAACAGGCAATTAGTGTAATTTCCAGTACATTCAATGATAATTCTGCCGTAGTATATAACAATCCGGTTTTTAATCCCATAGAGAAGATCATGGAATTATTTGAACGCCTGCTGGCAAGCGAAAAGGAGAAGACCGATCTGATGAAAGAGATTCTGGAGAAGATAAAGTAGAAGAAAGTATTGAGAACGGCCAAACAATTGCTCGTTTTTTATTAAGAAATTTTTATAAGCAAGACATATTGGGAAAGCGTGTGCGCTAACCGGAGAAGAAGTATAATTGAAAAATAGAAATATTGGACGTATATGGAAACAAATAATGCTGTATTTGGGAGCTTATTGGAAAATTTAGATCAAATAAAAATTATCTATAAAGAGACATATGATGCTTTTAAGAATGATAAAGCAAATACCGGCAATGCAAAAGAGTACTCAATACAAGAATTTATTGCTGCATATTTAACATCTGACTACAGAATTCAAAAAGGAGTTATTTATAGTAAGGATTCATTTTCCAATAATATAGACTGTGTAATTTTAGCACCGAGCCATCCAATATTAACTACTCCTAAAAGACAAATAATTCTTGCAGAAGGAGTTTATGCTGCTGTAGAGGTAAAGCCAGATATACGAAATAAGGAAGAGTTTGCTAGAGCGCTTCAGCAAGTTAAATCAGTTAAGAGATTAGAACGGGAAACCTATAATTTATCTCAATTGACAACTGGACCGTTGCCGGATCATCAAAAAAGAATACCTGCTGTAATATTTTCAGCAAAATCGCTAGATCCAAATGATCAATATACCTTTATCAAACAGCAAATAAAAGATGGTAATTTAACTGTCAATGATTTACCTGATATGATACTTACTTTAGATCATGGTTTGTATTCATTCTCAATAGATATATCTACTAAGTTGTTTGGAAAACTTTTTCTTGAGGAATTTAGAGAGTTTACTCGTACTACTATGCTCCATTTTTGCGATGCAGAACAGGCTACTACTTTAGCATTGTTCATTAGTCATTTAATAAATTTGCCTAGTCCCACAATATTAATGCATAGTCCTATATTAAACAAATATATGAATTTTCCTCACTTAAGTATTTCTGGCTTTGATTATGGAAAGAAATAATTTGGAGAATATTGATAAAACACTTTTAAGAACGAAATTGTTATCTAAAATTTTTCATCCTTACCTAAGTAACGCCACTTGCCCGGCGGTAAAGTGCCCAGGCGTACATTACCCATGCGTATGCGCTTGAGGTGTACCACCTTAAGGCCCACCAGTTCACACATACGGCGTATCTGTCTTTTCTTACCCTGTTTCAGTATAAAGCGCAGCTGATCCTCGTTCTGCCAGGTCACCTTGGCCGGTCTCAGCTTCTCGTCATCGAGGCTCAGCCCATGGTTGAGTAGCTCCAGCCCTTTAGGTATAATCTTACCCACTACACGTACCAGGTATTCCTTTTCTACACCACTGTTTTCACCGATCAGTTGCTTGGCTATGCGGCCATCCTGCGTCAGTACCAGCAGTCCTACAGAGTCTATATCCAGCCTGCCCGCAGGCGCCAGACCATAAGCCTGCTTTTCGTGGTAGCGTATACCGCTCTTATCTTCAGCCCAGTGGTTTTGTGGCGTGATGAGTTCGGCCGCGGCTTTGTATCCTTTTTCGGGTTGTGCACTGACATAACCCACCGGTTTGTTCAGTATAATGGTAACCCGGTTAGATTGCTGCTGCTGTCCCTGGTCGTTCAGTGTGATCACATCACTTTCCTGCACACGCATGCCCTTCTCCTTGGTCACCACACCATTTACCTTCACCCAGCCTTTCAATATATATTCATCGGCCTCTCTGCGCGAGCAGAAGCCCAGATGAGCCATTCTTTTGGCCAGACGCATATTGTCAGCGTCATGTTGCGGATCGGGAGCATTTTTTTGCGGCAAGATATATCTGTTTTTGTCCGGCAAAATTAGGCTAAAATGCGAGAAAGCATTCCCAGACAGGCTATATAATTTAAATTGCTATTTAATTTTCGTTTCTTTGCGCATCATGAATCGTATTGCCATCATCGGAGGGGGTAACCTGGGTCAGGCTATAGCTGAAGGGCTTATCGCCAGCGGCTTTATGCAGCCGGAGCAGATTACCATCACCCGCAGAAATACAGCTGCCCTTGAGCACCTGCAGGAGCGCGGCATAGCCGTTACCAGTGATAATGCAACTGCCGTGGCAGATGTACAGTGGGTACTGTTTGCCGTAAAACCATTCCAGATACAGGATATCCTGAACAGCCTGCGGCCGCAGCTGGATCCGAAGCAACATGCCATCATCAGTGTCATGACCGGCATCAGCCTGCAAGACCTGCAAAGTCTTACCGATCCTGCATACACCGTATTTCGTGCTATGCCCAATACGGCCATCGCTATAAAAGAAAGTATAACCTGTCTGTCGGCAGCCAATGCCAGTACCGAGCAGATCGATTTTGTGACCCACCTCTTTAACCAGCTGGGCATCGCCATCATGATCGAAGATCAGCTGATGGATGCTGCCACCGTACTGGGGGCCTGCGGTACGGCCTATGCAATGCGCTATATCCGTGCCAATATCCAGGGTGGTATAGAGATTGGCTTCGATGCCCGTACAGCAGCGCTGATTGCGGCACAGACCGTAAAAGGTGCGGCAGAACTGCTGTTGCAACGACATACACATCCCGAACAAGAGATCGATAAGGTGACTACGCCTAAGGGTTGCACTATAGCCGGGCTCAATGAAATGGAGCACCAGGGCTTTAGCTCTTCGCTGATCAAGGGTATTGTGACCAGCTATAAGAAGATCAAAAATGACATGTAAATTTTAAACCAATAGAACGAAATGACCGTACAACAACTACAGGAAAGAAGTCAGAATCAATGCGAATTATGTGAGTCGAAAGATCATTTAATGGTTTATGAGGTGCCCCCGACAGCATCGAACAGTGCAGACCGGGAGATTTATATTTGCGAAACCTGTCATAACCAGGTAGAGAAAAAAGCGGAACTGGAGCTTGCGCACTGGCAGCAATGCCTGCCTACGGCAATGTGGAATGAAGCACCAGCGGTACAGGTAGTGGCCTGGAGAATGCTGAACCGCTTTCGCCAGGAGAGCTGGGCTGCCGACCTGCTGGATATGATGTACCTGGATGAAGATAATATGGAGTGGGCCAAAGCTACCGGCGATCATGAAAGTGATGGCAGTGTAGACCTGCACCGCGATTGCAACGGCCACCAGCTGGAGCATGGTGATAGTGTGGTGCTGATCAAATCGCTGGATGTTAAGGGCTCTACGGTAAATGCCAGCCTGGGTACTGTGGTGAAGAACATTAAACTGGACCCTAATGATACGGGTTATATCGAAGGCAAGGTCGAGGGGCAAACGATTATGATCAAGACTATGTATGTGCGTAAGCAAGGGGCACAGATCATTACCTAATAGATAAATGATGGAGAAATATCAGATCATTGTACTGGCCATTGCTATAGTCACCTTTACGGGGCTGAATATAGTGTACCGCAAAAGCCAGAAGCAGAAAGCGCAGCAGATACCTGACGAGCAGGAGCTGCGCAGTATATTGCTTAATGAGGTATTGTTTTACCAGAAGCTGGACGATGCCGAGCAGGAGATCTTCCGGGAGCGGGTGCATCACTTTCTACAGTTGGTGCGCATCACACCGGTCCGTAACCTTAAGATCACTAAGACAGATAAGGTACTGGTCGCTGCGGCTGGCATTATACCCCTGTTCCGGTTCAAAAACTGGATGTATAATAACCTGAATGAGGTATTGATATACCCGGACCGTTTTGCGGCCGATTACAGCCTCGATGGCGATGATCGGAATGTATTGGGTATGGTAGGCGATGGTGCGATGCACCGTACCATGATTCTGTCTCTTCCCAGCCTGAGGGCCGGTTTTGCGATAAACAGCGCGGGTAATACGGCCATACATGAATTTGTACACCTGCTGGACAAGTCGGACGGGGCTACAGATGGGATCCCGGAAGAGATTCTGCAGCATGAAAATGTAAAGCCCTGGATTCATCTGATGCATGAGTATATACGCGAAATACGGGAGCGGGAGATTACAGACATTAATCCTTACGGAGCAACGAATGAGGCGGAGTTTTTTGCTGTAGTGTCGGAGTACTTCTTCCAGCGGCCGGAGCGCCTGCAGGAAATGCATCCGGAACTGTACCAGCTGCTGGACAATGCTTTTAACCGGACACCGTAATTGTATAACAGTAAAATGGATACTCCGTTACACTTCATTCGCTATGACATAACGATCTGTAACCATAATAACTGAAATGATACGATATAGAAAGAGCGCGCTATCAATTGATAGCGCGCTCTTTCTATATCGTTATTATAGATTAAACTATTTTTTCTACTTGTGTGAAGTTCAGCTCTACGATCTGGGCACGGCCAAAGATCTTTACGCTTACTTTCAGCTTGCGTTTTTCATCGCTGATTTCTTCAATTGTACCGTTAAATTCATTGAACGGACCATCGATAACTTTAATGGTTTCACCCATGATGAATGGTTCTGCCATTTGAACGCCTTGTTCCATAACCTCATCCAGGTTACCAAACATTTTGTTCACTTCAGATTTACGCAGCGGGGTAGGGTTCTCTTTTCCTAAGAAATGGATCACACCAGTAACCGCAACGATAGTCTGTAACATCGTATCATTGAATTTACCTTCAACGGCTTCGATCATCAGATAACCCGGGAATAAGATTTTCTCTCTCAGGGCTTTTTTACCATTGGTTACTTTAAAAACCTTTTCAACAGGACATAATACCTGTATGATGGCATTGCTCCATCCGCTGATGCGGATTTCTTTATCCAGATGCTCTTTTACTTTTCTTTCTTTACCGCTTACCACGCGCAATACATACCACTTGGTATCTTGTGCAGGTTGGGTTTGTACGCTATCGCTCATTCTTGACGTTTTCGATTATGCAAAACTGTATACGAACTTCATCAGGGCCTGACATGCAGAGTCTAAGCCGAAGATAAGCAGTGTCGTTACCAACAATGCTACCAATACAACAACAGTAGTTGATTGTAAATCACTCCAAGATGGCCAGCTTACTTTGTGGACCAGCTCGTCGTAAGCTTCCTGAATATATGAACCAAATTTAGCCATAGTATGTATAAATTAAAAAAGCCCAGAGGGCTTTTGTGTTTGCACGGGCACTAGGATTCGAACCCAGATCAAAGGTTTTGGAGACCCGTATGCTACCATTGCACCATGCCCGTATACCGTTTCAAATTTTTCAAGCGTTTTGAGGCGCTATTCCTTTCCTGAAAGGACTGCAAAGATAGGATTCGATTTTTACAAATCCAAATTTTTTCTTCATTTTATCGAACATTTTATTGTCCGTGTTTGTTCGTCCAAAACTTCCAGGCTGATATAGAAGGTTTGCGCCGGAAGCAGGTCTGGTGCTTTCTCCCACCATTCGATAATACATAAGCCATCAGCATGACTGATCATGTCTTCTACACCGGCATTGATGGCCTCTTCTTCATCATTCAGGCGGTACCAGTCACTATGGTACATGGTGCGCGCTGTACCCCCTTCGTCTGTATAATCATACTGATTGATAATAGAGAAGGTAGGGCTGCTGACGGCATCGGTTACCCCCAGTATATCACAAAGGGCATGTGTAAACGTGGTCTTGCCGGCACCTAACTGCCCGCTCAGTGCCCATACAGGATAATCTTTGCCCAGGCGTAATACTTCCAGGGCTATATCGGACAGCTGTGCTTTGGTAAATGTTTGTTCCAGTAATGTCTTCATGTATAAATATGCTGTTCAGGTGTGTATCAGCCTTCACGCAGCTCTTTGCCGGTAAGGTTCAGGAATACATCTTCAAGGTTTGCTTCTTTTGTTTTCTTCGTTCTCTGGAAGCCAGTATCCAATAACTGGTCTATCAGGTGGTCCGGAGTGTCTTCGCGGATGATGGTACCGGAGTCTACAATGGCGACACGGTCACACAGCTCTTCTGCCTCATCCATATAGTGGGTAGTGATCACAATCGTAGTGCCGTTCTGCTTCAGCTGACGGATCAGGTCCCAGAGATTGCGTCTTGCCTGTGGGTCGAGGCCGGTTGTCGGCTCATCCAGGAAGATCACCTTAGGTTTATTAATCAGGGTAGTGGCAATGGAAAAGCGTTGCTTCTGCCCACCGGATAATTGTTTGAATTTACTGCGGGCCTTGTCTTCGAGGTTTACACTGCGCAGCAGCTCCATAGGATCTACCGTTTCGTTGTACAGGCCGGCAAACAGTTCTATCAGCTCTTTAAGATTCAGGTTGGGATAAAAACCGGATGCCTGCAATTGTACGCCTATGATCTGCTTGATCTGTTGCGGATGCGTATCAAGGTCCATACCGTCTACCCATACCTTACCGGAGGTTTTGGGCCTTAAGGTCTCGATAATCTCCAGTGTGGTGGTCTTGCCGGCGCCATTAGGTCCCAGCAATCCGAAAATAGTACCCTGCTGCACTTCAAAACTGATCCCTTTTACCGCAGTAAAGGTTCCGTATTGTTTCACCAGGTTTTCTACTTTTATAATGGACATGTAGTGATTCGTTGTATTCGTGAACAGAACAATTGCTCCGTAAAGGAGCAATTGAATTATTTTTTAGGAGCCGTTTTCTTCGGAGCAGCGGTTTTACCGGTAGCTGCTTTTTTAGTAGCGGTCTTTTTGGTTGCCGTTTTCTTAGTTGCAGTGGCCGTCTTCTTTGTTGCCGCTTTCTTGGTTTTCTTTTCGAATGCCTGCGGGTTTATCGCCACAATCATTTTCTTCACCTCTTCCAGCGATACATCCTGCAGGTCTTCGGCAGCATATTTTTCGCCATCTGCCTTACGGCCCAGCTTCAACATCTCTTTGCCGAAACGAATAAATGGTCCCCATCTGCCGTTTTCAATAGCAATCTTCTCTTCCGGCCAGTGCTGTATAAAGCGGTTCGCTTCTTTCTCCAGTTTTTTAGAGATCAGCTCTTCGATATCTTTTTGTGATAAGGCCTCAAAATTGTAGGCTCTCGGTACATTGATATATAAGTCCTGGTATTTGATAAACGGACCAAAGCGACCGGTACCTTTGGTTACGGGCAATCCTTTATAAGTACCGATAGGGGCATCTGCCTGTTGTTTTTCTTTAATGATCGCAACTGCACGATCCATATCTACCATCAGCGGATCTTCTCCTTTGGGAATGGAGATAAAACTTTCTCCCCATTTTACATAAGGGCCGAAGCGACCTACACCCACCATAATTTCCTGATCCATATAATTGCCCAGGGTAAACGGCAGTTTGAATAGGTCCAGTGCCTCTTCCATATTGATGGTTTCAATGCTTTGTGTACGCTTCAACGGTGCAAATCGAGGCTTCTCCTCATCATCGCTGGCGCCGATCTGTACCATAGGACCGAATCGGCCCAGGCGGGCAATGATAACCTTTCCGCTTTCCGGATCGGTACCCAGTACGCGCTCACCAACTGCTCTGCCGGCATGCTCCATGGTATCTGCTACCTTATCGTGGAATGGCTGGTAGAAGCTGCCGATCATCTGGTTCCATTGCTTCTTACCCGCAGCGATCTGGTCAAATTCACTTTCGATATTTGCCGTAAAGCTATAGTTCATAATATCAGGGAAATGTTCGTTCAGGAAATCTGTAACGACCATACCCAGATCTGTAGGGAATAATTTGTTTTTCTCTGCACCGGTCAGCTCGCTGGATACCTGTTCTTTAATGGCATCTTTAGCTAATGTCAGTACATTAAAATTACGACGGACACCATCTTTGCTGGTCTTCTCGACATAATTTCTCTGCTGTACCGTACTGATGGTCGGTGCATAGGTAGAAGGGCGACCGATACCCAGCTCTTCCAGTTTTTTAACCAGGCTGGCCTCTGTATATCGCGGAGCCGGACGGCTGTAACGCTCTGTAGCCTTCATTTCTACAAGAGGTAATACCTGACCCCTGTTCAGTGGTGGTAATAAGCCTTCCTGCGTTTCATCATCTTCATCATCTTTACCTTCAAGGTATACTTTCAGGAATCCGTCAAACTTGATCACCTCGCCGGTTGCGGTTAATTTCTCCTGTGGTAAAGTAGAAATATCAATAGTCGCTACCGTTTTTTCCGTAATGGCATCTTCCATCTGGCAAGCAATGGTACGCTTCCAGATCAGGTCATAAAGGCGTTGCCCATCCTGGTCGCTGATCTGTGACACCATCATATCCGTCGGACGGATGGCCTCATGCGCTTCCTGTGCGGATGCATTTTTGTTCTGGTACTGTCTTCTTTTATGATAAGATTTGCCGAACTGTCTTTCGATGGCCTGTGCCGCATTGGCCAGGGCAGTTTCGCTCAGGTTCACACTATCCGTACGCATATAAGTTATATACCCGTTTTCGTACAGTGTCTGTGCCAGCCTCATGGTACGGCTTACCGAGTAGCCCAGTTTGCGGCTCGCTTCCTGTTGCAGGGTAGAGGTGGTAAACGGTGCAGACGGTGTCTTGCGGCCAGGTTTTACTTCTACATTCTGTACCGCGAATGATGCGCCTATACAGTTCTGCAGGAAATTGCGTGCATCTTCCTGGCGGCTGATGCGGGCGCCTTCTGCTTTGAAGGTAACCAGTCTTTTATTAATATCCTGTGCTTCAAATAAAGCATCTATTTTGTAACTGCTTTCTGTTCTGAATTGATTGATCTCGCGCTCTCTTTCCACAATCAGCTTTACTGCAACCGATTGTACACGGCCTGCAGAAAGGCTCTTTCCGCTGAGCTTCCGCCAGAGTACGGGAGAGATCTCAAAACCCACGATACGGTCCAGTACACGACGGGCCTGTTGTGCGTTAACAAGATCCATATTCACCGTTCTCGGATTCAATACGGCTTTCTGTATTGCCGGTTTGGTAATCTCGTGGAATACAATTCTTTTAGTGGTCAGTGGGTTCAGTCCGAGCTCTTCGCAAAGGTGCCATGAAATGGCTTCTCCTTCGCGGTCCTCATCCGTTGCGAGCCATACCTCCTGGGCTTTCTTCGCCAGGGATTTAAGCTCCTTTACCACTCTCGCTTTATCTTCTGATACAGTATATTTTGGTCGAAACCCGTTTTCAATATCAATACCCATCCCTTCTTTCTCCAGGTCTCTGATATGTCCGAAACTCGATTTTACTTCAAAGTCTTTTCCTAGTATCTTTTCTATAGTTTTCGCCTTTGCAGGCGACTCCACGATCAATAAGTTTTTAGCCATGTTATGCTTTAATAGGATTGCAAAGTTATAAGAATTTATCTTATCCAAAATTTTCGTAATCACTAAAGTAACTAAAAAGCCCCCAAATCGGGGGCTTTTTTCTTAAAATAGTATAACTATTTGATACTGATTCTGGTATGTTGTTTCGCTCCGGCAGCGTTTGTTACCTCGATCAGGTACAGCCCGGTAGACGGAATATGTAACTGGTGGGTAAAGCCAGTCAGGTCTTTGTCCATAACCACCTGTCCGATGACATTAGTGATACGGATGTGGAACTGATCGCTATTATCGCTCAGGTTAAGGGTAAAGTCTCCGGTGCTGCTCGGGTTAGGATATACATCTTTAATGCTGAATGCAGCATCAAGTTGCAGCATTTTGGAGTAAATACTCGGATTTACATCACAGGAAGTAATCTGTACCGGATACAGACCAGCCGTAGCAGGATGGAAGTTCGGGGACAGATTGATGTCCTGCTCCTGTACAGGGATGTACTGCTGCACATAAGACTCGCTGTTGGCATCTACAGACAATGCGTTATCGCAATAGTGCGTGCCGGTGTATTTCTGGTAGATGAAGCGGGCATCTTTATTATTACCCTGGAATTTCAGCAGATCCATTTGTAACAGATCGCCATCCGGGCTCGGTAACATAGAGGAGTACGGATTGGTCCACAGCGGGATGCTTGCATTCAGCCTGTTGGCATTAAAGTTGAAGAATGGTTCACAGCCGCTGGCATTTGGGGTATAGCTGAAGCCAAATCCACCGGAAGGATATAACTCACCATTAGAGATATCCAGGCCTAAACCGAAAGTGAACGGAACATAGCTCATATCGTTGATCATGCTACGGATACCCGTAATGGAGAACGTGGTAGACAGGTCGCCGATGTTATGGATATTCATTGGCTGTGTCTTGGTATTATAAGAGTATGGTATGGTTTTGATCTCCAGGGCGTTGTTCGTACTGGTCATCAGTTTCAGGTTGTTGTCTACAGCTGCCAGTGCAGGCATGGCCAGTTCGCCGTCACGATATGCAGTCAGCACATTGATGTATGCATAATCTTTATATTTAGCTAAGTCTACATTTACCAGGCCGTTAAAGGAGGTAGGGCTCAGGGTGCCGGAATAAGTGTAGCCGAATGCATGGTCCTCTGCAATATCCAGGGTGCTTTTCTTCAGGATCAGGTTACGGGCATAGGAAGAGTTGATGGCATCAACATAGCCACCCACATCAGCGCTGGACTTACCATTGGCCGTAGCGGTTACCAGTACCGCATCGTTTAATAATTGCAGGCGCATACCATTATCATAATCCGGAATGTCAGCCGGATTATATCCACCGGTAGAGACCTTGGAGGTATTGTGTGTTTTACAGATCAGGCTACCACCGTAGTAATCAAATTTCAATACAAACAGTGATTTTTCTTCCGGAGCATCAGGGTTGATGTTGTTCGAAGCATTATCAATAAAATAACCTGTAGTGAAGATATTTGATCCGTCTGTTACGGTATGTTGCGGGAACAGACCGTTCGGTATATTGGCAGGATCTAAGGTGAAACATTTTTCGATATATGGTGGCTGGTTGAAATCGGTACATTTCAGTACCAGGTACAGGGGCACAGCGGTATAGCCGTTATGCGCCACCATAGTCACCAGTTGATAGCCATCAAAATTGGTAATACCCACAATTTTGGAGCGGTAAGGCAGGGTGATAGAATAACTTTTTACCTGAGGGCTACCTAAGTTGGACCCGGTCTGGTATAAAATGTTGAGGGATACGGTGTATTCAAAGTAATTGTCGAAACTGACACTGCCGGCAGAAACGGTTCCTTCCTGACCAATGTCATAGAAAAAGTTCTTGGTAACAGAGTAGTTGTAGTGCGAAGCATTAGCATTCGTATTCAGGCAGGGGATAGCCTGTGCATAAGATGCTGTCTGGCTCAGCGGCAGGGTAGCCAGGGTAATGAAACCGGCGAGAAGGGTTCTCTTAATAGTTGGTAAGTTTTTCATTTTCATATAGTTATAACATTTAGATTGTGATTTCACAAATCTAGGAAAAAATAATTCTTAAAAGAACTTTAACTTATATTTTTAAATTTGTTAATTATCTTTGATATCAAATTGATATTAAACTGAATTAATTATGGAAAAACTTATTAAACCCATTTCGGGCTATCTCGCACTTGTTGCTGCTCTGGCCTGCGCCGCCTTATCTGTCATCTGCTTCGTAAATGTTGAAGGGGCCGACGGGACTAATAATCCTTTGTTCATTATCCTGGGCATTGTACTGGTTATTGCATTTTTCTTCCTGCTTAAAGGGCTTATGATCATCAACCCTAATCACTCCCGTGTGCTCAACTTTTTCGGTAAGTATGTAGGTACGGTTAAAGAGAATGGTTTGTTTTTTGTAAACCCGCTGTTCTCCACCGTAAGGGTGAGCCTGAGATCTGATAACCTCCAGGGGCAAACACTGAAGGTGAATGATAAGATGGGTAACCCGATCGAGATTGGTGCGGTAATTGTATGGCAGGTTGGCGATACCTATAAGGCTACTTATGATGTAACTAATTATGCCTCTTACGTGCGTACACAGAGCGAGGCTGCCGTACGTCACCTGGCCGGAAGTTTCCCTTACGATAACCTGGAAGATGAAGGTGCGGACATTACCCTGAGAGAGGGTGGTGATACCGTAAATCGTATCCTGGAACAGGAACTGACCGATCGGCTGGCCCCTGCTGGAATTGTGATTAAAGAAGCCCGTATCAGTCACCTGGCATATGCTTCAGAGATTGCCGGTGCCATGCTGCAACGCCAGCAGGCTACTGCTATCGTAGCGGCCCGTGCCAAAATCGTAGAAGGCGCTGTGGGTATGGTAGAAATGGCATTGCAGAAGTTGTCAGAAAAAGATATCGTGGAACTGGATAATGAAAAGAAAGCGGCCATGGTGAGCAATCTTATGGTCGTACTGTGTGGTGAAAAAGCTGCTGCTCCGGTATTGAACACCGGAACGCTGTATCAATAAAAAATGAATGCTATGCCGGATAAAAAGAACTTTATGCTGAGAGTGGATGCCGATATGTACAAGGCATTGGAAAAATGGGCTGCAGATGATTTTCGCAGTGTCAACGGGCAGATCGAATACCTGCTGCACAAAGCACTTAAAGATCAGGGGCGCCTGCCCAAGGAGCCGGCAAAGCCAAATGATAAAACCAAATAATAATAAGGACAAATTTACCTTTAAAGAAAAAGGGTCTGCGTATAACGCAGACCCTTTTTCTTTAAAATGAGTTTTAATGTCCAACGTAAATACTTGAAAACATGTCTTTTAAGAGCATACTCCCTATTGTTTTGCAAACCTTCTGTCATCATGAACAAACTTTACTCCCTGCTGCTGTGCCTGCTCAGCTGCTGCCACCCGCTGCTGTATGCCCAGGGCGAGAACAATAACTGGCATTTCGGCAAGAAGCAGTCTATCAACTTCAATGTAAGCCCACCGCTGCAACAGGAAAGTAATATGATGTCGTATGAAGCCGCAGTAGCCGTCAGTAATGCACAGGGGCAATTGCAGTTTTACACTATTGGCAGCCGCATCTGGAATCGTAATGGGGTTGAGATGCCCAATAGCAATGGTTTACTGGGCAATGGACCCACGATCAACGGACAGCCTGCGGGTTCCAGTGCATATGGTGCACAGGTAATCAAGCATCCCGGCAATCCCAATCGCTACTTCGTTTTTTCGGGCGATGCCCAGGAAGATAATAGTTATAATGTCTACTATTCGGTCGTAGATATGACCCTGGATGGAGGCAACGGAGATGTTGTACCGGGAATGAAAAATATTCCGATCATGACCAACGGATCGGAATACATGACCGTAACCAGGGGCGCAGATTGTAAAAGCTACTGGCTTATCGTTCGTACCAGCGCGATCTGGGTAAGAGATTATTATGCATTTAAAATAGATGTAAACGGTGTCAATACGACACCCGTTATCACTACTCCGCCTTCTTTTATGATAGGCGCATTTCTCCCGCTTATTTTCGGAAATGATGGTACATCCATGTATAGCATGGGTACTGGTGGTATTGTATTTGCTCAGTTCAATAATGTAACTGGTGTGGTGTCTGGTTTCCAGTCCTTTACGGCCTATAGTTTTGGTCCCATGGCCCTTAGCGCAGATAATACCAAACTCTATACCGCAGAAGGTACTGCTGGTGTCAAACAGTATGACCTTACCCTGATGCCTAACCTTACAGCCGTACAAAACTCGGCCCAGATCATATCCCCCGCACCGAATCCCAGTCATATGACCATCTTTAATGATATGCGCAGGGGGCCTGACGGTAAGATCTACCTCCTCAGGCAGGAGATCAGTAGCTCTTATTATAACGTAACCATTGACTGTATACCTCAGCCTAACTTAAACGGGATATCCGCAGGATACAACATTGGTGCATTTGACTATATATCATCCTGGAGCCCTCCGCTGGGGCTCAATACCTTCTGGCGTTTCGGAGACGATTTCATTGTTAGTCCGGAGGTCGATACCATAGCCCGTCCGGCAAAAGATACTGTAGTCTGTTTTGCTTCTTCGCTAAACCTGCAGTCGCCGGAGGCTGATGCGGCCTATTATCAATGGAGTAACGGGGCTACCGGCAACACCGCATCGGTTAGCACAGACGGGTTGTACTGGGTATACAGTACCAATAACTGCCAGACCTATATAGACTCTTTTAAAGTGCATTTTACCCGGTTCTCGCTCGACCTGCCGGACGATACTGCCCTGTGCGAAAACAATACGCTGCAGCTGGATGTAACCGATCCTGCTATTGACGCATATTTGTGGAATGATGGTGATGCCAACGGCGTGAAGACCATCTCTCAGGCCGGCCGGTATACCGTAAGGGCCTCCAGCGGCCTCTGCAGCCTTTCTGATACGATAACCGTAAGCATCACCCATCCGAAAGTAGATATACTGCAGGACGATCTTTCTATGTGTAACAATAACATTATCCCGATCACTGCCGACGCTAATGTACCCGGCAATTATTACTGGAATACAGGCGATACCGGCCGTGTACTGATCCCTGATCACAGTGGTATATATGTAGTCAGTCACCTCAATGCCTGTGGATTGTATAAAGACTCGATCAGGGTAACCATTAATGATTGTATCTGTAAGATGATGATCCCGAATGTATTTACCCCTAATGGCGATGGCCGTAATGATATATTCTTACCGGTTACCGCCCCCGGCTGCAATTTCATGTTTTATGATATGCGCATCTATAACCGTTACGGACAGCTGGTATACTATACCAACAATGCGGCGAACGGCTGGGATGGTACTTTCAGGGATCAGCCTGCAGAAGCCGGTGCATATATGTATTCCATCAAATATACCAATCGTTATACCGATGAAACAACAATGGAAAACGGAGATGTAATATTGATGCGATAGCACTATTGCATTACATAAAACTAATTTGTATATTACCTCCCATTGTGTAGTAGTCATTAGCAAACCATGAAGCGTACCCTTTATTTTAGTCTGTTCATCCTGCTGTGTATAACAGCGGTGAGGGTGTGTGCTCAGGGGGAGAATAACCGCTGGCATTTTGGTCAGAAACAGTCCATTAATTTCAATGTCAACCCTCCCGTACAGGAGGAGAGCAATATACTTACCTATGAGTCATCCGTTGCGGTGAGCGATGCCGCCGGACAACTGCTGTTCTATACAATGGGCAGCCGTATTTGGAACAGGGATGGCGTGCCCATGGCAAACAGTTATGGTCTGCAGGGTAATGGCCCTGTTGTAGGCGGTTATCCGTTTGGCTCCAGTGCATATGGTACACAGGTCGTAAGACATCCGTCTAACGCCGACCGGTATATCATTTTTTCCGGCGATGCGCTGGAAGATAATTCCTTTCGTATTTATTATTCTGTAGTAGACATGACCCTGGCTAATGGAAAGGGTGCAGTAGTGAGTGGTATGAAAAATCTACTGCTGACCGATGATGCCTCGGAATACATGATGATTGCCAAAGGGGCAGATTGCAGAAGCTATTGGCTCATTGTGCGCTCCAGGGATGTGCTGCTCCGTAATTTTCTTGCGTTTAGGATAGATGCAAACGGGGTCAGTAATACACCGACTGTATCTGCTGCGCCACCGGCTGCGCTGGGCAATTCTTTACCCATGGTACTGGCCAAAGACGGGCAACTGTATAGCCTGGGTCAGAGCCTGGTGATCGCTCATTTCAATAGCCTTACCGGTGCGGTAAACGATTTTCGCACGATCAATGCGCCCACACCCGGTTACCTGGCCCTGAGCCCCGATCAGAGCAAGTTGTACCTGTCTCATGCCACAGCCGGTATTTTACAATATGACCTGGACCTTATGCCCGATGCCAATGCAGTAGCTAATTCTGTACACGCAGTATCACCAGCAGCACAGGCGGGTATTGGTACACAATACCTGGATATGCGCTGTGGTCCCGACAGGAAATTGTACATCCTTAAAAGAAATACAGCCAATAATGCTGTGACACAATATATAGACCGGATGAATACACCGAACCAGTATGGAGTAGGGTATAATGCCAATGTTTTCAGTATGGATATGCCCTGGTCGCCTTCGGTAAATATTTTCTGGGGACTGGGTGAAGATGTAGTGATCAGTACGGGTAAGGATACCATTATGAATTCTGTTAAGGATACCACTGTATGCCTTGAGCATGACCTGGTCTTGCAGGCATACGATCAGTATGCCGGTAGCTACCACTGGAATATCGGCGGCAGCGGTAAACAAAAGACCGTTTATGAAGATGGTACTTACTGGGTGTATAGTACCGATGATTGCCGTACCCTTATTGATTCCTTTCACGTACATTTTATCCGCTTCGATTTGTCGCTCCCGGAAGATACCACCATATGCCCGGGACAGTCCATTATACTGGATGCCAGTAATCCCGGTATAGAAGATTATGTATGGAATGACGGGGAGCACAACAGCATGAAGCTGGTGAAAGAGCCTGGGGTTTATACTCTAACGGCAAGCAAGGGCATCTGCAGCCTTTCCGATACGGTAAAGGTGACCTTGCTGCAACCTAAAGTAGACATCATCAATAATGATACCAGTATGTGTATGTCCCGTGTAGCGCCGATTACAGCCATTGCCAATGTACCCGGAACCTTTACCTGGAGCAATGGTGACTACGGTGCGGAAGCATTGCCGGCTTATACAGGAAAATATGTGGTCACGCATACTAATGTATGTGGTGATATAAAAGACTCGGTATACATTACCCTCAATAATTGTATCTGCACGGTTATGGTGCCCAATGCCTTTACCCCTAACGGCGATGGTCGTAATGATGTATTCTATCCTGCTACGGCACCGGGTTGCAATTTTATGTTTTACGAGATGAGGATCGTGAACCGCTACGGGCAGTATGTATTCTACAGCAATCAAGAACAACTGGGCTGGGACGGATATTACAAGAATACCCCGGCACCAGGGGGAGTCTATATGTACACGATCAAATATACCGATCGCTATACCCATGAATATAAAGAGCTGAAGGGCGAGTTAGTCCTGATGAGATAATCTGTTTTTTCTGAAAAAAATATTTGAAAAATATTTGGTTTTGTAATGCTAAAAACTAACTTTGTATTTCAAAGTACTTTACTATGAATGAGCGCCAACAAGAATCGCTGGAAGTATTAACCGAGATCCGCAGCATCATGCACAAGTCTTCCCGTTTCCTCTCTTTGAGTGGCTGGAGCGGTATCTGGGCCGGTATTACAGCCCTGGTGGCGAGTGGGCTAGCCTACAGTTGGTTGAAAGATCAGCATGCTTTCCGAACTGATGCCGGTGCAGACATCATGCCCGATGGGCCTTTATCACAGGCTGCTGCCATGTGGTCTGAAAGACTGCTGATTCTTGCAGTACTCACTTTTGTCCTTGCATTACTGGGTGCTTTGTTTTTTACCTGGCGTAAAAATCAGAAAGCCGGAGCAGCAACCTTCACCGGTGCTGCGCGCAAACTGGCCGTGAGCATGATGATCCCGATGGGTGCGGCAGCCTGCTTTATCCTGTTCTTTATACTGAATCATCATTTCGCTTACATTGTGCCGGCCTCGCTGGTGTTTTACGGACTTACCCTGATCAATAGCAGTAAATATACCTTTACCGACATCCGCTACCTGGGGCTTTCAGAAGTGATTATCGGTTGCATAGCATTATTTATTCCTGATATGGGTTTGTACCTTTGGGCGCTTGGATTTGGTATCATGCATATCGTGTACGGTACTATAATGTGGTTTAAATATGACCGTAAGGTAAACAGATTATGAGAAAGGAACTGGACCAGCTGAATAAGATTTTCGACAGCCGTATCCGCATAGGTATCATGAGTGCATTAATCGTTAACGAAGAGGTGAACTTTAATGAACTCAAAGCCTTACTGGATGCCACGGACGGCAATCTTGCCTCTCACCTTAAAACCTTGGAGGAGCATGAGTTTATCCGTGTGGAGAAAGGATTTATCGGCAGAAAGACCAATACGATATACAGCATTACAGCTGAAGGAGAAAAGGCCTTCCGTTCACATATCAATGCCCTGGAAAAAATAATTAAAAATCTGCAGTAGATTTTTTTTGCCCTGATTACTTTGAAATGCAAAGTGCTTTTTAATTTACAATTTAATCCATTATACAATGAAAACAGCAGCACGTATCTGGCTCATAGCCGCATTGACAGAATGTATTATCTATGCCTTTATCTTTAGAGAAGCTGGTGCCATGCCGCTTGTGGCCATCGTAGCCCTGGTCGGGGGCTTTCCTGGTATGCTGGCCCTTGCTTTCGGTATCGAACTCATACACATGTTCTGTGAAGATATCGGTCGCAAATGGCAGGCATTTTTCCTGCTCACGCTCCTTGCCGCTAACGGTACTTTGAGTTTGTTTCTTTTACTAATCGATGCCGACTTCGGCCGCCTGGACCTGCCTTATTACCTGATCGTTAATGTAGCCGCACTGGCAGGTTTCTTCTTTTCCTTGTCTGCTATCCGCAAGCATTATTTTCGTCGGGAGCCGCAACCACTGGACGTTACCCATCAATCACCATATCAATTCAACCAGGATTATGACCAAAATTAATCAGCTCAGAGAGCAGATCCTCATCTTTATGGCCCATAAAATCGGGCTGCCTTATTTCAAGCTGGTACGCAGAAAACCAAGTTTCCCTTATACAAGAGAGCAGCTGGCATCTTTACCGGAGGGCACTGTAGGGCAACAGTTGCACCAGTTCTTTAAGGCCAATGAGCTGGACCTGTTACCCTTTTATGAAAAGCATGATATCAAACATGTAGTGCTGGGCTATGATGCCACGGAAGATGGAGAGGTGTGCCTACAGTGCTTTATGCTGGCCAATGGCCGCTGTACCATACCCGTACTGATCGCCGTCATATACGGTGTGCTCACCATGCCGGAGTACTGGTCCAAATTCAAACAGGCATGGAAGCGGGGACGCAATAATCGGTCGCTTGGATCTATTAACTGGTTTGACCTCATTCCTCAACAAACAGAAACTGTACAGAAGACCTTATTACAATCAAAAGCTGTTGCATAATTAAATCATCATTTCACCTGTTCATAAATACACATCATGGAAACACAACAAACATATACGCCGGAGCAGGAACCCCTGCCGAAAAAAAATGATAACAGTGCCTTATGGAAAGGTGTTATTGTAAGCATACTGGTACTGGCACTGCTGTTGCCGGTATCTTATATCAAAATGCTGGTAGCAGAGCGCTCAGAGCGGCATGAGCAGGTCATACAGGAGATCAGTAATCAATGGGCAGGAGCGCAGATGATTTCCGGGCCGGTACTGATGGTACCGTATTACGAGACTGTTCAGAAAGATGGCCGTACCATAACACAGAAAGCAAATGCTTATTTTATTGCGGATAAACTCTCTGTCAACAGTGAAATACTGCCGGAGGTACGCAAACGCTCTTTATATAAAGTGCAGTTGATGAAGTCGGAGGCCAAACTGAGCGGAACCTTCAAACCCTTACAGCTTGCGGCTTTGGGCCTGAGTGCCGATAAAATGCTGTGGAACGAAGCGAAGCTGCTGATCGGACTCAGCGATACCAAAGGCCTGAGCAAAGAAGCACTGCTGGACTGGAATACAGAAAAGCTGGTCCTGCAACCGGGCGTGCCGGAGAACAGTCTCTGTGCTTCAGGTTTGAGTGTACCTGTAAAAGTGAACCCGGAAGGAACGGTGGATTTTAATATCACCTTAAATGTAAGAAGCTCTCGTCATTTGAATTTCAGCCTTATGGCCGGCACTACAGATGTCAGGCTGAGTTCAACCTGGAGTGCTCCCTCCTTTACCGGTATGCCCGATACCGCAGAGATTACCACCAAAGGCTTTCGGGCACACTGGAGCCTCAGCCAGGCCTCCAGGGCATATCCGCGTCAGTGGAAACAATCTATACCTAACCTGAGCAATAATACCATCGGTGTCAGCTTTGCTAATTCGGATGAAAGCTATATCAAAACCGATAGGGTAGTCAAGTATGCTATTCTGTTTATTGCACTCACTTTTGCCGTTTTCTTCCTGATCGAAGTATTGCAACGCATACAGATTCACCCGCTGCAATACGGGCTTGTCGGCATTGCCCTGTGTATATTCTATACACTGCTGTTATCCATCTCAGAATACACCGGCTTCGATACCGCATATATAATAGCCAGCCTGGCTACCATATTACTGATCGGGATGTATGTCTGGAGCATTTTTCATAAGCCCGCTGTGGCCCTGTCTTTCACCCTTGGCCTCACAGCACTGTATGCCTATATTTATTTCCTGATTCAGCTCGAAGAAATGTCCCTGATCTTTGGCAGTATCGCACTTTTCCTGGTGGTAGCGGCCATCATGTTCTTTACCCGAAAAGTAAACTGGTATCAGCTGAATAAGCGCATGTAAGTAATCTGTCTGTTGTTTATATAATGCATCGAGCATTAGTGTTTTATGGGTGAGCTGTATGGCTTGCCCATTTTTTGCGTACAGAATGCATATTTTTTAAGAACACAATGTATCTTTCGTGAAAAAATAAGCCAATCCTGAACGTTTATGACGCAAGAACAATTTAAGAAACCCAAAAATGTAGCCCTGATTATCCTGGTGGCTTCACTGGGGTATTTTGTAGATATTTATGACCTGGTGATCTTCTCCATCGTAAGGATCCAGAGTTTCAAAGACATAGGTGTGCACGAAGACCTGATGCGGAAGCAGGGCGAGTTTGTGATCAATGTACAGATGGCCGGTCTGTTGCTGGGTGGCTTTATCTGGGGCATTATCGGGGATAAGTACGGCAGGCTTAAAGTATTGTTCGGTTCCATACTGCTGTATTCTGTAGCCAATATTATTAATGGATTTGTAAATGATGTCAACACGTATGCCATCATCCGTTTTATTGCCGGCATTGGTCTGGCCGGAGAGTTGGGTGCCGGTATCACCTTAGTCAGTGAGAGTATGCCTAAAAACAAAAGAGGCTACGGTACCATGATTGTGGCCGGAGTAGGGGTGCTGGGCGCAGCAGCAGCCTATTTTGTAGCGGAGCACTTTAACTGGCGCAATGCTTATTTTGTAGGCGGCGGCATGGGCTTATTGCTCCTGTTGCTGCGTGTAGGCATTTTTGAATCCTCCATGTTTCAGCAGGCTACAGATGAGCATGTAGCAAGAGGTAAGTTCTCTATGATACTGACTTCAAAAGAGCGCCTGTTGCGGTACTTATATTGTCTCGGCATCGGTTTGCCACTTTGGTTTGTAGTCGGAATCCTCATTACACAGGCACCGGAGTTCGGTAAAGCGCTGGGCAGTCCGGATGTATTGAGTGCCGGTAAAGGCATCATGCTGGCTTATATAGGTATCTCGATCGGCGAGGTTATTGCAGGTTTTATTGCACAGATGACCCGTTCGCGCAGACTGGTACTGGCTATCTTTCATGTCGCTTCACTGATTGCTGTATTTATATACCTGGGTAGCAAAGGCATCACAGAAGCACAGTTTGGTGTATTGTCGTTCTGTCTTGGCTTATCAGTAGGGTATTGGGCAACATTTGTTACCGTAGCATCAGAGCAGTTTGGGACCAACCTGAGAGCAACCGTTACCACTACCGCACCCAATTTTATCCGCGGCTTTCTGATCCCGGTGACTTTCCTGTTCGAATTCTTCGTAAATCATTTCGGTATTATCAATGCAGGTTATATTGTTATGTGCATATTGGCAGCAGTGTCCCTGTTCTGTACCTATAAAATAAGAGAGAGCTTTAATCTGGATCTCAATTATGTAGAAAAATAAGGCAGATAAACCACCATTTACGATAGAAGAGCGGCATTTATACAGTGCCGCTCTTCTCATTTACCTATATTTTGATAAATATATATGGTCTGTAATGTAGTGCAGTACTGGTTTATGGTAAAAAATACCATGCAATAGAGGGATAAATTAGTAAAAAGATTTGTTTAGGAATTTATAAGGTTCTAT
>Ga0256795_1000151_pt1 | contig 35863 bp, 28 predicted proteins | sample MC6MC0946MT_FD_186353 | JGI IMG/M metagenome (GOLD analysis project Ga0256795, IMG submission 186353) | Metatranscriptome of enriched soil aggregate microbial communities from Iowa State University, Ames, United States - MC6-MC0946-MT... | ecosystem: Environmental > Terrestrial > Soil >... | reverse complement strand
TCTAAGCAAAATATTTATCGTGAGGTATTGGATACTTATCCTAATTATATTGTACAAGGACCACCAGGAGTTGGTAAGACATTTTTGGTAACTAGTTTACTGGAGCAAATCTTTAATGATGAGCCAGATAGTAAAGTCGTCTTAAGTGCTCAAAGTCATGCAACTGTACAAGTTCTGTATGATGAAATTAAAAAAGGACCACTATCAGATAATTTAATGATCTTAGATGCTTTTAATAATATTGAAGATGAAATAGAGGATAGAGGTGATATTCAGCTATTTGAAAAACATACAGCTACTTTGTGGGATGGTATTAAAAAAAGCAAGATGTGGCAGGATGCTTCAAAATATTTAGACTTGACTGATCAAGTAAAGAAAGCTACCGAATCAAATTATTTGCGTAGGTCTCTTTATAAACATGTCCTTAGTAGTGCCAATATTGTATTGGCTACATCAAACTCTTCTACAATAGAAACGATTAATAGAAATAATCACCAATTTGATTGGACAATTTTAGAAGAGTCAGGAAAAGCCTCTGGTTTAGAGTTGTTGAGTCCTTTATTACTATCATCAAAGCGACTATTGATTGGAGATCACAAACAATTACCTCCTTTCTCTGAAAATACTATTAATAAAATTTTATTAAGTAAAGATTTTGATGTTCCTCTTTTAATACAAAGTGTCTCTACAGGTCCTTTTTCAAGTAATCTAACAAAATTATCAAGTCTGAATGAATTTTCCGAAGTGGCCCAATATGTAAAGGATAATTTAAATGATAATAGTGTAGAATTTTTAGAATATTTTTCAAATAAGTATCATCCAGTTATTGAAAATGTTCAAAAATATTTTTCATTATTCCAAACTTTGGTTAAAAATATTGAAAAATATAAAAAAGCTAATAGTAGCCGTCTTATGGGAGATATTATTACTGAGCAATATCGGATGCATCCAGATATTTCTCAAGTGGTTTCTACATTGTTCTATAATTCAGAACTAAAAAATAACCCTGAAAATGAAGAAAAATATTTAAACATTATTAATAGGCCATTCAAGTTTTCAATACTCCATGATTTACCAGATTTAAATCAAGATAAAGGTTTTATTTGGCTCGATATTTGTGATCCTAATAAGTTACAAGAAGCTAGGCCGCTTGAAAATAATTTGGCCAATGAAGCAGAAGTCGATGTTATTAGAAGAATGTTAGAAGCAGTTCAAGTCACAGAATTAGCTAGAAAGAACCCTTCAATAGTTATTTTAACTCCTTATAAAAATCAAATTGCTAAAATTAATGAAATGATTAATGAGGAAAATTTAATTAGCAAGTTGAAACATAAAGGATTCCATTGTGGGGTTGAACTTTGTAAAACAGTCGATTCATTTCAAGGAGGTGAAGCGGATCTTGTAATTGTGAGCCTTGTCAGACATAACATTAATAAATCTGATAAGAGTTCATTAGGTTTTTTACTTGATGAAAGGCGTTTAAATGTAATGTTTAGTAGAGCAAAATATCAAATGTACGTAATTGGCAGTATAGGAATGTTCGAATACTGGGCTTATCGTGCACCATTTGAGAAAAAATTGGATATTCATAATGACTATCATTTCATAGACACATTATGTCAATGGGTTAATGAAAAATCTGATGTAAAAAAAGTTAGAGTTAGTCCAATTAAAAAGTTAGATATTACTGATTATATAAGCCAATTTTTTAAATAACTTTCTAAATTTCGGTAAGCAATAAAATATGAAATCATTAAATCCCAAACGTTCTAAAAAATCACAACCTTTTTATCTCATTGTTCCTTTTTCTTACGGTACTAATCTATTTACTTTTAAAAAGAAGAGTAATTGGAATATTATTGATCATTTGTTATTGAGAACTATTGCAGATAATGAATTTACTATTGATAAATTATCAGAATATTCAGGTATTAGAAGACAAGTTTTAGTTCAAATACTTCTACCATTTCTAAAATTAAGTTGGATTGAAATTATTCAAGAAGCTGAAAAAATTAGTGTAAGAATTACTGAACGTGGTAAATTTATTTCAAGGGGATCTGAATTACCTTCGATAAAGAAAGAGTTTTATACATATAGAGACTTTTTGGTTAATCTAACTAATGGGCAATATCTAGGGTTGTGTAATCATCCATTTATTACTATTTATAATGAGAATGATATTAATACGTTGGTTAATAGTTGGGATAATAAGAGGTATATTAATATTAAAAATATACCTCATCCATATATTCTTGATACTCAAGAACTTGGATGTGCTGTTACTCAGCCAAACGAAGAACTTATTGCTGTATCACCTCCATTGGACAGAAGTTTATCAGCTAATAGGTACTTAATTTTTAATGCTAAAATTAATAAACTTAATGAAATAGAAATACATTTCTACGAGAATTATCTAAATCCATCATCTAGTAATGATTATTGCTCTATTTTTGGTTTCTCTTTTAAAGAATATTTGTCCTCAGAAATAAAAAAAAGATTAATGGAAAATCAGGGTAATAGTCATAGTATAAAAGAAACGTATCAATATGTTGGGGATGGTAGGTCAGAAAATTTAGCAAATCCTCCCAAAAGTTATACCATCCCAGAAGAGCATGTTTCACTTGTTCTAGGAGGAAATGAGCATCTCCAAAAATTTCTGCAAGCTATCCGTGAGTGTAAAAACTATTTAATAATTCATTCTACATTTATTCGACCATCCAGAATAAATCTCTATCTAAATGAACTGCTTGCTGCTGTTAATAGGGGGGTTAAAGTTATTATTTTATGGGGTAAAGATGATTTCGATTCACCTGATATTAGAGAACAAGAATTAAGAAATTTTGAAGAGATTACCTCACAATTTAAAAAGCTTTATTGTGAATATAATGGAAGGATTGTCTTGCATGAAATCCAAACGGGATCTCATGCTAAATATCTGCTTTGGGATACTGAAAATAATCATTGTTCATTAATAGGATCGTGTAATTGGTTTTTCTCAGAATATAATCGATACGAGGCTTCTGTATTTATTCAAGATAATGATTTTGTAAGAGAAATGATTCAAATCTCAGCCAGTTTGACTACTGGAGCGAAATTAATTAACAACTACTTAGGTTCAGAATTATTAGATTTAGCTCAAAGTATCAAACTTAGCTCTAATAGAGATGCTGAAAAAAATATTAATGTTTCACTTTTACTAAAAGGTCATCATTTACGATATATACAGGAAGCTAAAAAGGCAGAGCATAGAGTTACCTTGTTGAGTGATAAAATAAGCCAAAATTTACATAGAAGTATTTGGGATAGTTTATCAACCTGTAGAGTACGTATTTCGGCTTTTTACTCTACAGTAGATAAAGAAGTTTTTGATCATAAACAAGTACAAAAATTTGCTAATAGTATAGAAAATAATAATATTGTATTAAAACTTCATTCTCCACCTTCTGGTAATAAAAGTCATGCAAAAGTGCTGGCTTGGGATAAAAATCATATTGTTATCACAAGCTTAAACTGGATGTCTTCTGATTCTTCGGGTAATTATAAGAATAATGACCTTTATCATGAGTTAGGAGTATATGTGCAAGCTGATAAGATTGAACAAAAATTTCATTCAAGTTTTTTTAATAATTTAAATCATGTATAAGCATTAAAGCCTATTAAGTTTAAAAAAACCGCCACTATTGGCGGTTTTTTAACAATGATTTATATGTCGCGTGACGCTCACTTACCTTACCAGCTCAACGCACCACCAGTTTGATAATCAGTTACACGCGTTTCAAAGAAGTTTTTCTCTTTACGCAAGTCCATCATTTCAGACATCCACTGGAATGGGTTATTTACACCAGCAAACTGCTCAGGTAAACCTAACTGCGCTAAACGACGGTTACAGATGAATTTCAAATACTCTTCCATCATCGCTGCGTTCATACCCAATACACCACGTGGCATTGTGTCACGCGCATATTCGATTTCAAGCATAGTACCTTCAAGAATCATCTGAATGATTTCTTCTTGGAATTCAGCAGTCCACAAGTTTGGATTTTCGATCTTGATTTGGTTAATCATGTCGATACCAAAGTTCAAGTGCATAGACTCATCACGTAAGATGTACTGGAATTGCTCAGCAACACCATTCATCTTGTTACGACGACCCATAGACAAGATCTGGCTGAAACCACAGTAGAAGAAGATCCCTTCAAGTACGCAATAGAATGCAATCAAGTTACGCAGTAAGATTTGATCGTTTTCAGGTGTACCTGTTTGGAAGGTTGGATCACATAAAGACTGAGTATATTTCAAGCCCCACGCTGCTTTACGAGCAACTGATGGAACTTCACGGTACATGTTGAAGACTTCGCCTTCATCCATACCTAAAGATTCGATACAGTATTGGTAAGCATGCGTGTGAATCGCTTCTTCAAATGCTTGACGCAAGATGTATTGACGGCATTCAGGATTGGTAATGTGACGGTAAATCGCCAACACCAAGTTGTTTGCAACCAAAGAATCCGCAGTAGAGAAGAAACCTAATGAACGCATCACGATGGTACGCTCATCTTCGGTTAAGCCATTTTCAGACTTCCAAAGTGCGATATCGTGGTTCATGTTGACTTCTTGCGGCATCCAGTGGTTTGCACACCCGTCTAGATACTTTTGCCAAGCCCACTCGTATTTGAATGGTACAAGTTGGTTTAAGTCAGCGCGACAGTTGATCATGGCTTTATCATCAACTTGTACACGTTGTGCACCCATTTCAAGCTCTTCTAAGCCAGGTGCAACGTCTAACTTTTCTAAGGCGTGAGATGCTCTTGCCAACGAATCGGTTGGATTTGTTGATCTTGCTGTATAGGTTCCAGCGGATTGTGTAGTTGCCACATTCTGCGATGACTGCTTTGTATCAGATACCACTTGCGAATCAGTCGTTTTTTTCTGTTCGACGGGCGCAGGCTGGTGAGCTTGTGCAGCTTGTTTCTGTTCATCATCTTCAAAATCGTCCCAACTTAGGATAGACATCGTTGTTCTCTCTTCGTTGTTAATATCTATGTTCGACATCTCACAATGGAAGATGTCACTACTATACGCTTATTCTGTGCAAGCAAAATTAAGTTTTGCCGATAGTTGTTTTGTTCTTGTTCGAAAGAACAGATATCCACACTACTTATTTTGCTTACGCTTTTGCTGTTTACGGATCGCAAAGAATGCATAGATCGCAGGCACGTAAAAAACTAAAAAGGCTAAGATCAGCACGATTACGCCTAACTCATAGTTATGACTTAAATGGAACATTTCTTCGCCTTTTATAATTTCAGATTTTTTGAATCCCCCTAACTCCCCCCCTTTTTTTTAAAGGGGGGAGTTTATTCCCCTTGAGGATTGGGGAGGATTACTTACTGACAAGCCTCACAATCTGGATTGTCGATTGAACATGCTTGTGGTACTGGTGCTGCTTGAGCGAAACCATCTTCTTCAGCAGGCGCTTCAGGTTTAGTTTCTTGAGTAACCACAGCCACTGGTGCAGCAACAGTTGTTGCTTTTACTGCGTTTAAAGCACCCGTGTTAATGGTTGATTTTTCCGCAGAGGTTGCACCTAATGCACGGAGGTAATAAGTTGTTTTAAGACCACGTAACCAAGCCATCTTATAAGTGATGTCTAGTTTCTTACCATTTGCACCAGCGATATAAAGGTTCAATGACTGTGCTTGGTCGATCCATTTTTGACGACGTGATGCAGCATCTACGATCCAACGTGTATCTACTTCAAATGCAGTCGCAAAAATTGCTTTTAACTCTTCAGGGATACGTGCAATTTTTTGTACTGAACCCTCAAAGTGTTTCAAGTCGTTAACCATCACAGAGTCCCAAAGACCACGATCTTTTAACGCACGTACCAAGTACGGGTTGATCACTGTAAATTCACCAGAAAGGTTAGATTTTACATAAAGGTTTTGGAAGGTCGGTTCGATAGACTGTGAAACGCCACAAATATTTGAAATGGTTGCTGTAGGGGCAATCGCCATTACATTTGAGTTACGCATACCATCTTTTTGAACTTTAGTACGTAATGTATCCCAGTCCAAACGTTGAGTACGGTCAACTTCAAACATACGCTCTGGACGTGATTTTGCAACGATATCTAAAGAGTCGATTGGCAGGATACCTTGATCCCACAATGAACCTTTGAATGTTGAATACACACCACGTTCAACAGCAAGGTCGCTTGATGTTTGAATCGCGTAGTAGCTGATCACTTCCATTGATTCATCAGCAAAATCTACCGCTGCATCAGAACCATAACCCATACCCAATTCATATAAAGCATCTTGGAAGCCCATGATACCCATACCGACAGGGCGGTGTTTCATATTTGAATTACGTGCTTGTTCAACTGCGTAGTAGTTGATGTCAATCACGTTGTCGAGCATACGAACAGCAGTTTTAACTGTCCGCGCTAATTTTTCACGGTCTAATGCGCCACCTTGAACATGTTGTACAAGGTTGATCGAACCTAAGTTACATACTGCGATTTCATCTTTATTGGTATTTAAAGTGATTTCAGTACATAAGTTAGATGAATGCACTACACCTACGTGTTGTTGTGGTGAACGTAAGTTACATACGTCTTTGAATGTGATCCAAGGATGACCTGTTTCAAACAACATTGATAACATTTTGCGCCATAAGTCTTTCGCACGGATTTTCTTATGCAGCATGTTGTTTTCTTTTGCAATGCCTTCGTAGTAAGCATAACGTTCAGCAAATTCACCGCCAGTTAAATCATGCAAATCAGGCGTTTCAGATGGTGTGAACAGTGTCCATTCAGCGTCTTCAATCACACGTTGCATAAACAAATCTGGAACCCAGTTAGCCGTGTTCATGTCGTGAGTACGACGACGATCATCACCAGTGTTTTTACGAAGCTCTAGGAATTCTTCAATGTCCAAGTGCCAAGTTTCTAGGTATGCACATACTGCACCTTTACGTTTACCACCTTGGTTTACTGCAACAGCAGTATCGTTGGCAACTTTAAGGAAAGGTACAACACCTTGTGACTTACCGTTAGTACCTTTGATATATGAGTTCAAGGCACGTACTGGTGTCCAGTCATTACCTAAACCGCCTGCCCATTTAGAAAGAAGGGCATTGTCACGCATCGCACCATAGATGTCATAAAGATCATCTTGAATCGTAGTTAAGTAACAGCTTGACAATTGTGGACGTAATGTACCTGAGTTAAACAGGGTCGGTGTAGACGCCATATAATCGAAGCTAGACAATAAGTCATAGAACTCGATTGCACGATCTTCACGCTGTTCTTCATTTAATGCAAGTCCCATTGAAACACGCATAAAGAACAATTGCGGAAGTTCGAAACGTACATCATTTGAGTGAATGAAGTAACGGTCAAATAAAGTCTGTAAACCTAAATAGGTAAATTGGTTTGAGCGTTCTGGTTTGATTGCAGCTGCCAATTTTGCAAGGTCAAAGTTTAAAAGCTCAGGAGAGAGAAGCTCAAGCTCGATACCTTTGTTTAAATAAGTTTCGAGCGCATCGCCTTCGATAGTATCTGTAGCTAAACCTAAGAATTTTAAACCTGTCGCAACCAAGTCATCACGTAATAGACGTGCAGTTACATAAGTATAGTTTGGTTCTTGTTCGATACGGGTACGTGTCGCCATCATCATCGTGGTTGAGATGTCTGACTGTTTTACACCGTTATATAAGTTTTTAACTGTTTCATCGACAATGGCTTGAACATTGATGCCTTCTAAGCCTTCACTTGCTTTTTCAATCGTGGCTTGAAGTTTGCTCAAATCTAGAGGCTGAAGCTGACCGTTCGCATCTGTGATTTGTAAGGTTGGGTGATGATGAGCACCAGTTTGTTTACGTGCATCAGAACGTTGTTCACGATAGATTACATATGCACGTGCAACTTTTTGTTCACCTGTACGCATAAGCGCCAATTCAACTTGGTCTTGAATTTCTTCAATATGAATTGTTCCGCCAGAAGGTAAACGACGATTAAAAGTATTCATCACCATCTCTGTGAGCTGAGTGATGCGATCATGAATACGGCTTGAATCTGCACTTTGTTGACCTTCTACAGCCAAAAAAGCTTTACCAATTGCTACAGAGATTTTATCTGCATCAAAAGCGGCAACATCACCAGTGCGTTTAATCACTTGTAGTTGACCTGGGGTTGTAATGGCGTTCATTGTCAGCGTAGCTCCATTGTCATCATTGTTATGTTTATGGACCATTTGAATCGTACAAACTGCAAAATTTGTTGTCACGATGTTTGAGGACTAAACACAATACTTAGTGGTTTAATTTAATTTAGAACACAAGATACGGTAATTTTAAGGGTAGATCAATATTGACATTTCAAGAATATTTTATCCGTGAAAAGTAAATTTTTATTTGCATCTTTTTGCCTCAAAGTGTCATTTTTGTTATATGCCTTATGAGACAAGCACATAGCATAGCAAAGACTCAGTAGAGTGCTTATAGATAAGTGTGTGGATAACTAAAAAAACGATAAACTGATGAGACAGAATATGAACAATGAAATATTTTGTATAAAAATTAGTCCAGCTATTGATTGTCTTAGAGAAATTTAAAAATGATGTGTATTGAATTTATAAAACTGCCTACAATTCAATAGTTAATAAAAATATAACAAATTGATACGCTCATGTATCAGTTTGGTGAATGAGGTCTTGTTTACATTGTAAACGTGTGTATATTGCAAAACATAGTGTGTTGAATCTGCGAGCTTTGTAGCAGACTCCAAAATCAAATATAGGGGCAAATAGATGAGCCAAGAAGAAAAGTTACCAAAGATTCTGATTGTTGAAGATGACGAGCGCCTAGCTCGCTTAACTCAGGAATACTTAATTCGTAATGGATTAGAAGTTGGGGTAGAACCAGATGGTAACCGTGCGATTCGCCGCATTATTGCTGAACAACCAGACTTGGTTGTATTGGATGTGATGTTGCCGGGTGCAGATGGTTTAACCGTTTGTCGTGAAGTTCGTCCACATTATCATCAACCGATTTTGATGTTGACTGCACGTACCGAAGATATGGACCAAGTTCTTGGTCTAGAAATGGGTGCAGATGACTACGTTGCAAAACCTGTTCAACCGCGTGTACTGCTTGCGCGTATCCGTGCGCTATTACGTCGTACAGATAAAGCGCCTGAAGATGAAGTTGCACAACGTATTGAATTTGACGATCTTGTGATCGACAATGGCGGTCGTTCAGTGACACTCAATGGTGAGTTGGTTGACTTCACCAGTGCTGAATATGATCTACTTTGGTTGTTGGCATCCAATGCAGGCCGTATCTTATCGCGTGAAGACATCTTTGAACGTCTCCGTGGTATTGAATATGATGGTCAAGACCGTTCGATTGACGTACGTATTTCACGTATTCGTCCAAAAATTGGTGATGATCCTGAAAACCCGAAACGTATTAAAACTGTACGTAGTAAAGGTTATTTGTTTGTTAAAGAGACTGGTCTATAAACGATGGGTCGGTCATCCAAGATGCTTGTCCATCACCGGACAAGCATAAAGAAGGTTAGTTTGCGTGTCTAAACACAGTATATTTTTGCGCATCTATGCAGGATTAGTCATTCTTGTTGTGTTGGTTGCCTTGTTTGGATATTTACTTGTCCAAATAATTAATTATCAACGTGCGCAGGAATATCGTGAGTCTCTCACAGATGGAATTTCATTTGTGATTAGTGAGGGTGTGGCACGTCAGCAAACTGAGCAGCAGCGTCTAGATTGGATTTCAGATGCTTCTGATTTGTTAGAGCTTCCCATTTATTATCTCGAAGCAAGAAAGGTTGATTTATCTCGTACTGAAGAAAAACGCATAGAAAATCAAAAAGCGGTGGTGCGTTATGATGCAGAACAAGGGATTGCTTATCTAGTTTTAGGGATCAGAAACGATCCAAAGCATTATTTATATATCAAAGTCGACCAAATCGGCGAACGCCAAATGAAGGCGCTTCCTGTGTTCATTCTGGATTATTTGGTTTATTATCCCGGTCAAGAACAAGAATATCTTAAAAAAATTCAACAACATTTTTCCTATCATGTAGGTGTTGAAAAGATTTCTCAACTCAATCTCGATTCAGAGCAAATTGGACGTTTAAGATCAGATCAAAGTGTAATTTTATGGCGTGACAGTGCAACTGTACGTGGTACAACCATTTCGATTGTTTCTCCATTGCCAAATTCGCCTACAGATGTCTTGGTGCTGGGACCTGTTCCAATGTTTAACTGGATGCCTGTTAAATTGGCTGCTGGAATAACATTGTTGAGTATGTTCTTGCTGTGTTTGGGGGTGTATGGCTTGATTGTGCCAATGCAACGCAAGTTGAAACAGGTGAATGAAGCCTTGGATGTGATGAGAACAGGGGATATGTCGCAACGTGTACCTGTTGAAGGTTATGACGAGATGGCAAGTCTGGCCACCAGTTATAACAGCATGTCTGATCATATACAGCGTTTGATTGAAGCACAGCGTGAGTTAATGCGTGCCGTATCGCATGAGTTACGTACACCTGTAGCGCGAATCCGTTTTGGTATGGAAATGCTGGCAGACGAAGATGACCATGAGTATCGTTTGCAACAGGTCGAGATGATTGATAAAGACATCGAAGCGTTAAATACACTGATTGATGAAATCATGACTTATGCGAAATTAGAGCAAGGTACACCTTCTTTAGATTTTGAAAAAATTGTATTGATTGATGTATTAAAGCAGGTTGCAGTAGAAACAGAAGCATTAAAAACCCAAAAGATTATCCACCTCAACCCACTTTCATCTGATGTGATTGTCGATGCAGAACGTCGTTATTTACATCGAGTTGTACAAAACTTGGTGGGGAATGCGATACGTTATTGTGATCATCAGGTCAATATTAGTGGTGGTGTTAATCACCAGACTAGTATGGCTTATGTCTGTGTGGAAGATGATGGCCCTGGGATTCCAGAGGAAGACCGTAAACGTGTATTTGAGGCATTTGCACGTTTAGATGATAGCCGTACCCGTGCTTCAGGTGGTTATGGTTTAGGACTTTCAATTGTGAGTCGTATTGCGTATTGGTTTGGTGGGACGATTGAAGTCGATCAAAGCTCAGATTTGGGTGGTGCAAGATTTACCATGTCTTGGCCGGTAGAGCGCTTTAAAAAGAAAAAAGTTTAGACGTTAAATCGTGCCATTAAAATATATGATTAAGATTCATTCGATTTATTTTATCAGTCATCTTTAAAGCCATCATTTAAGATAAAACTACTTTCATCCTTTCCTTTATTCAGAGGAAGGGATGGGGCTTTCAATATGATTTAATTTTCTATAATTATTTTTGATTTATAGTTAAACCACCTAATTATTTATACCAGTGATTTTTATCGGCTGATTGATCAGAAATGAAGCTTATGTTTTTGTATATACTTTTAGAAACTATTGGTTATCAATTGGTTTGCTGTACTTTTGAATCATAGAGGGTTGTTCTATCGTGTGGCGACATGGATGTCTCTCCTTGTGCCGAGGAATACGGGGGGTATAGGACGAACCCCTTGCTTATGAGCAAAAACAAAGCACTGCTTTGTTTGTGGCGTAAGGTTTGGCATCCCCTACGCAAAGGTATTTAAACTTTGAATGTAATATGAGGTATTGCAAGCTTTTTTATAATTAAAAAATTTTTTATGTAATTGATTTATTTAGAAAATATTAATTAATGGAAATTCTATTCTAGTGCTTGAGTTTTTTGATAGGCTGACTATATAAAAAAATCTATTGTTAAACTCAATAAAAAAACCACCGAAAATTTTCGGTGGTTTTTTATGTCTGGCTGTTGCTCAGTCTAGATCCTATTGTTGAAGCGTTGCATCAGGCGCAATGATTGGCTTGCTGTCTCGCAATGCTTGTAATGCATCATGATTAAAATCAATCAATAAGCTGTTTTGTTCAGCGTCAATTTTATAACTGCTAATGATTTTTTGATCACCTTGAATGGTGTCAATACGATATTCATCCGCGATATTTAAAATCCCTTCTAGATTTGTCGTGGTTGCGGCAAGATCTTGGCGGAAAAGCTCATACACATCTCTTAGATCAAAAATGGCATTTTGTGCATCAACGTGTTTTTTGACATAATTTTCAATATGACGAATCAGTAATTGTGCAAATAAAAAATAGTTTGGCTTGCTGCTGAATTCCATCTTGTTTTACCCCTAAATTTTTGATTTAAAGTTGTTCATATTGAATAGCATATACATAAAAGTGGTTCAATGTGTATAGGCTCTGTAGACAATTCGTCTAAGTTTGCGACAACGAACACCTTTTTCTGTAATTGGGTGCTAAATATACAATTTACTGATTTAAGCGACGATAAGTTATTCACCTTTCAAATGGCTTTAGTTTGGAAAACTTGGGTTTGTTGTATATGCGAAAAATGACATGATCGACAGTGCTGACTGTTTTGAAAATTCAAATCAGAAAATCATAAGAGGGCACAAGGTAGGTCAAAAGTAGGCATTGGGCATTTGGCGTTGGATGGTTTAAAGCGGGTTATTTCATTGAAATAAGTTGGTTTTGATAATAGTGAAGTGTAAAAAATTATAAATAACTTTATAATATTTAAAAATTATCACAATAAGATAATTTTTATCACTTGATTGATCTAATGTGACTATTTTACCACATAGAATGTAACAAAATATTTTAGATGGTAAATCCTTATATTTGTAGAAATTAGCCAATTAAATCGCAGAAATACATGCATAAATCATGGCTTTTACTTGGGCTGAATCGGATTAAGCTACTGATTTGTCATTTTTAATTCATGATTAAAAAATAAACTTCGGAAAAACTAATAAGAATAGGGATAGAAATTTGATAAAACGATAAGTCAGCGCTGTATCGCTGTGAATCAGGAAAAAATATGGTTTTTGTCTAAAAAATCATCCGAAAGACTTAGAGCTATTAACTAGCAACAGATGACATCAATCGGGTACAATTGACCAGATTTATTTTGTGTTTGGTGTATTTGCAAGGCCAATACATACATTCTTTGTTAAATAATAGGCCTGCCAGGAGTTATCCCCGCATGAGTGCCATTACTCCATACGATTGGGCAATCATTGCCTTCGTGATCGGCGTGACATTTTTATGTGTCTTTATGCTCACCGTTCCTTTGCTCCTTGGGGGTAAATCATGGGGACGTGCGAAGCAAGAGCAATTTGAATCAGGTGTGGTTAGTGCTGGTGGTGCACGTATCCGCTTGTCTGCGAAGTTCTACCTTGTTGCAATCTTCTTTGTTGTATTCGATTTGGAAGCCCTCTATTTATATGCATGGGCGACATCTGTACGTGAAGTAGGTTGGGTTGGGTTTTCAGCTGCAGCTGTATTTATTTTAGTTTTACTCGTTGGTTTGATTTATGAATTATCTACAGGTGCATTGAACTGGTCACCTTCAGATAAACGTAAAATCGCAGGGATTAAACCTAAAATTGGTTCACCAAATATGGACCTTGCAGAAATTACTCGCTTCAATTCAATTGAAGAGTTGGTGATGGATCCTACAGGAACTATTCCAGCTCAATCTTCTGGTCGTGTGAAAGATAAAACACCGACCATGTCTCTGAACAAGGAGTAACTCGGGAATGAAATATACTTTAACCCGTGCGAATCCAGAAGCTGAACAATATCCGCTTCAAGATCGTCAAATTGTGACAGATCCACTTGAAGAAGAAGTGAATAAAAATGTGTTCATGACTCGCTTAGAGGATGTGGTACACACAGCTGTAAACTGGGGCCGTAAAAACTCAATATGGCCTTTTAACTTTGGTACATCTTGCTGCTACGTTGAATATGCAACCACGTTAACCGGTGTGCATGACTTGTCACGCTTTGGTGCCGAGGTTATTCGTGCTTCGCCACGTCAGGCAGATTTGATGATTGTTGCAGGGACTTGCTTTGTTAAAATGGCGCCTGTAATTCAACGTTTGTATGAACAAATGCTTGAGCCTAAATGGGTGATTTCAATGGGTGCTTGTGCAAACTCTGGTGGTATGTACGACATCTATTCTGTTGTACAAGGTGTGGATAAAATCATTCCTGTTGACGTGTACGTTCCAGGTTGCCCACCACGTCCAGAAGCATTGATTCAAGCCTTGATGTTATTGCAAGACCAAATTCAATTAGAACGTCGTCCGCTCTCTGCGGTAATCGGTGATGATCTTCAGCCAGTGTATAAGCCAAAGATGATGCCAGAACGCGACCGTAAGAACGCTGAACGTATTGCAGTGAAAAACTTACGCTCTATGGATGAAATTGAGTAATTTTTTCTGATGAATATTTGACATATCTGATGGATATGGTCATCAGGGAATTTGACAGAATTTGTATTAAATAGGAAGCCAAGCCAATGGCTGAAACTGAAATTGCTATGCCAGAATCGACTCCAGTTGATTCCCGCCCAGCATTTGCAATTGTAGAAGATCTCAAAGCCAAATTTGGCGAGAACTTTTACGTGCAACCGACGTTTGAAGATTTTCCGACGGTCTGGGTTGAGCGCGCACGTGTACAAGAAGTTCTAATGTACTTGCGTAAAGTACCACGTCCTTATGTGATGCTGTTTGACTTATCTGCGGTCGATGAACGTTTGCGTAACAACCGTGATGGTTTACCTGCATCTGATTTCACAGTGTTCTATCACTTACTTTCATTAGAACGTAATAGTGATATTCGTATCAAAGTGGCGTTGAGTGAGAACGATATTAACGTTCCAACGGCGACCAATATTTGGCCAAATGCCAATTGGTACGAGCGTGAAGCTTACGATATGTTTGGGATCAATTTCGAAGGGCATCCAATGCTTCGTCGTATCTTGTTGCCAACCTATTGGGAAGGTCATCCACTGCGTAAAGAATATTCTGCACGTGCGACTGAATATACACCGTATATGCAAGACAAGGCTAAACAAGATTTCGAACAAGAACATCTTCGTTTCGTTCCAGAAGATTGGGGTCTAACACGCGGTAACGCGGATGAAGACTTTATGTTCTTGAACTTAGGTCCTAACCATCCATCTGCGCATGGTGCATTCCGTGTGATTTTGCAGCTTGATGGCGAAGAAGTGAAAGATTGTGTGCCTGATATTGGCTATCACCACCGTGGTGTGGAAAAGATGGCTGAACGTCAAACTTGGCATTCATTTATTCCATATACAGACCGCGTTGACTACTTAGGTGGTTGTGCGCAAAACATGCCTTATGTCATGGGTGTGGAACAACTTGCAGGGATTACCGTTCCTGATCGTGCACAATGTATCCGTGTCATGATGTCTGAATTATTCCGTATCAATAACCATTTATTGTATATCGGTACTGCGATTCAGGATGCTGGTGGTATGACACCAGTATTCTATATGTTTGCGGATCGTCAAAAAATCTATGACGCAATTGAAGCGATCACAGGTTTCCGTATGCACCCAGCATGGTTCCGTATTGGCGGGACAGCACATGACCTTCCAAACAACTGGCAAAAACTGATTCGTGAAATTCTCGAATGGATGCCAAAACGTTTGAAGGAATATCATACTGCTGCGCTGAAAAACTCAGTATTTGTGGGGCGTACCCGTAATGTTGCGCAATACGATGCTAAATCGGCATTGGCTTGGGGTGTAACAGGTACAGGTTTACGCGCGACAGGTATTGATTTTGATGTTCGTAAATATCGTCCATACAGTGGTTATGAAAATTACGACTTTGAAGTGCCGTTAGAGTATGAAGGCGATGCTTACGCACGTGTGATGGTTCACTATCGCGAAATCGAAGAGTCATTAAAAATCGTCAAACAGTGTTTGGATAATATGCCTTCTGGTCCTTATAAAGCGGATCATCCATTGGCAGTTCCACCACCAAAAGATAAGACTTTACAAGATATTGAAACTTTGATTACGCATTTCTTGAGCGTGTCATGGGGTCCTGTAATGCCAGCTGGTGAAGCCTCTGTAATGGCAGAAGTGGTGAAAGGTGCATCTAACTATTACTTGACTTCAGATAAGTCAACGATGAGTTACCGTACACGTATTCGTACACCTACTTTTACCCACTTGCAGCAAATTCCTTCCGTGATTAACGGCAGTCTTGTATCTGACTTGATCATTTATTTAGCGACAATTGATGTCGTTATGGCTGACGTGGATCGCTAAGGGGTAAACGCATTATGATGATTTTGACTGATAAAAAGCCACGTGTGAATGTTGAAGGGATTCTGACTAGCGAAGAAATCCATGAAATTGAACATCACATGGGTCACTACCCATACCCACGCGCAGCGTCTTTGGATGCTTTAAAGTGTGTACAGCGCCGTAATGGTTGGGTGGATGACGCGCAGTTACATGCAATTGCTCAATTATTGACAATTACAACTGCGGATTTAGAAGGTGTTGCAACATTCTATAACCGTATATACCGTCAGCCTGTAGGTCGTCACGTAATTTTATTATGTGATTCGATTGCATGTTTCTTGATGGGTGCGGAAACTTTAGCAGAAGCTTTCCAACGTGAACTGGGTATCCAATTTGGTCAAACGACAGCTGATGGTCGTTTTACTTTATTGCCGATCTGCTGTCTAGGGAACTGTGACAAAGGTCCAACCCTGATGATCGATGAAGATACACACGGTTTGGTTGAAGTGACTTCTGTGAAACAGTTATTGGAGAAGTATGTATGAATACCGAACCAAGACCAATTTATGGCGAAGGAAACCCTGAAACTCACCCATTAACATGGCGTTTGAGTAAACAGGAATTTGTTCGTAGTGCTGATGACTATGAAGCTTTAGAAGGCTATGCAGGCTTTAAAAAAGCGCTTTCTATGCCACCTAAAGACGTTCTTGAAGTCATTAAAGCAGCGACTGTAAAAGGTCGTGGTGGTGCAGGTTTCCCAGCAGGGATTAAATGGTCATTGATGGCACCCAATGATGGTGGTCCTCGTTACCTAATCTGTAATGCCGATGAAATGGAACCGGGAACATTCAAAGACCGTTTATTGATGGAAAAACTTCCACATCAATTGATCGAAGGGATGTTGATTGCAGGTTATACCCTCGAAGCGACTCAGGGTTATATCTTCATTCGCGGTGAATACATTGAAGCTGCACAATACTTAAATGAAGCTTTAGAACAAGTGCGTGCTAAAGGTTATTTGGGTGACAACATCTTAGGCACAGGTTGGAATTTTGACCTGCATGTGCATACCGGCGCGGGTCGTTATATCTGTGGTGAAGAAACTGCATTGATTAACTCACTCGAAGGTCGTCGTGCAAACCCACGTACTAAGCCGCCATTCCCACAAGTTGCAGGTGCATGGGGCCGTCCGACTATCGTAAACAACGTAGAAACCTATAACAACTTACCAGCAATTATGTTGCGTGGGCCTGAGTGGTATATCGGTTTGTCTGCGGGTAAATCTAAAGATCCAGGCACTAAAATTTATGGTGCATCAGGTAAAGTGACTTTCCCTGGTCTTTGGGAATTACCGTTTGGTACGACTGCACGTGAAGTGATTGAAGACTATGCTGGCGGTATGCGCGATGGTCTTAAACTGAAAGCATGGTTACCGGGTGGGGCATCGACTGACTTCTTGGCTGCTGAACACATTGATCTTCCAATGGATTCAGAAAGCATTATGAAAGCTGGTTCTCGTCTAGGTACATGTTTGTTAATGGTCGTTGATGAAACCCAGTGTATGGTTTCTGCAACGCGTAACTTAGAAGAATTCTTTGCACGTGAGTCATGTGGATTCTGTACGCCATGCCGTGATGGTTTACCTTGGGCGGTCAAAGCACTTGTCGCAATTGAGAAAGGTGAAGGGAAGATGGAAGACATTCAACATCTTCAAGAACTGACTCGCAAATTGTGGATTGGTAAAACATTCTGTGCTCACGCGCCAGGTGCGATGGAACCATTGATGGGTGCACTCAAATATTTCCGTAGCGAGTTTGAAGCTAAAGTGACAGATCGTCCTGTAGCCCAAGCCAGCCACGTAGAACAAGTTTAAGGAATTCGACTATGGCTACAATTCATGTCGATGGAAAATCGTATGAAGTCAATGGCTCGGAAAACTTGCTACAAGCATGTTTGAGTCTTGGCATCGACATCCCATATTTTTGTTGGCATCCAGCTTTAGGTTCTGTCGGTTCTTGCCGTCAATGTGCTGTTACTCAATATGCGAATCCAGAAGATACTCGTGGTCGCTTAGTAATGTCATGTATGACTCCTGCATCTGACAATACCTTTATTTCGATTGAAGACAAAGAAGCAAAAGATTTCCGTGAATCGATTGTGGAATTCTTAATGACCAACCACCCACACGACTGTCCAGTCTGTGAAGAGGGTGGTCACTGTCATTTACAAGATATGACAGTAATGACGCAACATGATCGTCGTCGTTATCGTTTTACCAAACGTACGCATCACAACCAAGAGTTGGGTTCTTTCATTGCACATGAGATGAACCGTTGTATCGCATGTTACCGTTGTGTTCGTTACTACAACGATTATGCCGGTGGTACAGACTTTGGTGTTTATGCCAATGCATCACGTGTCTACTTCGGTCGTCCAGAATCAGGCACTTTAGAGTCTGAGTTCTCTGGTAACTTGACTGAAGTGTGCCCAACAGGTGTATTTACCGATAAAACTCATTCGGCACGTTATAACCGTAAGTGGGACATGCAGTATGCGCCTAGCGTATGCCAAGGCTGTTCTTCTGGTTGTAACATCTCTCCGGGTGAGCGTTATGGCGAATTACGTCGTGTAGAAAACCGTTTCAATGGTGACGTTAACCAATATTTCCTTTGCGATAAAGGTCGTTTTGGTACGGGTTATGTGAACCGTGAAGATCGTCCACGTCAGCCGCAATTCCGTGCTGCAACAGAAGTTAAAACTGTTTCTGTTGATGTGGCACTGGATTCAGTGATTGAAAATGTTCAAGGCAAAAAAGTCTTGGGTATTGGTTCTCCACGTGCATCATTAGAATCAAACTACGCGTTGCGTGAGTTGGTTGGCCAAGAAAATTATTCAACAGGTCTTTCTCAAAAAGAACAGAGCTTGGTTGAACTTGCTGCATCGATTATGCAAGCTGAGGGCGTTTACAACCCGAGTATGCGTGAAATCGAAAGCTATGATGCAGTCTTGATCTTGGGTGAAGACTTAACACAAACTGCACCACGTATGGCATTGTCTGTTCGCCAAGCTGCGAAAAATAAAGCCAAACAAATGGCTGCAGACCGCCGTACCCAAGATTGGTTAGCTGAACCGGTAAAACGTATTGGTCAGGATGCAAATTCTCCAATCTATATCTTGGCTGCAACGCAAACACGTTTAGCCGATATTGCTGAGGGTGAAGTTGTTGCTTCTCCAAATGATATTGCACGTTTAGGTTTTGCAATTGCTGCGGGTGTAAACGGTGATGCGATTCTTGGTTTAGATGATGATGCTAAAGCATTTGCACAAACCATTGCGGATACGTTAAAAGCTGCGAAAAAACCATTAATCATCTCGGGTACGAGCTTACAAGATGCTGCCATCATGGAAGCTGCTGCACAAGTTGCACAAAACCTAGGTGGAAATGCAGGCTTAACCTTGACAGTTCCAGAAGTGAACTCAATGGGTATGGCTTTGTTTGGTGGTTTAAGCCTAGAACAAGCATTTGCTCAAGATTATGAGTCAATCATTATCGTTGAAAATGATTTGTTCCGCCGTTTACCTGCTGTACAAGTTCAGGCTGCTCTAGACAAAGCGCAAAGCGTGATTGTGCTTGATCACTCTGAAACTGAAACCGTAAAAGCGGCTGATGTCGTCTTGTCTGCTGCAAGCTTTGCAGAAGGCGATGGGACAGTGGTCAGCCAAGAAGGTCGTGCGCAACGCTTCTATCAAGTTTATGACCCAAGCTATTACAAACCAGAATATGCCATCAAAGAATCTTGGCGCTGGTTACATGCCATTGAAACGGGTGTGAAAGGTAAAGCGATCTCATGGACATTGCTTGATGATGTAATTGAGTCTGTGGTCAAAAATGTTCCAGTTCTTGAAGCAATTCAAGATGTTGCACCTGATGCGGGTTACCGTGTTCATGGCTTGAAAATTGCTCGTGAACCACGTCGTTATTCAGGTCGTACTGCAATGCGTGCACCATTAAACGTACATGAACCGAAACAACCTGTCGATGTCGATTCCGCATTAACATTCTCTATGGAAGGTTATGTTGGACCGCAAAATGCATCGTCATTGGTTCCATTTGCATGGGCACCGGGTTGGAACTCACCACAAGCTTGGAATAAATACCAGGATGAAGTGGGTGGTCACCTTAAAGGTGGTGATTCAGGCGTCCGTTTATTTGATCGCTTAGTAAAACGTCCTGCACGTAGCTATGTGGCGCCAACTGCGGTTGTGGCAAATCCAGAGAGTTTCCGTCTAGTTCCAATGCATCATATTTTCGCTTCAGGTGAATTTACGATTAAAACGCCGGTGATGGAATCGCGTATTCCAGAAGCGACTTTTGCCGTGGGCGAGCAAGATGCAGCACGTTTAAATGTTCAAGATGGTCAACAACTGACAGTTAAAGCAGGCGAAACGACGATTAGTCTTCCTGTGCATGTAATTGAATATTTACCAACAGGTTATATCGGTTATCCAGTCGGCCAAGCACCAACAGTTTCACTTGCTGAACCTGTATCTGTAACGGTAGGAGTGTAATCATGAATGAATCTTTACGCGCACTACCGACATGGGCACAAGACTGGCCAATCGCTTATTCAGTGATTCAAGCCATCGTAATTTTGTTGGTTGTGGTTTTACTGGCCGCTTTGATGTCATTTATTGAGCGTCGTTTGCTGGGTTTATGGCAAGACCGTTATGGACCAAACCGTGTTGGTCCTGGCGGGATGTTCCAGATCGTTGCTGACATGTTGAAAATCATGTTCAAAGAAGACTGGACACCAAAGTTTGTAGATAAGTTAACCTTCCGTTTAGCACCAGCAGTAGCAATGGCGACTGCAGTACTGTCATTCATGGTTATTCCTGTTTCACCTTACTTAGGTGTTTCAGACATGAGTATCGGTCTATTGTTTTTTATGGCAATGGCAGGTATTGCAGTATATGCGGTGTTATTTGGTGGTTGGGCATCCAACAACAAATATGCACTATTAGGTGGTCTACGTTCAGCAGCACAAACCATTTCTTATGAAGTCTTTTTAGGGATTTCATTGATGGGTGTGGTGGCAATTGCGGGTTCATTTAACTTGCGTGAAATCGTAGAAGCACAACGTGATGTATGGTTTGTGATTCCACAATTCATTGGTTTCATGATCTTCGTGGTTGCGGGTGTTGCGGTAACGCATCGTCATCCATTTGACCAACCAGAAGCTGAACAAGAATTGGCAGAAGGTTACCATGTCGAATATGGTGGTATGAAATGGGGGATGTTCTTCGTTGCTGAATACGTCAACATCATTCTAATTTCTGCACTGATCGTGACTTTATTCTTTGGCGGTTGGTTAGCACCATTTAATTTAAATATTCCATTCATTCCAGATGCATTCTGGTTCATTGCGAAAACAGCATTCTTTGTAATGATGTTTGTCTTGGCACGTGGTTCTTTAATGCGTCCACGTTATGACCAAGTGATGAATTTTGGTTGGAAAGTGTGTTTACCACTTGCATTGGTCAACCTTTTGGTGACTGGTGCTGTGATTCTGATGAATCAGGCCTAGGACAGCAGGGAGTACAAAATGTATAAAATTCTAGCTGGCGTAGGATCAATTGTTCGTTCGTTGTGGATGGTGTTTAGCCATGTCACACGCAAACGCGATACGATTTTATATCCAGAAGTGCCAGCCGAACAAATCGTACCTCCACGCTATCGTGGTCGTATCGTATTAACACGTGACCCAGACGGTGAAGAGCGTTGTGTTGCGTGTAACTTATGTGCGGTTGCATGTCCTGTTGGTTGTATTTCATTGCAGAAAGCTGAAAAAGATGATGGACGTTGGTATCCAGAATTTTTCCGCATTAACTTCTCACGCTGCATTTTCTGCGGTATGTGTGAAGAAGCATGTCCAACAACTGCCATTCAGTTAACACCAGATTTTGAGTTAGGCGAATATGTCCGTCAGGATCTTGTTTATGAGAAAGAAAACTTACTCATTTCAGGACCAGGTAAATACCCAGACTACAATTTCTACCGTGTAAGTGGTATGGCAATTGATGGTAAAGAAAAAGGTCAAGCGCAACGTGAAAGTGCGCCTGTAGATGTACGGAGCTTATTACCATGATGTGGCCATTTTATTTAATGGCTCTTGTGGCCATTGTTTCGACGATTCGTGTTGTGACCAACACCAATCCAGTACATGCTTTATTAAGTTTGATCGTTTCTTTACTTGCTGTTGCAGGGATCTTCTTAATCATTGGTGCACCATTTGCAGCTGCACTTGAAGTGATTGTTTATGCGGGTGCGATCATGGTGTTGTTCGTATTCGTAGTAATGATGCTCAACCTTGGTCAACATACAGTTGATCAAGAGCGTAAATGGTTGACTTCAGATGCTTGGGCTTATCCAGCACTCATGAGCTTCTTAATCGGCTTATGTTTGGTTTGGGTATTAGGTTCAGACTACACGCAATCTGGTGCAGTACTTGGAACTCAAGTGATTGGACCTAAAGCAATTGGTCAAGCACTCTTTACCCACTATTTATTATTGGTTGAAGTTGCCGCAATGTTATTGCTTGCAGCATTGGTTGCAGCATTCCACTTAGGCAAACGTGAACCGAGTGCAGCAGAGGATAAACAGTAATGGGCAACATTCCTTTAGAACATGGTTTGATCGTCGCAACTATCCTTTTTGCACTGGGTTTTTACGGTGTAATGGTGCGACGCAACCTATTATTTATGTTAATGAGCCTTGAGATCATGATGAATGCAGCAGCATTGGCATTCGTTGTGGCAGGAAGTGCATGGGCACAACCTGATGGTCAAATTATGTTTATTTTGATCCTCACACTTGCTGCGGCAGAGGCTTGTATCGGTCTAGCGATCGTCCTCCAGTTCTATCATCGCTTCCATCATCTGGATGTAGATGCTGCTAGTGAGATGCGCGGATGAGTTATTTATATTTAACGATTTTATTTCCGCTGATTGGCTTTGCACTTTTAGCGGCAGGACGTAATAAACTTCCTGAAAATGTAGCAGCAATTATTGGTGCGGGTTCTGTTGGCCTTTCTGCTTTATTTGCATTGATTGCAGGCATGGACTTTGTTAAGCAGGGTTCAGTTGCGCAAGCACAGCATTTATGGACTTGGTTCAATGTAGGCGGTTTTGCACCGGGTGTAAGTTTGCATCTTGACGGCTTGTCATTATTAATGATGGGCATGGTGACAGGTGTAGGTTTCCTGATTCACATCTTTGCAACTTGGTACATGCGTGGTGAAGAAGACTTCGCACGTTTCTTCTCATACTTCAACTTATTCGTTGCAAGCATGTTGGTGCTTGTATTGGGTGACAACTTAGCGTTGTTATTCTTAGGTTGGGAAGGCGTAGGTCTGTGTTCTTACCTGTTGATTGGTTATTACTACCAAAACCCTGCAAATGGTTTTGCGGCAATTAAAGCATTTACAGTAACGCGTGTTGGTGATGTATTCTTACTGATCGCATTGTTCTTGCTTTACCAACAATTTGGTACTTTACACATCGGCACGATTGTTGCCAATGCTTCACAAGTTCTGGCACTTGATCATAACTTGGCATTGATCACGTCATTGATGTTGTTCTTGGGTGCAGCTGGTAAATCTGCGCAAATCCCATTACAAACATGGTTGGCAGATGCAATGGCTGGTCCGACACCAGTATCTGCATTGATCCATGCTGCAACAATGGTTACCGCTGGTATCTACTTATGTTGCCGTATGTTCTCTGTATTTGAAATGACACCAGAAGTGATGCAGTTCATTTCGATTACAGGTGCTGTAACATTGTTGGTTGCTGGCTTTGCGGCTTTGGTTCAAACAGATATCAAACGTATTCTGGCTTACTCTACCATGAGTCAGCTCGGTTATATGTTTATGGCTGTGGGTGCAGAAGCGTATCAAGCAGGTCTGTTCCATATGCTTGCACATGCATTCTTTAAGGCATTGTTGTTCTTGTCTTCGGGTGCAGTGATCTTGGCTTACCATCATGAACAAAACATCTTTAAAATGGGTGGCTTGTTCTACAAAAACAAATTCTTATTTGCTTGCTTCGCGATTGGTGGTGGTGCACTTGCTGCAATTCCATTTATTACGATCGGCTTCTTCTCAAAAGATGCAATCTTGGGTGCTGTTTGGGCGCAAGGTCAATCTGTGGCATTGTATAACTCATTGTATTGGGTGGGTGTTGCGGGTGCATTCTTAACTTCGATTTATACATTCCGTTTAATTTGGGTTGTATTCTTTGGTGAAGAAAAAACACATTATCACGAAATCAAAGGTGCAACGTATTGGGCGCCTTTAGGTATCTTGGCTGTTCTCTCAACAGGTTTGGCTTACTTCTTAAAAGCGCCAGTGATGAACATTTTAAATGCAGCACATATCCCAGCATTTGAAGTTTCTCAAGCGATTGAAGAAGGGATGCATGGTGCAGAACACCTTGCAGTCGGTATCGCATTGGTCGGTTTAGCTGTAGGTGTGGTGTTATTTGCTTTCGCTTATAAAGCGGTGCAAGGTTTTGCAGCCACTTCATTTGGTGCTGGACTTGCAAATATCTGCCGTAATGCATTTGGTTTCGATTCTTTATACAACCTTGTTTTTGTTCAACCTTATTTACTCATTGCGAAAATTTTAGGTCGTGACCCAGTTGATGGTTTATGGCTGTTATTACCTGCAATCGTAAATAGTGGAAATAAATTTACAAGTACCCGTCAAACAGGTTCATTACGTGAATATGCATCAAGTATGTCACTCGGTGTGGTGGTATTGCTGATGATCTTGATCGTGATTCAGGTAGTGGGGAAATAAGATGGAAATCACAAACAATTGGATTTTACCCGCACTGATTCTTGTACCTTTTATTGCAGGTTTCGTGTGTTGGTTGGTCGATAAACTTGATAAACATTTGCCACGTTATATCGCATTAGTCGGTATGCTCGTTACATTGGGCTTAACACTGATTTTGTGGAAACAAGGTGGCTTTAGCTATGAGTTGGGGGCGAAGACTCCAACTTGGGCAGCAGAATTTTATTTACCTTGGATTAAATCACTCGGTATTAACATTCATTTGGCTGTAGATGGTCTTTCATTGCTGATGGTGGGCTTGACTGCATTACTGGGTGTACTTGCAGTGGGTTGTTCATGGGGTGAAATTCAAAAGAATGTCGGCTTCTTCCATTTAAACCTTTTATGGTCTTTGGGTGGGGTAATCGGGGTTTTCCTTGCAATTGATATGTTCTTGTTCTTCTTCTTCTGGGAGATGATGCTGGTCCCTATCTACTTCTTGATCGCACTTTGGGGTCATAAAGGCGCAGACGGTAAATCACGTGTTTATGCTGCAACCAAGTTCTTTATCTATACCCAAGTCGCTGGCTTAATCATGCTCATCGGTATCTTAGGCTTAGTGGTCTATGGTTCTCAGATGTCAGGTACGATTAGCTTCGACTATAACTACTTACTTGCTGTTGCAAATACTTTAGATGCTCAGGCACCACATATTGCCTATGCGTTGATGATCTGTTTCTTTATTGGTTTTGCAGTCAAGTTGCCAGTATTCCCATTACACGGTTGGTTACCAGATGCCCATGCACAAGCACCTACAGCAGGTTCTGTAGACTTAGCGGGGATCTTGATTAAAACTGCTGCGTACGGTTTATTGCGCTTTGTATTGCCATTCTTCCCAGCAGCATCTGCACAATTTGCCGATATTGCGATTATTTTAGGTTTGATTGGTATTTTCTACGGCGCTTGGTGTGCTTTCCAGCAAACAGATATGAAACGCCTGCTTGCTTATACTTCTATTTCGCATATGGGTTTCGTATTACTTGCACTTTATGCCGGTAATATTCTGACATTCCAAGGCTTAATGATCATGATGTTGGCACATGGCTTGTCATCTGCTGCATTGTTCATTATGTGTGGTCAAGTGTATGAACGCTTACATACCCGTGACTTACGTTTGATGGGTGGTATTCGTGGTCAATTCCAGTATTTACCATTCTTCTTGATGTTCTTTGTCTCTGCACTTGTGGGCATTCCAGGTTTAGGTAACTTTATTGGCGAATTCCTGATCTTGATGGGTTCATTCGCTAAATTCCCAACATTTACCATCATTGCTGCTATTAGCTTGGTCTTTGCTGGTCTTTATGGCTTGATTCTGATCCACAAAGCTTTATTTGGTACGCCAAATGAAGAACAGAAAAAGCATTATGAAAGTCCATTAAAAGACTTGAATGTACGTGAAACAGTAATTCTATTGATCTGTGCATTTGGCTTATTATGGTTAGGTGTATATCCACAAAGCTTCCTTGATATTTCTCACTCAAGTATGGCGTGGTTATCAAATAGCTATATTCCAGTTCAAGAAGTTGTTGATGCGGCACAACAAGTCGTATCTCAACAAAATGTGGAGATCCAATAGTCATGAACTTCACTATGTCATTTTCGGGTCTCATGCCTTTAGCACCAGTTTTTATTGTTGCTTTAACCGCTGTAGTGGTGATGATCCTAACCTCGATCAAGCGTAATCATAATTTGATTGCGACTGCATCGGTGGTGGGTTTAAACCTTGCTGCAATTGATATTTTATTCATGATGTTTGGTGGTTCATTTGCACCATCAAATGTGATGAACATGTTTGTGGTTGATCCATTTACATTGTTTTATCAATTTATTGCAGTAGTTGCTGCACTCGCATGCTGTACGTTATCTCACGCTTATATTGAAACGTATAAAGATAATCGTGAAGAGCTTTATATCTTGATGTTGATCTCTGTAACAGGGGGAATGTTAATGGTGGCAAGTTCTCACTATGCGTCGTTCTTTATTAGTTTGGAGCTTTTGTCAATTCCTGTGTATGGCTTATTGGCATATACGCATCAGCGTGGAAAATCGCTAGAAGCTGGCGTAAAGTATTTGGTACTTTCTGCAACCGCTTCAGCAATTTTGTTGATGGGTATGGCATACGTTTATGCTTATACAGGTACATTGTCATTTACTGACTTCCCAGGTTTGTATGGAAATCAGTTAGCACAAGTGCAACAAATTGCATCTTTGGCTGACTTTATTGAACAGTTAAAAGGTTTCCTTGCTCAACCAATGATTTTGTTGGGTTCAGGATTAATCGTGATTGCGATTGCGTTTAAATTATCATTGGCGCCATTTCATAAATGGACACCAGATGTTTATCAAGGTGCGCCTGCGCCAATCGCTACTTATCTTGCAACTGTTGCTAAAGTCGCAACGATTGGTTTATTAGTACGCTTTATTTTAAGTTCAGGTTTCATTCTTGTACCGTCTATCGTGACTGTATTAACAGTGATCGCTGTGCTTTCGATTTTAGTCGGGAACTTTCTTGCATTACGCCAAGTCAACTTAAAACGAATTTTAGGTTATTCATCAATCGCCCATTTTGGTTATTTATTGATTGCTTTGATTAGTTTAGGTTATGCAAGTTTAGGCAGCGTAAGCGTCTATGTGGTGACTTATACCTTAACTACGATTGGTGCTTTTGGTGCTGTCGCGTTAATGTCGAGCCCATATAACAATGTTGATGAAGCTGAGTCTCTTGCGGATTACCGTGGTTTATTCTGGCGTCGTCCAGTACTGACTGCGACATTAACAGTGATGATGCTTTCTCTTGCAGGGATTCCATTAACCGCTGGTTTCATTGGTAAGTTTATGGTGGTGATTGCTGCTGTAACCACAGAACATTGGTTCTTGGCTGCTATGGTAGTGGTGGGTAGTGGTATTGGTTTGTATTACTACTTACGTGTGATGATCGTGATGTATATGACGCCACCAGATAATCCTCGTATTGATGCTGTTGATCACTGGGGACAAAAAGTGGGTGGTCTTATGGTGCTCGGTGCTGCTGCTTTGGTATTGATCATTGGTGTTTATCCAGATCCAATCATCAGCTTGGCGTTGAAATCAGAAATTTTATCTCCTTTACATTTCTTGATGAGCCAGCAACACTAATCGCAATAAAATCCTGCTATTAACAAAAAAAGCCCTCATTCATTGAGGGCTTTTCTTATCTCAGATATAAAAAACATTTATAATAATGGAAATTTACTTTTATCCTTTTAGGTGTCCTCCCGTGTCTATTCAAGAAATTCGTCATCCACTTATTCGTCATAAATTAGGTTTATTACGCCGTGCTGACATTAGTACTAAGAATTTCCGTGAACTTGCTCAAGAAGTAACTATGCTTTTAACTTATGAAGCAACCAAAGATTTACCTGTGTGTGATCACGAAATTGATGGTTGGAACGGTAAAGTCACAGTGGACAGAATTGCGGGTAAAAAAATCACTGTAGTGCCAATTTTACGTGCTGGTATTGGCATGTTAGAAGGTTTTTTAAATCTTATTCCAAGTGCAAAAGTTTCAGTTCTCGGTTTAGAACGGGATGAAGAAACCTTGGAAGCACGTACTTATTATAAAAAATTGGTTCCAGATGTACAAAATCGTTTAGCTATGATTATTGACCCGATGTTGGCAACTGGTTCATCTTTGGTTGCTGCGATTGATGTGTTGAAAGCAAGTGGTTGTAAAGATATCCGTGTTATGGTGTTAGTTGCAGCACCTGAAGGCATTAAACGTGTGGAAGCAGCTCACCCAGATGTGACGATTTTTACTGCTTCAATTGATCAAGGTTTAAATGAACAGGGATATATCGTGCCAGGTCTAGGAGATGCTGGTGATAAAATTTTTGGCAGTGTGCAAAAAGATTAAAATTTAGTATGATCAAAGGAGGCTATAGGGGCCTCCTTTGTTAATTATAAGAGAATAAAAAATGTTCAGAAAAGGGACAGTAACCTTTTTCGATAATGATTTAGGGCAAGGTCTAATTGAATTAAATGATAATCATCAACAAGTTGTTTTTAAATTAGAAGATTTTTCAAATCAATCCATTCTTCCTCAAATTGGCGAGCGGATTAAGTGTGTTGTTTTAGAACAATATGGTGCAACCTTAGCTAAATTTATTGTGCGGTTTGATTATAAAAATTATGAGAACGATCAAAATAAGTTACCTAATACGCGTCTCCATTCAGAAAATGGCTATGAACAAATTAGAACTATTCGAAAAGCGCTTAAAAAGAGAAGGTTGGTAGCTGATAACGATTTAGCTAATATCAAAACACAAACTCAAACAGAGCAATTGGTTTCAGTAGAAGCTATTCCAGCTATTGACTTAGTTGTAGAGGAGCAACAAGTAATCTTTGTCGAGCCCATACAAACTCTAATTAGTAATCCTATGATAGAAGAAGGTAGCATAAATTTATACCAAAACAATCAAATTGAGCCTGTAGCGCAAACACAAGTTGACCTTTCTATTAAAGTTATCCAAAATACTGAATCCGAAGACGAAATTCATACAGTTAATAACATTAAAACCACTGAAGGAATTTGTGAGGTTATGCTTTCTGATTTGGGAGAGGCGTATCAAAATATTGAAATTGCGGGGGACTCTAAGAAACAAGAGTTGGTTAAGCCTGTAGAGATGTTGGTAGAGGGGCAATGTTTTAAAGAAAAAGATTTATATTTTGATAGGCAAATGAATCAGCAGTTGCTTGAAAAAAATATGCGTTTAAATGCGATCCAAAGTTTAATTCAAAAGTTAAAAGTTAAATTTTTATACTCAAAACGCAAACAGCCTATAAAGAAAATTAGACTTGAAAAACGTCTAGCATTGAATTCTTGGGTGGTGACCGTTGCTGTAGTGATATTCATTGGGGTAAGTTCTGTAATGTATGCAAAAGATCGTTATAGGCAGTACAAAATCGAAACTGAAATGAGATTTCAACAATATCAACAACAACAAAAGGACAAGATTAAACAGCAAAAACGCAAGGCATATTCACACTAAACATCTGAAACGAGTTGAATTTATTTTGGTTCAAACTTATTTTAAAAGAGAAGTTTTATGTTTTATTTGGGGCAAATCATTGAATATCATCATGATAAAGGTTACGGACTTTTATTGGATCATAATTCAGCGCAATCTGTCGTATTCTACATCGCTGATTTTCCAAAACTAGGTGGTCAACCGAAAAAAGGGGAAACTATAAAGTATGTAATTATCAATGAGCAAGGAACATTAAAAGCACATCAAATGATTCGTTTGGATGTAGCGATGAGTAATGAATTAAAAAATAAAAACATCAATATTGATAAGCAAAAAAATATATTAAGACGAAGTAAAAGTGAAGGACAGAAATTTGGTTTTATGTCTGTGGTAATTTTAGTGATTGTTTTTGGCTTCGTTTATTTTAGTTTTGCGACATGGAATCAATACCAAACCTATCAGGATGAACAGCATAATAAACTTACCTTGTTAGAACACCAGCAGCAACAAATTATTGAGCAACAACGCAAAGAAATTGGTTATGTCAAACCAGTAAAGTTTAGTGAAAAATCGCAAAATGCTTTAATAAATGGTGATCATAACTTAGTAAGGACTGAACATGCTCAGGTAACAGTGCAATCTAACGCAACTGTAGAGACATCATCAATGGTAAAATCGCCTTATCAATGTGATGGGCGGACACATTGCAGTCAAATGACATCCTATGATGAAGCTGTATTTTTTATTAAAAATTGTCCTAATACGCAAATGGATGGCGATCATGATGGTAAGCCATGCGAAAGACAATTTGGTAAATAACTTTATTAAGCTAAAAATTATATAAAAGCTCCAAGAGGAGCTTTAGTTTTATCCGTGTTCACAGAATTTTAAGAAGGCTCTTAAACCAGGACCTTGGTACTTTTGACGATGTACAAGCATGTACAAAGGACGTGCAAGTTGCCAAAAAGGAGTCTTTAAAATTACCAATTGCCCTTTGTCCAGCAAAGGCTGAATGGCTAATTTAGAAATACATGACATTCCTAAACCACCTGCGACAATTTTTAAAATCGCTTCATTATGACCCAAAGTTAAGCGGATATTGGCATCTTCTAGGTCTTTTAGAATGGCATTGTCAAAAACTTCACGTGTGCCAGAACCTTCTTCACGCAAAATCCATTCAACATGTTGAAAGTCAGACTGTTTTAATTCACGATGTAAATTTGCAAGTGGATGATTAGGTGAACAACATACCGCAAGTTCGTCATCTCGCCAGTGAATACATTGAAGTTGTGGTAAGAAGCATGAACCTTCAATCAATGCTAAATCCAGTTGGAATTGGTTGACGGCTTCAATCATTTGGCGGGTATTGCCAACTTGGAGTTGCAAATGTGCTTGAGGTTGAACTTGTAAAAAGTTTGCCATTAAGTCGGGCATTAAATAATCACTGATAGTCAGTGTTGCACCAATGCGTAAATCAATACTTTGTAATTCGCCTTTGGCTGCTTGTTCAAAAGCTTCACAGCGGCCTAAAATTTCTAAAGCTTGGGGAAGTAAGAAGCGACCAAGATCATTGAGCTGTAAGCGCTTACCAAGACGATCGAAAAGGGGGGCTCCCAGCCCATCTTCTAAATCTGCCAAAGCCATACTTGCCGCACTTTGAGTCAACCGAACCGCATCACTTGCTTTAGTCACGGTGCCTTCTTGAGCGACAGCAACAAAAACCGCCAACTGGCGTAAAGTCATTCGCATAAGTAGAGCCTTAACATTTTAATATTCATAGATTATATAGTCATGCTACCATGAGGACTATGTTTCATGCCACGAAGAAATCATGTCAATTGAAAAATTTAGCATAGAAAAGGTTTTGTCTGTTCAGCGTTGGACCAATACACTTTTCAGTTTCACCATGACTCGACCTGCTCATTTTAAGTTTACCGCTGGGCAATTTGCTCGCATTGGTTTAAAAGTGGGTGATGAATTGGTGGTAAGGGCATATTCCGTGGTTTCATCCCCGTTTGATGAAACACTCGAATTTTTTTCAATCGTTGTTCCTGATGGTGCATTTACCTCCAATTTACAGCATTTACAAGTCGGTGATGAGCTTTATTTGGAAAAAATCCCCTATGGATTCTTAACTTTAGCACGTTATCAATTGCCGTTGCCTAAAGATTTGTGGTTGTTGGCAACGGGCACAGGTTTAGCGCCTTTTATTTCGATGCTACAAGATTTTGAAACTTGGTCAAAGTACGAAAAAATCAACTTGGTGTATAGCGTAAGAACTGAATCTGAATTGGCTTATGTCGATCGGATCCAAGAGATTGCCCAGCTTTTTGGGGAGGGACATACAGGTTTTAAATTTATCCCGATTGTTACGCGTGATCCCAATGCCACCTTGCATGATCGCTTACCAATTTTGATTGAAAATGGTGAATTGGAAAAAGCCGCTGATTTAAAATTCAATGCAGATACCACTCATGTCATGCTATGTGGAAACCCACAAATGGTGGATGACACCAAAGCCGCATTAAAATCCCGTGGTTTAACGATGAATCGTCGGGGTGAAGGTAATATTGCTGTAGAGAATTATTGGTAAATCACTTGTCGGCATCAGCAATTTTATCAATCGTTTTCGATGAGAGAAGCGGCTAAGTGTCTTCTCTTTAATTGTTTCATGCCAGAACCTAACACTTTTTAGCTAAAAGATGATTACTGAGTGAGAGGTGTATATGCAGTTAATCGCTCGGTTGAATAAGCTGTTGAATCAACATGTGTATTTTGATTGAGCATCAATTGTCTTAATAACTGTGCAGAAGCAGGCCCCATACATAAGCCATTACGGTAATGTCCAAAATTTGCCCATAAATTGTTCAGTTTAGGCATTTTTCCTATATATGGAATGCCTGTCGGTGAACTTGGACGTAATCCTGCCCATTGCTTAACAATAGGGAAGTTTGTCAATTCAGGGACCATCTCGATACAGGCTTTATAAATATTTTGCTGTGTTTGTACATTTGGACGCTTATCAAACCCGATATTGTCCATGCTTGAACCACATACGATATGACCATCTAGGCGTGGGATCAAATACATGACATTGTTCATACACATGGTGGGTAGCCAGTTTTCAGGGGTTTTAAATAACATCATTTGTCCTTGAACTGGCTCTACTGGGATCGAAAGCTGTAATTGTTCTGCCCAGCAATTTGACCATGCGCCTGTGGTAATCACAAATTGATCTGCGAAAAAACGTCGCCCATTGGTACTTTCAACAGACTGAATTTTTTGATTTTGAATATTAAATTTTTCGATCCATGTATTTTCATACACTTCAACTTGAGGGTGTTGTTTGAGATAGTTGATCAGTGATTTAAGAAGTCTTGGATTTCTAACATTGGCTAAATGTGGAAAATAAATTGCATGCTGAAATTGTGCTGAAATATGGGGGTTGATGGTTTCAAGCTGCTCTCTTTGCAGGTATTCACAATGCTGCATCGGTTCTTGATGTTGGTCTTTATAACCGAGCCCAAGCTCAAAATCTGCTTCGTCAAAAATTAGCATTCCAGTTTCATGGATTTGAAAGTCTATCCCTGTTTTAGGCTGTAGTTTCTCATTCCATTGTTGGTAAAGTTGTTTGCCATGTTGTGCCAGATGATTGACTTCATTTGGATATCTCCATGGATACATGGGTGACAAAATACCGCCACCCGCCCATGAAGCAGCATGTCCAGCATGTTGTTGATCGAACAGAGTGATGGTGCAACCTTGTTCAACAAGTTCAAGCGCGCTGAGTAAGCCACTTACTCCTGCACCGATAATGGCGATATGCATTGTGTATTCTGTACCAATTTAGAATTTTAATCCCCACCTACAAAAGCAATACTGCTTATCTTTTGAAAGAGGGGACTTTCCTTCCACGACCGAATCAGTAATGGACACTTCCCTTTCTAAAAGGTAAGGAACCATGAATTCAGTAAGGGAGGAATGTTTTACTTCATCTCTTTTAATTGACGTGCTGCATCTTCTGCATAATAGGTCCAAATACCATCTGCACCTGCACGACGGAAGCACATCAATGATTCCATGATCACGCTTTCTGATAACCAGCCATTTTGGATGGCTGCAGCAAGCATGGCATATTCACCACTGACTTGATAAACAAAGGTTGGGACACCAAAGGTATCTTTAACTTCACGTACCACATCCAAATATGGCATACCTGGTTTAACAATCACCATGTCTGCGCCTTCTTGAATATCGAGGGCGATTTCATGCAGTGCTTCAGCACGATTACCGACATCCATTTGGTAGTTATACTTATTACCACCTTTTAGGTTGGATGATGAGCCAACTGCATCGCGGAAAGGACCGTAGAAACTAGACGCGTATTTTGCAGAGTACGCCATGATACTGGTATAAATAAAATCGTTACTTTCTAAAGCTTGGCGGATTGCACCAATACGGCCGTCCATCATGTCACTTGGCGCGATCACATCTGCACCTGCTTCAGCATGGCTTAAGGCTTGTTTGATCAGGCATTGGACTGTTTCATCATTTAACACATAACCTGTATTGTCAATAATACCGTCCTGACCATGGGTGGTATAAGGATCTAATGCACCATCGGTGATGAGCACCATCTCAGGCAGTTCTTTTTTTAGCAAACGTAAAGTATTTTGAACTAAACCGTCTTCATGCCACGCTGCTTCTGCTGTTAAACTTTTGTCTTGTTGTGGTGTAACGGGGAATAAGGCAAGTTTTGATACACCAAGTTCTAATAGTGTTTCTGCTTTTTTCAACAATAAGTCTGCTGACAATCGTTGAACATTTGGCATACTTGGTACATCTTGGCTTTGGTTTTGTCCCGGAAGCACAAATACTGGATAAATGAGATGATCTGCTGTGAGTTGAGTCTCTCTTACCATTGCTCGAAGCTTATCGTTTTTACGGATACGGCGCATACGTGTAGCTGGAAAAGCAGGACGATTGAACGTATAAGTCATAACAATCTCGATGTTCAGTATTAAACTAGGCATATATTGTAGCCCTTTCATATATTTTTTGGGAAAAAGCTGAAAATTTTTCTCAATATTGGTTTCGAAATGATGATGAGTGATTCTTCTAAAATTGATTCTGCGCCTAGCGAATCGCAAAAAAAGTGGACTGGTAATTTACATTTAGGCGCGAAAGCAGATCTAAATGTGGTGCTTAACCAACTCACTAAAGCGTTTAATGGTTCGCCTTATTTTTCACATAACAATATGCAAATGCGTGTTGTCAATGATGAGATTGAAGGCTACATCGAAATGAAACCGTATTTGATTGGCAATGTCGCATTTCAAATTTTACATGGTGGTGTGGCCGCGACATTGCTGGATAGTATTGGTGGAATTGTGGCAATGGGGGAGCTATATAAACGTGCAGAGCCAGATCAATTGCCAGACACGTTAAAGAAAGTTTCTCGTTTAGCGACAGTTGATATGCGTGTGGATTATCTTGCACCTGGGCGCGGTGAATACTTTATTGCCAAAGCTGAAACCTTGAGAATGGGGCGTAAAGGTTGCACCATGCGTATGACCATGCTCAACAATGAAGGTAAGGCGATTGCGACAGCTATTGCTTCTTATGCTTATTGATTAAGCTGAAAAGTGTCTACACCCAACTGTTTTGCCAACTGCTTGGTCACTTCTGTTTTACCAACACCTGTAGGACCAGCAAAAACAAAACTACCTACGGGTTTATCTGGTGCTTTC
>Ga0256795_1000150_pt1 | contig 35989 bp, 28 predicted proteins | sample MC6MC0946MT_FD_186353 | JGI IMG/M metagenome (GOLD analysis project Ga0256795, IMG submission 186353) | Metatranscriptome of enriched soil aggregate microbial communities from Iowa State University, Ames, United States - MC6-MC0946-MT... | ecosystem: Environmental > Terrestrial > Soil >... | reverse complement strand
GGCGAAGTAGCGCTGGTAGTAGACCTGCGCGAAGCCCCAGTTGAAGAACCCCCAGGCGAGCAGCATCGCCCAGACTCCGACGAAGTCCGTGATCGATCCGACCTGCGGGTCGTTGTGCAAGGCGAGCACCTGAATCGCGGCGGTGAACCCGATGAGGCTCGACAGGATGGTCGCGGTCATCGAGACGATGCGAGCGATGCGGCCGGTCTGCCAGTGCGCAGGTCTCTCCGCTCGATCGGCGGGCTGCTTTGCCAACCGTGACAGCGCGATGAGAGCGACGATCTCGTACAGCGTGGCGATCGTGCACCAGATGCCTAACAGCAGAAGCGTCGAGGCGTCGTCCTCCGACAGGACGACCAGCCAGATCCCGACGACGATCATGGCGAGCTGCGCGGCGAGATTGACCACGAGCCCGACGACGACTCTCGGGCGAAGCGCGGCCGGCGTCTGCGACATAACCGGATGGTAGTCCTCCAGGAGCCGGGGGCGCCCTGACTCGCCCGCCGAGTTCGCTCGCTGAGTGGGCCGGGACGGGCATACCGGTCGTACACCTGGCCCGCGTACACTCCGGGCATCACGACCGCCGCGACCAGGAGGAACAATGGCCGACGACATGCCCAAGAACGACCTGCGCGAGTACATCGAGCACCTGCGTGCGACCGGATACACGGTGCAGGGAGGCCACACGGCCGATCCCGACCTCATCGACCCTGAAGGCAACCCGGTCTACACCTGGCAGGAGGGATACCCGTACTCGGAGCGGATGTCGCGCGAGCAGTACGAGCTCGAGAAGTACCACCTGCAGGTCGAGCTGCTCAAGTTCCAGTACTGGCTGGAAGACAACGACCGTCGCGCCGTCATCGTCTTCGAGGGCCGGGATGCGGCGGGCAAGGGTGGCACCATCAAACGTTTCACCGAGCATCTGAACCCGCGCACATCCCGTGTCGTCGCCCTGACCAAGCCGAACAGCCGCGAGCGCGGGCAATGGTATTTCCAGCGCTACGTGCAACACCTCCCGACGGCCGGCGAGATCGTGATGTTCGACCGCTCTTGGTACAACCGGGCCAACGTCGAGCACGTCATGGGATTCTGCACCGACGAGGAATACGAGATCTTCATGGCTCAAGCCCCGGCTTTCGAGAAGATGCTCATCGACTCGGGCATCCACCTCACCAAGTTCTGGTTCTCGGTGTCACGCACCGAACAGCGGACCCGCTTCGCCATGCGTCAACTCGATCCGGTGCGCCGATGGAAGCTGTCGCCGATGGACATCGCCTCCCTCGACAGGTGGGAGGAGTACACCGCGGCCAAGGAGGAGATGTTCCGCCGCACGGACAAGAAGCACGCGCCGTGGACGATCGTCCGCTCCAACGACAAGAAGCGTGCACGCGTCAACGCGATGCGCCACTTCCTGAACCAGTTCGACTACGACGGCAAGGATCCGGCGGTCGTGACTCGCCCCGATCCGCTGATCGTCATGCGCGGCAAGAGTCTCGACGCCGACGAGTAGTGGACGGCGGCGGTCAGTGGATGAGCGCCTTCAGCAGGATCATCGCCGCTCCGAAGGCCGCGGTACCCACAGCGCCCAGGATCCGTACCGGCCACGAGTCCCCTCGCATCGCGAACACCACGAAGCCGAGAACGAACAGGATCACGACACCGAGCCACAGCGCGGTCCAGATGGCGACGCTGTCGTCGATCGCTTTGAGCGCTCCCAGAAGGAGCACCAGTGACGGCGGAACGGCGGAGGTGAGAAAACCGACCGAGCGTTTCAGGGACCGCCGAAACGACTCCGCGAGGCCGGAACGGTTTGCGGGACCGACGCCGTGGCCGGCGATGGTTCCCGCGTAGACGTGCGCAGCCCAGAAGACGACCACTGCGCCGAGCACGTTGAGGAACAACTGCATCGGCGTCGGTCCGTACGGCCCGGAGGCGACGATGACACCGCTGACGAGAACGGTCCCGTACACCGACTCCTCGGTGATGAAGTCGACTCTGGCGCGGTGCCAGACTCGCTCACCGCTGCGGCTCATGGGCCATCACCCCGCGATGATGTCAGCTCCGCGAGGAGCCACGGCGCAGCCACCCGACGATCGCGGTGATGACGAAGAACACCAGTCCCAGGATGGCCAGCCAGAGCAGACCCTTGATGGCGAAACCGAGAATGGCGAGGACCGCCCAGACGACGAGCAGGATGACGATGAGTGCGATCATCCTCTGAGCAAACTCCGATTGGGACCCCCGGTCAAGCTACGCCGCCCATCCAGAGGCGTGAGCGCTGAATAGCATCGGATAGTCCTGTTGGACAGGTCATGCGTCGAGGGACGAAAGTGTTCTCATGGCCTATGAACCAAACCCTGCCCGTTACGATCGCATGCGCTACCGGCGCACGGGACGCAGCGGACTCGACCTTCCCGTTCTCTCCCTCGGGCTCTGGCACAACTTCGGTGACGACCGAGCCCACGAGACGCAGCGCACAACTGTGCTCGGTGCATTCGATCTCGGGATCACGCATTTCGACCTGGCGAACAACTACGGGCCGCCCTACGGTTCGGCTGAGACGAACTTCGGGCGCATCCTGCGTGACGACCTGCGGCCGTTCCGCGACGAGATCGTCGTCTCGACGAAGGCGGGTTGGGACATGTGGCCGGGACCGTACGGTCAGGGCGGCGGCGGTCGCAAATACATGCTGGCGAGCCTCGATCAGTCGCTCGACCGGTTGGGCCTCGACTATGTGGACATCTTCTACTCCCACAGGCCGGATCCCTCGACTCCGCTCGAGGAGACGATGCAGGCGCTCGACACGGCCGTGCGCTCAGGCAAGGCCCTCTATGTCGGCATCTCCTCGTACAGCGCCGACGAGGCGCGTCGCGCTGACGCCATCCTCCGCGATCTCGGGACCCCGCTGCTGATCCATCAGCCCTCGTACTCGATGCTCAACCGCTGGATCGAGACGGAGGGTCTGCTCGACGCCGCGGGCGAGCTCGGTTTCGGCGTGATCGGTTTCACCGCTCTGGCTCAGGGGATGCTGACCGGCAAGTACCTGAACGGTGTGCCCGACGGTTCGCGGGCTGCGGCCGGAACGTCGTTCGATCAGGAGTGGCTGACGGATGAGGCGATCACCCACCTGCGCGCGCTGGCCGACATCGCCGAGAGCCGCGGACAGTCGCTCGCCCAGCTCGCACTCGCCTGGGCGCTTCGCGACGAGCGGGTCACATCCCTCGTCATCGGTGCGAGCAGTGTGGATCAGCTCGAGCAGAACGTCGGCGCTCTGGACAACCTCGACTTCACCGAGGCCGAACTCGCCGCGATCGATGAGCACGCCGTTGATGCGGGAGTCGACCTGTGGGCAGGGGCGCGACGCGGCGAAGTGGGGTGATGCGGGGCGCGTGACCCGAGGGTCGCGCGCGCCTCAGGCGTCGTCCGGAAGTGGACGGATCAGCTCCGGACCATCGCCCGTGACGGGTCCGACGCGATCGAACACCAGGTCGCCGGCGACGGGTAGCGCGGCACGAACCGCTTCGTCGAGCAGGGCCTGGTCGCCGACGACGGTCGGATCGACCCAGTGGTCCCACAGCTCGCGGGGCAGGGGGACGGGATTGCGGTCGTGGATGTCGGCGAGCGTCTGCACCGCATCCGACGTCAGGATGGTGGCCGTCAGATGCCAGCGTTCGGGATCGTCGCGTTCGAGAGCGGGATCCGCCCACCAGGCGTAGAGCCCCGCGAACCCCAGCAGTTCTCCGTCACGGGCATGGATGAAGTACGGCGTCTTCTTCTTGGTGACCGGATCGGTCTGCCACTCGTAGTATCCGATCGCGGGGACGATGGCACGACGTGAGGCGACGGATGCCTTGAACATCGGCTTCTCGGCGGCGGTCTCGGCGCGCGCATTGAAGGTGGGCACCTTGGTCTTGAGCTCCTTCGACCAGGAGGGCACGAGCGACCAGCGCGCCAGCTCGAGGCGACGCACCGACGGCTCGTCTTTGCGCTTGCTCTCGAGAAACACGGGGATCTGGTCTGTCGGCGAGATGTTGTAGCTCGGCCGCCAGTTCCGGAAGTCGCCGCCTTCGGCCACGAACTCCTGAATCATGTCGTCGGTCTCTTTGTCCATCGCGAATCGCCCGCACATGCTGTCAGCCTACGACCGGCCGCCGACCCTACGAGAGCCGATCACCGCACGACGGACGGCGACCAGGCGTGCTTGATGAAGAGGGTGGGCGCGGCACTCGCATCGATGGGGATCGACCACACGTTGCTGTCCCCCGGAGCCTTCTCATTCGCCTGCCCGTACAGCAGGGTCGAATCGTTCAGCCACTCGGCCTGGTCGTCCACGTTGCCCTTGGTGGGAAGAAGGGTCTCGACCCCCGTGCCGAAATCGAGCACGGCGAGCTGCCAGTACGCAGCACCGCCCTCGGTGGCCACCTTCTTCTTGTAGGCGACCTTCGTGCCGTCGGGCGACAGCGACGGGCACTCGGCGGCATCGTGGATAGCCACGAGTGTGCGCCCGCGCAAGTTGCCGCGCACCAGCCACGTGCGGTTGTTGGATGCTGCCGTCGCGTAGAACGTGTTGTCGTCTGAGGCGAAGGTGACACCCCAGAAGTTGCGGTCGGCCGCCGTCACCTTCTGACCGTCGACCAGAAAGGTGAAATCCTCCAGGTTGCCGTAGTCGACCCCGTTCACCTGCGAGATCGTCGTCTGCGTGGAGAACCCGACCGTGCCGTACGACGAACCGGTGACGAACGACGTCTGAGCCACGAGCTTCGAGTCGGCGGAGATGCGTGTGCGGCTCGGGATGCCCGGCAGCGGCCACGACTTCATCTGCTTGCCCGCCGAATCGAAGAGGGTCGCGTTGAAGCTCGTGAGCACACCGCGATCGATGTGCAGGCACATCTCGTTCTGCCCCGTCGCGTACACCCGGTCGCACGCCAGCTTGGTGAGCGTTCGCGCGCCCGAAGGGTCGTCGAGCGGCACGGAGGCCACCAACCCGTATCCGTCGCCCGCGGCCGTGTTGCGGAAGACGATCCGCGGACCGGTCGCCTTGGATGCAGCAGGGGCCGTGTCGGCCTGGCTCGGGGCATCCGCTCGGGCCCGGTAGTCGTTGAAGGCATAGACACCGTACCCCACCGCACCGCCCAAGAGCACGACGGTGATGGCGGCGACGATCCAGCCGCGCAGTCGTGAGGTCATGAGGCCATTCTTCGGGCGACGAAGAACCCGCGCAACAGGTACGCGACGACCGGGATGACGATGGCGAGCGCGACCGCCGCGACGACCATGGCCTCCGTGCGCCCGACGGCGAACCACAGAACACCGAATCCGGTGGATGCGATCAGCCGGGCGAGGGCCACGACGGTCTGAGCCGCCGCGATGCCACTTGCACGACTCTCGACCGGTGTGCTCTCGCTCGCGAGTGCGGCGAGGATGCCGTCGGTCGCTGCGTAGAACACGCCCAGCAGGAGCAGGCACAGGATGGTCAGCGGAACTCCCGCGACGGGAAGCGCCGCGAAGACGTACGTCGCAAGCAGTGCGACGTGCCCAATGACGAACACCTTCGCGCGGCCGAACCGGTCGGACAGGCGTCCGAGGGGAATGGCGAACGCCAGGAAGGCGACGTTGGTGCCGACGTAGAGGAGCGGGAACCACTCCGCCGCGAAAGCGCTACGGCTCTGGAGCACCAGGTAGATGAAGCCGTCGCCGATCGTGAGCAGACCGAGAAGACCGGAGACGAGCAGAACCCGGCGGAGTCGCGGGTCCGTCAGCTGCCGCCACCGGAACGGCTGCTTGGCTGCACCGTTCTGGACGCGTTCTGCTCGGGGCCTCTTGTTCGGCACGAGCAGGCCGAGCACGACGACACCGAGGATGGCGCAGGCTAGCGAGACGATGAACACGGTGTGGTAGCCGTCGGGGATGAAGAAGAGGATCAGGAACGCCAGCAGCGGTCCGATCGCCGCGCCGACGGTGTCGAGCATCCGGTGCACGCCGAACGAGCGGCCCAGGTTCTGTGGTGTCGAGGATGCCGAGATCAGCGCATCCCGTGGCGCTGTGCGCACGCCCTTGCCGAGCCTGTCGATGGCGACGATCGCGGTGATGGCAGCGAAGCCGCTCGCGAAGAGCAGACCGATGCGCGCGATCGCAGAGACTCCATAGCCGAAGAACGCGATCCACTTGGGTTGGTCGCCACGATCGGCGGCCCAGCCTCCGGCGATGCGCACGATCGCGCTGACGCCCTGGTACAGACCGTCGATGAACCCGTACGCGATGGTCGAGAGCCCCAGGACACCGGTTATGTAGAGGGGCAGGATCGCCGAGACGGATTCCGACGAGATGTCGGTGAGCATGCTGACGATCCCGAGTGCGACGACCACCGACGAGACGCGGGTCGCGACGGCACGCGTCGCCCCGGCACTGGCCGGGGACGGGGAGACGGATGCAGGAGCTTCCGTCTCCTCGACCGCTTGCGCGGACTTTCCGCGATCGGAGAAGGAGAGGTACATCGCACTCAGCCCGTCACGGAGAAGGTGCCGAACAGAACGTACGAGGTTCCGCCCGAACCCGGCGTCGCTGTGAGCGTCACCGAGTTGGCGTCACGACTGAACGTGACCGCCGTCGCACCGTCTTGAGCGGGAGCGGGAGTGTCGTACATGCCGTACTTGGCCAGGGCCGTGCGATAGAAGGCCACCACATCCGTGACCCCTTGGGTCGTCTTGGCTGTGAGGGTGACCTGCAGGTGCGAGCTCTGCGAGGCCACCGAGCTCTTCGAGATCTTGGACTCAGGCGCGGCGGGGATCGTGTCCGACGGATAGCCTGCGGCCAACGATCCCACCGCACTCGCGGACTTGGGAAGCGGAGCGCTCACAGGCTCGGGCAGCGCCTTGGTCGGGGGCAGCCCCTTCGTGGCGGCCGCCTCGGGCGGAAGCACCTCGGTGCTGTACCGCTTGCCGGCGGCGGGTGGGTCGTTCGCACCCGCTTGCGGCTGGTCGGTGGACGGCGTCGACGGGTTCGAACCCGAACCGGTCGACTTCGATCCCGGGGTCGACGATGCCGACGAGCCCGTCGGCGTGCTCGGGGCGGCGACGGGAAGCTGCGTGAGCACGAATCCGCCGACCGCGATGACGAGGGCCGCGGAAAGGCCCCCGATGATCCAGGGCTTCGTGTTCATGACAGCACCGCCGCCGCCTCGATCGCCACGAGGGCTCCATCGACCTCGCGGTAGTGGGCGTCCGTGACCGGGCAGCGGAGGGTTCCGTCCTCTTCGCTCCGGAGCGGCACACCGGCTTCGCCGACCCAGCCGATGCGCCGCGCGGGGACCCCGGCGACGACGGCGTGGTCGGGAACGTCTTTCGTGACGACGGATCCGGCGGCGACGAGCGCCCACCGACCGATCGTCACAGGTGCGATGCACACGGAGCGGGCTCCGATGGAGGCCCCGGTGCGAACCGTGACACCGACGGCATGCCAGTCGTCGGCCGACTTGAGTGTGCCGTCGGGGTTGATGGCCCGAGGGAACTCGTCGTTGGTGAACACCACGGCGGGTCCGACGAAGACGCCGTCCTCGAGCACGGCGGGCTCGTACACCAGCGCGTAGTTCTGCAGCTTGCAGTTGTCGCCGACGATGACGCCCGGGCCCACATAGGCTCCGCGTCCGAGGATGCAGTCCCGGCCGACGCGAGCATCCTCGCGTACCTGAGCCAGGTGCCACACCCGCGTTCCGTCGCCGATCTCGGCGGTGTCGTCGATGTCAGCGGTCGGCGCGATCCTCGCGCCTTTCGTGTTGTCGTTCTCGGTCATGAGCGTCGCCCCCAGGTCGTCGCAGAAGGTGGTTCCGGATGCTCAGTAAGCGCCGGTGGGATGGAGCAGCACACGCACGGTGCGCCAGAGGATCACCAGGTCGCCGGTGAGCGACCAGTTCTCCACGTAGTAGAGGTCGAGTCGCACGCTCTCTTCCCAAGAGAGGTCGGAGCGTCCGTTCACCTGCCACATCCCGGTGAGACCAGGCTTGATGTAGAGGCGGCGGTGCACGTGCGTCTCATACCCGTCGACTTCCCTGCGGAGCGGCGGACGCGGGCCGACGAGGCTCATGTTGCCGACGAACACGTTCCACAGTTGCGGGAGCTCGTCGAGGGACAGCTTACGCAGCACCTTTCCGAGTCGCGTGATGCGAGGGTCGTCTTTCATCTTGAACAGCAGGCCGGAGCCCTGGTTCTGGTCGCGCAGGGCGGCCAGTCGTGCTTCCGCGTCGGTCACCATCGAGCGGAACTTCAGCATCTTGAAGGTCGAGCCGTTGCGTCCGACACGTTCCTGACGGAACAGCGCGGGACCTGGGTCGTCGATGCGGATCGCGAGACCGATCAGGAGCATCGGGATAGCCAGGACGACGAGGGCGAGACCGGCGAGCACGACGTCGAGCATCCGCTTGAGCACGTGTTTGCCGCCCTCGAACTGCGGGATCTCGACGTGGATCAGTGGAAGCCCTTCGACCGGGCGGAAGTGGATTCGCGGGCCGGCCACATCCGTCAGCCGTGAGGCGAGCACGAGGTCGGTGGCGGTGCCTTCCAGCGCCCAGCCGAGGTTACGGATGAAGCGGCTCCCTCCGCGCGGCTGGCCGGCCACGATGACGGTGTCGACGTTGAGCCGGGAGGCCGCCTCGGTGATGTTGCCCATACCGGCGACCACGGGGAGCTGCTCGCCGAGCACGGTCACGCTGTCGCGCTCGGGGTCGTCGACCGCCACACCGACCACGTGGTAGGCGGCACCCGACTTGGCACGGATCTGTCCGGCGACGTATCCGACGTCGTCCGGGTCTCCGACGACGATCGCACGGGAGAGGTAGTGGTCGAAGCGACGCTGCGCGAAGAGCCAGCGACGCCACATCCACCGGCTGGTGATGAGCGCGACCATGCCGATCGGGAGCGCGAGGATGAAGTAGCCGCGAGCGACGTCGACCTTGCCGACGAGGAACACGATGGCGAGCACGCCGAACGTGAGTGCGCTTGCGCCGGCGACCCGGCGGTACTCCGTCAGACCCATTCCGCAGATGCGAGCGTCGCGGGTGTGGCCCGCCGAGAGTGCGATCGACCAGGCGGCTGCGATGAGCACCGAGATCGTGAGGTACGGCACCGGGAAACCGGAGACGTTCGTGGCCACATCATCGGGGCCGAAGCGGATGACGAAAGCGGTGGCGATGGCGCCGAGGACGATGAGGGTGTCTGTGATGCGCAACCGGAGAAGGTACGACTGGGCCCAGGAACGACGTGGGCCGCCGACGATCGCTGCGGCTGTGATCTCGGGCGCCGGCTGCGGCGACCGGAACGACCGCCGACCCCCGTGACGGCGATCGGTCAGTGCGCGAGGTCGAATGACGGTCATGGTTCAGTCCCCCTTGGCCGGGGAGAACCCGGCTGGCTCGATTCGCACCGCGTGGACAGGGCCGGCGACGGCTGGGGGAAAGCTGTGGTCTCGAACAGCTTTGCCGGCGCCGGCCCCGTTGAGGGGGGACGACTCACGCTGCGTGAGCAGCCGGTACGCCTTCACGGCGTGCGGCTCGGGTGTGCTCAGTGCAGTCACGATCGTCCCCTGCTTATCGGGTTCCACAGGTGCATTTCGGGTTTGCGATGGATGGAGAGACCGGGTTAATCAAAAGTGATTGTTTCTCATCTATCGCAAAATGAGAATACATCAGCTTTGGTAGGGGCCCGCCATCCCCCATCCGGGGGGAAGGTGCTTTTTCAGACCGCGACGCCTGCTTCGGCGACCAGATGTGCGGCGATCTCGAGGGCGCTCGTGGCTGCCGGAGAGGGCGCATTGAGCACGTGGATCTGGTGCGAGACACGCTGGATCACGAAGTCGTCGGCGAGGGAGCCGTCGCGGCGCACAGCTTGCGCCCGCACACCGGATCCGGCACGAACGATGTCGTGCTCGTCGATGGCCGGCACAAGACGAGCGAGACTCGCAGCGAAGGACGCACGACTGAGCGACCGCACGATCTCGCGAGCACCCGTCACGACGTTGTGCGACGCCATCCGGAGAAACCCGGGATACGTCAGCGTCTCCGCGGAGTCGCGCAGATCGATGTCACGCCAGCGGTACCCCTCACGCGCGAACGCGAGAACGGCGTTCGGTCCCGCGTGCACGGAGCCATCGACCATCCGGGTCAGGTGCACGCCGAGGAACGGGAGATCCGGATCCGGAACCGGGTAGATCAGACCCCGCACGAGATGCCGGCGCTCGGGCACCAGCTCGTAGTACTCGCCGCGGAACGGGACGATCCGCACCTCGGGCTCGACTCCGGCGAGCCGGGCTACGCGGTCGGAATGGAGTCCGGCGCAGTTGACCAGCAGACCGGCCTCCACCTCGCCGCGCGTGTGCTCGACGACGACGCCGCCCGGAACATCCCGGATCGCCGTCACCTCGGCCCCGGTGATCAGCTGGGCACCGTGCTCGATCGCGAGCGCCGCGAGGACGCGGCAGACCTCGGTGTAGTCGATGATGCCGGTCGTCTCCACCCGGAGCGCCTCCACGGCGTCGACCTCGGGCTCGAACCCAGACGCTTCGTCCGCATCCAGAAGGCGGCACGGAACGCCGTTCGCGATCGCACGCCGGTGCAGTTCGTGCAGTCCGGCACGCTCCGACTCCGCCGTGGCCACGATCAACTTGCCCGGGACGGCGTGACGGATGCCGTGCTCGCGCGCGAAGGCGACCATCGACGCATTGCCGGCCGAGCACATCTTCGCCTTGAGCGAGCCGGGACGGTAGTAGGGGCCGGCGTGGATCACCCCGCTGTTGTGGCCGGTCTGATGTGCAGCCCAGTCCTGCTCCTTCTCGAGCAGTGTCACGGGGTTGCCGTTCTGCGCAGCCCTCGCCGCGACGGCGAGTCCGAGGATTCCGCCGCCGACGATGACGATGCTTGTTCCGGTCATGAAAGAGGTTCCTCACGGTCAGGTGGGTCGGCAGCTGGTGTGGGGTCTGCGCTAAACTGAATAGTCCTCACTATGCCCCTTCCGGCCTTTCTGCGCAGCCGCTCAGGCTAAAAGTGAGGGATTTTCACCCCCGCTTTGGGGTATGCGGTCGAAACGGTATCGGCTAGCGTGGTGAGGGTAATGAGAAATAATCATTTCTAGGTCTCGCCGTCGACCGGAAGCCGCTGGGGAGCGGCGACCGGAACCTCAGCTAGGCCATGACACGGCCGAGGAGGCGGACATGGAACACGCTGGCGACAGACAGACCGCACAGGCATCCCGTACTCGGATCGTGCACGTGGAACGCCGCACCATCGAGGTGCCCGGCATGACCGTCGACCTGGTCGAGCGCGATGAAGCGCTCGATGTGGTTCGCACTCGTGCACAGAGCGACCACCTCCCTCCCCTTGCCCTGGCCTCCCTCAATCTCGATCACGTGCACCACTTCGGTCCTGGCGGACGCTGGGCAGGAACCCTCGATCGCAACCGGGGCGCGACCATCGCGCAGGTCGGAGCGGTCGACTGGCTCAATCTCATCGACGGCGCACCGATCGCCAAGCAGGCGCACCGACTCACCGGACGCGCATGGCCGCGGCTCGCCGGCAGCGACCTCGCCGGTCCCATCCTCGATCTCGCGGAGCACACCGGCCTGACCGTCGGGTTCCTGGGCGGCACCGCCGAGACCCACGCACTGCTGCGCGAACGCCTCGACGCCGCCCGGCCCGACCTCCAGGTCAGCGGATACTGGGCGCCGAGCCGCGACGAGCTCAGCGATTCGGAGGCGTCGCTGCGGCTCGCCGACGAGATCGCCGACTCCGGTACCGACATCCTCATCGTCGGCATCGGCAAACCGCGCCAGGAACTCTGGATCGCGGAGTACGGCGCTCGAACCGGCGCGCGCGTTCTGCTGGCGTTCGGCGCCGTCGTCGACTTCCTCGCCGGCCGCGTTCAGCGTGCGCCGCAGTGGGTCGCCCGGGTCGGTCTCGAGTGGGCCTGGCGGCTCATGCTCGAACCACGCCGTCTCGCGAAGCGGTACCTCGGGCAGGGCCCGGCCGCCTATCTCCAGGTGCGCAGGTGGAGTCGCGGACGCAAGCACGAGACCGCGCACTCGCCGCTGGCGCCCATCGCACTTCACACACCGGAGCTCGACGCGTCCGGCATCGTGCCGCTGGCACGCCACGCCGATCTCGCCGTGGTGATCATCACTCACAACAGCGCGGCCGACATCCCGGATCTCATGATCGATCTCCGCGCAGAGGCCGGCGACCTGAGGCTCCACGTCATCGTCGTCGACAACGCGTCGACGGACGACACCCTCGACAAGATCGGTCGTGAGCGCGGTGTCGTCGCACTGTCAGGACACGGGAACGTCGGCTACGCCGCCGGCATCAACCGAGCCGTTCGCAAACTGCGGAGGCCCGAACCCGTTCTGGTGCTGAACCCGGACCTCCGGCTCGACCCGGGGGTGCTTCGCGCTCTCCTGCATCGGATGGCCCTCACAGGCGCCGGTATCGTCGTCCCCCGCATCCTCGACGGCGAAGGCAAGGTAACCGAGTCGCTGCGCCGCGAGCCGAGCCTGCTCACCGGACTGGGTGACGCCCTCTTCGGCGCCCACTTCGCCGGCCGACCCGGCGCCCTGAGCGAGACGGACTGGGATGTGGAGAGCTACCGGTTCGCCCACACGATCGACTGGGCCACCGGGGCTGCAATGCTCATCCACCCGGATGTCGTCGCACGCGTCGGAGACTGGGACGAAGAGTTCTTCCTCTACTCCGAGGAGACCGATTACGCTCGACGCGCCCGCGAGGCGGGAGCGTCCATCTGGTACGAGCCGAACGCCGTCGTGCGCCACCGTCAGGGCGGCTCCGGCGCATCGCCCCAGCTCGAAGCGTTGATGGCGGTCAACCGCGTGCGCTACGCACGAAAGCACTTCTCCCGCATCGGTGCCGCTGTGTTCACCTCACTGGTGGTCGCGCACGAAGCCGCTCGCTCCTACATGCCCGAACACCGGCTCGCGCTTCGCAGTGTGCTGAGCCGCCGGGTGAGGGAGACCCTTCCCGGCCCGACGCCCACCCGGGTCGCTTCCGACGACGCGCCGGCTCGCAGCGTGACGGCCGCTCCCCGACGATCGGGGGCGACCACATGACCGCGCTGCAGGTGCTCCGCATCCTCGGCCGTCGGTGGTACGTGATGGTGGCCGGTGCGATCCTCTGCGTTCTCGCCTTCTGGTACCTCGACCGCATAACCGGGCCCGTGTACTCGGCCGACACGCAGGTCGTGTTCTCGGCTCCCGGCCGCGGCGGTCTCACCGGATCGGCCGACGGGGTCATGGACGGACTCGTCGGCTTCGCATCCTCGGTGCAACGGGATGTGCAGCACGCCGTGCCTGGGCCGGCGCTCGTCACCGACCGAGCCACCCTCCATGGTGCAGGCATCACCAAGGGGTACTCCATCACGCTTCCGAACGTGGGCGGCCAGTGGCAGCTCAGCTACAACGATCCTGCCCTCACCGTCAGTGTCGTCGGTCCGAGCGCCGAATGGGTGGAAGCGACCAGCGACCGTCTGGTCCGGACCATCGAGACGGCCGCTGCGAAACGACAGGCCGCCCTGGGTGTGCTGCCCGACGCGATGATCACCACCGGCCGTGTGCCCGACCGCACCTCGATCGTGTACGTGGGCGCCTCGAAGGCGACCGAGCTGCGCGCCGTCGTCGCGATCTCGGCCATCGGATTCACGATCTCGGGCGCTGCTGCCGTGGCACTCGACCGATATCGCACTCGAAGAACCGTTCTCACGGAACGGAGGCTGCCCGACCGCAAGCCGTCCCGTCCCGTCCGTTCCACCGACCCGAGGGAGGTCATCGCATGAATTTCATGAATTTCCTGGCGAGTATCCGACGACGCTGGTACATCGGCGTCGCAGGGCTCCTCGTCACGGCCATCGCCTGTCTGTTCGTCTACCAGACCGTGAAGCCGACCTACGAGCGCAGCGCCAGCGAGCTGCTACTGCCCGGTTCGTCGACCATCCCGAAAGACTCGAACCCGTACCTCTTCCTCGGCGACGTCAGCCAGGCGACCGACATCCTCGTTCGCGCACTGACGGCTGACGACGTTCAGTCCCCCGCTCTCAAGGGCCACCCCGGCGCCAGCGTCGCCGTGTCCCGAGATGCCAGCACGAGCGGACCGATCGTCGTGATAACCGTCACGGCCAAGACCGACGCGGACACCGAAGCGGTGCTGCAGGGGATGCTCGGCCAGCTCGGCAAGACGCTCGCCACGCTCCAGTCCACCGCCGGTGCGAAGGGCAATGCCCTGATCACCTCCACGCAGCTCACCTTCGACGAGAACAGCACCCTCGTGCAGAAGACCCGCTACACCTACACCGGGATCGCCGGAGCCGGCGGACTCGTGGTCACCCTGCTCACGATCGCACTCGTCGACGGACTCGTCCTCGGTCGTGTACGTCGACGCCGCGCCGACGCCAAAGCAGTGCTCGTGGCGGTTCCCGAGGCCCTCGACGACGACGAGAGCGCCGACGTCGACGCCGAGAAGAACGACGGCAAGGGCCGGGGCCGACAGCGGCCGTCCGGTGCCGCCGCTCGCGCGAACGGCTGAGCCGGCCATGAGCGAAACGCGACGGGCGCCCGAGCGCACGGCGCATCCCTCGGCCCCGGCACCCCAGCCGACCGCTCGTCGGGCTGCGCGCAGGAGATTCGGTCTCGATGCGGTGAGCGTGCTCACCATCTACCTGTTCCTCCTCTGCGCTGTGCCGTCGGGACTCACCATCACGGCGATGGGGTCCCTCGGGCATCCGTCGACCATCTGGGCCGCAGGCGCCACCGTCTGGTGGCTGTGGGACCACGTGCACCGCTACGTGCCCCACGCTGTCGCGGTGCAGCCCATCCGGATCGCGCTCGGCGCCTTCGTGCTCATCGTGCTGGCCAGCTACGCCTGGGCGATGCTCCGGGGACTTCCCGTCAACGAGGTGAGCCCTGCGGACACGGCGCTCGTCAAGCTCTTCGGATGGGTCGGAATCCTTCTGGTCGCGCACGACGGCATCGACAATCTCGAGCGCTTCCGGGTGCTCCTGCGACGCGTCGCCCTGACCGGCGGTCTCCTCGCACTCCTCGGGCTGCTGCAGTTCGTGACCAAGCAGACCCTCATCGACTGGATCTCCATCCCGGGGATGAGCGCTGACGGCGCATCCCTCGACGCGGTCAACGCGCGCGCCGGCTTCGTGCGTGCGTCGGGCACGGCCATCCACCCGCTCGAGTACGGACTCGTGCTCTGCGCGGCGTTCCCCATCGCGCTCACGCTCGCCCTCGAGGAACGCACGCGGGGATTCATCTCGCGGTGGTTCCCGGTCGTGGCCATCGCCAGCGCATCGGTGCTGTCGATCTCCCGTTCAGCGCTGCTCGGCATCGCCGCAGGCGTCATCATCCTCATCCCGAGCTGGTCGCCGCGCGTCCGCCGCACGTTCCTGATCCTCGGAGCCGGGCTCATCATCGCCGTCGGTGTGCTGGTGCCCGGGATGATCGGCACGATCCGCGGGATGTTCACCGGCATCTCCACCGATTCGAGTGCGCTCTCGCGTGTGAACAGCTACGACACGGTCGGAGAGTTCATCGCGCGGTTCCCTGCCGTCGGCAAAGGCTTCGGCACGTTCCAGCCGGCGTACCACATCCTCGACAACCAGTTCCTGCAGCTCGCGATCGAGGTCGGTGTCGTCGGTCTCGTCGTGTTCGTCGCGATCCTGGGATCGGCCGTCTGGTCGGCGAACCAGGCCCGCAGGCTCGCACCGACCCAGCACGATCGCGCCCTGGCCATCGCTCTCATGGGAAGCGTCGTCTCCGGCGGACTGCTGCTCGCCTTCTTCGACGCGTTCTCATTCCCGATGGCGGGTGGGATGCTCTTCCTCACCGTCGGTCTCTGCGGAGGCTGGCGCCGGTCGATGATGCACGAGGCGGCATCGACCGGCACCGGACTCGCTCAGCCCAGCGCCACCTTGTAGATGTGGTAGCTGGACTCGCTCGCGAAGGTGTCGGTGAACTTACCGCCGGTCGCGGTGAGCGTGCGGTTCTCATCGACCACCTGCACCGAGGTCCCGTTCACGCCCGCCGGGAGTGTGAACGTACGGCTTCCCGGTGACGACGCTCCGTCGACCATCGAGAAGATGTACGCGTAACCGTCCTTGACCTTGAGCATGGTGTCCAGGCCGGTGCCGAACGAGTAGCTGTACGACTGCGTGTTGATGACGCTCGCCAGGCTCTTCACCTGCGAGTTGACCGCCTTCATCGCCGCGATCTGTGCCGCCCCGCAGAAGTTGGGGTTCTGCGAGTCGCGGATCGCGTTGCCGGTCTTGCACGACCCGTTCAGGCTCTGGTTGAAGTACACGATCCCGCGGGCCTCGTTGATGATGGAGTTCATCACCGCGCCCTTCACCTGATCCGGCTTGATCGTCACCGAGGGCACGTCGGCGCTTCCGCCGTTGAGGTTCTCGACGAAGCCCCAGACCGGCTGCAGCTTGCCATCGGCCGCATCGAGCTTCTGCAGCGAGTTGATGTTCTTGCCGTAGCTGGATGCGGTACGGCAGTTCGACTGCAGGATGGGGGTGATGTAGGGATCGCGGTACGGCGTCCACGAGCAGTCGGGCACGGTGTACCAGTACTGGTCGAGCGACACGGCGTCCGTGTAGCTGTTGATGTACTTCTGCGCGTCGGCCGTCGCCATGTCGGCGATGGTCATCTTCGTGAAGTTGGCGTACTTGAATCGGCCGTCATCGCCGTACTTGTCCTTCTCCTGCTGCAGGAGCGCCTGACCCTGGGAGGTGCTGTACCGACCGTCGACCTCGTCACCGAGGAAGTCGCCGACCCAGTTGGTGCTGCTGTCGGTGAAGGTGTTGTTCAGCTTGCCGCCGATCCAGAAGACGTTGTTCTTCTCGAAGAGGCTGTACGGGGTGCCGTCCCAGTTCTCCATGTAGGAGTTGATGCCGAGCGACTTGTCGTACTGCACCTGAGAATCGGTCGTGATGGTGTCCCACCAGGCGACGATCGGGAAGAAGCCCGGATCGGTCCATCCCGCGGCCTTCGGCTTGGCGAACTTGGACCAGTAGTCCGATCCGCCCTCCCAGGCGATGCGCGGCAGGTTCAGCGATGACGATCCGCCACCGCTCGTGGGGGGAGGCGTGGTCGTCGGCGGCTTCGTGGGAGTGCCCGTCGGAGTGGGCGTCTGCGAGGGCTTCGGGGTCACCGTGGGCTTGGGGGTGGTGCTCGGGGTCGGAGTCGTGGTGGGCCCACCGGCTGCCGTGAAGAGCACGTCGACGTAGTAGTTGCTGTCGAACCAGTTGGAGGTCGGGTAGCCGCCTGCCTTGCCGTACGCGTACACGCCTCCGCCGGCCGGAACCGTGAGGTCGCCCACCGTCTTCGCACGACTGAAGTAGTGCACGTCGTCGGAGTACCCGCCCTTGGGTGCCAGGTACGAGGCTACGTATCCCTTGCCTGCGGTGATGGCGACGGGCTTCGCGAACTTGGCGGTCTGCCATCCCGTCGCCGTCTCATTGGTGAAGGCAACGGTGGCGAGGCGCTTGCCGGTCGAGTCCCAGAGCGATCCGGTGTGCGGACCGGCGTTGGCGGGTCCGCGGTAATAGCTGATTCCATCGACCGTGCCGTTCTTGGCACTCGTGAAGCGCATGCCGAGCTCGACGGGAAGACGTTCAGGATCGGTCACGACCTTGGGCACGGCCTTGTCGAGAACGCTCGCCTGGGCGGGAAGGGCTCCTCCGACGATCGCGGCGGTGGCGCCCACGGCGACCACGAGGGCAACGCTGACGGCCGCCCTCCATCGTCTGGGGGTCAGGGTGCTCAGTCGTCGCCGACCGTGCATCGAATTGCGCGCAGAGGCCATCCTCTTCTAACTCCTTGATTTGGTTAGCAATCGGGTGGTCGCGCCAGTCGATTTGAAGTGAGGCTAGCACGATTCTGTGAATTCTCGTACCTCCTCAAGGGGACAGAAAAGCAGTTCTACGTCCCCCCAAATCACGGGGTGGCGACGGGTTCGGGCACCGGAGCCTCGCCCAGTTGCCGCAGATCCCGCATGCGTGCGCGGAACCATCGCAGGAGGATCGCACCGTATACCGCGGTGCCCAGAACTCCTCCGACGATGAGTGCGAGCACGGGAAGGGAGACGAACGCTCCGACCCCCCAGAGCACGAGTGCGACCGGTATCGCCGCGATCGTCGGCAGACCCCACTCCCGGAGGAAGGCGAGTGGATGCACCGATGCGGCGCGCATCGCGATGAGGTACGCCGGAAGGACGATGGCGATCGACACCACGAGGTGCGCCCATCCGGCTCCGGCGATTCCGTACAGGTCGACCCCGACGACGAGGGCGGGGATGAGCAGAGCGACCCAGATGAGCTGCACGACGAACACCCGCCCCGTGCGCCCGGAGGCGACGAGATAGGTGGCGCAGAGGTCGAAGATCACGCGCAGGGCGCCCATCGCGGCAAGCGGAACCACCGCGGCGACCGAACCACTCCACCGTTCGCCGTAGAGCACGTCGACGAGCTGCGGAGCGAGCATGAGCACGCCGAGCCCGGCCAGAAGCCCCAGAGACCAGACCAGGCCTCCGACGCGCTCCATGGCGCGGCCCCTCTGCTGCTGCGTCGGTAGCCGCGAGAAGGCGGGCAGAGCGATGACACGAACCGACTGTCCGGCGATCGACATCGGCCAGGAGGCGATGTTGAACGCGAGGGCATAGAGTCCGAGCGCCTCCGGCCCGAGAGCGCGCGCCACCACGAGGTTGTCGACGCTCAGGATGAGCCAGGAGACGGCGTTCGCGAGGGCGAGCGGCAGACCGAATCCAAGCGCCTCCCGTGCGACCGACCGGTCCCAGCCGAAGACGGGCCAGCGACGCACGGCGGCATACTGCAGAACGACCGTGGCGGACTGGCCGATGATGCGGCCGAGCGCCAGCGCGGCGGGGCCGACGCCGATCAGGATGAACAGCACGGTGAAGCCGGTCGACAGAACCAACGCCGATCCGTCGATCGCGAAGATCGTCCGCTGGGCGATTCGCCGCTGCAGGAGTGCCGCCGGCACGACCGAGAGTCCGATGAGCGCGAGTGGGATGGCCATCAGCTGAACCACGGCTGTCGCATCCACACTGCCGAACGCGGCCGCGATCTGGGACGCCGAGAAGAACATGACGATCGCGAGGCCGACGCTGATCACGGCGCCGAGTGTCGCGACCGTGGGGACGTGCCGCTCGAAGTCGTCCCTGCGCACGAGATCGGCTCCCAGACCGAACTCGGCGATCGATCCGAGCACGGTCCACACGGTGAGAGCGATCGCGAACAGGCCGAACGCCTCGGGAGCGATCAGACGAGCCATGATCACACCCACGAGGAGGTTGCCGACCCGCAGCGCGATGTTGCCCGACGTGCTCCACGCGAGGCCGCGTTTGAGGGCGCCTCCGCTGATCGGAGCCGAGACCGGTTCGCTCATCGTCACACCTCCACGGGAAGCGCGCCAACGGGCAGCGAACTCTGATCAGCCCGCGACTCCGCCGTGGCGACCCGGCCGAAGATCGCGCCCTCGATGAGCTCGGCGACCGCGGTCTCCGTCTGCGCCCAACCGGGTCGGTCACCGGCTGCAGCCCTGTGCGGCCTGGCAGGATCGGCGTTCTCGACTGTTCGGGACAGGGCATCGGCCAGCGCACCGGGTGTCGCAGCGGCCCAGACGACCTCGGGATGCGACAGGCAGGCACGCGCGAGCGGGGAGTCGTTGACGACGGGGATCGCACCGGAGAGGAGCAGTTCGTCCGGCACCAGCGACACGTTCGTGAACGACATGGCGAGGCCGGCGATCGACTCGTTGTAGAGGGTGTTGAGCTGTGCCGGGGTGAGCCGACCGTGACGGACCACAGGGATCGACCACTCGCCGCCGCCCGCTCCATAGAGATGGATCGGCTGCTCGGGGTGACGTCGGTGGAACTCCTCGAGGGCGAGTCGGGCGAGCTCGAAGCCGCGTCGATCGCTCGACGGACGCTCGTAGAAGACGACCCCTTCGCGTGCGCCGGTGTTGGTGAGCCTGTACGTCTCGGTGTCCCGGCCGAACTCGACCTGCTCCGACGGAACACCGAGGTCGCTGTCGAGCACGCCCGAGATCATCCCGCCCAGTGCGATGTTGGTGAAGCCGAAACGGTACGTGTCCTCGGCGAGCTCGTACAGCCATCCGCGGGGATAGAAGTAGGGCTCGTAGTCCTGGATGAAGTAGAAGCGGTGCATCGGAATGCCCGCCGATCGTGCGGCCAGGGCGTGCGCGGTCTGCCAGCTGCTGGCCACGCAGGCGTCGATGCCATCGAAACCGTCGTCGATGCTTCGGATCTCACTCGTCAGGTTCGGCCACGCCGCACGAAGGATGCGGACGCGCTCCTCGAAGTCGCTGCCGAAACGGTCGTAGAAGAAGATCACCGACTTGTGGCCGCGACGCTCGAGCTCCGCGACCATGCGGAAGAGCGTTGTGTGACCGCCCGAGCCCGCGCCCGGAGGTGTGCAGATCCAGCCGATCGTCGCCGTGCTGCCCGCCCCGAGCGGCTCGGACGGAGCGGCGAGGTCGAGCGCGCGGGAATCGGAGACATCGCTCGGGAAAAGGGGGAAGTCGGTCTCGGATGCCCCGAGTTTCGCCTCGAGTCTCGCGACGGCGCGGCGGGCGGACTCACGGGGTCCGAGCCGGCGAACGGCCGAGAGAGTGGAGACGGTGCGGCGGATGGGACCGGGGAGCGCGTTCATGACACTCCCGTCATGGCCCAGAAACGCCAGCGGAAGCGGTTGCCGAAACGCAGCAGTCGCAGGCGCGTCGTGTGGGTGACCCCCGGCGCGCGACCGGCGTGCACGCGGGACAGCCGGCGGGCGAACCGACGGGACTGCCGCCCCGGAAGACGGCGGCCGGCAAGGTCTGTCGCGGTGTCGACGAGCGCCACGGCGAGCGCTTCGTCACCGACGGCGTCGAGTTCGTCGATGGCGAGGCCGACGGCTTCGGCCGACATGGCGCGACGGATCTGGCGCAGGTACCGCTCCCCCGACGGCGACGCTTCGGCGAAGTCGTCCGACAGCAGGTACTCGAAGGCCGTGAGGCGGTGCCGCAGATCGGCCGGCATCCCGGCGAACGTCGTGGCGTGCATGTTCTGACCGTGCTGACGGTAGTAGGCCTGCACACGACCGTTGACGCGACCGACATCCCAGCGCGCTGCCGTACGGAGCCAGAACTCGAGGTCGCCCGAGTGGGGCAACTCCGCGTTGTAGCCGCCGAGCTGACGGAGGGCTTCGGTGCGCATCACGACCTCGGGCGAGAGGATGAAGTTGCGTCCCCGACGAGCCATGAGCCCGATGTACTCGCGTCCGCGCCACCGTGTGTAGGTGACCGGAGTCCGCGGCTCTGGCTTCGGCGCGGGCGGTTCGCCGCTGAACTCGACGGGCCAGCCGTAGACCATGCCCACGGTCGGTTCGCGCTCCATCAGTGCGACCGCACGCGCCAGCGCACCGGGCGCGACGAGATCGTCGGCGGACACCAGGGTGACGTACTTCGTGGTCACGGCGGCGAGGCCGTCGTTGTACGTACGGATGTGCCCTCGGTTGACCTCGTGCGCGATCACCTGCACCCGGCCGTCAGCAGCGGCGAGCGCGCGTGCGACCTCGAGCGAGTCGTCGGGCGAGCAGTCGTCGACGATGATCACGCGCGCGTCCACATCCGGCTGCGCCAGCACGCTCGCCACCGCCTGAGGCAGGAAGTGACCGTACTTGTAGCAGGGGATGACCACGGTGACCGAGGCCGAGGTGCCGGTCTTACCCAGCAGCCCGAGTTTCATCTCAGTGCCTCCGCGAGCGTCTCGGCGACGAACTCCTGCTGCTCGACCGTGATGTGCGGGTAGAGCGGAAGGGAGAGGATCTCACCGGCGGCCGCCTCCGCGATCGGGAAGGCGCCTGCGCCGATTCCGAGGTGCGAGTACGCCTCCGTGAGGTGCAGCGGCGTCGGATAGTGCACGGATGCTCCGACTCCCGCCTCGTTGAGCTTGGCCACGACGCGGTCCCGATCGGCGACGCGTACGACGTACAGGTGCCACACGTCGACGTTGCCGTCGGCGGTGCGCGGAAGTCGGACACCGTCGATGCCGGAGAGGAGCTCGGTGTAGCGGGCGGCGGCTGCACGGCGTCGCTGATTCCACGCCGGAAGGTGCCGGAGCTTGACCCGCAGCACCGCAGCCTGAAGCGAGTCCATCCGGGAGTTGAATCCGACGACCTCGTGCACGTACTTCTTCTCGCTGCCGTGCGCCGACATGACGCGAACGGCGCGAGCGATGTCGGGATCGCCGGTGGTCACGGCTCCGGCGTCGCCGGCAGCCCCGAGGTTCTTGCCGGGATAGAAGCTTGTGGAGCTCACCAGACCGAGGCTGCCGGCGGGGCCGTCCGGTCCCACTGCTCCCTGCGACTGGGCGCCGTCTTCGACGATCGGGATGCCGCTGACGCCGAGCGCCGCACGCAGTGCTCCGACCGGTGCCACCTGACCGAACAGGTGCACGGGAACGACGGCCTGGGTCCGTGAGGTCACCGCAGCGGCGACCGCTGCCGGATCGATGAGCAGGTGCTCATCGTCCACTTCGGCGAAGACCGGAGTCGCGCCGATGCGCGACACGGCCTCGGCCGTGGCGATGAACGTGTTCACGGGCAGCACGACCTCGCCGCCTGCGGTCACACCTGCAGCGCGGAGAGCGAGCTCGAGTGCATCCGTGCCGTTGCCGACACCCACGCAGTATGCGACACCGGTCGCGTCGGCGTACTCCTTCTCGAACGCGCCGACATCACTGCCGCCCACGTACGACGCCGTCTCGAAGACGGCGTCGATCGCCGTGCGGATGTCATCCGCGGTCTCGCCGTTCTGCGCGATGAGATCGACCAGAGGAACTTTCACAATCTGACCCCCAACTCTTTTGCGGGCACTCCGGCCCAAACCTGTTCTGAGGGGACGTCTTCGAGAACGACGGCCCCCATCCCCACTGTCGCTCCGGCGCCGACGGATGTGCGCTGTCTGATCGACGCGTTCATCCCGAGATACGCCTCGGCACCGATGTGCACCACGCCGCCGACCGATACCCCGGCCGCGAGAGTGGCGAAGTCGTCGACGATGTCGTCGTGCGTGAGCGTGCAGTTGGGCATGATCACCACATGACGGCCGACGATCACGTCCGCCGTCAGAACGGTTCCGGCAAGGATCACCGTGCCGGCACCGATCAGACTGTTGTCGGCTATGGCGGCGAAGTCGTCGACGAGAGTCGCGAACCGTTCGTCGCCGATACCGGATTCGGCGAGTCGTTCGACGATGCGACGACGGCCGCTGCCGGCTCCGACGCACACGAGGAACGATCCCGGCAGCTGGGCTGCCAGCTCGACACCGCCGAGTACGGGAACGCCACCGATGTCTGTGCCGTGCAGTGTCGGGTCATCGTCGAGAACCCCGACGACCCGGAACTGCGACTGACGCATCGCCATCACCTCACGGGCGAGCCCGCTGGCTGCGATCAGGATGAGATCCCTCATGCCGCACCCCGCAGCCGTGCCACACCCCGCAACGCATCGACGACGCGCAGCTGCTCGCCCTCGGTGAGCTGATGGAACAGCGGCAGGATGAGCGTGTTGTCGGTGAGGTGCTCGGTGACACCGAGCGACGCGGTTCCGGTGTCGCGATCCCGGTATGCGGGCTGCCGATGGGCCGCCATGATCCCTCGTCGGGCCGAGATGTCGGCCACGGCAAGAGCCTCCAGCGCGCCTTCGCGGTCGACGCCGAACTCGGGCAGCACCTCGACCCAGAACGACTGGAAGTTGCCGGTACCCCACGAGGGGTCCGCGACCGGTCGGAGTCCGTCGATGTCCCCGAGCAGCTCGGAGTACGCCGCAGCCAGTTCGCGACGGCGGGCCACGATCTCGGGAAGCCGTCCGAGCTGAACGATGCCGACCGCAGCCTGCAGATCGGTCATCCGGTAGTTGAAGCCGACCTCGGTGTAGACCTCGGCCGGAGCGAGCACGCTCGCCTGACGGTCGGCCGCCGAGATGCTCATGGCATGCTCGCGGAGGTGACGGGCACGGTCCGCCCACTCGGCGTTCGCCGTCGTGAGCATTCCCCCCTCACCGGTGGTCAGCAGTTTGCGCGGGTGGAACGACCAGGCGGTCACGTCGGCGCCGGCACCGACCGAACGGCCCCGGTACGTCGACCCTGCGCCGCACGCCGAGTCCTCGATGATGATGATTCCGCGAGGCTCGCAGAACGCGCGGATCGCATCGAGATCGGCCGGGACACCGCCCTGGTCGACCACGATCACCGCCTTCGTCCGATCGGTGAGAGCGGCTTCGATCGTGTCGGCCGTCACGTTTCCGGTGGCCTTGTCGACATCGGCGAACACCGGCCGAGCGCCGACATACGTGGGCGCGTTGGCGGTCGCGATGAACGAGAAGGACGGCACGACGACATCGTCGCCGGCACCGACACCCGACACGACGAGTGCGAGGTGCAGCGCCGTCGTGCAGTTCGAGGTCGCAACGGCGAAAGGAGCATCCATGGCTGCGGCGAACTCGCGTTCGAACTGTGCCACGCGCGGCCCCTGAGCGACCCAGCCGGACTGGAGCACCTCGGTGACCGCGGCGATCTCCTCCTCGCCGAGCCACGGCTTCATCACGTTGACGCGACTCATGACGCCACCAGCGTTCGTCCGGCGGCGATCTCGTCGCGGAGAGGCTGCCACCATTCGACGAGTTCGCGCAGTCCGTCCTCGAGCGACACCTCGGCGACGAAGTCGAGGTCGTTGCGTGCGGCACTGATGTCCGCAAGACGACGGGTCACGCCATTCACCGCGCGTTCCGGGCCGTGCTCGACCGACAGGTCGGAGTCCATCGCGACGAGAAGCGCTTCGGCGAGGCCCAGCAGGCTGGTCTCCGTGCCGCTCGCGACGTTGTAGACGCCCTCGGTCAGATCGGAGGTCGCGGCCAGCAGGTTCGCCCGTGCGATGTCGCGGGTGAAGACGAAGTCCATCGTCTGCATCCCGTCTCCGAAGATGAGGGGCGGTTTGCCGTCGGCGATCCGTTCCATCCAGCGCACGAGGACCTCGGTGTACAGACCGTGGACATCCATTCTCGGACCGTACACGTTGAAGTAGCGCAGCGCGATGTAGTCCAGACCGTTCATCGCGCGGAAGCTGCGGAGCATCCCCTCGTTGAAGGACTTGGCCGCACCGTAGAACGTGTCGTTGTTGTGGTGGTGGTGACGCTCACCCGTGGGGAACTCCTCCGCCAGACCGTAGACGGAGGCGCTGGATGCGCTGATGAGCTTGTCGACACCGTGCTCGACCGCTGCCTCGTAGACGTTGAACGAGCCGTCGACGAGCACCTCGAGTGCGAGTCGGGGTTCCTCGGCGCACTGGGTGATGCGGATGGCGGCCTGATGGAACACCAGGTCCTTGCCGCGGGTCACGTCGTGCACGAGGTCGCGATCACGCAGGTCGCCCTCGACGAGGGTCACCCTTCCGGAAGCGAGCGCGTCATCCAGGTTGGCGACACGTCCGCGGACGAGGTTGTCCAGCACGTCGACGTGGGCCACGCCCGCGTCGAGCAGCTGGTCCACGATCTGCGAACCGATCGTGCCGGCGCCCCCAGTGACCAGGACGTCGGCTCCGGCGAGCGCCGTCACAGCACACCCGCCAGCTGCTTCTCGAATCCTTCGACCGCTGTGGATGCGCCGCCGGCGGCCAGGCTGCGGCTTGCGGCCTCCAGCACGGACAGCACGCGGAGACCCGCTTCGCCGTCGGTACGGGGCGCACGGTTCTCGCGGATGCTCTCCGCGAACTCCGCGGCCATCTGTCCGAGCGCCTCGCGTTCGGGCAACGCCGGCGACCAGGTGTCGCCGAGACGGTACGAGACCGTAGCAGCCGTGCGCTCCACGCCGTCGACCTGCTGGAGACCGAGGTCGACTCCGCGGTCGTACACGCTGATGCGCTGCTGCGGGTTGAGATCGTCCCACACGAGCGTGCGACGCGTTCCACCGATGACCATCTGACGGATCTTGGTGGGGCTCAGCCAGTTGACGTTCACGTGCGCGATCGCACCGTTCGCCAACGGGAGCACCAGGTACCCGACGCACGCCTTGCCTGCGCCGAGGGGGTCGGCCCCGTGTGCGGACAGCGTCTGGGGGGTCAGCCCCTCGGGGAGGATGAAGTCGATGATCGACAGGTCGTGGGGTGCGAGATCCCAGAACACGTCCACATCCGGCTGGATCAGACCGAGGTTGATCCTGGTCGAGTCGATGAACAGGATGTCGCCCAGGGCGCCCTCCTGGATCAGCTCGCGGATCTTCAGCACCGCCGGCGTGTAGCAGTAGGTGTGGTCTGCCATGAGAACAAGACCGCTCGCCGACGCCGTGTCAACCATGGCGCGACCCCGGTGACCAGCATCGGCGAGCGGCTTCTCCACCATCACGTGCTTGCCAGCGGCTAGCGCACGCAAGGCGAGACCGTGATGTGTCCGAGCTGGAGTGGCGATCGCGACAGCGTCGATATCGTCCCTCTTCAGCAATTCGTCAACATCTGTGTGCACGTCGACATTGCCGACGCGAGCGGAGAGACCTTCCGCCCTTTCGCGATCGAGGTCGCAGATCGCGGCCAACTCCCAGTCCGGGCTGGCCGCGAAGTTCCTGGCCAGGTTCGGACCCCAGTAGCCGGCTCCGATCACTGCGATTCTCAGTTGTCGTTCCATGATGCCCCCAGCACCTTTCTCATTTGCGGGACCGTCTTCGGGTGACGGTCCCGGGGTTGTGTGCACCGCTACTGCGAGGCGACGAAGTGAACGTCGATCCAGTAGTTGTGCGAGACCTTGTTGTCAGGGAAGTTCTGCGAGTAGGAGTAGACGCCACCGGTGGCGAGCGTCGACAGCGGTCCATTGGTGATCGGGGATGCGAGCGCCCCCGGATCGACCGAATAGCTCAGACCGGTGGTGTAGTAGCTGGCCCGGTACTCGGCGCCGGCGGTGATCGGCACAGGTGTCGTGAAGTACACGTCCTGCCATCCGCTCGCCGTCTCACCGGAGAAGGTCGCGGTCGCGAGCTTCGTGCCATCCGCCGCCCAGAGGTAGGCGGTGTGGGTGCCGGTGTCAGCGGTGCCCTTGTAGATGCGGATGCCCGTGAGGGTTCCCGCCACCGATGAGGTGAACCTCACCCCGAGCTGCACTGCAGCGCTGTCCGGCCAGTTGGTGTTGGCAGGCGTCGCCGTCGCCGGGAAGATCGAGACCCCCGGGTTCGGCGGCGTCGTGGTGCCGCTACCGCCGGATCCTCCACCGGTCGTCGTGCCGCCGCTGCCTCCTGTGGTGCCGGTGCCCGTTCCACCCGTGCCGGTTCCACCCGTGCCGCTCTGCGCGGTGGGCGCGAACACCACATCCACGAAGTAGTTGGTGGAGTTCCACGAGTAGAGCGGAAGCCCGCCGGCCGCACCGTACAGGTACTTGCCGTTGTCACTGGCCGGAGCCGTGAGCGGGCCGTTCACCTTCGGCTGCGCGAAGTAGGCGGAGCTGTAGGAGTAGTTGCCCTGCGGCGCCAGGTACGACACGACGTACGTGGTTCCCGCGGTGAGGGCGAGCGGCGTCGAGAGCTGTGCCGTCTGCCATCCGGAAGCCGTCTCGTTCGCGAACGTCACCGTCGCGAGCCGTGTGCCGGTCGGCGACCAGATCGACCCGACGTGCGTGCCGACGTTGCCCGCACCCTTGAAGAAGCGGATGGCCGAGACCGAACCGTTCTGGGACGGCGTGAACGACATGCCCAGCTCGACGGCGGACGAGTCGTCCGTCGCGTCGAGCACGGTAGGCGTCTCGTTGCCGAGCAGAGAGTAGTACGTCGTCGTGGCGGCCTTGACCGCGAACGACCAGGTCTGCGTTGCAAGCGAGGCACCGGCAGTCGAGGTCGCACCCGAGAGCGTGGCCGTGACCGTCGCGCCACTCGGAAGAGCAGCGGCCGGAGTGAAGGTCAGCGTCTTCGCATCGGCCGAGGCCGACACGGTTCCGGCGACGGGCGAGCCGCCGGCCGAGACTGTGAACGAGTATCCGCTGGCCACCGCTGTCGACAGGGTGATCGAGACGCCGGTCGCGGGGTCCACTTCCACCGCGCCGTTGGCGGGTGACTGCGAGACCACGGTGATCGGGTCGGCCGGCTTCGTCATCACGACGTCGACCAGGTAGTTGGCCGTCGACGAGGAGCCGGGGAACGTGTCGCTGTAGGTGAATACCCCGGCGCTCGTTCCTGCCGTCAGGGGCGATCGGGTGATGCCCGATCCGGCGAAGTCGCCGGGGGTCGCCGAGTAGTAGCCGGTCGGCGAGCGGTAGGACACGATGTAGTCCGTGTTCTTGGTGATCGACACCGGAGTCGTGAACGTCAGGGTCTGCCATCCGGAACTCGACTCATTGGCGAAGGTGCCCTCGGCCAGCTTCACACCGGTGGTGCTCCACAGTGTGCCGACGTGGCTGCCCGTGTTGGCGGCGTTCTTGTAGAAGCGCACGCCGGTGACGAGGCCGTTCGTGCTGGACGAGAACTTGACGCCCAGTGTCACCGCCGCGTCACTGATCTGCAGCACCGAGGGAACGGTCGAGTCGGTGAACAGTCCGCACGGGCAGACGCCCGGCTGCGGATCGGGTTTGACGGTCACGAAGTTCCAGGAACCTCCTGAAGACAGCGTCTTCCCGGTCGTGTCCTTGGCTGTGACGGTGACCGTGTACTTGACGAACCCGTTCAGAGCCGCCGACGGGGTGAACGTCGCGGTGCGGGTGGTCGCTGCGTAGCTGACCGAGCCGGCGACGGTCGCGCCGACCGCATCCTTCACCGTGAACGCGATGGTCGCGGGATCGACCGGCTTCGACATCACAGCACCGATGGTGGATGTGAGCGGAACGCTCGACGAGCTCGGGAGCGGCCATTGTCCGGTCGCGACGAGCGGGGACGTGTCGATCGTGGAGAACACCGGGTCGACGTAGTAGTTGGCGTTCTGGAAGTCGGTGGTCGGGAAGGTTCCGACCTGAGTGGTGTAGACACCGGCAGGAGCCGCGCCGAATCCACCGGCGACCTGGAAGACCCCGTCCGTGAGGCCTGAGTACGCCCAAGCCCAGGGCTTCGCCGCGTAGTGACCGTTGGGTGCGGTGTAGGAGACGACGTACTTTGTTCCCGAGGTGACCTGGACGGGCGACGTGAAGCTCGCCGTCTGCCAGCCCGAAGCGGTCTCGTTCGCGAACTGAACGGTCGCGAGACGGTTGCCTGCGGTGTCCCAGAGAGAGCCGGAGTGCACGCCGGTGTTGGCTGCGCTCTTGTAGAAGCGAACCCCGGTGATGTATCCGTTCTGCGAAGCGGTGAACTGCAGTCCGAGCTCGACGGCCGACGGATCCGCAGCGTCCGCAACGGTCGGGACCTGTGCGCCGAAGATCGTCGCTGGACCCGACACGGTGATGGCTCTCGACGTCGGTGACGACGTGTAGTTGCCGCTGTCATCCGTCGCGCGGACCTTGATGGTGCGTGCTCCGAGGGAGTTCTGCACGTACGTGTACGTCCACGACGTCGTGCCGGTCGCTGGGTGCCACGTGGTTCCACCGTCCGTCGACACCTCGACGCCGGCGACCTGGCCACCCACATCGGATGCCGTGCCGGTCACGGTCACGGATGCACCGTTGGCGATCGTGCTGTTCGCGGCGGGCGTGTTGATGATCGTGGTGGGAGCGGTGCGGTCGGTGCTCGCCGCGGAGGCGACGAGACCGGACTGCAGCGTTCCCGGCTGTGCGCCCATGTCGGCCATCAGGTTCACCTGGGCCTGCTGCATGCGTACGTCAGCGGCGGCGCCTTCACCGTCGTGCGTCGCATCGAGACCCCACGACCACTGGATGGTGCCGGCCGAGAAGACCAGCGCTCCACTGGGTGCGCGGTACAGGGTGACGTGATGGGTCGTCGTTCCTGGCAGAACCGTGTTGCCGAAGTCCTGCATGTACTGGGGAACGGCACCGGTCGTCGTGGAGAGCTGCACCAGACCTGCGGGCCTGAAGCCGTTATCGAGATCCTCGTCGGACTCGTATCCGATGGTGTGAGGAGCGAGCGCGGCCGTCGATCCGGCGGCCAGAGACGTCAGGTTGGTGTTTCGCCAGAGCCTCGTCTTCCCCTGTGCCGCAGTCACCGTGATCGCCAGGTCGGAGAAGTTGGACATGTACATGGTGCCCGTCAGGCCGTTCTCCGGCAGCCCGGCACCGTTGGCAGTGGATGCGAACCTCGGGTCACGCCATGTGCCCGTCCACTGGGGGCTGGGGTCGTACTTGCCGTTGTCCCAGGTCTCCTTGTAGGTGACGAGGGTGCGGTAGTTGGTCGCCGTGCCGGCGACGGCCGGCTCGTAGCGGGTGTGCCAGTACACCTCGTTGCCGGAGAGGAACTGCGCGTTGACACCAGCGTTGATCGCGGTCTGCACGTTGGCGCGCTGAGCCGCCGACCAGTACTCGTCGTGTCCGACCGAGAGGAAGACCTTGTGGTTGAGCAGAAGCGAGCCGTACCGGTCGGTGTCGACACCGCTGAAGTACGAGACGTCATAGCCGTTCTTCTCGAGGAATCGCACCTCGGGGTATTCGGCGCTGAAGTAGAAGTCGCGGCCCGCGTTCTGACCGCGCGTGGCGATCGGCCGGTTGTAGCTGAGCTTGTAGGCGCGACCGTTGGCGGCACCCTGGTAGAAGTCCGAACCACCGTAGGTGTTGTAGGCCTGCCAGGTCGGGTCGGATGTCTGGAACAGCACCGCGGAGTGGCTCGACTCGTTGCGCACGATGAAGGTGATCTGACTCTTGCCGCCGGTGTCGGACCGCGTGAGGAGGGCCACGTACACGCCGGAGACGGCCGACGGTGGAACCGACCAGGAAGCGGAGAGCGCCCAGTTGCCGCAGTCGTACAGCTCGACGCTCGCGTCGGTGTAGCACTGCGGCTGGGTCTGCGGCAACGTTGCCGACGGGGTGACGTCGGCGACCTTGCGGGCTCCGAGTCCCTGGTAGTAGCCGGTGCGGAAGATCTGGATGCTGTACGCACGGGCGTTCGTGTCGATCTTGAAGCCGATCGTGCTGCCCACGTTCACGCTGATGTCGGTGGAGAAGCCCTGGATGCTGTCGTCGCCGGAGCCGTTGATGTCCCACACCGACGGGTCGGTGCCGGGGAGTGCGTTCTCACAGACCACCGGATTGGCGGCCGAGTTGCACCCGTTGTCCGCTCGCGCCGGCTGGCTGGCAGCGAGGGCGAGCGAGGTGACCAGCACGACGACTATCGCGCCGGCGATCGCGATGAACGATTTGCGGCGACGGTCGAGCGGCGCGATGCGCATCCACACAGATTGAGCTTTACTCACATCTGAGAGATTGTCACAATTTTCGTCTGAGCGCTCACCCCCCAACGGGGGAGGAGCGACGTCGCCCCCGGACGGGGGTGGCGGCAAATCGGCGGCCCCGAGTACCATCCATTGAAGTGATTGTTTCTCATTTTTGGGGGAGAAGAGCCTCACGAATGGGACAGAACCCGACCCGACCGAACCCGATACGCGAGGGAAACCCGTGACCGCCCACCCTAGTGCAGTCCGCGCCGAACCGACCCGCGGCGCCGTCATCATCCCCGCCCACAACGAGCAGAACGTGATCTCTCGCGCGCTCGACGGTCTCGCGCCGCTGCTCGCGAGCGGCACAGTCGACATCGTCGTCGTCTGCAACGGCTGCTCCGACGACACTGCCGCCGTCGCGCGTCGTCACCCCGGCGTCACCGTCATCGAGACGGACATCGCATCCAAACCCGCTGCCATGAACCTCGGAGACCGCTCCACATCACGCTGGCCCCGCCTGTACCTCGACGGGGACATCGGCATCGAGGCCTCAGCGGTCTCCGCGGTTTTCGCCGAACTCTCCAAGGAGAACGGTCCGCTCGCATCCCGCCCCGAGTCGGTCGTGGACGCAAGCGAGTCCACCTGGCCCGTTCGCTCGTATTACCGTGCCCGCGCGCGCATCCCCGAATCGGGGACCCGGCTCTGGGGTGCCGGAGGATACGCCGTCTCGCGACGCGGACACGAGCGTTTCGAGGAATTCCCCGAGGTGACGGCCGACGATTCGTTCTTCGACGGGCTCTTCACCGACGCCGAGAAGACGATCACTCCCTCGACCCCCATGCGTGTGCGGGCTCCGCGAACGACGCCCGCGCTCCTGGGCGTGCTCACCCGTCATCGTCGAGGTCAGCTCGAGCTCGACGAGCAGTCCGACTCGACACGGCGGGTGCGAAGCCTGATCGGAAGCATTCGTGGCGTCCCGTCGGCGTTCGACGCGGCGACCTATATCGGCCTGACACTCATCGCGCGCTACCGATCGCGTCGCAGAGTCGGCCTCGGCACCTCTGAATGGGAGCGTGACCGTTCGACCCGCGTGGCCGATGCGCCCGACGTCCGTAGGACAGTGAAGGCCTCATGAGGCTGAGCGGGGTGCCCGCCGACGACGACCGCTATTCGGTCTGCGTCATCGGCGCGGGCCCCATCGGACTGGCCCTCGCGCTCGAGGCCGCGGATGCGGGTGCGCGTGTGCTTCTTCTCGATTCCGGTACCGAGACCTCGGGACGCCGGGTCAAGCCGCTCCGTCACCGCCACGACGACAGCATCCTCGATCCCGATCGCCACGCACCCGAGTTGCAGACGACCCGCACGGGCGTCGGCGGCACATCGTGGATGTGGGGAGGTCGCTGCGTCACGTACGAACCCATCGACTTCGAGCAGCGAGACTACCTTCCCGACTCCGACTGGCCGATCACCTTCGACGACATCGCCCCGTGGCGCGACAAAGCCCAGGGGTATCTCGACAGCGGCGGCGGGCCCTTCGTCTCCGACCTTCCGGACTGGCAGGGTCTCGGCGAGCTGCGGATGTCCCAGCTGGAGCGCTGGGCCAGGCAGCCGCAGGTGGGTCCTCGTCTGGCTTCGGCCGTCGCGGCGCATCCGAACATCGGGCTGCTCTGCGACACGACCGTCGTCTCGATCGTCTTCGACGACGCGGGCGGCCAGGTGCAGGCGCTCACTGCGCTTCACGGGGGTCGCGCGACGGTGATCCATGCGGATCGATACGTGCTCGCGAGCGGCGGGATGGAGACGCTGCGTCTGCTCCTGGCCGCCCAGCAGGTCCTCCCCCAGGCCTTCGGCGGCATCGATGGGCCACTTGGCCGGTACTACATGGGGCACGCCACGGGAAGCATCGCCAACGTGGTTCTCGACGATCCCGCGGATTTCGACGCGCTCGACTTCGTGCGCGACGCCTACGACACCTACACCCGCCGGCGCTTCTCCTTGAGCGGCGAGGCCCTTCGCGAGCACGAACTGCTCAACGCGAGCTTCTATCTCGACAATCCGCCGTTCTGGGATCACCGCCATGGCAACGCCACCCTCTCGGCCGTCTTTCTGGCGCTGGCTGTTCCGTTCGTCGGTCGGCGCATCCTGGCCGAAGGGATCCGCCTTCGTCACATCGGCCAGAGTCCGCGTCGCTACTGGCCACACCTGCTCAACATTCTTCGCAGGCCGTGGCGCGCGATCGCGGATTCGGCCGATATCCTCCGCTGGCGATATGTCTCGACCGTCCGCAAGCCGGGGTTCCTGCTGCGCACCGAGAACGGGACCTACGCCCTGCACTACCACTCCGAGCAGGAGGCGAATCCCGAGAGCCGTATCCGGGTCAACGGACGCGAGAACGCGGACGGCACCCCGGCCCTCGACATCGACTTCCGCTACACCGACCGCGATGTCGACTCCATCCTGCGTTTCCACGCGCTGATCGACGAGCAGCTCCGCGCCGCCGGTCGGGGACGCATCGAATACCTCGATCCCGACGAGGATCGCGCCGCCGCCGTGTGGGCGCAGGCGATCGACGGGTTCCACCACATCGGAACGACACGGATGAGCGCCCTACCGGGAGACGGCGTCGTCGACTCGGAATGCCGCGTCCATGGCCTGGAGAACCTCTTCGTCGCGTCGACGAGTGTGCTTCGCACCTCGGCCGAGGCCAATCCGACCTTCACCGCACTCTGTCTCGCGCTCCGACTCGCCCATCACTTGACGGACGTGACCGCCGTACAGCCCGTCGCTCAGTCGGCGAACCTGTCGGTGGCCTCGATGACCGCGTCGAGTATCCCGGGCTCGTCGAACGCGTGACCCGCATCCGGGATCATGCGGAAGTCGGCCTCCGGCCATTCCCTGTGCAGATCCCAGGCGGTCATCGGAGGCGTGCACGCGTCGTAGCGACCCTGCACGATCACTCCGGGGATGTCGCGTAGCTTCCCGGCGTCGCGGATCAGCTGGCCTTCCTCCCACCAGCCTCCGTGCGTGAAGTAGTGGTTCTCGATGCGTGCGAAGGCGACCGCGTAGTCGGGTTCGGTGAAACTCGCCACCACCTCGGGCCTAGGCAGCAGTGTGATCGTCGACGACTCCCAGCGCGACCAGGCGATCGCTGCGGGGCGGTGCACCTCCGGGTCCGGATCGTTGAGCAGCCGGCTGTATGCGGCGATCAGATGGCCGCGCTCTTCCGTCGGCACCGGCTCGAGGAACCCTTCCCAGAGATCGGGGAACAGAGCAGCGGCGCCGCCCTCGTAGAACCAGTCGAGCTCGATCCGTCGCAGGGTGAAGATCCCGCGCAGGATGAGCTCGGTGACCCTGTCGGTGTGCGTCTCGGCATACGCCAGTGCGAGTGAGCTGCCCCACGATCCTCCGAGCACCTGCCAGCGGTCGATCCCCAGGTGCTCGCGCAGTCGTTCCATATCGGCGACGAGGTGCCAGGTGGTGTTCGCGCTGAGGTCCGCCTCCGGGTCGCTGGCGTGCGGAAGGCTCTTGCCGCATCCACGCTGGTCGAAGAGCACGATCCGGTACCGCTCCGGATCGAAGAGCCGCCGCTGATTCGGATTCGTTCCGCCACCCGGGCCGCCGTGCAGGAAGACCACCGGCTTGCCGTCGGGATTGCCGCTCGTCTCCCAGTAGACGCGCTGCCCGTCGCCCACATCGAGCAGACCGGAGTCGTACGGTTCGATCTCGGGGTAGAAGGTTCGCATGGTGCCGAGGGTACAGTCGCGGTCTCGCTCTAGAGCGTCGCAGCGCTGACGCCGAACGTATCGCAGGCGGCCGCGCCGTCGTCGTACCCGTGTTCGAACCATCGCTGGCGCTGCTCCGACGAGCCGTGCGTCCAGGTGTCCGGTTGCACTCCCCCGGTCGCGGCACGCTGGATGTGGTCGTCTCCGACCGCGGCCGCCGCATTCAACGCGTCACCGATCTGTGCCGATGTGATCGGTTGCAGAAAGGCGACCCCGTTGTCGTCGGTCGTGCTCGACGCCGCACCGGCCCATGCGCCCGCGAAACAGTCGGCCTGCAGCTCGGTGCGCACGCTGTCCGAGGCCGGGCCGGTCTCCCGGCTCGCGTGCGCATCCATGATGCCGCCGATCTTCTGGATGTGGTGTCCCCACTCGTGCGCGACCACGTACATCTCCGCAAGCGGGCCGCCGCTCGCCCCGAACCGGCTTCGGAGCTCGTCGTAGAAAGTCGTGTCGACGTACACCGTCTCATCGGGCGGACAGTAGAACGGGCCGCTCGCGCTCGTCGCGGCTCCGCATCCCGTCGTGGTCTGGTCGGAGAAAAGGATGAACTGCGGCGACGTGTACTCGCCACCGAGAGCGGGCATCTCCGACGCCCAGAACGTCTCGAGCGACGCGGCGGCGCCCTTCATGCGGCATTCGACGTTCGCGTTCGCATCCGCTCCCGTCTTGCAGTTCTCGAGCGACTGGCCTGTGCCGATCTGCTGCGTCTGGTCGGTTCCGCCTCCGACCAGCCCGCTGATGTCGACGCCGAGCAGCTGGGAGATGAGCAGGATCGCGACAGCTCCTAGGCCCACGCCTCCGGCTGCGATTCCGGCCGTGCGGCCCCGCTTCTTCGTCTTGCCGCCGCTGATGTCGG